>Ga0335072_10000111_pt1 | contig 167352 bp, 133 predicted proteins | sample Lox_Sample_21_FD_206725 | JGI IMG/M metagenome (GOLD analysis project Ga0335072, IMG submission 206725) | Soil microbial communities from Loxahatchee National Wildlife Refuge, Florida, United States - Lox_Sample_2.1 | ecosystem: Environmental > Terrestrial > Soil > Wetlands | place: USA... | reverse complement strand
TGGGGAACCAGCATCTCGAGTGTCACCATCTCCAGATGCTGTTGGGCCGGCGTCGGTATCTTCAGCATGGCCCATTAAACGACAAACCCCAACGCGATGGTTGGGGTTTGTCAGCAGTCTGAGCCGCCCTCGGGCGGCTTTTTATTGTGCGATTACGCCGCAGCGCGACAGGCTTACTATGGGCGGTACCTCACCAGCCGGGAGCCGCTTATGCGCTACGAAGGCAGCTGTCATTGCGGACGCATCGCGTTCGAGGTCGAAGGGGAGCTGACGCAGGCGATGGAGTGCAATTGCTCGCACTGCAGCCGCAAGGGCTTCCTGATGTGGTTCGTGCCGCGCGAGCAGGTGGTGTTGAAGACGCCCGAATCCAACATGGCCCAATACACCTTCAACAAGCACGCCATTCATCACCACTTTTGCCCGCAATGCGGATGCGCGCCGTTGAGCTTCGGTACCGGGCCCGGCGGCAAGGCCATGGCATCGATCAACGTGCGCTGCCTGGAAGGCGTGGATGTCAGTGGACTTAAACGCGTGCAGATCGACGGGCGCAGCTTTTGATCGCGCGCCGGTTGTTTCACGCCATGCCGATCACGGCTTGGGTGGCGACGGTTTGTCCTGCGGATGCATCGCGGTCACTTCATCGGCGGTGATGCTGTCGAGGTAGTGGTTGCCAAAATGTGTGCGGATGTAATGGATGACTTGCGCGATCTGCGCGTCGCTGAGTTCGGTGTTGCCGAAGAAACCATGGTGGGGTTCTGCCGAGGTCTTGAACGAAGGCATGTCGTGCCGGCCGAACAGGATCGTCGCCGCCATGTACTGTGCCGAAGCCAGGTGCGGATTGCCGGTCAAGGGCGGATACCGGCCGGCGCCGACCGCGCCCTTCGCATCGGGCATGTGGCAACCCTGGCAGATGGCGTGGAAGATCGCCTCGCCGTTGGCGCTGTGCAACGTGTCGGGCGTATAGAGCGCGTTGTCGGATGTCTGTGCATGGATCGATGTCATGCAAGCCATGAGCGATGCCGCGCAGAGCAGGCCAAGCATGGCGCGCTTCATGCCGCACCCCCGACCACGCGCTGGTGAATGCGGCCGATGACGTCCAGCGCGGACGTCACGGCGCCTTCCTGCCAGGCCGGCAAGTAGGAGGCATGCTCGCCCGCCAGCGCGATGCGGCCGTCGATCTGGCAAAGGTTTTCATAGTGCTTGTTGCGCGCCTCATCCGACCAGGCCGCAAAGCAGCCCAGCGTAAACGGCACGCGATGCCAGGCTACGGCCACGCCGTTTTCGAATTCCGAGGCGTATTGCGGATGGATCTGGCTGCCGTATTGCACCGCCCTGCGCACGCGTTCGGCGGGCGTCATGGCCGTGAACTGGTAGGCGTTCAGTCCCCATAGGTAACCGCCCAGCAGCACGCCCTTGCCGCCGCTGTTGAAGTCGCTGCTGGGATAGCTGATGTTGTTGATCGGCAAATCCGTGGACGTGATGCCGCCATAGATGTCCTCGTCTTCCTCCCAGAAACGGCGCTTGAATTGCAGGCCGATCTTCACCGTCGCCGCATACGGAATCGCGCCGATCGCCTCGGTCATGGCGGCGCTGACGTTCATCGGGATCTGGCTGAGAATGGAAAGCGGAATCGTGCAGATGCACCAGTCGCCGTGCGCGGTGCGCGCACGGCCGGGATGGCGTGCGTCTTCATAGGTGGCCGTGACGCCGCGTTCGTCCTGATGGATGGCGGTGACCTTGGCGTTGTAGCGGATCAACCCATCCAGTGCGTGGCCGAAGGCTTCGCCGATGCGGCCCATGCCCCCGATGGGCTGGAACATCACGGGCTGGAATTCGAACATTTCGCTGTCGGTGAGGCCACGCCAAAGATGGGAATCGAGTACGTCGTGCAGTTGCAGCGGTTGCGAATCCACCGGCTTGGCGGACAGGCCGCCGCCGGGCGGTTTGTCGTAACCGCGGCGATTGCTGGCGGAAGGTCCACGGACGTAGGCGTAGTTCTTGTCCAGCGCACCCCACTGGCGCAGCGAATCGAGCAGTGTCGCCTGATCGTCCTTGCCGACCGGTGCATCGAGTTTGCCTTGCTGCGTGACTTTGGCGAGCAGTTCGGCGATGTGACCGCGGTAATCGGCGTTGATGCTGCGATAGCGTTGCGGCTTGCCGCCGAAGGCGTGGCTGTTGTGCAGGTACGCGTTGTGATTGACCTGCACGAACGGTTCCAGCGGCACGCCCAGTTTTTTGCAGTAATCGAGCAGGCCGCGATGGTGATAGGGAATGCGCCAGGGACCGGGATTGATGTATTGCCCATGATCGAACCGGCAATGCTGGGTGTCGCCGCCCAGTTCGGTGTAGCGGTCGCCACCGCGGATCGTCCAGTTGCGGCCGCCCGGGCGCGCGTTGTATTCCAGCACCTGCACCGTATAGCCGGCCTGGCGCAATTCATACGCGGCGACCATGCCGGCAAGTCCCGCGCCCAGGATCAGCACCGAAGTGCCGCGCGGCGCGCCGTGCAGCAGGGGCGTGCCCCTATACGGCGATTCGGCGGCCAGGCCAAGGGTGCTCATCGCCTGATACATCGCCGCGGTGCCCGCGCTGACGCCGATCATGCGCAACAGATCGCGGCGCGTCATGGAAAACCCCGAACCTTCCCCTTGCATGGCCTGCCCCATCGATACCCGAGCCGCCAGCACATCGCATCCGCGGCACCGGCAACAGTGACAGAAGGCATGTCCGACCGGCGCGCGGGCGCCAATGCCGTCAGTGAGTGGGTTTGGCCATGCGCACGAGGTCGATGTGGTAGCCGGCCGCTTCGTAGATCGCGCGGGCGCGTTCGTTGCCGGGAAACACCGCCAGCGTCACCAAGTGGCATTGGTGCTCGCGCGCCCAGTTTTCCGCGTGCTCGATCAATGCCTTGCCCACGCCCTGGTGCTCGTGGCGCGGCGCGACGGCCAGATCGGAAATGTGGCAGTTCGGTCGCCCGTTGAAGAAATCCTGCGTTTTTTGCAGATGGATGAAGCCGACGCGTTCGCGGTCGCCATTTTCGGCCACGAACACGTAGCTGTTGATGGGCTGCTCATCGAGGTGGCGACTGAGATCCTTGCGGATACCCTCGATGCATTCGTGCCGCTTGCGCCATGACGGCAGGGAAAAGTCCACGAAACGTGGGACCAGGCCGAGAATGAAATCATCGTCATCCTCGGCAAGGCGAATGAGAAAACGGTTCTCGCTCATGCCTCGGCCGATCGATAGAGAACGGATGGCATCGGTTCTACACCCAAGCGGGGCGCGAGTGGAAGTCCCTCGGGATGCTCGCACGAGGTTTGCGCCCTCGCGAGGAGGGCGCAAAGGAACGATGACGCGTCAGTTTTCGATCACCGGCAAGTCGATGTAGCTCGCCTGTCCCGGTGCGTGATAGATGCGCTGCGTCGCTTTCTGATAATCGCTGGCCTTGGCCCAGAAAATATTCGGTACGAAGGTCTGCGGATTGCGGTCGTATAGCGGGAACCAGCTCGATTGCACCTGCACCATCACGCGATGGCCGGGCAGGAACACATGGTTCGCCGCCGGCAGGTCGAAGCGATACGCGAGCGCCTTGTTGGCGGCCAGGGGCTTGGGATTGTCGAAGCCTTCGCGGTAGCGGCCGCGAAAAATATCCATCGACACCGCCAGTTGGTAGCCGCCCATTTCCGGCTGTTCGGCGACCTGGTCCGGATACACGTCGATCAGCTTCACCACCCAGTCGCTGTCGGTGCCGCTGGTGGACGCCACCAGATGCACGACGGGCGCGCCGGCGATGGTCAGCGGCTCGGTCAGCACGTCCGAGACGTAGGTGACCACGTCGGTGCGGCCCGACGCTTCGCGCTGGTCATCCACCAGCCACTGCGGCCAGGTCAGGCCGTTGTCGTAGCCGATCGGCTGGATCGGCCGTGCGCGGAAAGGTACAGGATGCGCCGGATCGGAGACATATTGATCATAAGGCGCACCGGAGGAGGGCGCGCTGAAGCTAAGCTTGTTGTCCGCTTGCAGGTACAGCGGCCGGCTTTTTGCCGGGCAGCCTTCTTCGCAGGCCAGCGGCCAACGCTGCAGGCGCTGCCACTGATTGGTGCCGGTCTGGAACGCGGTTACCGGCGCAATGTCGGCCTTGGGCGCACCGTCTTTCAGATACTGCGCCAGGTACGGCCGCAGGATGTGTTCGCGGAAGTACTTGGCGGTGTCGCTGCCGAAGCGGATCGCGCCGAGCGAACTGCCTTCCTCGATTTCCTGGCCGTGATGCCACGGGCCCATCACCAGCTTCACCATGTCGCCGTTCTTGTCTTTGGGCTTGATCGCGCGATAGACGGCCAGCGCGCCGTAGATGTCTTCCTGGTCCCACAGGCTGTGCACCAGCATTACCGGCACTTTCAGCGGCTGCGCGGCGAGCACCTTGTCGACCGCCTGTTCGCTCCAGAATGCATCGTAGGCCGGATGCGCAGTGATCTTGTTCCAGAAACCAAGCTGCTGCATGCCGTACTGGCGGCCCAGTTCGCCGGCCGAGCCGGCCTGCATGAACAGGTCGTATTCGTCGTGATAATTGGTCCACCACTTGTAGCTGTTGTCGCGGCTGGCGCTCTGTTCGTAGATGTAGGAGATGTTCTGCTGGCGAAATGCACCATGATGGAACCAGTCATCGCCCATCCAGCCGTCCACCATCGGGTTCATCGGCACCGCGACTTTCAGCGCCGGATGCGGATTGATCAGCGACATCAGCGGTTCGAAGCCATCGTAGGAAATGCCGATGGTGCCGACCTTGCCGTTCGATTCGGGAACGTTCTTCACCAGCCAGTCGATGGTGTCGTAGGTATCGGTGGCGTCATCGACCGGGGTGGGATTGAGCGGGCCGTGCACCGGCCGGTTCATCACGTAGTCGCCTTCGGAGCCGTATTTGCCGCGGATATCCTGGATCACGCGGATATAGCCGTCCTCGACGATCACATCGGTGGCGTTGTCGTAGCCTTCCAGCATCGGGCCGAGGTGGCCGCTCATCACGTGATGAGTGAGTTCCTTGGCGCTGTAGGGCGTGCGCGTCATCACGATGCCCGCGTGGTGCGCGCCTTTGGGGATCAGGATCACCGTGTACAGCTTCACGCCGTCGCGCATCGGAATCATCACGTCGCGCTCGACGTAGTCGTAGCTGCTGGTGACCGGCGTGAAGGTGGCGGGTGTTTCGCTGGGATAATTGGGGTACTGCTGTGCGGGCGCATCCGTGGCCATGGCAACGCCGCTCAAGGTAAGCAGCAGACTCAGGAGCGCGGGCCTGGCCCCGCGCCACGCGATCGCGGCACGACTGAACTTCATGGTAACTCCCCGTTGGATAAGCCGGTCTAGGGCCTGTTTACACGATTGGCCCTAGGGTAGCGGCATTGGGCGGCCAGGGCACGCCGTGATGCCGAAAGGTCACAAGGCAGTTCGTCGGGCCTGCACAGAGGCGTGGAGAGCTTCCGCCAAGACGTCGCGCATCAGCTGGGAGCGATGGTGCGGTGCGCTAAAGAACAAAACGCCCGGATCGACCGGGCGTTTTGTTTCGCATGCTGCAAGTACGCCGCGTCAGGCAATCGCCGGCAAAGTCTCCACGCCCGCCTCGATTGCCGCTTTGTGCAAATGCGTGCGCGGCAAGATGCGTGCGAAGTAGAACGCCGCCGTGTCGCGCTTGGCCTGCTTGAATGCGGGCTGCTGCGCGCTCTTTTCCACCGCGGCCACCGCGCGCGCCCAGAAATAGGCGAGGGTGATGTAGCCGCTGTAGTAGAGATAGTCGTTGGCGGCGGCACCCAGCTCTTCCGGGTTGCCCTGGATGCGCTGCGCGAGCTTGAGGGTAAGTTCGCCCCATTCCTTGGCCATCGCGCCCAGCGGTGCGATGTACGGACGCAGCGCCTGGTCTTGTGCGTGCTCCTTGCAGAACGCGCCGATCTCGGCGAGAAAATGCTGCAAACCCACGCCCTTGAGCTGGAGGATCTTGCGCCCGAGCAGGTCGGCCGCCTGGATGCCGGTGGTACCTTCGTACAAGGTGATGATGCGCGCGTCGCGCACGAACTGCTCCACGCCGTTCTCGACAATGAAGCCGTGACCGCCGTAGATCTGCAGCGCTTCCTTGGTGCACTCCTGCGCCAGTTCGGTCACTACGCCCTTGGCGATCGGAATCAGGAATGCCAGCAGTTCGCCGGCGTGCTCGCGCGTGGCCTGGTCCGCGCCGCGTGCTTCGATGTCGGTCTGCAACGCCGAATACAGCAGCAGCGCGCGCGAGCCCTCCACGAACGCGCGCTGGGTCAGCAGCATGCGGCGCACGTCCGGTTGTACCAGCAGGTTGTCGGCGGGCTTGTCGGGGAACTTCGGACCTGACAACGCACGCGATTGCAGGCGTTCTCGCGCGTAATGGAGACTGTTCTGCCAGGCGCGTTCGGACAGCGCCAGGCCTTGCACGCCTACCGACAGGCGCGCGGCGTTCATCATGGTGAACATCGCCGCCAGGCCTTTGTGCGGTTGGCCGATCAGGTAACCCTCGGCTTCGTCGAAGTTCATCACGCAGGTAGCCGAGCCGCGGATGCCCATCTTGTGCTCGATGGCGCCGGCGTAGACATTGTTGCGCTCACCCGGCGTACCGTCGGCCTTCAGCTTGAACTTGGGCACGATGAACATCGAAATGCCGCGGCTGCCGGCCGGTGCGTCAGGCAGGCGCGCCAGCACCAGATGGATGATGTTTTCGGCCAGGTCGTGATCGCCGGCGCTGATGAAGATCTTGGTGCCGGTGATCCAATAGCTGCCGTTGGCGCCCGGCTCCGCACGCGTTTTCAAAAGGCCCAGATCCGAACCGGCCTGCGGCTCGGTCAGGCACATGGTGCCGGTCCACTGGCCAGCCACGATCGGCTTGAGGTAAGCGTGTTTCTGCTCGTCCGTGCCGTGCAGTTCCAGCGCATGGCAGGCGCCTTCGGAAAGCAGCGGATACAGGCTCCAGGACAGGTTGCCCGACTGGAACAGTTCCGTGGTGGCCACGCCGATCACCGAGGGCAGCGACTGGCCGCCGAACTCCTCGGCCATGGTCAGTCCCGCCCAGCCGCCGTCGGCGAACTGGCGGAAGGCTTCCTTGAAGCCCTTGGGCGTGGTGACGCTGCGGTTGGCCTTGTCGTAATGGCAACCTTCTTCATCGCCCGGCGCATTGGTCGGCGCCAGCACCTGCTCGCTGAGCTTGCCCGCTTCCTCGAGCACGGCGTCGAGCAGGTCGCGGGTATGCCCCTCGCCGCCCTGCAACGTGGTGAGAACAGCTTCGGCGCCGAGCACGTCGAAGAGTGCGAAGCGCTGGTCGTCGAGAGGGGCCTTGTAAAGCGTCATGGCGTGGATCCTTCGTGGGACGTGTGCGGTGGAGCGGTCAGCGGTAGGTGTTGGCGATACCGGGGACCGGCGAGAGGAAATCGTTGCTGCGGAACGGGAAGTCACGCGGATTCTTGTTGTCCGGGTGGTCTTCGAGATTGGGCGTGCCGTGCACGGTGCCGTTGACCGCGTAAGCCAGGGAGCCGGCGCTGCCCTTGCCGGCGATCGCCTGCAGGGCCTGGCTCATGGCGGTGGTGGGCAAGATGTCGATCTGCAGCACGTCGCCGGCAAAGGAGGGGATGTCCAGGTCGAACTTGGCGTGCACGCGCACGGGAATGCCCTGCGCGACCTGCAACTGGCCTTCGATCGTCTGGAAGTCCATGCCGGTGTAGCTGTTGTTCTGGATACGCAAGGTGAGCCGCCAGGTGCCGTCTTGCATCACTTTCATCTGCTGGATGGAGATGGTGGGCGGAAACACGCTCTGGCGCTGCGGTCCGCAGGCAGCCAGAACGCCAGCCAGTACGACGAGGGCCAGTCCGTGGAGTAGTCGTTTCATGGAGTCACCTCAAACGATTGTTTGAATATATCAGGGAATGATGTCAGTGGAACGCGGCCGCGCAGCACGCGAAACGTTTGAAACAGAAAGAGTTATACCAGTGCGGGCGCAAATCAAAGGCGCAGCGTTTCATCTCGCCGCAACCTGCCCCCTCCCCTGCGTGCAGCAGGGGAGGGTTGGGGTGGGGTGAAGCCCGACAGCGGAAGCAAGAGCGTCACCCCCTCCCAACCTCCCCCTGCAAGCAGGGGGAGGGGCCAAGAGCGAGCGCGGGCGTGGATCAAGGGCGCAGCGTTTTCGTCTCGCCGCGACCTGCCCCCTCCCCTGCGTGCAGCAGGGGAGGGTTGGGGTGGGGTGAAGCCCGTCATGTGAAGCAAGAGCGCCACCCTCTCCCAGCCTCCCCCTGCAAACAGAAGGAGGGGCCAAGAGCAAAATAGCGTGCGCGCACGAAACGCTTTGCGCCTTCGATGCCATCGCGGTTCCCATCGTCATGCGGAACGGGCATCATTAGCGGTTACGTCACTCATGTCGCAAACATCCATGACCCGTCGCATCGTTGCTCGCCGCTCTCCCATCCATGGCAATGGCGTATTCGCTGTCGCTCCCATCAAGAAGGGTGAGGAAATCATCGAATACAAGGGTACTTTGATGACCCACGACGAAGCCGACGACATGTATGGCGACGGCGGCGAAACCGGGCACACGTTCCTGTTCACCTTGAACGATGACTACATCATCGACGCCAACCGCAAGGGCAACATCGCACGCTGGATCAATCACAGCTGCAACCCCAACTGCGAGGCGCTGGTGGAGGAAAACGAAGCGGGCGACCCGCGCAAGGACCGGGTGCTGATCCAAGCCAGGCGCAACATCAAGCCGGGCGAGGAGCTTACCTACGACTATGGCATCGTGCTGGAAGTGCCGCACACCGCCCGTCTTAAGAAGCTGTGGGTTTGCCTGTGCGGCTCGCCCAAATGCACAGGCACGTTGCTCAAGCCCAAGCGCTGATCACGTTCCATCGGCACGGCGTTCATCCGGGCGCTGGCGGCTTGAGTGCCGCTTTGGTTTGACCGCTTTGGTTCGATCGTGCGGAGCGTGACGCCAGCGTCGCTTCGCAGCGCGCCTACGCGAGCGACGAAAGCGCGTCACGCGTAATCGATGCGCAGCACCTCGATAGTCATGTCGCCGGCCGGGCGCGCCCAGCGCACCTCATCGCCTACGCGCGCGCCGAGCAGCGCCTGCGCCAGCGGCGACACATAACTGACCAGGCCGTGCTCGGCATCGGCTTCGTCTTCGCCCACGATCTGCCAGCGCCGTTCGCCCTCGGGACTGTCCACGGTGACAATGGCGCCAAAAGCCACGCGATCGTGCGGCTGTTTGCTCGGATCCATCTCGATCACGCTGGCCGCGCGCGCGGTCAACCAGCGCAGTTGCCGTTCCAGCGCGGCCAGTTCCCGTTGCTGGTCAAGCGTGGTTTCGTCCTTGAGCGCATCGCGGCGCGCCAGCGCCGTGGCCAGGCGCTGGCGCAGCATGGCCGCGCCATGCGGCGTGGCGTAGTTGGGATGATCGCTCAGCGGTAGTTCGGGCAAGGCTTCGGTGGCATCGCCATCATGGTCGTCTTTGACGAAGGCGCGACTCATGCGGCCCTCCGTATGTGTGTGGTTGATGATGAGTAAAGCGTCGCGTGGCGATGGCATCGCCGGTTACGCGGGCGTCGATCGGCACAAGAAGTTGCGGCCAGGCGGTTGCGTTGCCACCCGACCGTCAGGCAGGGCGGGCGGCATGTCAGTCTTCGTCGAGCTTAGGCTTCCACTGTTCGCTCAGTTTCCGCTGGACCGGAGGTGGAACGGGTTCGTAGTGACTTAAGTCCAGGCTGTAGCGGCCGCGGCCGCCGGTCATGGCTTTCAGTTCGGTGGGATAGTCGGTGAGTTCGGCCAGCGGGGCCTGCGCCTTGATCACCAGCTCGCCGCCGCGCCGCGCGTCGGTGCCCATGATGCGCGCACGCTTGCCGGCAAGGCCGCCGGTGACGTCGCCCACGCTCACTTCCGGAATCGACACTTCCACGTCGACGATCGGTTCCAGCACGATCGGCCGTGCCTTGTTGATCGCGTCGAGGAAGGCTTTCTTGCCGGCACTGACAAAGGCCACTTCCTTGGAATCGACCGGATGGTATTTGCCGTCATACACGGTCACGCGCAGATCCTGCAGCGGATAGCCGGCCACCGCGCCCATTTCCATGGCCTGGCGCACGCCTTTTTCGATCGCGGGCAAAAACTGGTTGGGGATCACGCCGCCCTTCACGGCGTCGATGAATTCGAAGCCGGCGCCGCGTTCAAGCGGATCCACGCGCAGAAACACCTCGCCGAACTGGCCCGCGCCGCCGGTTTGCTTTTTGTGGCGGTGGTGCCCTTCGGCGGAACCGGCAATGGTTTCGCGATAGGCGATGCGCGGCGGATGCGTGATCACTTCCACGCCGTAGCGGTCCTTCATGCGTTCAAGCATGATCTTCACATGCAGATCCGATAGCCCGCGCACCACCGTTTCATTGAGTTCTTTGTGGTGTTCCATGCGAAAGCACGGATCTTCCTCGGTCAGGCGCGAGAGGGCCTGCGATAGTTTCTGCTCCTGTCCCTTGTGCTTGGGTTCCAGCGCGAGCCCGAACATCGGCTGCGGAAAATGCAGCGGTTCGAGATGGATGCTGCCTTCGTCGTGCGAATCGTGCAGCACGGCGTCGAAATGAATTTCCTCCACCTTGGCCACCGCGGCGATGTCGCCGGGAATGGCCTGGTCGATTTCCGTATACGTCTTGCCGTTGAGGCGGAACAGATGCCCGACCTTGAACGCCTTGCGGCTGTCGTCCACGTATAGCTGGCTGTCGCGGCGGATCGTGCCCTGCCACACGCGGAACACGCTCAGCTTGCCCACGAACGGATCGTTGATCACCTTGAACACATCGGCGATCACGTGCGAGGCGGGATTGGGATCGACGGAAATGTGCATCTTCTCGGTATTGCGGAACGGCGGCGGATTGGCTTCGCCAGGGTTGGGCAGCAGGCGCTCGGCGATGTCCAGGAGTTCCTGCACGCCCGCACCGGTGCGCGCGCTGACGAAGCAGATCGGTACCAGATGGCCTTCGCGCAGGCATTGCTCGAACGCGTCGTGCAGTTGCTGCGGCGTCAACGCTTCTTCGCCGGCATCCAGGTACGCGCCCATGGTGGCTTCGTTGATCTCCACCACCTGGTCAAGGATATGCTGGTGCGCGTCGGCCAGCGATGAAAAATCGGTTGTGCCCTCGTGATGGAAAAAGCAGTCGAGCACGCGCGCGGCGTTGTCGGCGGGCAGGTTCACCGGCAGGCATTCGCAGCCGAATTCCTCGCGCAGCATGGCGACCAGACCGGCCAGGTCCACGCCTTCGTTGTCGATCTTGTTGACCACCAGCAGGCGTGCCAGGCCGCGCTCGCGTGCGTGCTCCATGATGCGGCGCGTGCCGTGCTCCACGCCGTTGGCGGCGTTGACCACCACCGCGACGGTTTCCACCGCGGCGAACGCAGAAAGCGTGCAGCCGCGAAAATCCGGGTAGCCGGCGGTGTCGATCGCGTTGATGTGGCAGTTGCCGCGGTCGATGCCGGCGATGCAACTGTCGATGGAATGGCCGCGCGCCTTTTCCTGCGCGTCGGTATCTGACTGGGTGGTGCCGCGCTCGACCGATCCGGTGGTCTGGATCACCCCGCCGGCTTGCAGCAGGGCTTCGAACAGCGTGGTCTTGCCGACGCCGGCATGGCCGGCGAGGGCGATGTTGCGGATATTTTCCGTGTTGTAGGACACGATGCGACCCTCCTCTGATGAGGCGCGGCCAAGACGCATGCGGCCGCGCTGGTGGCGGGCCGTCATGGTCGTCCTTCGCGTGCGGGACGCAGGGGGGCGGTCATGGCGGAAGGCGGCGCTGGGCCGCGCAACTAGCCTTCTCTGATTGCCGGGAATGGTCAAGTTGCAGTGCGAAGACGTTAACGCGGTGTGAGCGGGCGGAACCGCCGGGCCTGTCAAAGGTCCATGAGGCATCCCATCTGCCGCGCTGCCTGCATGCCGTGGCCCGGCCACCGAATGAGGACGGCTTATCGAACGCGTGCCCCACACCGAGCATCACCGCTGGTTTTCGCCGCCCCCTGACAAGGAACGCGGCCTGGCCCCGCTCGATGGGCCCACCCGCGCCATGCTGCATCAGCTGCGCTGGCGCAAATCGCCGCCCGATCACCGCCGTCTGTGGATGGCGCTGGCGGTCGCGCTGGCGCTGCATGTCGTGTTTGTCGTGGTGCTATGGCACGAGATGAAGCCCTCGGCGCATCAGCGCGGCGCGGCGTCGGCGCAGGCGCAGAGCGCCATGCAGGTACGCCTGATCTTTCATGCCTCGTCCAAGGGCGTCGCCGCGCCGCCGCCGCTGGTCGTGCCGCCACTGCCGAGTCCTTCGCGCGAGCCGGTGACGAAGAACGCGATGACCGTGCATATGCCGGCGACGGTGCCAGCCCCCGCGTCGGTAGCGCTGCCCGCGCCCGCCACGTCCGCGCCGACGAAACTGTTCGACCGCACCGGGCGGATCATCCTGCCGGCCAACGCATCCAGCGCGCCCGCGGCGCCTGCGCCCGACTATGTGCAACGCGCGCCGCAGGGCGATACGCAGATCATGCGCGACCAGGATCCGGTCCAATACAAGCCGACCAAGCTCGATCCGTATTGGCGCAAAGGCGGCGACGGCATCGACGATGTGTTGCAGAGGGCGGTGGAGAAAACCACCGTGTCCAAGACCATTCAGTTGCCGCTGGGCGTGCGCATCCGTTGCGCCATCTCCTTTGCAGCGCTCCGCGGCGGTTGCGGCGGCGCCGATCCACCGCCGCCGCCACCACCCACCGATGGCGACGAGCGCTTGGACATGGCGCCGGCAGCGTTGATCAAGAACGCGCCCAAGCCCAAGGCGCCGGACGTGGCCACCTGCATCGCCGACTACAGGGCAGGCAAGCCCTTGCCTTACGGCTGTCCGGTGGATACGCCCACGCGCGCGGTCGATGCGGGCAAACACGCGCGTCCCGCGGCGGTGCATTGAGCGCCGTGGCGCCGCTTGGCGATGGGCGCGGGCGTCGGCGTGACGAGGGCGTCGAACCGCCATCAAGAAATGTCGTCGCGCCGTTAAACTGATGGAATGTCATCCTCGCCATCGGGCCCGCCCGCCCCGCCCAAGCCAGTTCTCATGATCAAGTCGCCGCGCGACGCGGCGACGTGGGCGATCGTTTACCGGCGCAAGATCCGCGACCGTCCGCGCGATCGCCTGCTGAAAGTGATCGCCGTGTTCGGTGCGCTGGTGGTGCATGTGATCTTTATGCTCGGCGCGATCCTGGGCTCGCCCTATGACTTGCCGCCACCGCCGCCGGAGCCGAAGGGTTCGCCGCTGCTGGTGCGCATCATCACCAACAAGCCGATCCCGCCACCGCCGCCGCCCGTGCGCGGCGTGCCGCCGAAAGAACACGGCCCCACGCACCGCGGCAACAGCGAGCAGGCCGTGCACGTTACCCATGAAGCCTCGACGGCGGCGCCGGTGGCCGTGACGCGGCAGCCGCCTGTCCCGGCACCGGCCAAGACGCCGGTGGTCGCGCCGACCAAGATTGCCGCTGCCGAAAAGCCGCATCCCGTGGCCGCGCCGCTGCCGCCGGTGACGTTGCCCAAGGCGTTGCCGGTGCAGATCGCGCAACCCAAGCCGGTCGGCATGCCGCCACCGGCCTTGTCGTTGCAGGCGGTGACGGCCGCGCAGCCGGTGCCGCCGCAGTTCCAGCCCGTACCGCCACCCAAGCCGCAGGCCGAAGGCACCAAGCCGATGCCGCCGCTGCCTTCGGTGGCGCTGCCCACGCAGATGGCGCAAACGCCGCCGACGGTCACGCCGCCGCAGGTAGCGGTGGAAAAGCCATCGCTGCAGCCGGTATCGGCGCCCAATGTCGTCGCGGTCGCGCCGGCTCCCGCGCCCGCCGCGCCGCCATCGACGCCGGTGGAATCGATGCCGCCGGTGCCGATGCCGGCCAAGACCGCGCCTACGGTCAACCTGCAGCCGTCGGATCTGCAGCAGGTTCAGCCAATCACGCCGCGTATCGCGCCGCAGATAGTGACGCCGGAGCTTCGTCCGCAAGAGGTGCAGCTGGCGCCGACGCCGGTCACGCCGGCCGCGCCGCCCACACCCGCGCCGGCGGCACCGGTCACGCCGCCGGCCGCGACACCCGCGACGACGCCGGCATTGCCCGAGGCGTCGCTGCAGCCGCAGTTGAATCCCTCGCCGTCGATCACACCTGTGCCGCCCGCCACATCGCCGAGCAAGGCGCCGGAATCGGCGGCCAGCGAGAAAACCTCCGCGGCAACGCCGTCGCCCGAATCGAGTCCCTCGCCTTCGCCGTTGCCGGCGCCGTCGAACGAAACCCAAAACAGCGCGAGCACCGCCCCCAACGCCACGCCACAGGGCAGCGAGACGGGCAATCCCGGGCAGCCCAACGGGGCCAACCAGCCTGCGCAGAACAACAGCGCGCAGAACGGCGAGCCTTCGCCCGCGGCGGGTACGGGCAGCACGCCCGCAACGCAGAGCGGTGGCGCGCCGGGCAATCCCAACGGCACCTATATTCAGCTCACGCCGCGCGGCGACACGGAGATCATGTCGCACAACATCCATCTGCCGAAGTATCGCCCGACCGTGTTCGACCAGTACTGGACGCCCAAGGGCGAGAGCTCGGTGGATACGGCCTTGCGTCACGCGGTCGAGAAAACCACGGTGAGTCACACCTTCAATCTGCCGCAGGGCGTGCGCATCAAATGCACGGTGATGCCGCTGCTGCCGTCGGCGCTGTTTGGCTGCAGCAATCCCGATCCGCCGCCGCCGCCGCTGCCGAAGGCGATTTACGATCGGCTGAATCTTCCTTCGAAAAATGCCTCGATACCTGTCATGGCGCCCGCGGCGACCCAGCAAGCGCCCAGCGCACCGGTGAATCTGGATAACAGCGCCGAATGCGCGGCCGCGCGCGTCAGCGGCGGTCCGATGCCGCCCCATTGTCCGCCATCGGAGACGGTCAAAACCGTGCGCCTGCCGGCACCGTCTTCCAGTTCGTGGGTGCCGGCAAGCGATCAGTTTCATTGATGGAGCAGGGGCGGCGTCGGGTATGGCTCATTTCCGCCAGTGCGGGAATGAGCCGATGCCGCACCGACCCGGCAAAGATCATTGCAAGCGCATGAACTCTTTCATCAGCGGCAGGCGTCGCACGCGCGTGGCGCTGACGCGGAACACCGCATTGGCCAGCGCGGGCGCCGCCGTGGGCATGGCCAGGAAGCTGGCGCCGGTCGGGTCGTCTTCACCCGGCACCACGATTACTTCCACCGCCTTGGGCAGTTGCGCCATGCCGGCGAGCGGATAGTCTTTCCAGCTGTTTTGCTGCACTTTGCCGTCTTTGGTGGTGATGGCAAGGTTCATGGCGGTGGCGAGGGCGTCCAGTGTCGCCCCGGCCACCTGGCCCTCCAGACCCATGGGGTTGATCACCCGGCCGACGTCGACCGCGCATGCCACGCGCTCGATGGTGAGTTTCTCGCCCTGCAGCGAGACTTCGATGGCGTGCGCCACGTAGGCGCCATCCATGTACCAGCAGGCGATCCCCAGACCGTTGACCGAGCGCAGCCAGTCCTTCCAATTGATGCGGTCGGCCACCAGCTTGAGCACGTTGGCCAGGCGCGCGGTGTCGATCGCGCCGCCACCTTGCAGTGGGACCAGGCGTGCATCGCCGATCAGGCGCAGGCGCGTGTCCAGCGGATCTTCTTTGAGCGCGTGCGCGATCTCATCGATGAAGCAATCGACCGCAAACGCATTGGTGAGATGCGGCATGCCGCGATGCGGGCCGCGCGGCAAGGACGAGGCCAGGCTGAACCAGTCGCTGCGATAGTTGGGTACCAGGCCCGCCGGCAGCTGGTTGACGTCCACTTCGGACGTCCATAACCGGTCGCTCGACACGCCGCGGCCACTCTGCGCCGAGGCGCTGGCCACGCGCTGGTTCCATGCCAGGATACGGCGCTTGCTGTCGATGATGGCGCTGAGCTGGTGTACGCAGCCGGAGCGGTAGTAGTCGTGCGTAAGGTCTTCGTCGCGCGTCCAGAACAGGCGCAGCGGCTTGTCGATGGCCTGGGCCAGCAGCACCGCTTCGGCGACGTAGTCATGATCGAGCCGGCGGCCGTAGCCGCCGCCGATGCGCGGCACGCGGATGTCGATCTGCTCGGGCAGCAGGCCGGTAAGATGCTGCACCACCGTCCATGCCTGTTGTGGCGATTGCGTGGGCACGTAGAGCGTGGCGCTGGTCTTGTCCAGTCGCACCAGGCAGTTCATCGGTTCGCTGGTGGCGTGTGCCAGCCACGGTTGATAGTAGGTGGCATCGACGTGGCGCGCGGCTTTGCGGCGCGCTTTCTGCACGTCGCCGTCGTCGCGCACGCGCGTGGTCGGCGCGCTGTCGCTGGCGAGCAGCGCGGTGGCCTGTTGTTCCAGCGCGGCGGTGCTTTCACTGCCGCTGGGGCCCGGCTTCCACGTCAGTTTCAGCGCGCGCCGGCCTTGCAGCGCGGCCCAGGTGGTGTCGGCGATCACCGCGACAACGGGCGCGATCACGGTTTGCCCGGGCGGCAATGCCGGATCGGGCTTGAGTTCGATCACCTTCAGCACGCCCTTGATGCCCATCGCGGCGCTGAAGTCTCTCTCGGCGAGGCGTCCGTCCGGCCACGGGCAATGTGCGAGCACGGCCACCACGGCGTCGCCGACATGCTGGTCGAGCGAGTAGGGCGTCTGGCCCGTCACGATCGCGTGCGCATCGACGTCGCCGGCCGGCTGGCCGATCAGGGTGTAGCGATCGGGTGTTTTCAGCGCGGGGAGATTCGGCGGCGGCGCGATCTTGGAGGCTGCCGCGGCAAGCGAGCCATAGGTAAGTTGGCGGCCATCGGGCGCGATCACCACGCTCTTTTCCGTGCGCAGGCGATCGGCCGGTACACCCAGTTGCTGCGCGGCGGCCTGCACCAGCAGCCAGCGCGCCAGCGCGCCGGCGGCGCGAAGGTCGTGCCACGCACGCGGGATGGAGTTGCCGGTGCCGCCCACCTGCTGGCCATAGAGCCAGCGCGGTTCGCCGTTGCCATTGACCACGCCAAGGCCCAGCGGCACTACGCGCACGCGCCGCCAGTCGGCATCCAGCTCGTCGGCGATGATGCGCGGCAAGGCGGTGTTCACGCCGGTGCCGGTATCCGGATCGCGCGCGCCGATCAGCACGTCGCCGTCGGCGTCGATGCGTACGTATAGGCCCAGGCCGTAGAGGGTATCGCCGAGCATGTCCAGCGGTATCGGCGGTTCGTTGGCCAGTGCGGTGCGCACGCCTACGATCAGCGCGCCGGCGGTGCCGGCCAGCACTTGCAGAAAGCGGCGGCGCGACAGTTCCACTGCGCCGCTCATGCCTTGGCTCCTTGCTTCATGGCCGCGGCGGCGCGCTTGACCGCCTTGCGCACGCGCGTCTGGCAGCCGCAGCGGCAAAGGTTGGGCAGGGTGTCGATGTCGCTGTCCGAAGGATCCTTATGCCGCGTCAGCAAATCCATCGAGGCGATCAGCCAGCCAGGCGTGCAGTAGCCGCAGCCGATGGCGTCTTCGTCGATGAACGCCTGCTGCAGCGGATGCAGCGTGCCTTTGGCATCGGCCAGTCCTTCCACGGTGACCACCTTCCGGCCCTGCAGCTTGCTCATCGGCACGCCGATGGCCGAGACGGCCTTGCCATCGACCAGCACCAGGTCCGCACCGCCTTCACCGTGTTCGCCGCCGTATTTGGTGCCATCCAGGCGCAGTACGTCGCGCAGGTACCAGAGCAGCGGCAGGTCCGGATCGCCGGTGTGGTTGAAGTGCTCGCCGTTGATCAGCAGATCGATCCCGCCGCCACTGACGACAGGGGCGAGGGCAGCCTTGTCGGCCTTGCGAGGTGCCGGCGCGGCGTGGTCTTGCGCCATCGATGAATTCTCCTTGGTACCTATCTGCCCATTGTGGCATTGCCGCAGGAAATTATCAGGCGGCCGGGAACGTGCTTGCCCGGACGTTTCCGGCGCGGCGGGCCGGTGTCTGGATGGAGGCTAAACAGGCGCGGTTGCGCTTGCTTGGCGGCAGGCCGCCCATGCGCGGTTTTAACAGGCGGCTTATCAACAGCCTGTTAGGGCTTGTCAGCGTCAGGGGTGCGCAGGCCGGAACAGGCGCCGCCAGACCAGGTAAACCGGGATGCCCGCCGCCATGATGGCCAGCCCGATACCGGTATTGACCAGGCTGGTACGCAAGCTCTGCACCACCACCAGGCCGATGGTGGCGATGAAGATCAAGGGCAGTAGCGGATAGCCCGGTACCCGGAACGACACCTCGCCCCGCTGCCGGCGCCGATACCAGAACAAGGTGGCCACACCCACTGCGCAGGCGAGCCAGTCGCCGAAGGTGGCGTAATCGAGCAACTGGCCGTAGCTGCCCGACAGCACCAGCACGATCGACCAGCCGGTGAGCAGCAGCAAGGCGAGATTGGGCGTGTGATGGCGCGGATGCAGCCGCCCCACGCTGGCGAAAAACAGCCCGTCCTCGCCCATCACTTGCAGCACGCGCGCGCCGGCCACCAGGGTGATGTTGCAGAAGCCGAAGGTGGAGATGGCGATGCCCACTGCGATCAGCTTGGCCCCCGCGCTGCCAAACACCTTGTCCATCACGTCCGCCGCCGGCGTCTGGCTGGCCGCCAGGCCATCGTGGCCGAGCACGGCGAGGTAGGCGATGTTGACCAGCGCGTAGGCCACGATCACGCCTGTCATGCCCAGTGTGAGTGCGCGCGGCAGCGTGCGTTGCGGTTCGCGTACTTCACCGGCAAGGTTGTTGAGATAGGTGAAGCCCGAATAGGCGAACAGCACCGGCAGCGAGGCGGACATGAAACCCACGTGTTGCCGCGCCGGATCCTGTGCCAGCACCGGGGTGCTGCCCGCGCCCGCCAGGAACAGCCCGCACACCACCAGCACCGCGACCGCCAGCAGCTTGAGCAGCGTGAACAGGTTCTGCATGTGCGTGCCGAACTTCAGGCCGAACAGATTGATGCCCGCGACCAGCACCAGTGCGCCCACCGCCAGCGGCGCCGCCGTCGCGGTCGGCAGGTCGAACACGGATGCGGCGTATTTGGCGAAGATGGTCGCCACGGCGGCGGTGGAGCCGGAATAAATCACCAGCAACATGGTCCAGCCGAACAGGAAGCCGGCCAGCGGTCCGAAGGCTTCGCGCAAGTAGACGTAGCTGCCCCCGGCGTGCGGGCGGCGCGCACCCAGTTCGGCGTAGCAGAGCGCGCCGATCAGCGTCAGTACGCCCGCGCCGATCCACATCAGCAGCAAAGCAAGTCCCGATTCGGTGCGCTGCGCGACGATGTACGGATTGAGGAAGATGCCGCCGCCGATGATGCCGCCGATGACGACCAGCGCGGCGTCCCGCAAACGAAGGCTGCGCTGGTAGTCGGCAACCGGTGATGTCATGGCAAGGTTCCTTCGGTCGTAAACCCAGAGCATGGCAATCGCGCTGGGCCAGGGCAAGCGTCCGGCGCAAGCGGTTGCCCCCGCCCCGGTTTCTAAACGCCGGCGTGGCCGCCATGCTTGGCGCGCTTACAGTTCCAGTTCGCCGCGGATGGCGATGACGCATTCGCCGCCGATGGTGATGGCGCCGCTGGCCGGATCGCGCGCGACGTCCACGTAGCCGTCGCGCTGCATCTCGCGCCCCTGGCTGGCGCGATAGCGCGCGCCGTAGCGGTGCGCGCCGCGTTCGGTGAGAAAGGCCATGATCGCTGCATTGGCGCTGCCGGTGACCGGATCTTCCGGGATGTCGTCGGCTGGACAGAACGCGCGCACCGCCATGGCGGCGTCGAGCGCCTGTTGGGCACCGAACACGCTCACGCCGACCGCGCGCAGGTTTCGGCAGAGGCCGGCGATGGCCGGCAGATCGGGCGTGAGGCCGCGCACATGCGCCGCATCGCGCAAGTCGCAGATCAGCCAGCGCGGTCCGTTGTCGATAAGACGCAACTGCGCCTCTTCCAGCACAACCTGCAACGCGCGGCCGAGCAAGGCGCGTACATCGTCCTCGACGCGGTGCACGTGCGCGGGCGGCGCCTGCACGTGGATGCTGCGTCCGGCGCCGTCGCCATCGACCCGAATCGGCAGCAGGCCAGCGGCGCATTCCTGGATCAAGGCATGTTTACCGGGCGGCACCAGCCCGGCTTCGATCGCCGCATACGCACTGCCCACGCTGGGATGGCCGGCAAATGGCAATTCCTGGCGTGGCGTGAAGATGCGCACGCGGTAATCGGCTTGCGGCGAGGTGGGCGGCAGCAGGAAAGTGGTTTCCGACAGATTCGTCCAGCGCGCGAAAGCGCGCATGGTGTCATCGCAAAGACCATCGCCGTCGATCACTACCGCCAGCGGATTGCCTTGCAAAGGCTGGTTGGAAAACACGTCCAGCTGCATGAAGCGGCGCTTGGTAGGCATGGTGGCATCCGTCGTTGCGAGCCATCCATCGTAGCGGTTGCGGCGCGTTTGCGTATGGCCCAAAAGAAACCGGCCCGCACGCGAGACGTGCGGGCCGGTTGTTCAAGCCAGCAGGCCAGGATCAGAATCCGCTGCGCAGGAACGTATCCAGATTGGCCACGTCCAGCGTGCCGATGCCCGCACCCGGGTTGTAGTGCGGCGAGCCGTAGTAGAACCAGTTGTCGCCGGCGCGTACGCTGTTGAAGGCCGAGAAGCGGCCGTAGCCGAAGAAGTTCTGCAGCGCATAGATCTGCGGATTCCACAGGCCTACGCGATGCCCCGTGCTTTGCTTGAGCAATGCCGTGATGCCGTTGAGCTGCGGCGCCACGAAGCTGGTGCCGCCTTCGCCGGCAATCACGCCGCCATCGGAGGTGGCGACATAGATGTAGCCGGTTTCAGGGTCGGCATTCAGTGCCACGTCCGGCACGTTGCGGCCGGCGAAATGGGACGGCAGTTTCAGCAACGTGGTCGGGCCCGCGCTGGGATCGATGTAGACCAGCGACTGCTTTGCCTCGCTGCTGCGAACGCCGAAGGTGAAATCCTGATAGAACGGCGTATGCCAATACACGCTCACGCCGCCGCCGCCGCCCGTGGAGAACAGGTCGATCACGTTGGGGCCGATGTAGGTGTTGAAATAGTTCTGGATGTAATCCCAGCCCCAGACGCTTTCCTGGGTGATGGACTGCACCGGGCCGGTGCCGAAGGCAAAGCTGTACGGTGTGGTGGTGCCGCCGGCTGCGGTGATGTATGGATCGGAGGCCGGCGAATCCACCGTCAGCGGTGCGCTGAAGTCGCCCGCCGCGGTGCCGGTTCCCAGCGAGCGCACGGTATCGTACGCACCGGAGTCGCCTGCGGCGGCGAACAGCGACTGGCCCTGCGCCGCCGCTTCCAGGAAGATCGCGTGGAACGCGCGCAGATCGCCCACGTCCCGGGTATCGGTATCGCTGGCGCCGTCGATGTTGAGTGCGGCGAAATTGAAGATTTCCGGCGAGCCCCAGCTGGTGGAGATGCTATCGGCGACGTTGTCCGACACGGCTTGCGCGAACGCATCGACAAAGCCGTTGCCGGCATTCGGCGCGTCGTACACGATGATGTTGGCGAAGGGCGCGATGCCGCCGGACTGTTCCACGTCGATGGACGTTTCACCGCTGCCGCCGTCAATGGCCCCGCCGCCATCTACATGCACCTGCGTGATGCGGTTGGGCTTGGTCGCCAGGCCGATATCGTTCCAATAGGTTTGCGCGTCGGAGGGATAGAAGTTCGACAGCGTCACGATGGCGACGGTGGAGCCCTTGCCCACGACGCCGCGCTTATAGAGCGGATTGATGTCGTAGAAATTGGCCACGTCGCCCACCGTGTATTCGCCGGGTATGCCTGTGGCGGTGGGATTGCTGCTCGATCCGCCCGCGCCGAACGCCAGTGCGCTGGTCTTGGGATGTTGCGCGGCAAGTGAGGTAAATGCCGACGAGGAGACGTGATGCGGACGATAGATCAGCTCATTGCTCAGGCCGCTGGCTGCATCCACCACGTCGGCGATGGCCGAAGGAATCTGCGGCGCCGAAACCGGCTTGTGGAAGCTGTGCCCGTCCTGGCGCGACACGAAGTTGTGCACCGAGGTCTGGAACAACTGGTTGTACTGGCGCAGCGTGCCGCTGGTGCGAATCGCCAGATGGCTGGGCAGCACTTCGCTGGTGATGCCTTGCTGCTTGAGTACCGATTGCACGCGTGCGATCGCCTCGTCCGTGGCGCCGTATTGCGCCGCGAACTGGCTGGTGGTGAGGAACCGCTGATAATTGGGATTGCCCGGCGTCACGGTCTGCTTGATGAAATTCTCCAACGCAGCCTGATTGCGCAACTTAAGTACCAGCGTAACGTTGACGACCTGGTTGGACGCCGCCGCACCTGTATCGACGGCAGGCGTTGCGGTGGCCGCCACGGCGCCGGCGCTCAAGCCGGCCAACAACAAACCCAGAGACAACGAAAGCGATGTGCGGTGCAACTTCGCGAACATGGTGTATCTCCTTTGCGAGGCGAAGCGGTTGGCCGAATCGACGTGGTGCGTGCCAAGCGATGCACGCGGCCAGGCCTGCTCCGGCAAGACCGGTAGGCATTTAACGTGAAGAGAATTCTTTCCCCGCGGCGGCGTCCGTCTCCCCTGATGACTGCCGTCACACCGCTTGGACCAGCGTATAACGCTATCGCCGGGCGGGGAAGTGTCCGCACGTCATGTAGGTATTCGCTGATTTCAGGTAGGGGAAGACGCTGATCAGCCGTCTAATACGATGACTATCGACAGATGTCGGATAAATCATTCCGCGCTGAAAAAATCAGCACTTGGAGCCGCTTCGTTGTCGGAAAATGGCTCGTGCGCTTCGTCCGGTTGTGCGCACTGTTGTGTCAGTAAAGGTAGTCCATCGCTGTAGGCCTAAGTCTGTACGCGGTGAGGAAAATTCGCGAACGCATTTTGCGTAAGCGCCGACCTACAACCATGTAGGAAATGCCTTTATGCGCCGGGCGCGCAATTGGGTACCTTTTCGCGGCTTTTTTCAAAGCTCGCGACGGCATCGCTGGCATGCCATCAGGTCGGGCGGTCGATTTCCCCACCCTCAATAAGGAAGTACTCAACATGCGGAAGTTCGCAACAGTCGCTATGGCCATGGCGCTTGGTACGGTTTCGTCCGTCGCCCTTGCCGATGGCAATGCGTTCGTCAACACCAATCTCGGCGCGTCCCACTATCAGGTCGATAACCCCTTTACCGGTTATGACAACAGCTTCAGCAAGACCGGCAAGGCCGGCGCGCTGCGCGCGGGTTATCGCTGGAACAGCGTGGTCGATTACGGCGTCGAGGCCGGTTATGGCTACCTTGGCAACGCCACCGCGCGCGCCGCGTTTCCGGACGGCTCCATCGACCGCCAGCAGGTGAAGACGCGCGGCTGGCTGCTTGGCGCCAACCTTAACTACAACATCGCTGAGCATTGGTACGTCGGCGGTCGCCTGGGCTGGTTCCGCGCACGTACCAGCTATGAAGAGCGCTATACGAATGTGTCCGGCCAGCCGTCCAATTACCGCGGCTGGGAAGTCGCCACGGGCGAATACTTCGGCGTCGGCGGCGGCTACAACGTCAACAAGTCGTTCAGCCTGGGCCTTGCCTACGACACCTATCGCGCGCCTAACGCCGATAACAGTTACAGCACCCGCATCGGCATGTACTCGCTCCAAGCCGAATATCGCTTCTGATTCAAGGGGTTAAGCCCCATCTTTGCGGCCGCCTGGCGCGGCCGTTTTTTTAACGGCAGGGCCCAATGGGGCACAATAAGGAGGTTACGTCCCGCGGGTGCAAGGCTCGCCGGGTCTCGTCCCTCCAGTCCAAGCAGCCGCCATGACCCTCATCAAACAAGACGACCTGATCCAGTCCGTTGCCGACGCACTCCAGTACATCAGCTACTACCACCCCGTCGACTACATCACCAACCTCGCCAAAGCCTACGAGCGCGAAGCGTCGCCGGCCGCCAAGGATGCGATGGCGCAGATCCTGATCAATTCGCGCATGGCCGCCGAAGGCCATCGTCCGCTGTGCCAGGACACCGGCATCGTGACGGTGTTCCTGAAGGTGGGCATGAACGTGCGCTGGGATGCGACGATGAGCCTGGAGGACATGGTCAACGAGGGCGTGCGCCGTGCCTACAACCACCCCGACAACACATTGCGCGCCAGCGTGCTGGCCGATCCGGCCGGCAAGCGCGCCAACACCAAGGACAACACGCCGGCGGTGATCAACGTCTCCATCGTGCCGGGCGATACCGTCGATGTGATCGTCGCGGCCAAGGGCGGCGGTTCGGAGGCAAAATCCAAGTTCGTCATGCTCAACCCCTCCGACTCCATCGTCGACTGGGTGCTCAAGACCGTGCCGACCATGGGCGCCGGCTGGTGCCCGCCGGGCATGCTGGGCATCGGCATCGGCGGCACCGCCGAAAAGGCCATGCTGCTGGCGAAAGAGGCGCTGATGGAAGAGATCGACATCCAGGACCTGATCGCGCGCGGCCCGCGTAATCGCGCCGAGGAGTTGCGCATCGAGCTGTACGAAAAGGTCAACGCGCTGGGCATCGGCGCGCAGGGCCTGGGTGGGCTGACCACCGTGCTCGACGTCAAAGTGAAGGATTACCCGACCCATGCCGCCAACCTGCCAGTGGCGATGATTCCCAATTGCGCCGCCACGCGCCACGCGCATTTCACGCTGGACGGCTCGGGCCCCGTGATGCTCGATCCGCCTTCGCTGGAAGATTGGCCCAAGCTCACCTACGACGCGTCCAAGGGCCGTCGCGTCAACCTCGACACGTTGACGCGCGAGGACGTCGCCGGCTGGAAACCCGGCGAGGTACTGCTGCTCAACGGCAAGCTGCTTACCGGCCGCGACGCTGCGCATAAGCGCATGGTCGACATGCTGAACAAAGGCGAGCCGTTGCCGGTGGATTTCCGCGGCCGCTTCATCTACTACGTTGGCCCGGTCGATCCGGTGCGCGACGAGGTGGTAGGCCCGGCCGGCCCGACCACGGCCACGCGCATGGACAAATTCACCGAACAGGTGCTGGCGCAGACCGGCCTTCTGGGCATGGTCGGCAAGGCCGAGCGCGGACCGGCGGCGATCGAGGCCATCAAGCGGCACCAGTCGGTGTACCTGATGGCCGTCGGCGGTGCCGCCTACCTGGTCTCCAAGGCGATCAAGGCCAGCCGCGTGCTGGCGTTCGAAGACCTGGGGATGGAGGCCATCTACGAATTCGAGGTCCAGGACATGCCCGTGACCGTGGCGGTGGATTCGGCCGGCACCTCGGTACACAAGACCGGTCCGCGCGAGTGGCAGGCGAAGATCGGCAAGATTCCCGTCATGGTCGAATAAATCCGAGCACTGCTCCCTCCCCTGCGCGCAGGGGAGGGCTGGGGAGGGGTAAAGCAATCTTGCCTCGATGCAAGTTTTAAGAGCACCCCCTCCCAACCTCCCCCTGCGAAGCAGGGGGAGGAGCTGTCTGCGGCAAGATGCGCAGGGGCATTTAGCCGTCCAAACCCTTAGTACCAATCAGCGGTTGCATTCCGGCTGATGCAGCGCAACACTGGCAGGAATGTTTTCCCCGCAACGCTGACAGAGAAACCGTGACCTCCAACGCCTCCGCGCCGCTTTCCGCCGGCGCTCCCTGGATCGTGATGAAGTTCGGCGGCACCAGTGTCGCCACCTTGCCACGTTGGCAGAACATCCGTGAGCTGGTCGCCAGCCGCCGTGCCGAAGGCGCGCGCGTGCTGGTGGTCGTGTCCGCGCTCACCGGCATCACCGACGCACTCAAACAATTGTGCGCACAGGAAGACAAAGGCAAACGAATCGAGGCTGCCAAGGCGATCGCGCAACGTCACTACGACCTGCTCGATCACATGCAGCTGGCCGTTCCCGACACCCTCGCGGCGCGCTTGAGCGAATTGGCACGGCTGGCCGATGAAGGTCCGGCGGTGCTGGGCGAGCTGGCATGGTCGGCGCTGGTGCAGGCCCATGGCGAGCTGATGTCCAGCGCATTGGGTTCGGCATTTCTCAGTCACAGCGGCCTGCCCACGCGGTGGCTGGATGCGCGCGATTGCCTGGCGGCGGTGGCGCTGCCCAACCAGAACGAGCGCACCAAGTTGCTGTCGGCGATGGTCGAGGCCAAACCCGACCCCAGCTTGAACCAAAGGCTGGCCGCGCAAGGCGAGGTGTTCATCACCCAGGGCTTCATCGCGCGCGAAGCGCAGGGGCGCACGGTGCTGCTCGGCCGCGGCGGTTCGGATACGTCGGCCTCCTATTTCGGCGCGTTGCTGAAAGCGCAGCGGGTGGAGATCTGGACCGACGTCGCCGGCATGTTCACCGCCAATCCGCGCCAGGTGCCCGGTGCGCGCCTGTTGCAGAAGCTCGATTACGAAGAGGCGCAGGAAATCGCCTCCACCGGCGCCAAGGTGCTGCATCCGCGCTGCCTCTCGCCACTGCGCGAGCCGCGCGTACCGATGCTGATCAAGGACACCAACCGGCCCGAACTCGAGGGCACGGTGATCGGGCCCGAAGTGCGCGAACACGCGCCAAGCGTCAAAGCGATCAGTGCGCGCAAGGGCATCACGCTGATATCGATGGAGTCGGTGGGCATGTGGCAGCAGGTCGGCTTCCTGGCCGACGTGTTCGCGCAATTCAAGCAACACGGGCTGTCGGTGGATTTGATCAGTTCGGCCGAGACCAACGTCACCGTGTCGCTCGATCCCACCGAAAACCTGCTCGATTCCGATGCGGTCGCCGCGCTGGCCAGCGACCTGGCGAAGGTGTGCCGCGTGAAAGTCATCGCGCCGTGCGCGGCCATCACCCTGGTCGGGCGCGGCATGCGCTCCATGCTGCATACCTTGTCGGGCGTGCTGGCGGAATTTGGCCAGTTGCGCGTGCACCTGATCTCGCAATCGTCCAACAACCTCAACCTCACCTTCGTGGTGGATGAGAGCGTGGTGGACGAGCTGATCCCACGCCTGCACGACATGCTGATCGCCGCCGGCGCGTTGCGCACCGACGACAGCGCCCTGTTCGGCTCCAGCTGGCAAAGCCTGTACGGCAGCGGCGAAGCGGCGCCCGCGGGCGACGCCTGGTGGCGCACGGCGTGCCGCGATCGGCTGCTGCAACTGGGCACCCAGGCCACGCCACGCTACGTGTATCACCTGCCCACGGTGCGTCAGCAGGCGCGCAATCTGAAAACGCTGGCGGCCGTGGACCGGCTGCATTACGCGGTCAAGGCAAACACGCATCCGGCCATCCTGCGCGCACTGGCCGAAGAGGGCTTCGGTTTCGAATGCGTCTCGCCGGGCGAATTGAAGGCCGTGATGGCCGCGGTTCCCGAGTCGGCACCGCTGTTGTTCACGCCCAATTTCGCGCCGCGCGAGGACTACGCATGGGCGCTGGGCACCCGCGCCACCGTCTCGCTCGATTCGCTCTATCCGCTGGAACACTGGGGCGAGGTTTTCCGCGGACGCGACATCGTGCTGCGCGTGGATCTCGGACGTGGGCTGGGGCATCACGAAAAAGTGCGTACCGGCGGCAGCGGTAGCAAATTCGGCTTGCCGGTGGACCAGATCGACGCATTCCTGCGTCTGGCCGACGCGCATCATGTCACCGTGCGCGGCCTGCACGCGCACCTGGGCTCGGGCATCCTCGACGACAAGCACTGGGGCGAGGTGTACGGCCAGCTGGCCAGTCTCGCCGAACGTATCGGCAGCGTGGCGTTCCTCGACATCGGCGGGGGTCTGGGCGTGCCTTCGCATCCGGGCGAAGCACGGCTGGACATCGCCGCGCTGGACGAGGTGCTGCGCAAGGTCAAGGCGGCCTACCCGCACTACCAGCTGTGGATGGAGCCCGGCCGCTACCTGGTGGCCGATGCCGGCGTGCTGCTTGCCCGCGTCACGCAACAGAAGGGCAAGGGCAGCTGGCGTTACCTGGGCGTGGACACCGGCATGAACAGCCTGATCCGTCCCGCGCTGTACGACGCCTGGCATGAAATCGTCAATCTCACCCGCCTGGACGAGCCGGCGACGGCGCTGTACCAGGTGGTGGGCCCGATTTGCGAAAGCGGCGACGTGATCGGCTCCGATCGCCGCCTGCCCGAGGCCAAAGAGGGCGACGTGGTGTTGATCGCCCAGGCCGGCGCCTACGGGAAAGTGATGTCCTCGCCGTACAATCTGCGGGACGAGGCGCAAGAGATCATCCTGGAGTGACGCCGCGCTCTTTCCTCTCCTCTTCGGGGAGAGGGGAGGGTGAGGGGACAATCTTGCGATGAAGGAAAATCGAAGCCGGTTTGAGGATGCCTTCTCGCAAGGTTATCCCCTCATCCCGGCCTTCTCCCCGGAGGGGGAGAAGGGGAAAAGCGCGGAGTCGCAAGGATGAAACGTTTGCACGTGGATCGGATGAGGAAGCTGCGGCGGAATATGGCCGATGCCGAGCGCTTGCTCTGGCGCCATTTGCGCAATCGCCATTGCTTGGGATGGAAATTCTGCCGCCAACATGGAATCGATCGCTATATCGTCGATTTCATCTGTCCGGATACTGCCTGATTCTGGAGCTCGACGGCGGACAACATGTGGAAATGATGGCAAAGGATGCCGATCGTACGTATCGACTTGAAGGAATGGGTTACCGTGTGCTGCGTTTCTGGAACAATGATGTATTGAAAAATACCGAAGCAGTGCTTGGGGTGATTTTGGAGGCTCTGGCAGGAGCGACCTTTCACTCCCGGCCCTCTCCCCGGAGGGGAGAGGGGGCACAGCGCGACGCGGTTCCTCCCGCTACCCCCCCCGAGGAACGGGCGGGGGTGAGGGGCCGCCATTGCAACACGTTAGAAACAGATCCGGAGCTTTGCGAGTGACCAACCCGATCCAACCCCGCCTGACTCAGGTCTTCCGCTTCGTGCGCTGCAGTTACGCCGACGGCGTCGCGGAGCTGGTGTATGCCTTCGACCAGGGCGAGGAACTGATCGAGCGCGTGCGTTTTCCGGCCGCCCCCGCCGTTACCGCCGAGCGCAAGCACGCTTTCGAAGCGGCGTTGACGCTGCTGCATCTGATCGCCGGCGTCAGCTATTACAAGGCCGGCGTGCCGCCGAAGATCGAGCTTTGCAGCGGGCCGCTGGACGATGCCACGGCCGATCTGCTCGATGCCCTGTACCTGCATGGCCTGGCCGAATTTGCCTACCGCAACGGCCTGGACCTGCGCGGACGCATCGCGTTCCCACGCTCGGGCGAACCTTCGGGCATGGTGCTGGCTTCGGCGCTGCATCTGCCGCCGCGCACCCTGGTGCCCATCGGCGGCGGCAAGGATTCGCTGGTCGCGGTCGAAGCGATCAAACAGGCCGGTGGCGCGGCGACCGCCGTGTGGGTGGGCAATTCGCCATTGATCGCCACGTGCGCCGAACGCACGGGGCTTCCCACGCTCAACATTCAACGCGAACTGGCGCCGGGCCTGTTCGAACTGAACCGGCTCGGCGCCTGGAACGGGCATATCCCCGTGACGGCGGTGAATTCGGCGGTACTCGCGGTCGCGGCGATTCTTTACGGCTACGACAGCATCGCCTTCGCCAACGAACGTTCCGCCTCCGCGGCCACGCTCGAATACGACGGCCAGCAGGTAAACCACCAATGGAGCAAGGGCTACGCCTTCGAGCGGGCGCTGGGCGACTGGCTGTACACGCATGTGGCCGCCGATCTGCATTACTGCTCGCTGCTGCGGCCGTATTCCGAATTGGCCATTACGCGCGCGTTCGCCAAACTCACGCCGTACTTCGACGTGTTCTCCAGTTGCAATCGCAATTTCAAACTGCTCGGTCCCAGGCCGGCCGACCGCTGGTGCGGCGAGTGCCCGAAATGCCACTTCGTATTCCTGGCGCTGGCGCCGTTCCTGCCCAAGCCGCGCCTGCTGGCGATCTTCGGCCGCAACCTGCTCGATGACGAAACGCAGACGGCCGGCTTCGATGCCCTGCTGGAATACCGCGACCACAAACCGTTCGAGTGCGTGGGCGAAGGCGCCGAGGCGCGTGCGGCGATGTACGCACTGAGCCAGCGGCCGGAATGGCAGGAAGATGCCCTGGTGGCGCGCTTTGGCAACGAGATCCTGCCGCAGCTCGAGGTAGCCGAACTGGCACTGGAACCCTGGTTGCAGCCGGCCGGCGATCATCGCGTGCCAGACCGCCTGCAGCCGGCGCTCGCGGCCGTCGGCTGACATGCGCATCGCCGAGCTTGCCGGGCAGCGCGTGGCGATCTGGGGCTTCGGGCGCGAAGGCCGCGCCGCGATCCACGCCTTGCGCCTGCGCGTTCCGGAACTTTCGCTTGCGTTGTACTGCGGCCAGGCCGAGGCGGCCGACGCGCAGGCGTTGGACCCCGCCTTGCGCGTGTATGCGCACGAACCGGATGCCGTTGCGCTGAGCGCTTACGATGTAGTGATCAAGTCGCCCGGCATCTCCGCCTATAAGCCGGCCATCGTCACCGCGCAGGCCCAAGGCACGCGATTCACCTCCGGCACCGCGTTGTGGTTTGCGGAAAATTCGCAGGCACGCGTGGTTGCCATTACCGGTACCAAAGGCAAAAGCACCACCACGGCATTGCTCGCGCACCTGGCACGTGATTTAGGCGTGCGCACCGCGCTGGCGGGAAATATTGGATTGCCCTTGCTCGAACTGCTCGATCGGCAGGCCGATCTATGGGCGATCGAGCTTTCCAGTTTCCAGACCGGCGAAGCCGGTGCGCTGGAGCTGGGTGTGGTCACCAGCCTGTACGAGGAGCATCTGGACTGGCACGGTTCGCGCGAACGCTATGTCGCCGACAAGCTGAAGCTGGCCCAAGCGGCAAACCAATTGCTGGTCAACGCCGAGCAGTCCGGCTTGCTGGAAAAAACCGCGTCGCATCCGCGTCGCCGGCTGTTCGGCCATCCGGATGGCTGGCATGTCGCCGAGGGATTTATCCGGCGCGGCGAGACGGGCGTGTTTGCGCTGGACAAGCTTTCCGTTCCCGGCGCGCATAACGCGTTGAATGCCTGCGCGGCGCTCGCGGCGTTGGATATCATGGGTTTCGATGCGGTGGCGGCGGCGCCTGCGCTTGCCCATTTTCGCGCCTTGCCGCACCGCTTGCAGCCCTTGGGCGAACGCGATGGTTTGCAGTGGGTCAACGATTCCATCAGCACTACGCCGCTGGCGACCCTGGCCGCGCTCGACAGTCTGCATGGTCGCGAGGTGACGGTGATCGTGGGCGGTCACGACCGCGGTCTGGATTGGTCGCCGTTCGTGCAGTCGGTTGCGGGACGCGCGACGTTGCGCGTGGTCACGCAGGGCGCCAACGGCCCGCGCATCGCGGCGGCTTTACGTGCGGGCAGGTCGTCCGTGCCACGGGGCGATGTCGACAAGCTTGACGACGCGATCGAGATGGCACGCACCATCACGCCACCAGGCGGCGTCGTGCTGCTGTCGCCGGGTGCCCCGAGTTTCGACCAGTTCCACGATTACGCCGAGCGCGGCCGGCACTTCGCCGATATCGCCGGGTTCGATGGCAAGGCCATCACCGGGATCGATGGATTGGGCATCGCATGATGGCGCCACATCGTTGACGAGCGCGTAAGCAAAAAGGCCGCACCGGTGACGGTGCGGCCCGTACGTTTCGCGGATCGCAGGCTTACCAGATCTTCACGCGCTCATCGGGCGCCAGATAAAGCTTTTCGCCCGGCTTTACGTTGAACGCATCGTACCAGCCGTCGATATTGCGCACGGTCTGCGCGCGGAAGTTGGCGGGTGCGTGTACGTCGGTGGCCAGGCGTTGGCGCAAGGCGGCATCGCGGATCTTCGAGCGCCATGCCTGTCCAAATGCAAGGAAGAAGCGCTGGTCGCCGGTCAAGCCATCGATCACCGGTGCAGGCTTGCCGTCGAGCGACTTATGGTAAGCGGCAAACGCGGCAGTGAGGCCCGACACGTCGGCGATGTTTTCTCCAAGCGTCTGCTGGCCGTTTACATGCAGGCCCGGCAGTGCCACGTATTGGTCGTACTGCTTGACCAGCTTCTGCGTGGCAGCCTGAAAGTGCGCGGCGTCCTCGGGCGTCCACCAGTTTTCCATCTTGCCCTGCGCGTCGAAATCGGCGCCGGTGTTGTCGAAGCTGTGGCTTATTTCGTGACCGATGATCGCGCCGATCGCGCCATAGTTCGCGGCATCGTCCGAGCGGGGGTCGAAGAACGGCGGTTGCAGGATCGCGGCCGGGAAATTGAGCGCATTCTGCAACGGCAGATTCACCGCGTTGACGGTCTGCGGCGTCATCCACCACTCGCCGCGATCGACCGGCTGGTTCAGCTTGGCGAGCTGGTGCCGGTATTCGAACAGTTCCGCGCGGCGATGATTGCCGAGCGGATCGTCGCGCTTGATCTCAAGCGAGGCGTAATCGCGCCAGCTTTCCGGATAGCCCACGCCCACCCGCAAGGTAGCGATCTTCTCCTTGGCCTTGGCACGCGTGGCGGGCGTCATCCAGGCGAGCGTGTCGATGCGCTCGGCGAAGGCGGCGATGATGTTTTTCACCAGCGCCTGCACCTTGGCCTTGGACGAAGCGGGGAAGTAGTGCTTGATGTAAATCTGGCCTACCGCATCGCCCAGATCGACATTGGTGATGGCCACGCCGCGCTTCCAGCGTTCCTGCTGCTTGGGTGTGCCTTGCAGCGTGGTGCCGTAGAAGTTGAAGTTGAGTTCGTCGTAAGCCTTGGGCAGCAGCGGTGCGCTGCTGTCGAGCAGGTGGTAGCGCAGCAAGTCTTTCCAGGTCTGGATCGGTTCGCTCGACACCAGCGCGGCGATGCCGGTCGTTGCCGATGGTTGCCACACGTCGATGTGTTGCTGATCGCCCAGGCCCGCGGCCTTGAAATAGGCGGTCCAGTCCAGGCCGGGCGCTTTGTGCGCGAAGTCGCTCATGCTCCAGACATTGTTCGCCTTGTGCACGTCTTGGCTGTCGACCAGGCTCTCCTGCGCCTTTGCGATCTTGGTTTCCAGCGCGATGATCGCCTTGGCCTGCGCGTCGGCGTCGGGTGTGCCGGCCAGTTTCAGCAGCGACGTGACGTAGGTCTGGTACTTGGCCCGGAATGCGGCCATCTGCGCGTCCTGCGAGAGGTAGTACTCGCGGCTGGGCATCGCGATGCCACCCTGCAGCAGATATGCCATGTTATGCGCAGGGTCTTCCAGGCCTTGCGTCACAAACAGGCCAAACAGGTGTTCGGTGTGGAAATTGGTGTTATTGATCGGATCGACGTCGGCGCGCTGTTCGCTGCCGAGCACGGTAGCCAGATCGTCGCGCGTCTTGATCGCGTCGATCTGCTCTAGCTGCGGCTTGATCGAGGCCAGGCCGCGTTTTTCGATGTTGGCCGTGTCCATGACCGCGGCGTAATAGTCGGCGATCTTCCGTTCGTTGGAACCGGGCGCCGCGTGCGCGCTGCCGATGTTCTTGATCAGTTCGGCGGTGTGTTTCTCGGCCTGTTCGTACACCTGCAGGAAGGTGCCGGTGCTGGAGCGGTCGGCGGGGATCTGCGCCGTTTTCAACCAGGTGCCGTTGGCGTAGCCGAAGAAATCGTCGCCCGGCTTGATCGCATGGTCGATGCCGGCCAGGTCGATGCCGATGGCGGGTCCCGGCGGAACCTGGCTGCCCGCATTCGCGCCCAATACGGCAGGCACCGCCATCAGGGTGGTGGCACTTCCCAGTACCGTCGCTGTGATAATCCTCTTAAGCCGTTGCATGGCCATCACCTATGTGGGGAAACAGTTCCCCACCATAGTCCCCGGCGAAGGGGTTGTGAGCATGACTTTTGGGCTACGCCAACCGGTTTTCGCCGGAACGACGTGGAGGCGCGGGTCGAAGCCGGGATCGGCGCCGCGTCAGTGGCCCAGCAAGCCGATTTCCGCCAGGGCCGTCGGCGACCCGTTGTCGAACTGGAACCGGTAATAGCGATACGCGCCCGCCTGGCGGATCTCGAACGCCCGCGTCTGCCGCGCCCACGGGAAGCGTTCGGCCTTGCGCGTATCCAGCACCGTCCAGTGTTGACCGTCGTCGGATGCCTCAAGCGTCCAGCCGGAAGGCGCCGGCGCGTGCGCCGCCGAGGTGAGCGTATACATCGCCACCGCGTGCGGTTGCGGGAACTGCCAGCTCACGGTGGACGGCACGCCAGGCAGCTGCGCTTGGGTATCGCTGGTGTGGTCGAACAACGCCTCGACATCGGCGATCGAAGGTTCGCTGCCGGCCGTGCCTTGACCCGGGCCGGCCAGGTCGTGCATCGGTGCGGGCTTGCCATCGCGGGTAAGCGAGGGCGGCAATGCTTGTTCGTCGCTGCCCCACTGGGACGGCTTGGGCCCCATGGTGAAGTCCAGCGTCGCACCCTGCGCCAGCAAGGCATGCGGCAAGGTGACCTTGTGCCAGGGCTGGCCGTTGACGCGCAGGCTCTGGATATAGCGGTTGGTGTCGCTCACTTCAGGTGCGTTGATCAGGATGTGCTTGCCGTTTTCCAGCGTGATGTCCATGTGCGGGAAATACGGCGCGCCGATCACGTACTCGGGCGTGCCCATGCGCAGCGGATAGAAGCCGGCCGCGCTGAACAGCCACCAGCCGGACATCTCGCCGTTGTCTTCGTCACCCAGGTAGCCCTGGCCGATGTCGCTGCCCAGGTAGAGCCGCGAGAGCACGTCGCGCACTTTGTCTTGCGCCTTCCACGGTTCGCCCGCATAGTCGTACATGTAGATGATGTGATGCGAGGGCTGATTGCTGTGGCCGTATTGGCCCATGCGCACGGCCTGCGCTTCGCGCATTTCGTGGATCGGCTCGCCGTAGCCGCCGACGTGATAGATGCCGGGCGTGGCGAAGAACTGGTCCAGCTTGGCGGCCAGCGCCGCGCGTCCGCCGTAGAGCGCGGCGAGCCCGGCGCCGTCCTGCGGCGCGTGGAAGGCCATGTTCCAGGCATCGGTTTCGGTGTAGTCGTCGCCCCAGCGCAGCGGGTCGAAATTCTGCTTGGTGTAGCGCCACTTGCCGCTGGCGTCGCGGCCGACGAAAAAGCCGATGCCGGCATTGAAGAGATTCGTGTAATCCAGCGCGCGATCGAGGAAGTAGCGCGCATCTGTTGCGTATTGCGCGCCATAGGGGTCGCTGCTTGGGTGTTGCGTAGATAGAGCCTGCGCAAGGTTGCCGATGGCGAAGTCGGCGATATAGCCGTCCATCGACCAGGAGAGCCCTTCCTTCACGCCGTCGTCGGTGTAGCCGTTGAAGATCGAACGCTGCAGGCCCTTGCGCCCGGTGCCGGCCAGCGGACTGACCACCGTGGCGTCCTTGAGCGCGGCTTGGTAGAACGAACGCACGTCGAAGTTATGCACGCCCTTGAGCCATGCATCGGCGAACGCGACGTCCGCACTGGTGCCGACCATCAGGTCCGCGTAGCCGGGCGAAGACCAGCGCGCAATCCAGCCGCCGTCGCGGTATTCCTGCACGAAACCGTCGATCATCACGCCGGCCTGCTGCGGCATCAGCAGTACGTAGGCCGGCCAGGCCGTGCGATAAGTGTCCCAGAAACCGTTATTGACGAACACCTTGCCATCCATGATGCGCGCGCCGGTATGCGTGGGCGTATCGGTGCCGGTTTCAGGCGAGAACGGGCTGGCGTATTGATACACCGGCTTGTCGACGGTGCCGGTGTTTTCATACGCCGAGTTGGGATACATCAGCAAGCGATACAGGTTGGAATAAAGCGTGACTAGTTCTCCATGGCTGGCACCTTGCACTTTCACGATGCCCAGCTGCTTGTCCCAGATCTGCTGCGCCTTGTTGCGCACGTCGTCGAAGCTTTCGTGCGGGCCTATTTCCATGGCGAGATTGCGCTTGGCCTGGTCGAGGCTGATCAGCGACGTGGCGATGCGCACATTCACCGTTTTGTTTTTCGACGTATCGAAGCCGAACCACGCGGTGACCTTGTCGCGGCCTTCGCCGGTCAGGCGGCCGCTTTCGGTGACGGGTTGATCGACGGTTGCATAGAAGAACAGCCGCGTCGCACCGGTGGAGAGATCGCTTTTTACGTCGGAATAGCCGCTGAAACCGCGATGCGCGGGATCGAGCGTGATGCCGCCGTCATTGGTGCGGTTGTCAAACACCAGCTGGCCGCGTTTGCCCGGAAAGGTGAAGCGCAACGCGGCGGCATGATCGGTGGGCGTCATTTCGCCGACGATGCCGTCGTCGAAGCGCACCTTGTAGTAGTGCGCGTGCGCAATTTCGTTGGCGTGGCTGAAACTCAGCGCGCGCGCGGCGCGGTTGGCACTTGGCGCGCCGCTGGCCACAGCGGCGGGCATCAGCTGGAAGGTCTGGCGGTCGCCCATCCACGGGCTGGGTTCGTGCGAAAGCGAGAAGGCTTCGATGCGCGGGCGGTTGTTGGCGTCGTTGCGCTGCTGGTACTGGTACATCCAATCCGAACCCGCGTCGGTCACGGGCGCCCAGAAATTGAAGCCGTGCGGCAAGGTGACGGCCGGTACATTGTTGCCGCGCGAAAACACGAAGCCGGAGTTGGTGCCGCGCAGCGTATAGACATCGTCACTGGGATGCTGGTCCGAAACCTGCGGTGCCGGGCCGATGCGCAGATCGTCGAGGAAGCCCTCGATATGCGCCGCAGGGCCGTTGTGCACGAGCACGATGTGCCGAATGCGACGGCCGGCCGCGACGCGCCCGAGATCGATCGACAGCTTGTTCCATTGATTGACGTAGACGGTGCGGCTGGCACCCAGCGCATGGGCGTTGGCAGGGATGCGATGCTGATCGCGCGCTTCCGTGGCCGAAAGGCGGCTGCCGTCGTCGAACACCAGGTCCACCGACACGTAGGTCGACGGATCGCGCAGATCGTTGGCAACGATGCAGGGGAACAACAGATACGAAAGCTGCGTATCGGCCGAAACCGGTAGATCCACATCGAAAATGGCGGCCTCTTGCTTGCCGCCGGCGTCGCCGTGATAGTGCAGCGAATGCAACCCCGTGAAACCGACGCCGGGCTTGGCGGTGTACGCATCGGCGGCCGAGGGGCCGCCGGCGACCTCGATGGCGAATGCGTCACCCGTATGGGCAGCAAGCGGTGCGGGCTCGCCGGCTTCGAAGGAGCTGTAAAACGTGTCGTTCTGATCGGCGCACACTGCGGTGGTGAAGCAGGCGAGGGCCGCCAACAGCAGATTCAGGCGAAAACGCCCGGTGGAGTTGCCTGGTGCCTGATACATCTGTCACCCCTGTGGGGGTCGTGCCGGGCACGACCGGTAGGAACGCGCGTAATCAGTCATTTGAATCGATCTAAATCGAGGCTGTCAAACCGCAGCGCAGCATGCCATTTCTTGCGCCAGCCGGCGCGCCGGGGTATGTCGATTCCGGCGTCGCTCGTTCGACGTTAGGGCAGGACGCGCGGCAAACCCATAACAGGAGAGATGATGACCAACGTTTCCGCAGCGCACGTGGCGATACACCCGGATCGCCGCTGGCTGGCCTTTATCGTGCTGTGCCTGGGCGTATTGATGATCGTGCTGGATACGACCATCGTTAACGTCGCGCTGCCTTCGATCAAGACCGATCTGCAATTCGGCGATACCGCGCTGGCGTGGGTGGTCAATGCGTACATGCTCACTTACGGCGGCTTCCTGCTGCTGGGCGGCAGGCTGGGCGATCTCTATGGCCATCGGCGCCTGTTTCTGCTCGGCATCGCGCTGTTCACGCTGACCTCGCTCGCCTGTGGCTTGTCCACGACGCAGTTGGCATTGGTAGTGGCGCGCAGCGTGCAGGGGTTGGGCGGAGCGGTGGTGACGGCGGTGGCGCTGTCGCTGATCATGGACCTGTTCACCGAATCGGCCGAGCGCGCCAAGGCGATGGGCGTCTACGGCTTTGTCTGCGCGGGTGGCGGAAGCCTAGGCGCGATGCTCGGCGGTTTGCTGACCAGCACGTTGAGCTGGCACTGGGTGTTTCTGGTAAACCTGCCGATCGGCGCGGTAGTGATGGCGATGTCGCTGCGTTTGCTGCCGGCCGCGTCCGGCACCGCGGCCTCGCGCCACCTCGATGTATGTGGCGCCATCACCGTGACGGCAGCGCTGATGTTGGCGGTCTATGCCGTGATCAACGGCAGCCAGCGCGGATGGCTGTCGCCGCGCACGCTGGGCGAGCTGGCGGTGGCGCTGGGTTTGCTGCTGACGTTCCTGTGGATCGAAACGCGCGTGCGCGTGCCGCTGATGCCGTTGCGCTTGTTCCGTTTGCGCAACCTGGCGGTGTCGAACGTGGTGGGCGTGCTGTGGGCGGCGGCGATGTTTGCCTGGTTCTTCCTCTCGGCGTTGTACATGCAACTGGTGCTCGGTTATGGGCCGCTGGAAGTGGGGCTGGCGTTCCTGCCGGCCAATCTGATCATGGCGGTGTTCTCGCTGGGCTTGTCGGCGAAGCTGGTGATGCGGTTTGGCATCCGTCGCCCATTGACGGCGGGTTTGGCGATGGCAGCCTTTGGCCTGTTGTTGTTTGCTCGTGCGCCGGTGGCGGGGCATTTTCTTCCCGACATCCTGCCTGGCATGGTGCTGCTGGGGCTTGGCGCGGGCATCGCTTTCAATCCCGTGTTGCTGGCGGCGATGAACGACGTGGGGCCGTCCGAATCGGGACTGGCTTCGGGCGTGGTCAACACCGCGTTCATGATGGGCGGTTCGCTGGGGTTGGCGGTGCTGGCCAGTCTCGCCGCGGCGCGTACGCAGGTGCTGCTGGGCGCGGGCGTTGCGCAAAGCTTTGCACTGACCGGCGGTTATCAATGGGCATTTCTGGCCGGCGCCTGTTTCGCTGCGCTGGGTGCGCTGCTGGGCGCGGCGCTGTTGCGCATGCGGCAGCCGGGCATGGACGAGCACGCGGTGGCGGCGGAGTGATCGACATATAGCGTTCGACCTTGACATGGATTCCATCGGAGACAGGTATGAATCACCAAGTGGTTTCGCGCGAAGCATGGTTGGAAGCACGCCGCGCCTTAATGGTCAAAGAAAAGGAACACATGCGTCGCGGCGATGAGCTCAGTGCCGCACAGCGCGCCCTGCCATGGGTGAGGATCGACAAGCATTACCAATTCGATGGTCCGGCAGGAACGCTGACCTTGTCCGATCTCTTCGGCGGACGCAGCCAGCTGTTCGTCAAACACTACATGCTGTCGCCGGGGCAACAGCATCACTGTGTGGGCTGCGCGCTGGAGGTGGATCATGTGCAAGGGATTCTGACGCATATGCAGCATCACGATCTTTCCTACGTCGCCATCGCCCGCGCGCCGATCGAGGAAATCGAAGTGCTGCGCCAGCGCATGGGTTGGCAATTCCCGTTTGTGTCCTCCTATCGCAGCGATTTCAACTACGACTTCAACGTGTCGTTCACGCCGGAGCAGGTGCGCACGAAAACGGCGTTCTACAACTTCCGCGAATGCGATCCAGGCCTGGAGGATCTTTCAGGCGACAGCGTGTTCTACCGCGACGAAGACGGTCAGATTTTCCAGACCTATGCCGCCTTCGGCCGTGGTTGCGAGCGTTTTCTCGGCATCTACGGTTTCTTCGACATCGCGCCGAAGGGCCGGGCGGAACACGGCCCGCATCACAGCCTTGGCGACTGGGCCCGGCCGCACGACATGTACGGCGAGCATGGCACGGTGGAACTTACGGGCCGTTATCACGCGCAAGCCTGTACATGCGCGGTGCACAAAGCATGAGCGGAGCGCGGCCGATCACTTTTCGATACGGTAGTTGAGGCTGGCGCGGTTGAAATCCGTGGCGTTCTGGGCTTCGAAGTTCCAGCGCTTGCTTAAGCGATAGCGCAAGGTGATGACCTGGCCCGGTTCGAACAGCCCCACGCCGTAGCTGAGATAAAGCCGCGGAGACAGATACTTGCCCACCGTGAAGGCGGAATTGCCGTTGAGTGCGTCGCTGCTGGACACGCCGATGTCGCTGATGCCCAGTTTGCTGCCCACGTTCTTGGCAAGATAGTTGCCGGTGGCCGAGCCCAGCGCCTGCGCGGCGGCATTGACCGTATTGCCTTCGCCGCCTTTCACCTGCGACAGCGGTTTGCCGGTGACGAGGTAGGAGAGCGCGTCGGACTGTTCCATCGGCGGATTGGAAAACACCGTCAACACCGGCCGTTGCGCGGTGCCTGAAATTTGCAGGCCGACCTGCTGGCCCTGATCGATGGTGGCGTTGGGCGTGAGGCTGCGCACGGCCTTGATGTTGAGGCCGGGGTTGTCGATCGGCGTGCTGGCAAACAGCAATTGTCCTTGCTGGATCTTGAGGTTCTGGCCATAGGCTTTGTAGGTGCCGCTGACGCTGATCTGACCTTGTCCGGTGGTCTGGCGGCCGGGCCGTTCGTTGACGGTCAATACGCCGCTCAAATGTCCGTCCAGTCCCATGCCTGCCAGGTGAGTGTGCTGGCCCAGGTCAACCCTGATCGAGGCATTGATCGGCATCGCGTTGCCGCTGGCCGGCTGCTGGGGCTGATCGACGATCACGATATCGGGCGAGGCTTTGTTGACGCCGCTGCCCGGCAATTTGTCGAGATTGACGTCGGCCGAGTCCAGCTTGACCGAACCGGTGGCGTTGATCCCCTGCGCATCGCGGCGCACCGACACATCGGGCGAAACAATGACTTTCGCGGCGGGAATGTCAACGGCGGTGAACTGGCTGCCTTTCAGGGTGAGCGTGGTGGGCGTCTGCGCATCCAGGCCCGCCACGCCGGCAAGCGTGACCGAACCCTTGCCCGACTGCACGCTGCCATCGATGCGCAGCTCGCGCGTGTTGGCGGCGCTGATCGTCACGCGGCCCTGGGTTAGCTTGAGACCCGCGTCGGGCACTTCCGCCGCGAAGTCGATCACGCTGGCCTGGCCAGTAATGGCCGGTTCCTGCAGGCTGCCGTCCAAACGGAAATTGCCGTCCAGACGGCCTTTCACGTTTGCCACTTCGTCAGTGAAAAGTTCGATGAAGGACAGGTTGTCCAGATGCAGGCGGAGTTGACCGGCGAGCGCTTGCTGAGCGCCGCTGACGGTAGCCTGGCCATCCACCTGGCCGCTGCCGTCGATGCCCGCATGCACCGTGACCTGTTGATGACCCGGCGCGAGCGTCGCATTCACGGCGAGGTTGTCGTAGGTGAGTGCGGGTTGATTGGGATGTTCGCGGTAGATGATGCGGCCTTGCTGCGAAGTGATCGTTGCGTTGCCGGTGAGTGTGCCGGCGGCGTTGCGATGGAGCTTGCCCTGGCCTTGCAGCGTACCCTCGGCGCTGACGGGAATGTCGGCGTTGCCCAGCGCATCCATCACCAGCGTCAGCGGCACCGCATGCAACTGGTAGCTGGCGTCGATGTTGCCGGTTTTGTCCTGCGTGCCGCTGACGCATAGCGAGGGGTCACCGGCGGTAAGGCAGAGCGAACCGAGACTTGCGGCGCCCTGGTTCCAGCCCAGCCGCGTGGCCTGTTGCAGCCGCCAGCGCGGCAGGCCTTGCAGGTCGAGCGTGAGCGCCGAGAGCGTGCCGTTCCAGTTCGCATCTTTCAGCGAGCCGCTCAGCGCGAGCGAAGCGGAGAGCGGCCGGCCCTGTGCCTGCAGTGTGAGTTGGTGCTGCGCGGCGGTGCCCTGGCCGTTCACCCGAATCTGATCAAAGGCGAGACCGCCCAGTTCGACGCTGGAAGCATCCAGTGCAAGTTTTCCACCCGGGGTGGTGATGTCCGGAATGTTGGCTTGCAGTTGCAACCGGCCTGCGTTCTGCCCCTGCCACGCCAGTGCCCGGCCCTGCAGGTTGCCGTCGACGGAAAGTTTTGGAAACGCGCCGCGGACTTGAAAGCGTCCATCCAGTTGCCCGCCGGCTTGCGGCAGCCAGTCGCCCAGGGATGCGATCGCCAAGGTGACGTCGGCATCGTTGCGTTCGCCTGCACGTGCGACGACCTTTACGCTGCTGTTGCCGGAGGCAAGTTCCAGCGCGCCGTCCACCACCTCGTTCGGCGACAGGTGCAGGTGCCCGCTGCCGTGCAGGCGTCGTTGGCGCAGCGTACCCTCAAGCTTGCGCAGATCGAGTGTCACATCGGGTTTGTCCTTGCTCAGCAGGCCCTCGGTGGCAAAGTCCGCGTCCAGCAGGCCCGGCCAGGCGGCAAACAATTGGCCCGGGTCGAACTTGCTGGCGGTGGCTTGGAAGTGCCAGCCCCATAGCGGTTGCAATGTCAGCTCGCCGCTTGCCGCGAGACGCCCTTGCGGTTGCAGCAAATCGAGCGTGCGCAGCTGGATCTGCCGCGGCGTGCCATCGAGATTCAAGGCGAGCTTGGCCGGTTTGCCCGGCGGCCCGATCGCGATGTCGCCTTCGGCGTGATAGCGCTCGGCGCTGCCCTTGGCGATGAGGTGCCCCTGGCTGTCCAGCGTTTGACCGACCAGGCTCGCGGGCAGTTCGAGGCCGTTCCAGTCGATGGCGAGATCGGCGCTGATGGGATGGGCATCCAGTTGCACGCTTCCGGTGGCATCGATCGTGCCTTTGATCTGCGGCGATGCAACCTGCAACCGTTGCAGGGTCAGCGTGTTGAAGTCATGGTCGAGTTGCGCCTGCAACGGCTGCAGCAGCAGGCGATAGTCGTTGAGCGCCAGCGAGCCGGAAATACTGCCGGCATGGTCATCGCCGCTGCCTTGCAGGTTTGCGCCAAGGCGGGTGATTGAACTATCGCCGAGCAGCGCCTGGGGGTTGAACGCCGGTACGTCGAGTTTGCCGCTCCACGAGTTGTCCTTGCGCTGGTCGATGCTGAGCTGCAATTGCGCCAGCATCGGCTCGGTCAAGGACAGTTGCAACTGCGCCTTGCGCCCGTCGCCTTGCGCGGTGATGTCGCCGGCGTAGTCGATGCCGCCGACCTTCCACGCCGCTTGTGCATGCCCCTTGCCGCGATAGCGCCGGCCGATGCCGAGTTGGCCATCCAAATGCACATAGCCATCGGGCGCGCGCAGTGCCAGCCGGTCCACGGCGATGCCGGCACGGGTCCAACGGCCGGCGAGGTCGAGCTGGTCGGAGGCGAACAGGGGTTGATGATTGCGCATGACCGTCACCGGTCCGACGTGTACGTCGTCCAGCACCAGCGCCAGCGGCGGCTTCAGCGACAAGCTGCCCGATGACGACGGTGCCTGCGACGTGGGTAGCATGACGTCGATGCGGTCCACGCGCAGCTGGGTGACGTGCAGGCGTTTGAAGAGCAGTGTGGCGAGATGCCAATCCAGGTGCAGGTGGGCGATGGCGACGTCGGTGCCTTCGCCATCGCTGTAGCGCAGCGAGCCGATGTCCAACGGTCCGATGAGGCGCCCCTGCGCTTGTTGCGCCTCAAGCGCGCCATGCGTGGCGTCCTGCGCGCGCGCCAAGGCAAAACGCAGGCCTGCACCGGTGCACAGCAGCCAGGCTGCGCCGCCGCAGAGCAATACCAGCGTCGCCAGCGCCAGCAGCGCGATGGCGCGTAGCCAGCGGCGGCGTCGAGGAGCGGGTGCGGGTGTGCTGTTCACATGTGCCTCACAGGTCCGGCCCGATCACCAGATGCAGTTCCACGCCATGGCGTTGCGCATCGTTGACGGGCGTGCCTACGTCGACCCGGATCAAGCCGACCGGCGAGCGCCAGCGTACGCCAATACCGGCGCCGACCTTGGGCTGCACGTTGGTGCCATTGAATGCGTTGCCGGCATCGATGAAGGTGGCGACGCCCCAGCGTGGGGTGAAGTAATGCTCCAGCGTGGCGCTGGCGATCGCCAGGTTGGTGCCGCCGATCACGCGGCCATAGCTGTTTTCCGGGCCGACAGATTGGAACGCATAGCCGCGGATCGACTGGTCGCCGCCGGCGAAGAAGCGCAGCTGCGGCGGTAGCGAGGCAAAGTCGTTGGTCCAGGTATGGCCGTAGCTGCCACGCAGGATCAAACGGTTGTTGCGCCAGAACGCGCGGATCCATCTGGCGTCGGCGGTGACTTGGCTGAAACGTGCCGACGAAAGCAACTCGTCGGCGGTGCTGAGTACGGTGAAGTTGAGCGACCAGCCGCGCCGCACGAAGTCGAGGTCGTCCGCCTGCTTGCGCGTGAGCGAGCCTTCGGCATAAACCAGCGTGCTGCTGCCATGTTCGACGCCCGGCGTGCTTTCCGGCTCGTCGGGGGTTTTGCCGACCGAGAAGGTGCCTGACAGTGCATGCAGGCCGACCGTGCGCACCCAGTTGTGCCACAGCTCGCTTTCGTTGGCCACCAGCTCCAGTGTGCGCGATTGCGAGGTGACGGTGTTGGCGTCGCGATAGGTCGCGCCAACGTTGAGGCTGCGCTCGTTGTCGCCGGGCAGGGGGATGGTGTATTGCGTAGAGGCCATTTTCAGCCGCTGCGCCAGCACCAGGTCGTTTTTCCACTTGTGCCCGTACTTGTTCACCCAGCGTTTTTCGATACCGCCGCGAACGCCGATGCCGGTATCGGTGCCGACGAACAGCCCGGCGGTGTAGATGGTGCGCTTGGCCGGCGCCAGTTCGACGTCGATATCGACGATGCCGTTCTTGGCGCTGTCCATTTGCGGCATCACGTTGACCATTGAGAAATAGTCCGCGCCATTGAGCGCCTGCTGGAATTTCAGCAACTGGTTCTGATCGAAATAATCGCCGGATTTGAAGGGCACGTAGCGATCGAGAAAGCTTTCCTTGAACTGCGACCCTTCGAAGTGCACCTTGCCGTATTTGTAACGGCGTCCGACCACCCAGGCCAGATGGATATCGGCGGTGTGTTCGGCGCGGTAGACCTCTACCCGGTGCACGGTGAGGCGCGCGTCGAGGAAGCCATGGGCGGTAAGGGCCTGGCTCAGCGCATCGCGTGCGCTGTCGTAGGCGTTGTCGTCCAGCCGCTGGCCCTTGAGCTTTTCGATGCCGCGGCGCGCGGTGCGGATCGGCGCGAGCCTTGCGGCGGCGTCATCGAGCTGGATCTGCACCGAGGCGACCTTCACCGGCTGGCCGGGGATGACGTGCAGCGTGACGCGCCAATCCTTGCCGACCTGTTCGAGTTTGCCGGTGACGCGAGCGTCGTAGTAGCCATAGGGCTGCAGCGCCGTTTGCACCTGGGCGTCGGCACGCTCGTAGAGGCGGCGAACCTGCGCCTCGCTCGCCTCGCGGGCGGCGTATTGCGACAGGCTGACGCCAGCGACGACGGCGGCCTTGAGCGGATCGTCCACGCCATCCACGACCAATTGCACCCCGGCGTGGCTCAGCGTGGGGAGCAGCAACAGCACAGCCAGGTTGTAGCGGTACATCCGGCGCATGCGTCGGGGTTCCATCCTCGTGTCGGCATCGCAAGGTGCAGCTTAGCGAGTTGCGCGTGGACCGTGTATTAAGGATGTTCTGATTTATTCTTCGCAGGGGGCCTTCTGGACATCACCCCATCTAGTCAATTTATGGTGCGGGTGACACCTGCGAAGAATAAATCAGAGCATCTTTAAGTCTGCGCTTATTTCCGGGCGGGTCGTTCGCCCTTGGGCATCCTGTGGTTTTCAGGTGCGCGCCGGGCGAAGCCGATCGCGGGGAGCGGCGAAAGGTATCCAGGCTTACTCGGGGCGATATGCCCTCTCGCATGCGCAAGAGGGTGTCCTGAGGATGGCGAGGGCCTCAGCCCGGCGCGTCGCCCGAGCTGTGCGCGATCCACGCACCGACCATGGCCGAAAAATACGGGATCGACTGTGCGGCCAGGATGAAGATCCACAACTGGCCTTCGATGAACCGTGAGAAGGGGCTCATCGACATGCCGATAATGCACAGCATCAGCGCGCAGAACATCAGCAACTCTTCGCGCACCGGCGCGAACGCGGCGAAGTTGCTGCCGCCCAGGCGCCGGCTCTTGGCGGTCACCACGAACGAGGTTTTCTGGCGGGTGAGGCCGTGCAGGATGCCGCGCGCGATCGCGTGGCTCAAGCTCATGCTGGCCAGCGACGCCATGATGGTGTCGTACCAGTTGCATGGCACGCGCGCGCGGTACAGCACGAAGCCAAAGATCGCCTTGGCGAAGAAGAACCCGATCACCGGCACCAGGAACAGCTCCATCGGCAGGCTGAAGGTCTGCGGCAGGCCGACCATGCCCGCGGTCCAGAAGATCGCCATCAGCGTGAAGATCAGGTGCAGCGCATCGGCGAACCAGCTGAACCAGCCGGTGAGGAAGTGGAAGCGCTGGCCGCTGCTCAGCGGACCTTTCTTCACCATCCAGTTCCAGCGGCCCTTGAGGATCTGCATCGCGCCGAAGGCCCAGCGGTAGCGCTGGCTCTTGTACGCCTTGAAATCGGCGGGGGTGAGGCCCTTGCCCATCAGTTCATCGACGTAGACCAGCTCGTAGCCGGCGTGCATCAGGCGCAGGCCCAGTTCGGCGTCTTCGCAGATGGTCCACTCCGACCAGCCGCCGGTGCCTTCCAGCGCGGTACGGCGCACCATCGTCATGGTGCCGTGCTGGATGATGGCGTTGCGCTCGTTGCGGTGATGCATGCCGATGCGGAAGAAGCCGTCGTATTCCCACGCGGTCATGCGGCGGAAGCGGTTGTGCTCGAAATCGCGGTGCGCCTGCGGGCACTGCACTACGGCTACCTTCGGATCGTGGAAATAGCCGGTGAGGGCGGCCAGCCAGTCCGCGCGCACGACGTAGTCGGCGTCGATCACCGCCACGACCTCGGCGCGCGCATCGGTCTCTTTCAGGCCGAAGTTGAGCGCGCCGGCCTTGAAGCCCGGCCAGGGCTCCAGGTGGAAGAAGCGAAAGCGCGTACCGAGCTTTTCGCAGTATTCCTGCACCGGTTTCCAGATCGCCGGGTCTTTGGTGTTGTTGTCGATCACCAGCACTTCGTAGTTCTGGTAGTCGAGCGCGGCCAGCGAATCGAGCGTCACGATCACCATCTCCGGCGGCTCGTTGTAGCAGGCCAGGTGGATGGATACGAAGGGCTGCTTCTCGACCGGATCGGGCTCAAGCATGCCCGCGTGGCGAATCCAGCTGCGGCGCCACAGCACCTCGGTGAATTCGAAGCCGTTGATCAGCAGGATCGACAGGATCGCCACCTGCGCCGGGAACAGCAGCGCCAGCATGCTCCAGTCGATCCAGTCGAGGTAGAAATTGAAGGGCAGGGTCACCGACCACACGATCAGGCCGCAGGCCAGCTGGATCAGCATGGCGAAGAACAGCCGGCCCAGCAGGCGGAAGCGCCGGAAGCCGATGCCGAACCAGATCATCGGCACCAGCGCCAGCAGGCTGGCGGCCAGCGCTTTCCACGGCCAGCTGGTGTCTTCGATCACCGGGCCGGTGAACGGGAACTTCAGCTGGCGGTCGGCGTTGAAGATGCCCCAGTACGCGCCGGTGCGGCCTTCGCCGAGGTTTTCCTTCCAGGGCTGGTCGAACGCTTCCAGCAGGTAGTAATCGACGTTGTGGGCCTTGGCCCAGATCAGCCATTCGCGGTCGAAAATTGCTTCGTTGGATACGGAGGGATAGGCGTGCTGGTGGCGGTCGCCATTGGAGGGCCAGCCGATTTCGCCGACCACCACATGCTTGGTCGGAAAGCGCTCGCGGATCATCGTGTAGCTGTCTTCGGCCGCCCTGACCGCGCCCTGCCGGGGGTCCTGCGAGACCGCGATGCCGTTCCAGAACGGGAACAGGTGGATGGTGATGAAATCCACGTGGTCGGCAAGCTGGGGGTATTTCAGCCAGATGTACTCCGGCTCGGCGATCGACACAGGCTGGCGGATATGCGCGCGGGCGCGGTCGAGGTAGGCGATCACCTTGTCGATCGGCAGGTCATGGCGAAACAGCGTTTCATTGCCCACGATCACGCGCTCGATGGTGTCCGGATAGCGGCGCGACATGGCGATCAGCGTATCCATCTCCCGTTCGTTGTTGTCCAGGCGCGTGTCGATCTGCGCCCCGGCCATGACCTTAAGGCCCTCTTTTTGGGCCAGGCGAATGACCTGGGGGTTTTCCTGCATCGAATAGGTGCGGATGCGGCCGGTATAGCGGCGCAGCAGCTTCAGGTCGCTGTCGATCTCCTGGTCGCTGGGGAAATCGAACGTGAAGGGGCTCTGGTAGCGCTGGTAGAGCGATACCGACAAGCCGTTGAACTGGCCGTGCCAGTCTTCCGGACCGTTCGGGAGATTGCTCCACCACCACAGGCCGATATTCAGCGCGGCGACCACCAGAGCCAGCAGGATGGCGGTGAAAATCGACGGCCAGGTTTTGGGTTGGGTGGGTGTGGCGCTCAAGAAAATCCCCGTCAGGATGGCCTCTTTCGAGGCACATGAAGCCCGGGGAGCTTAACCAATTAATGGTAGCGGGCTCAATAAATTGCGATGGGAGCGGTCAGCACGAGGTCAGGGGTGGCGCGGCCGGGGGCGGGAAACGGCGGCGGGCCGCCGATGGCGGCGACACGGCGTCGGGGCAGGGGCCTGGTCGATCGATGGCTCCGGTACACAGGGCAGCGGTGCCGGCGGCTCGCCTTTCCTCCGGTGCGCGAGGCGCCGCCGCAACGGAACAAGCGTGCACGCCTGTCGATGTCGCGTGATGCGGCGCTGCATGCGGCGTACTGTCGTCACGACGAGATGAGGTTCCAATGGCGCCGCCGTTTTCGATGCAGGCGGGGACGCCCGATTCGTTTGGACGTCCATTTGGGATCGGGCATGCCCGCGCCAGGCGCGCATGCGCCTGGCCGCCCATCGCGCGGACACGGGCGGTTCCTTCCCCGGCGCGGGCGGCAAAGGCGGCGGCGTCGCCACAGGATGCTTTCTGTAGCGAGGGCAGCATGCAGGCGGTTTCTTCAAGCGGCCGGTGACCCGGTCGGCAGCTCGATCGCGCACCGCCGGTCACCTTCCATCGCGGCGCGCGGGTGGCGCTGGAGATCGGCGGGGGCGGTGATGGCCAGGTCCTGCGGCTATCATGGGCGTCTGCATGAATGATTCGATTCCCCCCACGTCGCCCGTTTCCCCGGAAACCCGCCTGCGCGCACTGCGCCAATCGCTGGAACTGGTTTCCAGCCGCGATTTTGGCCGCCTGCTCGGCCGCTGGCGCGGTTTGTCGCGCCGTCCCGATGGCAACAAGCTGGAGGCGCTGGCCACCGACATCGCCCTCTCCGCCGCGCGGCGGCAACGGCGCGCGCAGGCCAAGCCGCCGATCCGGCTCGACGAATCGCTGCCGATCACCGCGCGCGCGGAGGACATCGTCAAGCTGATTGGCGATCACCAGGTGGTGGTGATCGCCGGTGAAACCGGCTCGGGCAAGACCACGCAGCTGCCCAAGTTGTGTCTGGCCGCCGGACGCGGCGAGGCGGGGCTGATCGGCTGCACCCAGCCGCGCCGTCTCGCTGCGCGCTCGGTGGCGCGCCGCGTGGCGGAGGAGCTGGGTACGCAACTGGGCGACAAGGTCGGCTTCCAGGTGCGCTTCACCGATCAGGTATCCGAGCAGAGCCTGGTCAAATTCATGACCGACGGCATTCTGCTCGCCGAAACGCAGGGCGATCCGTGGCTGTCGGCCTACGACACCCTCATCATCGACGAGGCGCACGAGCGCAGCCTCAACATCGATTTCCTGCTTGGCTACCTGAAGCGGCTGGCGGCGAAGCGGCCGGATCTTAAAATCATCGTCACCTCCGCCACCATCGACACCGCGCGCTTCGCCGAGCACTTTGGCAACGCGCCGGTGGTATCGGTGGAAGGGCGTGCCTATCCGGTGGAGGTGCGCTGGCGTTCGGTGGAGGACACGGCAGCGCGCCGCGGCCAGCGTAGCGGCGACCTGCAGCAGGGCAGCGCCGAGCACATCGCCGCGGTGCTCGATGAAATCACCCACGAGGACCCGCGCGGCGACGTGCTGGTGTTTCTGCCCGGCGAGCGCGAGATACGCGATGCGCATCTGTTGCTGTCGCGGCGGCAGTACCGCGAGACGGAAATCCTGCCGCTGTATGCGCGCCTGTCCGCCACCGATCAGGATCGCGTGTTCAAGCCGGGTCCGAAGCGGCGCGTGGTGCTGGCCACCAACGTGGCCGAAACCTCCTTGACCGTGCCGCGCATCCGCTACGTGATCGACACCGGCACCGCGCGCGTGAAGCGCTACAGCCAGCGCAGCCAGCTTGAGCGCTTGCACGTGGAACCGATCGCGCAGGCGGCCGCCGATCAGCGCAAGGGACGCTGCGGGCGCGTGGGTCCGGGCATCTGCTACCGCCTTTTCGATGAGGCCGATTACGCCGCACGTGCCGCGTATACCGATCCGGAACTGCTGCGCTCCTCGCTCGCCAATGTGATCCTGCGCATGCTGTCGCTGCAATTGGGCGAGGTGGACGACTTTCCGTTCCTCGAATCGCCCGATCCGCGCGTGGTCGCCGACGGTTACCGCCGCCTGGCCGAGATCGGCGCGATCGACGATGCGCGCGCGCTCACCGCGATCGGCCGCTCGCTTGCGCGGTTGCCGATCGACGTGCAACTGGCGCGCATGCTGGTCGAGGCGCAAGCGTTGGGCAGTTTGCGCGAGCTATTGGTGGTGGTGGCTTTCCTCAGCATCCAGGATCCGCGCGAGCGTCCCGCCGACGCGCGCCAGCAGGCCGACGCGGCGCATGCGGCCTTCGCCGATCCGAAGTCCGACATCGTGGGAGTGTTGAATCTGTGGCGCGAGTATGACCGCGCGCACGAGGAACTGACGCAGTCGAAGCTGCGCGACTGGTGCTCGCGGCACTTCCTCAGTTTTCTGCGCATGCGCGAATGGCGCGAATTGCATCGGCAGTTGCTGCTGGTGGTGCAGGAGCTTGGTTGGCGCTTTTCGCCAGCGTCCCAGGGAGAAAGTCCGGATCAGGGCGCACCCTTGCGCGGCGGATCGAGTGCCGCGGTCAAAGCGCCGCGTAAACGTCGCCCGGGCCAACGTGCGGATGAACCCGGGCCTCTCGCCCCAACCCTCCTTCCCGAGGGGGACGGGAGCCGCGATGAGGGTGAGCGGCAGTACGAGGCCATCCACCGCAGCCTGCTCGCCGGGCTGCCCACGCAAGTGGGCCACAAGGATGAAAAAGGCATTTACCGCGGTACGCGCGAGCGCCGCTTTCAGGTGTTTCCCGGCTCGGCCTTGGTCAAGACCCCGCCGAACTGGGTCTTCGCCGCGCAGATTCTCGACGTCGGCGGCCGCGTGTGGGGCATGATGTGCGCGCGCATCGAGCCGCTGTGGATCGAGCAGCAGGCCGCGCAACTGCTGCGCCGTAGCTGTCGCGATGCGCACTGGTCGAAAAAGCGCGGCACCGTGGTCGCTTACGAGCAAGTCAGCCTGTTCGGCCTGGTGCTGGCCGAGCGCCGGCCGGTGACCTTCCAGCAGCAAGATCCCGCCCAGGCGCATGACATCTTTCTGCGCGAGGCGCTGGCGCGCTGCGACATCGATGCACGCGCCGATTTCGTGCGCGCCAACCAGCGCGTGCTCGACGACGCGCGCGGCATCGAGGCGCGCCAGCGGCGCGAGGGGCTGATCCGTCACGAAGACGAACTGGTGGATTTTTTCCGCGGGAAAATGCCGCAAGAGATCGCCAGCAGCCGTGCACTGGATGCCTGGTACCGCCGTGCGCGTCCGGCCGAGCAGGCGGCCCTGCGCTGGTCGATCGACGATGTGATGGTGGGCGGCGCGGGGCTCGATCCCAAGGCGTTTCCCGCCGCGCTGCAGCTGCCGCCGCAACGCTATCGGCTGGAATACCGGTTCGTGCCCGGCGACGATGCCGATGGCGTGACGCTGCACCTGCCGCTGGCCATGCTCAACGCACTGCCCGCCCCGCGCTGCGAGTGGCTGGTGCCCGGCTTGCTCGGCGAAAAAGTGGCGGAATTGATTCGCGGCCTGCCCAAGACCCTGCGCCGCAATTTCGTGCCCGCGCCCGATTTCGCGCGCGCCTTCGTCGAGGCGGAAACGCCGCGCGAGGAGTCGTTGCACAAGGCACTCGCCGCGTTCCTGCGGCGTACCACCGGCGTGGAGATCGGTGCGGACGACTTCGCCAGCGTGGCGCTGGCGCCGCACTTTGCGATGCGCTACCGATTGCACGATGAAAACGGCCGCACGCTCGGCAGCGGACGCGATCTTGCCGCGCTGCGCGCACAATGGGAAGGCCAGGCGCGCGAGGCGTTCTCGCGCAAGACCGATATCGAGCTTACCCGCGAAGACGTCACCGCCTGGGACTTCGAGCAGATCCCCGAGCAAGTGCGTTCCGAGGGCGGCCTGCTCGCCTTTCCCGCCCTGGTCGACCTCGGCGACGCGGTGGCGCTGCGCGTGTTCGAACGCCGCGACGAAGCGACGGCCGTGCACCTCAAGGGTGTGGAGCGGCTGTTGCGCCATGCCTTGTCCAGCGACATGAAACAGGCGCGCAGGCGCCTGCCGATCGCCAATGCGCTGTCGCTGAAGTACGCCCCACTGGGCAGCATCGATGGCCTGCGCGAGGACCTGGTCGAAGGCGGCTTTATCGATCTGCTGGCCATCCACGACATGAACGTGCGCAGCGCGGCGGCCTTCGAGGCACTGCGCGCGCATGCCGCGCGCGAGCTGTTCGGCGCGGCGGTCGAACGCCTCAAGCTGGCCGAACCGGTGATCGAGGCGCAGGCCGATCTCAAGCCATGGTTGCAGCCGCCGCTGATGGGTTTTGCGCGCGCCAGTTACGACGATCTCAACGAACAGCTCTATGGCCTGCTGGCGCCCGGCTTCCTGCGCGAGCTTTCGACCGCGCGGCTTGCGCATTTCCCCCGCTACCTCAAAGCCATGCGCCTGCGCGCCGAACGACTGCGCCAGGACCCGGGCAAAGACCAGCAGCGCATGCTGCAGGTGTTGCCGTATTGGCGCCAATACCTCAAGCATCGTGCCGCCGGCAGCGAAGACCTGGAGGAGTTGCGCTGGCTGATCGAGGAATGGCGCGTCTCGCTGTTTGCACAGGAATTGAAAACACCCGAGCCCGTGTCGGCCAAGCGGCTGGCCAGGGCCTTGGAAGCCATACGCTGAGCCTACCCCCGTGGCCGCCGGCTGGCGTTATGCTGGTCGTCCGCCCGGCATGATGCGCATGCCGCGACACCAAGGGAACACGCAACATGGTTCACGCCACCACCACCGCTGCCGGGCACTTCGCGGCGTGGCAGTCGCGTGCGGGCTCGCTGCCCGCCTCGCTGGCCGACGTGCTGGCGGTGTGCGCGCACAATGGGGTGAACGAACGCGAGTGCGGCGACGTGCTCGATCTGCTGGCCATGCTCGGCTGCGACGCAAACACGCAGGCGGCGGCGCTGTGGTTCGACATCGCCCACCGCCACCCGCCCGTGTGGGAGCAGCGCGGCCCGGCACTGGGGGACGAATTACAGCGCCTGGTCGCCGGCCAGATGGCGGCCGAGCGCGTGTGGGCGCTGCACGCGCAGCGGCCGCCTGAGGGCGGCTCCGAAGGGCTGCGGCGGTTGCTGCTGGCGATCATCCGCGACCTGCGTGTGGTGTTCATCCTGCTGGCGCGCCAGTTGGCGCGGATGCGGGCGGCCGCCACGCTGCCGGAGAACGAACGGCAGGAGCTGGCCCGGCTCACGCGCGACATCCATTCGCCGCTGGCCAACCGGCTCGGTATCTGGCAGCTGAAATGGGAGCTGGAAGATCTGGCCTTTCGTTATCTGCAGCCCGATACCTACAAGCGTATCGCCAAGCTGCTGGACGAGCGCCGCGGCGACCGCGAGGTTTTCATTCGCGAAACCTTGGGTGAACTGGGCGAGGCCTTGCTCCGCGAGGGCATCCGTGCGGATCTGGCCGGGCGGCCCAAGCACATCTTTTCGATCTGGAAGAAAATGCAGCGCAAGGCGCTGGAGTTCTCCGATCTCTACGACATCCGCGCCGTGCGCGTGCTGGTGGATTCGGTCGCCGATTGCTACGGCGCGCTTGGCGTGGTGCATGCGTTATGGCCGCACCTGCCGGGCGAGTTCGACGACTACGTCGCGCGGCCCAAGAGCAACGGCTATCGCTCGCTGCACACGGCGGTCATCGGACCGCATGGCAAGACGCTGGAAGTGCAGATCCGCACGCACGACATGCACCACGCCAACGAGCTGGGCGTGGCGGCGCACTGGCGCTACAAGGAAGGCGGCAGCGGCGACGCGGATTTCGAGGCGAAGATCGCCTGGATGCGCAAGTTGCTGGAGCCGCGCGGCGACGAAGGAGAACTTGCCGCAGAGTTGCAGACCGAACTGCTGGAAGACCGCGTCTACGTGCTCACGCCGCGCGGCGAGGTCATCGATCTGCCGCATGGCGCGACGGTGCTCGATTTTGCCTACCACGTGCACACCGAGGTGGGGCACCGTTGCCGCGGCGCCAAGGTCAACGGCCGCATCGTGCCCTTGACGCACCAGCCGCACAGCGGCGACCGCGTGGAAATCCTCACCGCCAAGGTTGCCGAGCCCAGCCGCGACTGGCTGTCGGTGCACCATGGCTATCTCAACACCAGCCGCGCGCGCGACAAGGTGCGCGCATGGTTCCGCCGCAGCGCGCACGAGGCCAATCTTGCCGCCGGGCGCGCGTTGTTCGAGCGCGAACTCAAACGCCTGGCGATGCCGGATGCGGAGATGGCGAAGTTGCCGGCATTGTTCAATCTGCAGACGCACGACGAACTGCTGATTGCGCTCGCGCTCGGCGAAATAAGCCCCGGCCAGGTGGCGCGCGTGCTGCAGGAATCGCAATGGCCGCCGGAGCCGCCCAGCGTACCGCTGGCCGCCCGGCCGACGGTGTTCGATCACAGCGCGATCAGCATCGAAGGCGTGGGTAACCTGCTGACGGTGTTGGCGCGTTGCTGCCAGCCACTGCCGGGCGACCCGGTGCGCGGTTTCATCACGCGTACGCGCGGCGTATCGGTGCATCGCGCCAATTGCACCAGCCTGGCGCGGTTGGCGCGGCGCGACCCTGATCGGGTGATTGAGGTGAGCTGGGGGCAAGCCGCAGCACAGGCGTACGAGGTGACGATCCAGCTCAATGGCTATGACCGCAAGGGTTTGCAAAAGGATGTCGTGGGGGTGATCAGCAATGCCAGCGTAGGCATCATCGCTTCCTCCAGCCGGCTGTTTGCGCGGACGGGGGAGGTCGAGATGCGCTACACGTTGCGCGTGCGCGACTTCGAGCAGTTGTCGGCGTTGCTGGACCGGCTGGTGGCACTGCCCAATGTCGTGGAGGCGCGCAGGGTGGGGGCTGGGTAGCGGCTGCCTTGCCCGCCGAGGCGTGAGTCGGGGCCGGGCTTGCTGACCGGGCATCCTGCCCTGACGAATTTGGCATCGGCATCCATGCCGATGCTCCAGTGAGCCTTATCGTCCCCAGTCCACTCGCCGCCTGCGGGGCCCGGAAAGCGCAGCGCCCTTTGTGCGCATTTTCAGAAAAGCCTAAAGAGCAAGGGCCAAGGGCAAGGCCCAGGCCCAGATGCTGGCGCACGTGGCGCGCGCCTTGTCCTTGCCGCCAGTTGAACGCAACTTCCTGTCGTCAGCGCGGCCGCGTGGGGCGATGTTAAGCTCCATGCCTTCACCTGACAGCTCACGAGCCATGAGCGGAAATCGCGATCTCAACGACCCCGGATATTCAGGCCGTACCGAACCCAAGCTGGGCGATCTGGATCATCTGGACCGCCCTCGCCCGTCGGCAGAATCCCATGACGATCTGCCGCGGATGAAGGTCGATCCGGGGTACCGCCGCCCTGCGCCGCGCAAACCCAAGAAGAGCGGTCCGGGCTGGCTGATGCCGTTGCTGATCGTGGCGTTGCTGGCGGTCATCGCAGGGTTGTGGCTCAACCAGAATCGCCTGCGCGGCCTGGTGCCGCGCACGGATTTCGACGATGTGCTGCATCGCGCCCAGGTCGCTTTGCAGCAAGGCCACCTGGATGGCACCGACGGCACCAGCGCGCGCGAGCTGTTCGAAGCGGCGCGTGCGCTCGAACCGGATAACGACAGTGCGCGGCAAGGTCTGAACGACGTGGGGCGCGCGGAGATCGCACGCGCCGACGCCGCCTTGCAGGCCGGACATCTGGATGACGCCGAACAGGCGTTGACCAATGCGCGCGAATTGCTGGGCGGCGGCAGCGATGTCGATCGCCTGAGCCAGGCCATTGCCAAGGCGCAGGTCGCGTCGGGCGAAACGGCCAACCTCATCGCGCAGGCGCAGCAGGCATTGAGCGACGGCAAGCTCGATGGTGCGGACGGCGCGGCGGCGCTGTACCAGCGCGTGCTGACGGCCGATCCGGACAATGCCGTGGCGCGCCATGGCATGGACCAGGCGGGCGACGCGATGGCGGCGCAGATCCAGAAAGCGCTGACGGCGAACGATCTGGCCACCGCGTCGGCAGGCGTGGATCGTCTGGCCGCGCTGCTCCCCAACTATTCACAGTTGCCGGCGCTGCGCGCATCGCTGTCGGCGCTGCAGGCGCAGGCTTCCGGTGCACTGAACGATGCCATCAATCAAGGCAACGACGCTCTGCGTGCCGGCCGGGTCGTGGGCGATGGCGACGACACGGCGCTGGCGCATTTCAAGGCGGCGCTGGCGATCGACCCGAACAACGCGCAGGCCAAGGCCGGCCTGGGTCAGGTGGCCGAAGCCTTGATCGTGCAAGCCAATGCCGCCACCGACAGTGGCGATACCGACCAGGCCAGGCGCTTGCTCGACCAGGCGCAGGCGCTGGCCCCCGGTTCGGCGGACCTGGTCGCCGCGCGCGCGCGACTGGGCCAGCCTGTCGCACCGGTGCAAGGCGGCAATCCCGTGCAAGGCGCCAATGGCGATACCGTGGCCACCACGGCGACGATCACCTTGTCGCCACAGCAGCAGTCGCAGGTTGCCAACATGGTGCAGCGGGCGCAGTTGGCCGAGCAGCGCGGCGACATCATGTCGCCGCCGGGCGATTGCGCTTATGACCTTTATCGCGGCGCACTGGCCATCGATGGCAACAATCAGGCCGCGTTGGCGGGTTTGCAGGGGCTGTCCGGCCGCGTGCAGCAGCAGTTCAACCAGGCACTCAATGCCGGCAACCTCAACAAGGCCGGCAATCTGTTCGATGCGCTTAGCAATCTTTCGCCGGGCGATGCCGGCTTGCTGCGCTCGCGCCAGCGGCTGGCCGACGCATGGCTGGACCAGGCCGAGCAGCAGCTCGATAGCGGGGACCGCAATAACGCGGCCTTGTCGCTGGAACAGGGGCGCAAGCTGATGCCGAACGATCAGCGCGTACAGCAGCTGACGGTGCGCATGCAGGGCGGTGGATGACCGTACTGGTCTTCGGTGCGAGCAGTCAGGTCGGGCACTATCTGCTGCCGCTGCTGAGCGCACGCGACGAACCGGTGGTGGCCTTAAGCCGCCTGCCGCACGAGGACAGCGCCGGCGTGACCTGGATGACCGGGAGCCTTCCCGGCGAAGTGCCGGCCGTGCCGTCCGTCTCGGCCATTTTCAGCTTTGGACCGTTGTCGTTGCTGGCCGCGTGGTTGAGTCGCGCCGATCTGCCGCACGCGCCGCGCATCATCGCCACCAGTTCGATGAGCGCGGAAAGCAAGCGCGCGTCGGACGTTCCCGCCGAGCGCGAACTGGCGCAAAGCTTGCGCGATAGCGAAGCCATGCTGGCCGCCGCCTGCTCGCGGCACGGCAGCGATTGGACCGTATTGCGACCGACCCTGGTCTACGGCGCGGGTCTGGACAAGAGCCTTACGCCGATCGCGCAGCGCGCCATGCGCACGCGCTTGTTTCCATTGCCGGCCGGGCGCGGCCTGCGTCAGCCGGTGCACGCCCAGGATCTGGCGCGCGCGGCGCTGGCTGCATGCGACACCGCGGCGGCGGCGATGAAGATTCTTGCCATCGGCGGCGGCGAGCGGTTGCCGGCGCGCGACATGTTCGCCAGAGTGCGCCGCAGCTTGCCGGTGGATACCGTGCCGCTGCCGCTGCCCGCGTGGTCGTTGCGGCTGGCGCGCCGGGGCGTGCCGGGTTTGCGCGGGCCGCTGGGCCGGCTGGAGGTCGATCTGATCGCCGACAACGCGGAGATGACGCGCCTGCTGGGCATCCAGCCGCGCCCGTTCCGCCCGGATGCCGACTGCTGGCGTGCGCCGGCGTGATTTGCCCGCGCCAGGGCCGTCAGATGCCCGTGTTATGCCATGGACGCGGCGCCAGCATTCATCCGGGCGCCGGGTGGCGGGCCCTATGATCCGCTTCGTCCCGATCCGCCCCTTCCTGACCTGGATACTCCCGCGTTGGACTTTCTGAGCCGAATTCGATCGATCGCCAGCGCATGCTGGCCGTGGTTGCGTATTCCCTTTTGGATTTGCACAGGCCTGCTGTTCGGCTTCGTGCTGCCTTATTCGCTGATCCTGGACAAGCGCGTGCAGGATCGCTTCTCCGATCTGGTTTTCGCCGTGCCCACGCGCGTGTATTCGCAGCCGCTGCGATTGGCGCCGGATGTGCCGATGACGCCGGCCACGCTTGAAGTGGAACTGACCTTCGCCGGCTATGTCGCCGACGGCCACGGCCAGGTGCCCGGCAGCTGGGCCAGGCAGGGCGGCAGCTACTTCATTTCCTCGCGCGGCTACGCCGGTCCCGATGGCGGCGAATTGCCCAAGCGCATCCGCGTGACGCTGGGACAGGGCAAGGTACTGTCGGTCACCGATCTCTCCAGCGGCAAGACGTTGCGCGAAACCCATCTCGATCCCGCGCGCATCGCCACCGTGTACGGCGCCAGCCAGGAAGACCGCCGCATCGTGCAGTTGAACGACGTGCCGCCCTTGCTGATCACCGGCTTGCAGGCGGTGGAAGACCGCGACTTCAAACACCACATCGGCATCGACTTCACCGCCATCCTGCGCGCGGCGTTCGCCGACCTGCGCGCGGGCCATACCGTGCAGGGCGCGTCCACGATCACCCAGCAGCTGGTGCGCAATCTGTTCCTGACCCGCGACCAGAACATGCAGCGCAAGTTGAACGAGGCGCTGATGTCGGTGCTGCTGGAGATGCATTACAGCAAGTCGCGCATACTGGATGCATACATCAACGAGGTATTCCTCGGCCAGCAGGGCAGCCAGGCCGTGCGCGGTTTTGCCGCGGCGTCGGAATTTTATTTCGGGCGGCGCCTGGAATACCTGCGTCCGCAGGAGATCGCCTTGCTGGTGGGGCTGGTGAAAGGACCCAGCCAGTTCGACCCGCGCCGTTATCCCGACCGTGCGCTGGCGCGGCGCAATCTGGTCCTGGATCAATTCGCAAGCACCGGCCTCATGACCCCGGATCAGGCGAACGCCGCCAAGGCCACGCCGCTGGGCGTCATTTCGGACGGCCAATTGCCGCATGATCGCTTCCCCGCCTTCATGCAGCTGGTGCGCGCGCAGATCACCAACGATTTCGACGAAGAGACGCTGCGAAAGGGCAACCTGTCGATCTTCACCACGCTCGATCCGGCCACACAGCTCTATACCGAGCAGGCCATCAGCACCGCGATCAAAAACCTCGGCAAGCGCGGTGACGATACGCAGGCCGCTGCCGTGATCACCGATTCGAAGACCGGCCACGTACTGGCGGTCGTCGGCAGCAAGTTCCCCGGCGACCAGGGCTTCAATCGTGCGCTGGATGCGCAGCGGCCGATCGGCTCGACCATCAAGCCGTTTGTCTATCTGGTGGCTTTGACGCAACCGGAACGCTGGAACCTTGCCACCGAGCTGGACGATTCGCCGATCAGCATGCGCCAGCCCGACGGCACGCCGTGGACGCCACATAACGACGACAACCAGAGCCACGGCATGGTGCCGATGGTGGATGCGCTGGCGTATTCGTGGAACTTGGCCACCATCCACCTGGGCCTGGACGTGGGCGTGCCGCGCATCAAGGCGTTTTTGGATTCCTTCGGCCTCACCACCATCCAGCCTGGTCCTTCGCTGCTGATTGGCGCGATCGACCTGGCGCCGATCCAGGTCGCGCAGCTTTACCAGTACCTGGCCTCGGACGGTCATGCACTGCCGTTGCTGGCAGTGAGCGGCGTCGTCGACGGCAACGGTCGCACCATCAAGCGCTACGAAGTGCAGAGCGGGCCGGGCGAATACCAGCCGGCGGTGCGCCTGGTGACGTGGGCGATGCAACAGGTAACGACCTACGGCACGGCCCATTCGCTGGCCGAATCCAGCCTCGCCTCGCTGCACACCGCAGGCAAGACGGGCACCAGCAACGATCTGCGCGACAGCTGGTTCGCCGGGTTCACCGGCGACCGCCTGGGCGTGTTCTGGATGGGTCGCGACGATAACAAGCCCAGCCATCTGTTCGGCGCCACGGGCGCACTGCGTGCCTGGCAGGAACTGTTCCGTAAATTGCCCACCGAGCCGCTGCCCGCCGCCCCCGGCGAAGGGCTGGAGATGGCCTGGATCAACCCCGCCGATGGCAAGCGCAGCGACCCCGGATGCGAAGGCGCCAAGCAGGTGCCGGTGATCGCCGGCTCGCTCCCGGCCGATACGGAGGGGTGTTTCTGGCAAAAGGTGGGTAATCTCTTCAGTTCCGGTTCCAGCACTCCCGCGCCGGCCGATACCCCCGCACCCACCACCCGAGAATGACCATGCCGTTCCGATCGTCTGTGTTCCGCACGCCCTTGCTGCCCGCCGCGCTGGCAACTGTCCTGCTGGCCGCCTGCGCGCAGCCGGCACCGGAAGCGCCCAAGCCGCCGGTGAAATCCAACGCCGCGATGGTGGCCGAGATCCAGGCGGCAGGCGAGCGCGACAAATCGGTGATCAACGTACATCCGCTGGTCGATCCTGCCATCGCCGCGCTGCAGGCCGGCGCGCGCGACGATGAGCGCAGCGGCCAGTACGGTGCCGCGGCCGTCAAGCTGGACATGGCGCTCAAGCGCAATCCCCAATCGCCGGACGTGCTGCAGGACCGTGCCGAATTGGCCGTCTATATGGGCAATTACAACATGGCCTCCAAACTTGCGCAGCAATCGTGGACGCTGGGCTCCAAGCAGGGGCCGCTGTGTGCACGCAACTGGCAGACCATCGTGGAGATCCGCGAGCACGCTGACGATACCGCCGGCGCGCAGCAGGCCAGCAAGAGCGTGCGAGCCTGCCGGGAACCCGGTATCCAGCGTTACTAAGCCCATGAAGGCCGCACCAAGGATCGGGCTGGTCGGCAGCCACGGGGCCTACGGACGCTGGCTGCGCCGTTTCTTTGAGCAGCGCATGGGGCTGCGCGTGTTCGGCCGCGATCCCGGCAGCGAGGACGAACTCTCCGAACGCGCGTTGATCGAGGCGGTCGACGTGCTGGTGTTTTGCGCGCCGATCCGCCAGACATGCTCGATCATTGGCCAATACGTGCAACAGGCCGATGGCCGCGAGCGCGGACAATTGTGGTTGGACGTCACCTCGATCAAGGCCGCGCCGGTCGCGGCGATGCTTGCCTCGCAGGCCGAGGTGGTGGGCCTGCATCCGATGAGTGCCGCGCCCAAATCGGCCACCTTGCGCGGACGTGCGCTGGTGGTGTGCGAAGCGCGCGTGGCCGGTTGGCGTCCGTGGCTGGAACAGTTTCTCGCCGCCAGCGAAGCCGATTGCGTGCGCGCCGACGCCGAGCAGCACGACCGCGTGATGGCGCTGGTGCAGGGCATGGTGCATGCCACGCATATGGCGCAAGGCGCGGTGCTGCGCGAGCTGGCGCCCGCCGTGGGCGATCTGGACGGCATCGGTCCGTTCGGTTCGGTGGGCTACGAACTGGACGTCGCGGTGACGCGCCGCATCCTGGCGGGAAATCCGGCGATCTATCAGGACATCCAGTTCGAAAATCCGCACGTCGCGCCGATGCTCGAGCGCCTGGCCGCGCAACTGGATACGCTGCGCGACCTGGTGCGGCGCGGCGACGATGCGGCGCGCCGGCAGCTGCGCGAGCAGTTGCTCGATCAAAGCCGTGCGTACATGGGCGATCGCGCGGTGGCGGAAGGCAGCTACGCCTTCGAGCGCGTGGGCTATCTGCTGGCTGATTTGCGCGAGCCGCGTTTCATCAGCGTGTTCCTGCCGGTGGACCGGCCCGGTTCACTGCGTGCGCTGTTGTCCGTGTTCGAACAGCGCGGCATCAATCTCGATTCGATTCACTCCTCGCGCAGCGCCGACGGCGAATTGCTGTTTCGCATCGGCGTGGATCGGCACTGCGCGATCGACTTGTTGCGCGACGCGATGGTTGCGATCGCGCGCGAAGGCATCGGCCGCGTCGTCGACGCGGCCGGCGTGGAGCGTGTCGCCTGATGGCCTGGGCGAATCAGAACAGCGGCACGACCAGCATGACGATACCTACGACGCTCACCGTCCAGATCAGCGTGCGTACATACGGAATGCCCAGCACATAAATCGGCACGTACACCAGCCGCGACCAGAAATACAGCTGCGCGCCGAGCGCGGTCATGGCAGTGTGACGCTGCAGCAGGTATCCGATCGGCACCGCCGCCGCGAAGAACGCGAACGTTTCCATCAAATTGGCGCGGGCGCGATCCAGCCGGCCGGGAAGGCCGTCCATTGGGGGCAACACCTTGTCACGCGGGCTGGCGGCAAAACTCAGTCCGCGTTGCGCGACCATGCCTGTCGTGGCGATGGCGACCTGCACCAGGCCTAGTGCGACACTCCAGATCAGCATTTGCAGCTCGACGTTCATGGGCGTTGTTCCTGATGGCGTTGATGTGACGGACGGTATATGTCTACAGCGGTTTGCATCGGCCCCGGAAGGTTACACTGGTTTCCCGCGCGGCGATGCTGCGCGATACTGCCGGGATGATCGACTCCGAAGACATCGGCGCCTTGCTCGGCGCCGACGGCCCGTTCGCCCGCGAGTTGCCCAATTTCGCCCCGCGCCCGGCGCAGCAGGCGATGGCGCGCGCGGTCCAGCACGCCATCGCCGAATGCGAAACGCTGATTGCCGAAGCCGGCACCGGCACAGGGAAAACCTATGCCTATCTGGTGCCCGCGTTGCTGTCGGGCGAACGGGTGATCGTGTCGACCGGTACCAAGGCGCTGCAGGATCAGCTGTTCTTTCGAGACCTGCCCAAAGTGCGCTCGGTGCTGGGGGCGCGCCTGAAAACCGCGCTGCTTAAAGGCCGGGCCAACTACCTTTGCTTGTACCGGCTCGACCAGACCGTGCGCGAAGGCGCCAGCATGGACCGCCCGCAGGCCGAGCAGCTGGCGACGATCCGCGCCTGGTCGGCGCGCACGCGCCGTGGCGATCGCATGGAACTGGCCGAAGTGCCGGAAGATTCGCCCTTGTGGCTGCGTGTTACCTCCACCCCGGAAAACTGCCTCGGCGTGGAATGTCCCTTCTATGAGGGGTGCCATGTGGTGACGGCACGGCGCGAAGCGCAGGAAGCGGACCTGGTGGTGGTCAACCATCATCTTCTGTTTGCCGACCTTGCCTTGAAGCAGGAAGGTTTCGGCGAAATTCTGCCGGGCGCGCAGGCTTTCATCCTTGACGAAGCGCATCAGATTCCGGAGCTTGCCGGCCAGTTCTTTTCGCAAAGCCTGAGCGCGCGCCAGCTCACCGAACTGGCACAAGATGCGCTTTCCGAATGCAACGGCATGACCGGCGCGATCGGTCTGTTGCTCGAACCGGTCCAAGCCCTGCAGGAAGCGGTGCGCAAGCTGCGCCTTACGCTCGATCCGTTGCCGCCGCGCGGCCCCTTCGGCGATCTGCTGCAACGCGAGGGCGCGCAGCCGGGTCTGCGCGATGTGAGCGATCTGCTGGCCGCGCTGACCGACGTACTCGCCTCGCAGGCCGAGCGTTCGCGCGGTTTGATGAATGTGCACGAGCGCGCGGCAAGCCTGACCGAACGCCTTGATCGCATCATCGAAGAACATTCCGCGCAGGACGTACGCTGGTACGAACTGTTTCCGCGCGGCTTCGCGCTGCATGCCACGCCGCTGGACCTGGCCGCGCCGCTGCGCGCGATGCGCGAGCGCACGCAGGCCGCGTGGATTCACACATCCGCGACGTTGTCGGTCGCCGGGCAGTTTGGTCACTTCGCGCGCCAGCTCGGTCTGGACGATCCGCAGACACTAAGCCTGGAAAGCCCGTTCGACTACGCGCGGCAGGCGTTGTGCTACATGCCCGACGGACTGCCCGATCCTTCCGCGCGCGATCACACCGAACGCGTGATCGATGCGGTGCTGCCGGTGTTGCAGGCCTCCGACGGCCGCGCCTTCCTGCTGTTCACTTCCCACCGCGCTTTGCGCCGCGCGGCCGAGTTGCTGACCGATCGGGTGCCCTGGCCGCTGTATGTGCAAGGCACGGCGCCGCGGCATCGCTTGCTGGAGGAGTTTCGCGCCAGCGGCCACGGCGTGCTGCTGGGCGCGGCGAGCTTCTGGGAAGGCGTGGACGTGGCCGGCGATGCGCTTTCGGTGGTGGTGATCGACAAGCTGCCCTTCGCGGCGCCGGACGATCCGGTATTGCAGGCGCGGTTGGAAGCGCTGGAGCAAGCAGGCGTCAATCCTTTTATGGGTTGGCAGGTGCCCTCGGCGGTGATCGCGCTCAAGCAGGGCGCCGGCCGGCTGATTCGCGACGTGCACGACCGCGGCGTGCTGGTGCTGTGCGACCCGCGCCTGACCAGCAAGGGCTATGGCCGCTTGTTTCTGGCCAGCCTGCCGCCGATGCCGCGTACGCGGGATCTTGCGCAGGTGAAAGCGTTCTTCGAACACGCACCCCACGGGGTTGCCGATGCGGCGGACGCCGCGGCTCGTGGTAGCTTCTAGGGCCTGTTTACCCTCTTGCAGCGCGGGCCACGCCAATAGGGTAAACAGGCCCTGGCCTGCATACGTATTCAGGCGGACAGCGCGCAGGCACGCACGCAGAATCGGCAACCACTTGGCACCATCATGCGGGGAGCATGATCCATGAATCTAGATACGAATACGCAGGCCGCCCAAGGCGAGGATTCGCATACCACCGCGCGCGTGGTGCTGATCGCGGCGGCGGCGGCGATCGGCGGATTTCTGTTCGGTTTCGACACGGCGGTGATCAACGGCGCGGTTGATGCGGTGCGTCATGGTTTTGGCCTGGGCGCGGGGGAGATCGGTTTTGCGGTGTCGTGCGCGTTGCTCGGTTCGGCCGTGGGCGCCTGGTACGCCGGGCCGCTGGCCGATCGCATGGGCCGCGTGCGCACCATGCAGGTGGCGGCGCTATTTTTGGTGATGAGCGCGATCGGTTCGGCACTGGTGCACGGCGTGGGCGATTTGATGCTGTGGCGCGTGGTCGGCGGTATCGGCGTGGGCATGGCCTCGGTGATCGCGCCGGCCTACATCGCCGAAGTGTCGCCGGCGAACGTGCGCGGGCGGCTTGGCTCAATGCAGCAGTTGGCGATCGTGCTGGGCATTTTCGTGGCCTTGCTCAGCGATGCATGGCTGGCCGGCACCGCCGGCGGCGCATCGAAAGTGCTGTGGCTGGGCATGGAGGCGTGGCGCTGGATGTTCCTGGTCGCCACCGTGCCGGCGCTGATGTACGGCGTGCTGGTGCTGGGCGTGCCTGAGTCGCCGCGTTACCTGGTGGCGCGCGGACGCCTGCCGGAAGCGCGCGCGGTGCTGGCCAAAGTGCTGGACATGCATAACGACGCCGCGCTGGATGCCAAGGTCAACGACATCGCGCACAGCCTGCACTCCGAATACCGCCCTGCGCTGCGCGATCTGCGCGGGCCGCGCGCGGGACTGTTGCCGATCGTGTGGACGGGCATTTTGCTGTCGGTATTCCAGCAGTTCGTCGGCATCAACGTGATCTTTTATTACTCCTCCACGCTGTGGCATTCGGTGGGCTTTAGCGAAGCCGATTCGTTCACCATCACCGTGGCGACGTCCATCGTGAACGTGCTGGTGACCCTGGTGGCCATTGCGCTGGTGGACAAGATCGGCCGCAAGCCGCTGCTGTTGATCGGCTCGGCCGGCATGGCAGTCACGCTGGGATTGATGGCCCTGTGTTTCTCGCAGGCCAGCGGCAGCGGCGCGAACCTCAGCCTGCCGCCGCCGTGGGGCATGGTCGCGCTGGTGGCCGCCAATGCCTATGTGGTGTGTTTCGGCTTGAGCTGGGGGCCGATGGTATGGGTGCTGCTGGGTGAAATGTTTCCCAACAGCATTCGCGCGATTGCGCTGGCGGTGGCGGCGGCCGCGCAATGGTTGGCGAACTTCGCCATTACCAGCACCTTCCCGTGGCTGGCGCAAATCGGGCTGAGTTTTGCCTACGGCCTGTACGCGCTGTTTGCGTTGCTGTCGCTGGTGTTCGTCATGCGTGCGGTGCGCGAAACGCGCGGCATCGAATTGGAAGACATGCGCGCTTCGTGAGCGCGCGACGGATCGGCACGGAGCGGGCCATGCCGCTCCGTGTCCTGACGCGGTCGTTTGGTTTATGCGGCGAAGGGTCAGCGCGCGTGCAGGCTGCGGCTGTACTCGTGCACTTCATCCACCAGCACCTTGACGTGTTCGGGGTCGACCTCGGGCGTGATGCCGTGGCCAAGATTGAACACGTGGCCGGGGTGGGCGCCGTAGCTGTCGAGCACCTTGCGCACTTCGCGGCGGATGATCGGCGGACTCGCACGCAGCACCGCCGGATCGAGATTGCCTTGCAGCGCCACTTTGCCGTTCACCGTGCGGCGCGCATCGGCCAGGTCCATGGTCCAATCCACGCCCAGCGCGGCGCAGCCGGTATCGGCCAGCGCGGCCAGGTGCGCGCCGGCACCCTTGGAGAACAGGATCAGCGGCACCTCGCGCGTGCGATCGTCCACCTTCAGCGCTTGGACCACGCGCGTCAAATAGCGCAGCGAAAACTCGCCGAACGCGGAAGGGCTGAGCAGGCCACCCCAGGTATCGAACACCATCAGCACCTGTGCGCCGGCGGCCGCTTGCGCGATCAGATAGGCCGAGACCGATTGCGCCAGGATGTCGAGCAGCGTATGTGCCAGTGCCGGTTCGTTCCAGCACATGGCTTTGGCACTGGCGAAATCGCGCGAGCCTTCGCCTTCCACCATGTAGCAGGCCAGCGTCCACGGGCTGCCGGAGAAGCCGATCAGCGGCACGCGGCCGTCCAGTTCGCGGCGGATGACGCGCACCGCGTCCATCACGTAGCGCAGTTCGGTTTCCATGTCCGGCACGCCCAGCCGCGCCACGTCCGCGTGCGTGCGCACCGGGCGGGCGAAGTGCGGGCCTTCGCCCTGCGCAAAGGACAGTCCCAGGCCCATCGCATCGGGAATGGTAAGGATGTCGGAAAACAGGATCGCCGCATCCAGATCGAAGCGGCGCAGCGGTTGCAGCGTCACTTCGCAGGCCAGTTCGGGGTTCTGCGCCAGCGCCATGAAACTGCCGGCCTTGGCGCGGGTGGCCCGGTATTCGGGCAGGTAGCGGCCAGCCTGGCGCATCACCCAGACGGGCGTGGTGTCGGTGGGCTCGCGGCGCAGGGCGCGCAGCAAGCGATCGTTCTTTACGAGTGAATTCATTTATCGGCGTCCGTACGGGCCGTCTATGCCCTGGGCGAACATCACGCGGAAACCGCGCTTGAGCTGGGCGTCGCGTACTTTTTCAAAGGCGGCGATGGCCTCATCGCGTTCCAGGTACTGATCGCGCTTGAGCGTGGCGCGGCCACCCTGGGTTCCCGATTCGCGGTAGAGCGTCCAGCCGCCGAGCAGATCCTGCTCCAGCACGATCTGGACATAGCGTGGCGCTTCGGCCGAGGCGGGCATGGTTTGCAGATACAGGCGCATGGCGTCCACGGTTGAACGGTGCGGCTGTCACGCCGCAGAAACAACATTCTAGGGCCTGTTCATGCCATTGGCGTAGCCCGCGTTGTGTTTGAGTGGCTGTCAGGTGGCAGTGCGTGGCAACCGACGGCTGCCAAGCCAAGCCGCGCTGCTGCATGGCGGCCATTGAAGCGCAACCGGCAGGGCTCGGTCTTTTGTCTACCATCTGTCGTCATCGCTCAGTCGTGTACGGGCGTGCACACCTGCGCGCTTCCTTGGCTGGCACGCAAACAGCGGGCCACGCCAAGCGGGTAAACAGGCCCTGGAGGGTCGGCGCGCCGCTAGCGAGGGTTTCCATGGCTGCGCGCCAGTTCGGGGCGCGTTCGCGCGTCCGGGCAAAAGCGGGTCAGCCCAGGCCCCGGGTGGCCTCGTTCAGCACGGCCAGTACGTCGGCTTCGTTAACGCCCGCGACGATTTCGGCGCGGCCGATGCCGCGCCAGAGGATCAGCCGCAGCGTGCCGGCGATGTTTTTCTTGTCCAGACGCATCAGGGCGAGCAATTGCTCGGCGTCGAATCCGGCCGGCACGGCGGTTGGCAGACCCACCGCTTGCAGCAGCCGCTGCATGCGTTGCGTGTCGGCGGCGCCGCTCATGCCGAGCCGCTCGGACAGACGTCCCGCCAGCAGCATGCCAACCGCCACACCCTCGCCGTGCAGCAGGGCGGTGTAGTGGCCGGCGGTTTCCAGTGCATGGCCGAACGTGTGCCCGAGGTTGAGCAGGGCGCGTTCGCCTTGTTCGGTTTCGTCGCGCGCCACCACGCCGGCCTTGTAGCGCACCTTGGCGGCGATGGCGGCCGTCAACGCCGTTTCCTCGCGCGCATTCAGGGCCGGGGCGTGCTGTTCCAGCCAGGCGAACAGTTCGGCGTCGCCGATCGCCGCACCTTTGATGATTTCGGCCAGGCCGCAGCGGTATTGGCGATCGGGCAGGCTGTCCAGCGTGCCGATGTCGGCGACCACCGCGCGCGGCTGATGGAAAGCGCCGACCAGGTTCTTGCCCGCGGGCAGGTTCACGCCAGTCTTGCCGCCGACGGAGGAATCGACCATCGACAGCAGCGTGGTCGGGATCTGGATGAAATCGATGCCGCGCATCCAGCAGGCGGCGGTGAAACCCGCCAGATCGCCCACGACGCCACCGCCGAGGGCGATGACACACGCATCGCGGGTGGCGCCCAGCGCGGCCAGTGCTTCCAGCGCGAGGCCGACATTATGGAAACTCTTGTGCGCTTCGCCGTCCTCGATCAGGAACTGGGACCAGTGCAGCCCTTCCAGGCCACGCGCGATGCGTTCCAGGTACAGCGGCGCCACCGTGCGATTGCTGATCACCAGCGCATGCCGGCCGCGCAATGCGCTGCGCCAGCGCGCATGATTGTCGAGCAGGCCGCGCCCGATCCATACCGGGTAGCTGCGTTGGCCCAGTGCGACGTCGATAGTTTGCCCGTTCGGTTGGTCAGTCATGCGGCTTGCCGGTTCCAGTGTCGATCGATCAGCGCCACGCAGCGCTCGGTAGCGGCGGCAACGCCTTCGTGTTCGCCGCCGTGGGGCACGATGAGGTCCGCGATGTTCTCGTACAGCGCGGTGCGCGCAGCGGCCATGCTTTGCAGTTTTTGCCGGCGATCGGCATCGGCCAGCAGGGGGCGCGAGGTGTCGTGTGCCAGGCGTTGCAGTTGCACGGCCACGGTAACCTGCAACCATATGACGAAGCCGCGTTCGGCCAGATGCCGGCGATTGTCCGGGTCGAGCACGGCGCCGGCGCCGCTGGCCAGCAGCACGCCGCGGCGGCGGCTACATTCGTCCAGGATCGCCGCTTCGCGCCGGCGAAAGCCCGCCTCGCCCTCGACGTCGAAGATCCGGCTGACCGGCACGCCGGTATGGCGCTCGATTTCCTGGTCCAGATCCAGGAACGGCATGCCGTAGCGGATCGCCAGTTGCCGGCCGATCGAAGTCTTGCCGGCGCCGGTCGGGCCGACAAGGAAGAGGTTGCACGAAGGATTCATGCGTCGAGTCTAGGGCCTATTTACACTACGGGCGTGGCCCGCGCCGAAAGCTGTTTGCCCGCCAGCCAAGGAAGATCGCAGGCGTGTACGTCCGTACACGGCTAAGCGATGACGCAGGATGGCGGGCAAACAGACCCGGCCCTGCGGGTTGCGTTGCAATGGCCGCCATGCGGCAGCGCGCGGCTTGGCTTGGCAACCAGCCAAGCCGGCGCCACGCACTGCCACCTGACAGCCACTCCAACGCAACGCGGGCTATGCCCGTAGTGTAAACAGGCCCTAGCAAGGTGGATAGATGTCCGAACGAGTGTTGATGGCCGGATGCGGCGACCTGGGGCAACGCGTGGCGGCGTTGTTGCTGGCGCGCGGCGATGAGGTCTACGCGCTGCGGCGCAACCCGCCCGCGCAGGGTGGCTCGCCGGTGCAGTGGCTGCGCGCGGACCTCACGCGTGCGCAGAGCATCCCCGAGCTTGCCGCGCCCATCACGCAACTGGTTTATCTGCCCGCGCCGGACGCGCGCGAAGAACAGGCCTACCGCGCCGTTTTCGTGGCAGCCCTGGGCCACCTGCTGCGGGTTTTGCATGGACATCCACTAAAGCGCGTGCTGTTCGTGTCGTCCAGCGCGGTGTACGGCGAGCACGGAAGCGATTGGATTGACGAGGACACGCCGCCGGCGCCGTTGGGTTTCAACGGCAGGGTGTTGCTGGAAGCCGAACACCTGTTGTCCGGGCAAGCGGTGCCTTCGATCGTGCTGCGGCTTGCCGGCCTGTATGGACCGGGTCGCCTGCAACTGCTTGAGCGTCTGCGCGCGGGAAGCGCGTGCGCGCCGCGTACACCCGCGCATTGGGCCAATCGCATCCACGTCGATGATGCAGCGGCGGCGATCGCGCACCTCTTGCACCTGCGCGAGCCGCAAGCCTTATACCTGGGCGTGGACGACACGCCGTTGCCATTGCACCAGCTGTACGGCGAGCTGGCCGAACGCATCGGCGCGCCAGCGGTGCCCGATGGTCCGGCACCGCCATCCATCGGCAGCAAGAAACTCAGCAACGCGCGCCTGCGCGCCAGCGGATTTCGCTTGCAATGGCCCGATGCGCGCCAGGGCTACGCCAGCTTCCTCGACGCGGACTGAGCCGCGTCGAGGGCGCCCTCCGGCATGCCTTCGGCCGGTAGAGACATGGCCTCGGCGGTTGTGCTGACCGGTTGCGAGGTGAGGTTGGCATTGACGCCATACATGATGAGGTCGGCATCGCGCCGGATGCCCAGCCTGCGCATGGCGCTCATCTTCTGGGTGCTGATGGTCTGCTTGCTGCGGTGCAGGCGCTCGGCGATTTCGCTGACGGTGTAGCCGGATACGTACAGCCGCACCACTTCCAGCTCGCGCTGGGTCAGCCGGCTGATCGGCGGCACGGTGGAATCGCCGCTGATGCGATGCGTTTTCACGATGGTCTCGATGGCCGGCGAGTAATAGCGCTTGCCGCTGAGTGCGGCGTACAGGCTGCCTGCGACGTAGACCAGCGAATCGGCCTTGCTCAGCACGCACTGGACGCCTTGCATCATCAGCGAGCGGATGATCGCCGGATTGCTCATCATGGTCAGCGCGATCAGCCGCACGGCCGGAAACCGGCGCTTGAGGAAGCCGAACAGGGCGATCCCGTCGCCGTAGTTGCCGCCGGGCATGGTGTAGTCGGAAACGACCACGTCGACCGGGTGCTTGTTCAGCAGATCGACCAGCTCGGTGGAGTTGGCCGCCTGTCCGACGACGGTGACGTCCAACTGCTTTTCCAGTTCGTAGGCCAGGCCGGCAAGCAGGAGGGGGTGGTCGTCGGCGATGGCGACCCTGACCGGGCGGCCATGAATGGAGAGCGGTTCGAAAGGGGTAGAGGTGTGCGGTAGGTCCATGGGAACGACATTCGGCTGCTGTATCGCGGGTGGTAATCCGCCCTTTGGCAGCCGTCGTCGAAACATCGCATGGGGCGCGTCGAACCACGGGGCTGGGCCAGGACGTGTTGGCGCCCGCGCCGGACAATGGGGAAGCAGGCGGCGGAGCGGACTTGCTGAAAACCCCGCATCTTTTCCTTGCCGGGTTCAGCGAGACCGATTATGGGTGGGCAAACAGACGCCACCAATCGTTCTGTTCCTAAAAGCATCGCCGATTTCCAGGCTCGGAGGATCGGGCAAAAAAGCCTCGGGCGACGTATGACCCGGCAGATTGCCCCGCAGTGCGCATGCGCCGCTCGGCTGCCGGCTGATGATCTCAGCTGTGACTGAGGCCGGTAACGTGGTGCCGGGTATCGTATTCCACGCAGGTATCGGCCAGCACCGGCAGGGTGGCTAGCGCGTGCCGGCTGAGGCGCTCGAAATGGGCTAGAAAACGGAGCATGGCCTGCGCATCCATGGCCAGCGGCGCGCCCCGGGCCAGCAGCTCTTTCTCTGTTTCGCTGCGCCAGCGGCGGATCACCTCCCAATTGGGCGCCTGCAGCACGATCAGCGCATCGAGCTTGCGCCACAGCGGCTGGTAGGCCCGCAGTTGCTTGTTGACCCAATGGCGCCAGCGCCCGTCGGCGTCCTCGGTGCGTTCGAGTTCGTTGACCGGCGGCTCCAATGCGCTTTCCAACTGCGGGCGCAAACCCAGCGCCCATCCTTCCACGATTACCAGGCGCGGCGGACGAATCACCCGCGGCCACTTGGAGGGCGGCATGCGCGTGTCGCGCCCTTTGTCGAAGCGGGGCCATGTGACGGGAAGTTTTTCCGATGCATGGGGAAGCGCGGCAAGCACCGACAGCAGCAGTTCGATTTCGTGCGTGCCCGGCACGCCGCGCGTCTTGAGCAGCGGATGGATCTGGTGGGCGAGCGCCTCGCGCTCGCTGCGCGAGTAGTAGAAATCGTCCAGCGAAAGCACTTCGGTGGGCCAGTCACGATGTTCGGCCTGGATCTTGAGTACGCGCGCAAGCGTGCTTTTGCCGCTGCCCTGCAAACCCGACAGGCCGAGCACGTACGGCCGGTGAGTCCGCGCGATGCGGCCGGCGTAATGATCCAGCAAGTGCCCGGCGAGGGCCTGATTTTGCGTGCTAGCATCCTCCGTCATCGCCTCAATCATGACGTGAGCCCGCCACGATTCAAGCCCCTATGCTGAAACCTGAGATTCTTGACACTTTCAATACATTGCTGGATCAGGCCGTCGCCAGCGGCGATCCGGAGCCGACCGCCATGAACCTGTCCAGCGTGGATGCGGCCGGGCGCGTAAGTTCGCGCATTGTGCTGCTCAAAGGAGCCGATCAGCGCGGATTCCGTTTCTTCACCAACTACCAGAGCGACAAGGGCGTGCAGATGGATGCGCACACGCAGGTGGCTCTGTGCTTCCACTGGAAGCGTCTGCGCGAAGGCGTCCAGGTGCGCGTGGAAGGCGTGGTGCGCAGGCTGCCGGCGGAAGAATCCGATGCCTACTTTGCCGGCCGTCCGCGTGGAAGCCAGATCGGCGCCTGGGCCTCGCAACAATCGCAGACGCTTGCGCAGCGGGAAGTGTTCGAGCAGCGCGTGGCGCATTTCGAGGAGCAATTCGCCGGACGCGAGGTGCCGCGGCCGCCGCACTGGGGCGGCTACATGGTGGAGCCGGACATGGTGGAGTTCTGGTATGGCGCCAACTTTCGCCTGCACGAACGGGTGCGCTGGGACCGCCACGGCCAGACGTGGACCAGCCGGCTGCTTTACCCCTGAGGAATCTGCCATGAGCCGCGCCACCACCGCCGAACATGTCGCACAGAACGGCTTTACCGTGCACACGCGCGGGCGCGGCTTCAGCGAGATTACCGAACAGGTCGCCCAACGGGTTGCGGCCAGCGGCGTGCAGGTGGGCATCGTCAACATTTTCACCGCGCACACCAGTTGCTCGCTGCTGATCAGCGAAAACGCCGATCCGGCGGTGCGTGCCGACCTGGAGCGCTGGTTTGCCCGTGCCGTGCCCGACGGCGACGCCCTTTTCCAGCACGACGCCGAAGGTCCCGATGACATGCCCGCGCATGTGCGTTCGATCCTCACCGGCGTCAGCCTCACCATTCCCGTGCATGGCGGCAAGCCGCGGCTAGGCACCTGGCAGGGCGTCTATCTGTGGGAGCACCGCAGGGATCCGCATCAGCGGAAGGTGACGGTCACCGTGCTCGGCCACTGACTTTCCGCTTCAGGCTTCACATGACAAGCTCCGCATCACGCGACTGGTTTCCCCAACGCATCGTCTGCCTCACCGAGGAACCCACCGAAGTGCTCTACGCCCTGGGCGAGGAGCACCGTATCGTGGGCATTTCCGGCTTCACCGTGCGTCCGCCGCGCGCGCGCAGGGAGAAGCCCAAAGTGTCGGCCTTCACCAGCGCCAAGCTGGGGGAAATCCAGGCCCTGCAGCCGGATCTGGTGATCGGTTTTTCCGACATCCAGGCGGACATCGCGCGCGAACTGATCCGCGCGGGCGTGGAGGTGTGGATCAGCAATCATCGCAGTGTCGAGGGCATCCTCGCCTACATCCGCCGGCTGGGCGCGATGGTGGGCGCCCACGAAAAGGCCGAGCAGTACGCACAGCGCGCCCAGGCGCACCTGGCCGAGGTGCGCGCGGCGGCCGCCGCGTTGCCGCGCCGGCCGAAGGTCTACTTCGAGGAATGGGATGAGCCGATCATCACCGGCATCCGCTGGGTGGCCGAGCTGATCGGTATCGCCGGCGGCGAGGACGCCTTCCCGGAACTCGCGCGCGAGCCGCTGGCCAAGCAGCGCATCCTGGCCAATGGGGATGAAGTGGTGCGGCGCGCGCCCGACATCATCCTCGGTTCGTGGTGCGGCAAGCGCTTTCGCCCCGAGCGTGTCGCGGCGCGGCCGGGTTGGCAGGCGATGCCGGCGGTGCGCACCGGCGACCTGTATGAAATCAAGTCGCCGATCATCCTGCAGCCGGGACCCGCGGCCCTGTTCGACGGACTCGATGCGATCCATGCGCGGATTGCCCAATGGGCGCAACGCCAGGGTTGATTCAGCGGCGCGGGTGACCGGGCAGGCACGGCGCGGCGATCCGTGCAAGCGCACGGCTTTGCGCCGCGTCCGGTGCGAAAGTCGCCGCGAGCGGTGGGGTCTGGATGTTGTCGCTCGCTTGGATCCAGTCGAGCTTGACGCCGGGCTTGCCGAGCGCCTGGGCCACTTGCACCGCCGTCGTGGCGCTGCCGGGCGAGGCGGCGATGCCGAACACGAACGTGCCGGCCACCTCGCCGCCGTACCATCCCGCCACAACGGAAGGTGCGAACCGTCGGCCGCCCACCGCAAGCTGCGCGCTGGGCAGGTACGACGCCGGCGCGCGCGGCCCCTCGAAGGCATCGAATGGGAAGTCCGGCGCGCTGTCGGTGCTCAGCATCAGCTGCAGCGAGAGCGCCGCACCGCTGCCTTGCGTGCAGATCAAGGTGAACCATGCCGGATGCTCGCCAGTGGCCGTGGCCACCGTGCCGTGCACGGTGACTTGCGGGGGTTCGGACGGCAGCGCCGCCGCTGTCGCGGACGTCAATAACAGACCCAGCAGCAGCGAGCGCCTGGTCACGAACGCATCAGCCGGGACGTACGAAGTGCACGCCAAGGCCAAGTTCCATGCCAAGATCGAACAGCGGTGCGGCAATCAGGATGCGGGCCAGGACCAGCACGATCATCACGACCATGGGCGAAAAGTCGAGATTGCCCGCCACCAGTTTCCCGCGCAGCGGCCGCAGCAGTGGCTGCACGATGGTGCCGGCGAGCCGCACGATCGGCTGGTACGGATCGGCCGACAGCATGCTCAGCAGCGACCAGCCGAAGATCACGATGATGTAGAACAGCAAGACGAAGTCGAGCAGATCGGCTGCCGCGACCACCAGCAAGCCTGGCAGCGCCAGTATCTGGCCGATCAGCGCGCCGGTCACCACGCGTTCAAGCAGCAGCACCAGCCACACGACCAGCAGCGCGGCGATATTGATGCGTCGCCAATTGGGCAGCACGCGGCGAACCGGCGCCAGTACCGGATTGGTATAGCGATAAACGAACTGGCTGAGCGGATTGTGGAAGTCCGCACGGGTGGCCTCGGCGAGCAGGCGCACCAGGAACAGCGTGGCGAGGGCGCCAAACGCCACCTGGATCAGAAACGACAGGGCCTGGAGCAAATGCGACACGGTTCAATCCTTGTCCAAGGCGTCGGCCAGTTCTGCGCCGCGGCGGGTGGCAGCGGCCACGGCGCGGGCGACCACGCGCGGCAGTTGATCGGCGGCGAAACTTTCCAGCGCAGCCTGGGTGGTGCCATGGGGCGAGGTCACGCGCTGGCGCAGCACCGAGGGTGCCTCATTGCTTTCCACCAGCATGCGTCCTGCGCCCAGGCATGTCTGGGTGGCGAGGATGCGCGCCGTATCGCGCGGCAGGCCTTGCGCCACGGCGGCGTCTTCCAGCGCTTCGACGATGGCGAAGAAGTAGGCCGGGCCTGAGCCGGACAGCGCGGTGACGGTGTCCATCTGCGCTTCGTCCTGGATCCAGCGGGTTACGCCCACCGCATCGAGGATGTGCTGCGCCTGTTCGCGCTGCGGCGGCGTGACGCGCAGGTTGGCGCACAAGCCGGTCGCGCCCGCGCCGATCAACGCCGGGGTATTGGGCATGCAGCGCACGATCGGCAGCAGGTTGCCGAACCAGCGTTCGAGCTGGTCGATACGCACGCCGGCGGCGATCGAGATCAACAAGGGGCGGTTGCGCTGCAGGGTGTCGCGCAGTTCGGCATAGATGGCCGGCATCACCTGCGGCTTGACCGCCAGCACCAGCACGTCGGCGTCCGCCACCGCCTGGCGGTTATCGGCGTAGGTGGCGAGGCCAAATTCGCGGCCCAGCGCCTCGCGTGCTTGCGCCAGGGGCTCGGCCACGCGCAGATTGGCGGCGGCCACGCCGGTCTTGATCAGGCCGCCGATCAGGCTGCGCGCCATGTTACCGCCGCCGATGAATGCAATACGTGTCATGTTGCTTGGGTCCAGCCGGTTCCAGGTGGCATACCTTACCGGAGCCGGCCTCCGCATGGATAAAGTGTGCCCCAGGGATGCTCTGATTCATTCTTCGTAGGCGACACCCGCCCTGTCTGTGCGAAGGCCTGCGCACAGACAGGGCGAACCCCACTTATTGAATTTAAGGAAGGGGTGACATGCCGCCTGCGAAGAATGAATCGGAGCATCCCCTGGGCCTCAGGTTGGTGATCGGGTCGTCAAACCACGCTTGCGCATGGCGGACGCGGCTACGAAATACTGGCCGCCCGCCCATCGCCGCGAGTAGTATCCGGTTAGCTGCAAGGGATAGGGGGAGCGGCGGGGCAGGCATGCCCACGGCCGGTACGTCCATCCGCGGTACTTCACCGTCGTCCTGTTTTGCGGCACGCACTTTTCAAACCGACGATCGGTTGAGGGGATACTTCCGATGGACATCGCCGAACTGCTTGCCTTCTCGGTGAAGAACAAGGCTTCCGACTTGCACCTGTCGGCGGGCTTGCCGCCGATGATCCGCGTGGATGGCGACGTGCGTCGCATCAACATCCCGGCGCTGGATCACAAACAGGTGCACTCGCTGATCTACGACATCATGTCGGACAAGCAGCGCCGCGACTATGAAGAATTCTTCGAGGTCGATTTCTCGTTCGAGATTCCGGGCCTGGCCCGTTTCCGCGTCAACGCGTTCAACCAGAACCGCGGCGCGGGCGCGGTGTTCCGTACCATTCCGTCCGAAGTGCTGACGCTGGACGACCTGGGTTGCCCGAAGATCTTCCGCGAGCTGATCGAGCAGCCGCAGGGGCTGATCCTGGTGACCGGGCCGACCGGTTCGGGCAAGTCGACCACCCTGGCGGCGATGGTCGATCACATCAACAAGAACGAATACGGCCACATCCTCACCATCGAGGATCCGATCGAATTCGTGCACACCTCGCAGAAGTGCCTGGTCAACCAGCGTGAAGTGCATCGCGACACGCACGGCTTCAACGAGGCGCTGCGCTCGGCGCTGCGCGAAGACCCCGACTTCATCCTGGTCGGCGAGTTGCGCGACCTGGAGACCATCCGCCTGGCGCTGACCGCCGCCGAAACCGGCCACTTGGTGTTTGGCACGCTGCATACCAGCTCGGCCGCCAAGACCATCGACCGTATCATCGACGTGTTTCCCGCCGGCGAAAAACCGATGGTGCGCTCGATGCTGTCCGAATCGCTGCGCGCGGTGATTTCGCAGTCGCTGCTCAAGAAAGTGGGCGGCGGACGCATGGCCGCGCACGAGATCATGGTGGGCATTCCCGCCATCCGCAACCTGATCCGCGAGGACAAGGTGGCGCAGATGTACTCCTCCATCCAGACCGGCCAGCAGTACGGCATGCAGACGCTGGACCAGAACCTGCTCGACCTGGTCAAGCGTGGCCTGATCGCGCGCCAGCAGGCGGTCGGTTATGCCAAGAACAAGGAAGTGTTCAAGTAAGACGGGCCCGGGGGTGATCCCCGGTTCCGATGTTGTTCCAGTGGGAGATCGCCATGAGCGAATTCGACTTCACCTCGTTTCTGAAACTGATGGTCCACAAGAAAGCCTCGGACCTGTTCATCACAGCCGGCGTGCCGCCGTCGATGAAGGTGCAGGGACGCGTCGTGCCGATCACCCAGAGTCCGCTGTCGCCGCAGCAGTCGCGCGACATGGTGATCAACGTGATGACGCCCGCGCAGCGCGAGGAATTTGAAAAGACCCACGAGTGCCAGTTCGCGATCTCCGCGCAGGGCGTGGGCCGTTTCCGCGTGTCGTGCTTCTACCAGCGCAACTGCGTGGGTATGGTGCTGCGCCGGATCGAGGCGAAGATCCCGACCATCGAAGAGCTGAACCTGCCGCCGGTGATCAAGCAACTGGCGATGACCAAGCGCGGCATCATCATCTTCGTGGGCGCGACCGGCACGGGTAAATCCACCTCGCTGGCTGCGATGGTGGGCTATCGCAACCAGAACTCGACCGGCCACATCATCACCATCGAAGACCCGATCGAATACGTGCACAAGCACGAAGGTTGCATCATTACCCAGCGCGAACTGGGCATCGATACCGACACGTGGGAAAACGCGCTGAAGAACACGTTGCGCCAGGCGCCGGATGTGATCCTGATCGGCGAAGTGCGTACCCGCGAAACCATGGAATACGCGATCAACTTCGCCGAAACCGGCCACTTGTGCCTGTGCACGCTGCACGCCAACAACGCCAACCAGGCGATCGACCGTATTCTGCACTTCTTCCCGGAAGACCGCCGCCAGCAGTTGTTCATGGATCTGTCGCTGAACCTCAAGGGTATCGTGGCGCAGCAGCTGATTCCCACGCCCGACGGCAAGGCACGGCGCGTGGCGATGGAAGTGATGCTGGGTACGCCACTGGTGCAGGACTACATCCGCCAGGGCGAGATCCACAAGCTCAAGGAAGTGATGAAAGAGTCCACCAACCTCGGCATGATGACCTTCGACCAAAGCCTGGTGCAGCTGTACCAGGCAGGTGAGATCAGCTACGAGGACGCGCTGCGCCACGCCGACAGCTCCAACGAAGTGCGCCTGCGCATCAAGCTGTCGCAGGGTGGCGATGCGCATACCTTGTCGCAAGGGCTTGAGGGTGTGGAACTGGAAGAAGACCGGGCAAACCAGAACGGCATCGGCGGCGGATTCCTTCGCCGCTGATATCTGGGCGGTCTTCGCTGGCAAAGAAAAAGGAGCCGCGGCTCCTTTTTCTTTGCCAGTACGGCGGCCGATCCGGCCGCCGTCATGTCATCGATCGGCATGTGCCGGTCGATGACCCGGTGAAACGCCTTATTTGAGCTCGGTGTGCGTGGTGATGACCAGGCCCTGGTCGTCCATGCGCACATTGGCGCCGATCGCCTTGATATGCGCCGCCTCGGACTCCATCGCGGAGAACTGCGCCTTGGTGTTGGCCAGCGCTGCCGCCGCGTTTTTCTGCGCGTCCTGGCTGTCCGGATCATCCGGACCCGCGGCTGCCTCCATGTTCGCATTATTCTCGGCGCGCTGTTCCAGCAGATGGATCCAGTTGTTGTACATGTCGCCGTCGAGATGGATGCGCATCAATTCGCCCGCATCGCCGCCCGGCTGGTTCATCAGGTCGGCGAGTTTGCCGTCTTCGTCTTTGCCGATCGCTATGCCGATCGATTTGGCGCCCATCGCCGCCCAGCCCGGTTCGCCGAGCGCATTGATGACCTGGGCCGGCAATGGCATCGGTTTGCCGTCGCTGCTGAGTTTGAGGCCCGCGATAAGTGGGCTGGTGACTTGCGCCATGGCCAGCAGGCCCGCCGGATTGTTGGTGCCAATCACCACCCGGCCGGAGAACTTGGGCATGCCGCCGCCGGGATTGGGGGTGTAGCCGTCCAGCGCCAGGTGCAGGCCGAGCAGGTCGCCGATCGGGGGCACCGCCGCCTTCTGCACGCTATCGCCCAGGCTGTTGAAGGTGTCGTTGAGGTTTTCCAGTACCGGGCAGGTGAACGGCTTGGCCGCCACCGCATCCGCCTGGGCACCCCAGAATGCGCGCAGCTCCGCCATCGGCAGGGCAACGCTCAGTTCGAACGGGGAGCCCGGTTCGCTGCCCAGGCCCGGCAGCTGGACCTTCAGCGTATTGAACGCGCTGACAATGTCGCTTGCCAGGGCCACGTCGAAACGGACGTCGCGATGTTTTTCGTCCAGCGTGGTGTAACCCAGGCTGATACGCGGCACGCGCGAGGCGATGCGAGCGGCATCGGTCTGGCAGCTGGCGGGGACCTGCATCAGGTTGGTCACCGGCTCGCCGGTCTTGGCCGATTCGCTTTCGGCGCGGGTCTTCAGCAGCGCCTGCGAGAGCGGATCCTGCCCGCTGGTGAGCAGCGGCAGCAGGCGCGTCAAATCCACCTCGCCAACCACCCATTTGGCATAGCCCTTGGCCTTGGCAAGGTCCGTGAGGGTGTCCGCGTCCTGCAGGCTCTTGGACGGACGGTCCAGCCCCAGGGCCTGCCGCAGCAAGGATTGCGGCGCGTTGTCCGGCAACATGGCCAGCACCGCCTGCTTGCCCACGACCGCAATGATCAGTTGCAAATGCGAGGCGGGGGCGACGTAGCGCTGGTAGCTTTGCGGGCCCAGTGCCACGTTGTCGAATTTCTTGCCGTAGTCGTTTTGCAGCTTGGCGACGAAGTGGCCGAAAGTCTGCGCATCGGCCAGTTGCATGCGCAGCACCGGGGACAGGCCCACGCCGTAGAACGCCGCATAACCCTTCGGATCGATGCCGGTCTCGTGGATCAGCTGTTCGGCGGTCTTGCCATCGAATTCCCCGGCGACCGTAAGCAGATACTTGGCCATGTCCGGATCGGTGGCGGCCAGCTGGTCGGCCTGCGCCTTCATCTGCGCGACCTGGGCTGGCAGCTCGGCATCGACCTGGGTGAGGATGGCCTGGCGGGTGTCGTCGTCCAGTACGTCCAGATTCGCCAAAACGTAAGGCGTATCCGCCGGCACGAAGGCCAGAGGGGCATCCTTGTCCTTGTGCGAACACGCGGCCAGCAGGAGGCCGGTGAGCGCCAGCGCCAGTACGCGCTTGGTTCTACGCATAAATCATCCCCAATGGGTAAATTTTTACCGCGACATTATGCCCGCTTTGTTGCACTGCCGCTGAAAAAAACGTGTAGGAAACCTTCCCGTATCGCTTGCGCGGGGGCGGGGATGGGCTTGTACCGGGCCGGGGCAGGGCTGGGCAATCAGCGGGCGAGCATTTCGCCCAGCACCGCCATGCGCACGAACACCCCGTTGCCCACCTGTTCGAGGATGCGCGACTGCGGCCCGTCGGCCACTTCCGGCGCGATCTCGATACCGCGGTTGATCGGGCCCGGATGCATCACCAGGCAACCGCGCCCGGCCATCGCCAAGCGGCGGCTGTCCAGGCCGTATTCGCGGAAATAAGCCGCCTCGTCGGGCAGGTCGATGCTTGCCATGCGCTCCTTTTGCAGGCGCAGCATGATGGCCGCGTCGGCACCTTCGATCGCCTTGTCGAAGTCGTTGTAGAGCTTGCAGTGCGGAAATTCGGTGGCCTCGGGCATCAGTGAGGCCGGCCCGCACAGGCGGATTTCTCCCGTACCGAGCTTGGTCAGCGCGTGCACATCCGAGCGTGCCACGCGCGAATGCTTCACGTCGCCGCAGATCACCACCGTAAGCTTGCTGAAGTCGGGCCGATGCTGGCGGATGGTCAGCACGTCCAGCAGACCCTGCGTGGGGTGCGCGCGGTTGCCGTCGCCGGCGTTGATCACCGAAACGCCGCTCATGGCGTGGCGTACCAGCTCGTCCGGCGTGCCCGAAACCTTGTGGCGCACCACGATGGCATCCAGGTGCATGGCCTCGAGCGTGTGCAGCGTGTCGAACAATTCCTCGCCCTTGCTGGTGGAGGAGAAGCCGATGTCGAAGTTGATCACGTCCGCGCCCAGCCGGCGCGCCGCCAGTTCGAACGAGGTGCGCGTGCGCGTGGACGGTTCGAAGAACAGGTTGAGGATGGTGCGGCCGTTGAGCAGATCCAGCTTGCGCGTGCCGTGCGCGCAGGCATCGCGCATGGTGATGGCGCGGTCGAGCAGTCGCTCGATGCATTCGCGAGGGAGATTTTCCAGCGTGGTGAGGTGGCGAATGCGTTGGGTCATGGTGGCCGTCTAGGTGTTGTTATTCGGAGCTTGGAAAAGTTGCCAGCAACAGGGTGGTGTCGTCGTGCAGCCAGCGTTCGAGGATCACGGCCGCCGCTTGTGCGTCGATCTGCGCGGCATCGCGGCGGCGTTTGAGGCCCGCGGCGCGTGCGTCGGCGAAACGTTCGGCCGCTTCGCGCGAGCTGTGGCGCTCATCGACCAGCATCACCGGCACGCGATAGCGTTCGTGCAGGCGTTCGGCGAAGCGGCGCGCGCGTTGGCTGGCGGCCTGCTCGGCGCCCTCCAGCGTAAGCGGAAGTCCAACCACCAGGGTTTCCGGCAGCCACTGGCTGCGCAGCGCGTCGAGCGCCGCCCAGTCGGGTGTTTCTTCGCGCATGGCCACGGTGGTGATCGCGCGTGCGCTGGACGTGACGCGATTGCCGACCGCGACGCCGATGACCTTGCTACCGACGTCGAAACCGAGTGCGCAGCTCATGCGTGGCCCGCGTAGCCTGGCAGTTGCAGCGGATCGATGCCCACCAGGCCGGCGGCCGCGCTCCAGCGCTCTTCCAGCGGGGTGTGGAAGACCACCCGCTCGCTCGCTTCGGCGGTGAGCCAGGTATTTTCTTTCAGTTCCTGCTCCAGCTGGCCGGCGCTCCAGCCCGAATAGCCCAGGGCCATCAGCGCCAGCCGGGGGCCTTCGCCGTTGGCCATCGCCACGAGAATGTCGCGCGAGGTAGTCACCGACCAGTCGCCGTTGATGCGGTAGCTCGATTCCCAGTGGCCATGCTCGCGATGCAGGACGAAGCCGCGCTCCTGCTGCACCGGGCCGCCGATCAGCACCGGCGCGTCGGCGAGTTCCGGATCGCTGCAGCCGAGCTTCATTTGCGCGAGCACGTCGCCGAAGCGATATTCCGACAGCTGGTTCACCAACAGGCCTACCGCGCCATCCTCATCGTGCTGGCACAGGAAGGCGACGCCGCGCGAAAACGGCGGATCGGCCAGGCTGGGCATGGCAATCAGGAATTGGCCGGCGAGGGATGGGGGGGTGTTGGTGAGCATGGCCGCATTGTAAGCGCTGTAAGTGGACCGCGTCTGCCGCGTGGCCGATTTTGCGCATGGCTGAACGAACGCTTGCGTAGGTTATCGCGGCGTTATCGCCGCGTGACGCCTGCGGCTACGCTGGCGCTTACTACTGATCCGGGCGTGGGGCTGCTGCGATGAAATCGGTTTTTCTGTTGCTGGCTTCCATCGCCGTGCTGGCCCTGCCGACCTGCGCGGCGGCCAAGCACGGGCATCCCGGCAATGGGCTGGCCGACACGACGGTCATGATCATCCGCCACGCCGAAAAACCCGATCACGGCGCGGGTCTGACGCCGGCGGGCGAGGCACGCGCGCAGGCTTATGTGGGGTATTTCGAGCACTTCGCGCTTGAAGGCCAACGCATGACGCCCAACGCGCTGTACGCGGCGGCCGATTCGAAGTCGAGCATGCGGCCGCGCCTGACCATCACCCCGTTGAGCCAGGCGCTGGGCCTGGCGATCGATGAGCGTTTCGCCGACAAGCAGCCAGGGCAGATCGCCGCGGACTTGCGCACCGGGGCGCACGGCGATCGTGTGCTGATCTGCTGGCATCACGGCGAGATCCCCGAGCTGATCCGGCAGCTCGGCGGCGATCCGGTGGCGCTGCTCCACGGCGATAAATGGCCTGCGGACGTATTCGGATGGGTGGTGGTGCTGCGCTACGACCACCATGGGAGGCTCGCCGATGCGCGCCTCGTGCACGAACAGCTGATGCCGGACGATCGCTGATCGCTGCTTGGCGCGGGTGTCCGTGTGCGCCGCTCAGCGCGTTGCTGGTCAGCGTGTTCTCAACACGTCATCGGGCTGAAACTGCCAGGTGCGCGTAATGTAGAGAATATCGACCTTTTCCTTGTTATTGGGCGGCAGCGCCGGAAAGGGCGCGCACAGGCGCACGATGGCGATGGCGGCCTTGTCGATCACCGGGTATCCGGAGCTTTGCGTGATATCGATGCTGTAGACGCTGCCGTCGCGGTTGAGGCCGACGGTGAGGATCACGTCGCCATGCATGTGCTGTTCGCGGGCTTGCTCAGGGTAATTGAGATTGCCTACGCGCTCGATGCGGTGCACCCAACCGTTCATGTAGGCGGCATACACGTAGGGCGTGGTGTTGGCCGAGATGTATTTTTTGTGCGGGCGCTTGGCGTAGGCCTGGCGCTCCTTGCTCACTTCGGCGGCGAGCTGGGCTGCCTGTTGCTCGATGTTGGCTTCATCGGCGGTAGCGCTGTCGGGGGTGTCGCGCGCTTCCTTGGCGCTGTCGCTGCGGACGCTGAAGTTGGCGTTGCCGGTGGTGGTCAGCATGCGCTTGTCGGTGGCCTGCTGGGGCGCCGGCGTGGTCGCCTGGACCGGTTGCACGGCCGTACCCTCGGTGGGCATGGGCAGGAGTCCGGAGAAAGGCTGCGACGGGCGCAGGGCCTTGTCGCTGTCGCCGCCGCCCTTGTTGGCGGCCTGGGCGAGAAAGTCGGCCTTGTCCGGCGCTTCGTTGTTGGCCACGTTGACCAGCGTGACATCCAGCGTGGGCAGGGCTGGGCGCGTGGCGACGTAGCTGATGCCGATGCCGAACAGCAGCAGGCCGTGGACCAGCAGCGAAAAGATGAAGGTGGCCCCGATTTTGTTACCGCCGGGGCTGCGTGCGAGGGCATTCACGCTAGGCATGCTCTGGTCGATGCTGCGCAGGTGCCGGCGGCGCGGTCCGTTCGTGGATCACCGGGGTGCCGGCGAAGGTGGACCCAAGACATGCGGACAGACAGTACCGGCCCCCACGAACAAAATTTTGAAGATGGGGTGACGCCCAGAAGCATTGGCCAGATCATCCCCGTTTCTCGATCGCATCGAATAGCAACCCGGCAATATTAAGCCCGAACTGATGGTCCAGTTCGCGCACACAGGTCGGCGATGTGACGTTGATCTCGGTCAGGTAGTCGCCGATCACGTCCAGGCCCACAAAGCGCAGGCCGCGGCGGCGCAGTTCCGGTGCCACTTCGGCGGCGATCCAGCGGTCGCGCTCGCTCAGGGGCACGCCTTCGCCACGTCCGCCCGCGGCCAGGTTGCCGCGGAATTCGTTGCCTTGCGGGATGCGCGCCAGGGCATAGGGAACCGGCTCGCCATCGATCAACAGGATGCGCTTGTCCCCGGCGCTGATCTGCGGGATGTATTTCTGTGCGATGGCGAACTGGCGGCCCTCGCCGTGGGAGTCCCCGCCGAGCAAGGTCTCCAGCATGGAATTGAGGTTCTTGTCGCCGGACTGGACCCGGAAGATGCCGCGGCCGCCCATGCCGTCGAGCGGCTTGAGCACGGCATCGCCATGCTCGGCCACGAAGCGGCGCAGCTCGGCGGCCTCACGCGCCACCAGGGTGGGGGCCATGCATTGGGGAAACTGCAGGGCAAAGAGCTTCTCGTTGCAGTCGCGCAGCGCGCGCGGGTCGTTGACCACCTGTACGCCGCCCCGCTGGGCCGCTTCCAGCACCATGGTGTCGTAGATGAACTGCGCATCGACCGGCGGGTCCTTGCGCATCAGCACCGTGTCCAGCTCCCGCAGGTCGGTCCAGCGGCCTTCGCCCAGCGTGAACCAGCCGGCGGGGTCGTCCTTGACGGTCAGGGCGCGCAGGCGCGCCCAGGGGGCGCCGTCGCGCAGGGCCAGGTCGCCTTGCTCCATGTAGAAAAGGCGATGACCGCGGCGGGCGGCCTCCAGCAGCATGGCGAAGCTGGTGTCCTTGACGATCTTGATGCTGCTGATGGGGTCCATCAGCACGGCGACCGAACGGGGCATCGTGGTCATTCTCCGAAAGCCGGGCCCGAGGCCGGCGGGGGTGGGGCGTGCATGTTCGCCGAGGTAGTCCCCCTGCCACAAGATTTCCCTCTCCCCGGCAAGCGAGAAGCGCGGTCCGGGCACCGGCGGCGCTTGTGCCGGTAACCGTTCTTCACATATGCCTTCGCGTTTTCGAAGGTAAAGGTGGCTGCTACAACGTTTTTTCCTTGACGGACGGCCGTGCAGGCAGTAAACAGCAAAGACGGAGCGCCCTGACGAAGATCAGGCGTGTAAGAAGCTAAATGAAGTGGTTGTGCAGAATTTTTTCATCTGCGTCCGGTGGGGGCCTGGCCGCTTCCCGGGCGTCGTACCTGAGCCTGGGGCAGGCCGCAGGGGGGTTAAGTGAACTTGAATGTAGGTACGAACGGCTTGGCCGGTCTGAAGGTCATGGTTATCGATGACTCCAAGACCATCCGCCGCACGGCGGAAACCTTGCTTAAGAAGGAAGGCTGCGACGTGCTCACCGCCGTCGATGGCTTCGAGGCGCTGGCCAAGATTTCCGACCAGAAACCGTCGATCATCTTCGTGGACATCATGATGCCGCGGCTGGACGGTTATCAGACCTGCGCGCTGATCAAGAACAACCCGCAATTCCGAGCCACGCCGGTGATCATGCTGAGCTCGAAGGACGGTCTGTTCGACAAAGCGCGCGGCCGCATCGTCGGCGCCGAGCAATATCTCACCAAGCCGTTCACGCGCGATGAACTGCTCGGTGCCATTCATCGCCATGTCAGCACGGTTTAAAACCAGTGACTGCAGCATCTAAAGGGGGCGCTGTGGCCAATATTTTGATCATCGACGATTCGCCGACCGACGTGCGCGTGTTCACCACGCTGCTCGAGCGCGCCGGCCATCGCGTCGATGCCGTAAACAACGCCGAAGATGGCATCGAGCGGGTGCGCGCCACCCAGCCCGACCTTGTCATCATGGACGTCATCATGCCGGGCATGAACGGGTTCCAGGCCACGCGTACGCTTACGCGCGACCCGGCCACCGCGAACGTGCCGATCGTGATCATCACCACCAAGTCGATGGAAACCGACCGGGTGTGGGGCATGCGCCAGGGTGCCAAGGCGTTCATCACCAAACCGGTGAACGAGAAGGAGCTGCTGGCATGCATCGACGAGCTTTTGCCCAACGCGGCGTGAGGTGAGCATGACAGCGACAGCCGCCCAGACCCCGTTCGAGATCCTCGCCCGCTACGAGCGGCTTTCCCTCGCGCATGCGTCGGGAACGCAGGAGCGCCTTGAGGCGCCGGGCTTGTGGCGCGGCATCGGCTACCGCGCAGGCGCCCGCCTGTTCGTAAGCGGTATCGAAGAGATCAACGAACTGCTGGCGGTGCCGGCGCTGACGCCCGTGCCTGGCACCAAGCCATGGCTGCTGGGCGTGGCCAACGTGCGCGGCAACCTGATGCCGGTCATCGACATGGCGCGCTTTCTGTTCAGCGAGCGCACCCAGCACACCGAGCGCACACGCCTGCTGGTAGTGCGCCAGGGCGGCGGCAACGTCGCCTTGCTGGTGGACGAAGTGTTCGGCCAGCGCACAGTGGACATGGAACAGCGCCGCGAGGCCCAGGCCGAGGACGATCCGCGCCTGACCCGCTTCGTGGACGATCGCGTGGATGTGGACGGACAGCACCTGGCGCTGTTCAGCATGGGCAAGTTGGTGCGTGCGCCTGATTTCCGTCAGGCGGCGGCCTAAACAAGTACGTGTCGGACCGGCGACGGGAGTGGTCGGGTTCGGCGACAAAGCGACGGTTGATAACCGGGTAGTACACGGGTGAGGTGAATAGAATGAGCACGACAGGGGGCAACCGCGCGGAGCGAGCGTTTACCGCGCCACTGGTCTTGCTGATAGTGTTTATCGTCTTCGCAGGTGTGGATTTCTTCCTCCTGATCTCGAAGAGCGGTGAAGACCAGCAGGCGATTGCGTTGACGACGCAGATCCAGGTGCTATCGCAACAGACCGCCAAATACGCGCTGGAAGCGTCCGGCGGCAACCCCGACTCGTTCGCCGAGCTCGAGAACGCGCGCGACACGATCGATTCGGCGGTGAACCGCCTGGTCAACGGCGACGCCAAGACGGGCATGAAACCCTACGCGGACAAGAACCTCACCGCCACCGGCCGCTCCGTGGCCAAGCTGGCCGATGCGTGGAAATCGCTGGACGGGGATATCGGCAAGATTCTTTCCAACAAGCAGGTCGTGCTCGATTCGACCCAGCATGCCGATGACCTGTCCAAGCAGCTGCCGCTGCTCAACTCCAACATGGAGCAGGTGGTCAACATCCTGCAGCAGCGCAAGGGCACCAGCGCGGACGAAATGCTCGGCGCTTCCCGCCAGATGCTGCTGGCCGACCGCGTGACGCGCCGCGTGCAGGAGGTGCTGCAGGGCGGCGAATCCGAACAGGCTTCCGCCGACGGCCTCTCGCGCGACTCGCAGAACTACGGCGAAGTGCTCAAGGGCCTGTTGCAAGGCAACCAGGGCATGGGCGTGCAGCAGCTGGGCGACGCCAATGCGCGCAAGATCCTTTCGCAGATGCAGGGCGACTGGGACAAGCTGAGCGATCCGATCGCCAAGCTCGTCGCGGCGGCCAGCAACATTGCCGAAGTGAAAAGCGCCGGCAACCAGGCTTCGCTCGATTCGTCCAACGTGCTGCTGCGCGCCAACGACCTGGCCGACCAGATCCGCCTGATGCCGCAGCGCCGCCTGTTCCCCAATGTGTGGTGGGGCGTGCTGGCCGCCATCGGCGCGGTGTTGTTCGCGGTGGTGCTGATCGTGAGCATCTTCTACGAACAGCGTCGCCGCGTGCGTGAAAGTACCGAACTCAACCAGCGCAACCAGGAGGCGATCATGCGCCTGCTGGACGAAATGGGTTCGCTCGCCGAAGGCGACCTGACGGTGAAGACCACGGTGTCCGAGGACATCACCGGCGCGATCGCCGACTCGGTGAACTACGCTATCGACGAGTTGCGCACCCTGGTGACGACGATCAACGAAACCTCCGAGCAGGTGTCGTCCTCCGCACAGGAAACGCAGACCACCGCACGCCATCTGGCCGATGCCGCGCAAAACCAGGCGCATCGCATCAGCACGGCAACCACCGCCATCAACCAGATCGCCAGTTCCATGGACACGGTGTCCAAGAACTCCGCCGAATCGGCCGACGTGGCCGAGCGCTCGGTGCAGATCGCCTCGCACGGTGCCGAAGTGGTGCGCGAGACGATTTCCGGCATGGACTCCATTCGCGACCAGATCCAGGAAACCTCCAAGCGTATCAAGCGCCTGGGCGAATCCTCCCAGGAAATCGGCTCGATCGTGGAACTGATCAACGACATTGCCGAGCAGACCAACATCCTGGCCTTGAACGCCGCCATCCAGGCCGCATCGGCCGGCGAGGCGGGCCGCGGTTTCGCGGTGGTGGCCGACGAAGTGCAGCGCCTGGCCGAACGCTCGGCCAGCGCCACGAAGCGAATCGAAACGCTGGTGCAGACGATTCAGTCCGACACCAACGAAGCGGTGAACTCGATGGAACAGACCACCGCCGAAGTGGTGGCCGGTGCACGCAAGGCCGAGGACGCCGGCAGCGCACTGGGCGACATCGAACGCGTGTCGCACGACCTGTCGGCACTGATTCAAAACATCTCCACCGCCGCGCGCCAGCAATCCATCGCTGCGACGGATATTTCCCAATCCATGAACGCGATCCAGGAAATCACTTCGCAGACGTCGCAGGGCGCAAGCCAGACGGCGGAATCGATCGGTTACCTGGCACAGTTGGCAAGCGATCTGCGCCGTTCGGTGGCGCACTTCAAGCTGCCGGGTTGACATCGGGCCATAACAAGAGGGCAACCTCGACGGTTGCGTGATGCGAAAAAAAGCAATCGCAGCCGCTGAGGGGGGCGCATGAGACTTCAAGACCACATCGATTTCACAACCCTGCAGTGGGTCAAGCCGGAGCTTGACGAGACCCTTGCGCTTGCCCGTCAGGCGCTGGAGTCTTACGTCGACAACCCTGGTGAGCGCGACGTCATGCGCTCGTGCGCGGACAGCCTGCACCAGGTGCAGGGCACCTTGCGCATGGTCGAGCTCTACGGCGCCGCGATGGTGGCCGAGGAGATGGAAACACTCTCCATCTCGCTGCTCGAAGACCACGTGCGCAATCGCGAGGACGCCTACGCCGCGCTGATGCGCGGCCTGATGCAGTTGCCCGACTATCTGGAGCGCCTTTCCGGAGGCCACCGCGACGTACCGGTGGTGCTGCTGCCGCTGCTCAACGAACTAAGGGCCAGCCGCGATCAGGAACCTTTAAGCGAATCGGCGCTGTTTACGCCCAATCTCGATGCGCCGCTGCCGCCGCAGGCACCGGCCGCCGCCAATGCGGCCGATGCGCAGCGCCACAAAGGCGAGATCGCCGAACTGCGCCTGCGCTTCCAGCAGCAGATGCTGGCCTGGTTCCGCGGCCAAGGTGCCGGCGACCAGCTGCCTGCCATGCGCAAGACCCTCAGCGCGATCGCCGCACGCTGCGTAACTATCCCGGGCCGCCGCCTGTGGTGGATTGCTGCGGGTGTGCTGGAAGGCCTTGAGCACGGCATGCTGAAAGGCCATGCGGGCGAAGTGCGCCAGCTGATCGGCCGGGTCGACCGCAGTATCCGCCAGCTGATCGAGCAGGGCGAAGAAAGCCTGCAGGGCGGCGACGCCGACGATCTGGCGCGCAAACTGCTCTACATCGTCGCGCAGTCCAAGCAGCGCAGCCCGCAGATGCTGCAGCTGGCGCAGACCTACAACCTCGATGGCCTGGTGCCTGACGCGGGCGAGCTGGAGCACGCGCGCGGTTCGATGAGCGGCCACAACCGCGCCTTGCTCGATTCGGTGGCGCGCGCGCTGAAAGACGACCTGTTGCGCGTGAAGGAAGCGCTCGATCTGTTCTTGCGCCAGGCCGACGCCGATCCGGCGCAGCTTAGCGCGCAGGCCGAGGTGCTCGAGCGCGTCGGCGATACGCTGGGCATGCTGGCGCTCAACGTGCCGCGTCGCGTGATCAACGAACAGCGCCGCGTGCTGGAGGAAATCTCCAACCGCATGCGCAGTCCCGACGAAGAGTCGCTGCTCGACGTCGCCGGTGCGCTGCTCTACGTCGAAGCTTCGCTCGACGACCACATTGAAAGCCTGGGCGCAGAAAGCGAAGCCACCCCGGAACAACCCTCCTCGATGCTGCCGCGCAGCGAGGCGCGGCACATTCTGGCCACGCTGATGAACGAGGCGGTGGCCAACACGGGCAGGGTCAAGAACGGCATCGTCGCTTTCGTCGAGTCGGGCTGGCAGCACGATCAGCTCGATGCGCTGCCGGCGCTGATGGACGAGGTGGCCGGCGCGATGCGCATGCTCTCCTCGCCGCGCCCGGCGCAGATCGCCGAAGGCGTGGGTCGCTTCATCGGCAACGAGCTGTGCGTGGATCAGCGCGTGCCAAGCAGCGCGCAGATGGACCAGCTTGCCGACGCACTGGCCGCGCTGGAGTACTACCTGGAAGCCGCGCGCGAACATCGCGGCGGCCTGGAGCATATTCTCGACGTGGCCGAGCATAGTCTTGGCGGATTGGGCTATTGGCCGCCGCCGGCGGCCAGGGCGCTGCCCGAGCACGAGCCCGAGGCGCCACGCGATGCGCGCCACGAAGCGCCGGTACCGGTGCTCAACGAGCCGGTCAGCCTGGCGCACGGCGACGACGCAAGCGGGCTGTTCATCGGCAGCAGCGAAACGCCGGCGCCGCTGGCGCACGATCTCACCGGCCTGCATCTGGTCGAAACCGAACCCGCCACGGCGTTGTCCGGCGGCGACGAAGGCGACTGGGTCGAAATCGAAGAAGAAATCGAAGAGCGCGTGTCGGCGGCCGACCCGCTGGCGGCCAGTGCCGGCTTCCAGGTCAGCACCGAAGGCATCGACGACGACATCCGCGAAATCTTCCTGGAAGAAATGCAGGAGGAGATCGACAACCTGCGCCAGGCCCAACAGGCGTGGCTGGCCGATCCGGCGCAGCTTACCGAGCTCACCCCGATCCGCCGCTCGTTCCACACCTTGAAGGGCTCCGGCCGCTTGGTCGGCGCCGCCGTGCTGGGCGAATTCTCCTGGCGTGTGGAAAACATGCTCAACCGCGTGCTGGACGGCACCATCCAGCCGCACGAAGGCGTGCAGGCCCTGGTGGGCCACGCCATCGAGGCACTGCCGCAGTTGCTGGCGATGCTCAAGGATGGCCAGCTGCCCACGGCGCCGCTGAGCGCGATCATGCACGCCGCCGACCAGCTTGCCGCCGGCGAGCAGGCCACGGTGGAGCAGTTCGCGACCACCGGCAGCACGGAGACGGTGCGCCGTACCGTGCGTCGTCGCGTGCCGCGCATCGATGCGGCCATCGGCTCGATTCCGGTCGCCACCCACACCGATCATTCCGTCGCCGCCGCGCAACCGGCGGAAGAGCCGCTGGAGCTGTCGTTCGCCGACAGCTTCCACGAGCCGGTGTTGCCGCCGGTAGACCCCGTACTGCTGGAAATCCTGCGCAGCGAAGTGGCGCAGTACCTGCAGACCATCCGCAACGCCGCGAACTTCGCCGACGGCGAATTGCCGGTGGAAGATGGCCTGCTGCGCGCCGTGCATACCTTGCACGGTGCGATCGCGATGGTCGATATTCCGCTGCTGATCCATCTGCTCTCGCCGCTGGAAAGCCTGCTCAAACGCTTGCGCGCGGCGGGCCAGCCGCTGTCCGTGGAAGGCGTGCGCCTGCTGCGCCAAAGCGCGGACGTGGTGGACGAGGTGATGGCCCAGTTCGACACGCCGCATCCGCAATTGCCCGATGCGTCGACGCTGATCGCGCGCCTGTGCGAATTGCGCGATCACCAGCCCGAGCCGCAGATGGCGCACGTGGTGTTCGAGCGGCGCGAGGTGGAACCCGAACACGTCGAGCACACGCCGCCGTCCGAACACCTCACGTTCGAGCAGCTTCAGCACGACGCCGTTGAAGATGGCGCCGACGTCGGCTCTATCGACCAGGCAGCGTCGCACGAAGAACCCGACACCGACGATTTTACCGCCGGACTGCTGGCCGAACTTGCCGGACACGACGCGGGCGGCGCACAGGATGCGCATGAAGCGCATCAGGCGCACGAGTCCAGCCGCGAGGAACAGGAATTTGCCGAGTTGCTGGCCAGCCTGGAAGCGCTGGAGCCGGAGCATTTCTCCGCCGCCACGCAGGAGGAGCCCGCATCGGCGGAGCATCACGTCTCCTTCGTTGCCGCCAACGAGCCCATCGAAGAGCCGGCCGCATTGCCGCTGGAAGAACTGACGCAGGAGCTGGCGCACGAACAGGTCCAAGAGCCGGCCGTCAGTGAGGCGCCAACCGAAGACAGCTTGATCGAAGAAACGCCGATTGAAGCATCTTCGATCGAAGATGCCTCCATGGAAGAGGCGGCGATCGAAGAAACCTCAGCCCAGGCAACGCTCGAGCCGGTGGCGCACGCGCCGCACGAAGAGCCTGTCGCGGCCGAGCCCGTGCAGGAGTTCGCCGAAACCGCGCCGATCGGCGAGCTGATGAGCTTTGGCCACATCGATCCGGACTTGCTGGAAATCTTCAGCGAAGAGGCGCGCGAGATTCTGGACGACGCCGACGGTCTGCTGGCCAGATGGCACGCCGAGCCGACCGAAGTCGAACACATGTCGGGTCTGCTGCGTGCCCTGCATACGCTCAAGGGCGGCGCGCGCATCGCCGGCCTGACGCCGGTGGGCGATTTGAGCCACGCCATCGAAACCTTGCTGGAGCGCTCGCAGGGCATCGATCCGCAACGCACCGGTCCGCTGATCGGCATGCTCGAAGTGGCGTTCGACCAGATGCACGGCCTGGTGCAGCGCGTATCGCAGGGCAAGGCCATCGCCTATCCACGCGCATTGATCGACCGCCTGCTGGGTGGCTCGGACCAGGAGCACGCCGCGGCTGCCCAAGCCGAACAGTCCGTCTACGCCGCACCTGCATCCGTGGCGGCGCAACCGAGCTCGGCGGTGGAACTGCCGTCGCTGCTGCCGGCTGAAGAGGCGTTGCCGGAAGAAGTCGCGCGCACCTCGCAGGAACAGATTCGCGTACGCGCGGATCTGCTCGACAACCTGGTCAATAACGCGGGCGAAGTGGCGATCTACCGTTCGCGCCTGGAGCAGCAGGTTTCGGCCTACCGCTTCAACCTGGTCGAACTGGAACAGACCGTGTCGCGTCTGCGCGGCCAGCTGCGCATGCTCGAAATCGAAACCGAAGCGCAGATCATCGCGCGCTTCCAGCGCGAGCACCGCGAAGCGGGCATCGGCGTGTTCGATCCGCTCGAACTGGACCGTTTCTCCCAGTTGCAGCAATACTCGCGCGCGCTGGCCGAATCGGTATCGGACTTGGTCTCCATCCAGAGCATGCTGGACGAACTGACCCGCCAGGCCGAAACGCTGCTCATCCAGCAGTCGCGCGTAAGTTCGGAACTGCAGGAGGGCCTGCTGCGCACGCGCATGCTGCCGTTCGACACGATGGTGCCGAACCTGCGCCGCACGCTGCGCCAGGCCGCTCAGGAAGAAGGCAAGAGCGCCCAGCTATACGTGGAAGGCGCGCACGGCGAAATGGACCGCAACCTGCTCGACCGCATCAAGGCGCCGTTCGAGCACATGCTGCGCAACGCCGTGGCGCACGGCATCGAAGCGCCGGACGACCGTCGCAAGGCCAACAAGCCCCAAGAAGGCTCCGTGCGCATTCGCGTGGCGCGCGAGGCGACCGAGGTGGTCGTGCGCGTGAGCGACGATGGTCGCGGCCTGGACCGCGAGGCGATCCGCAACCGCGCCATCGAACGCGGCCTGGTGCGCTCGGAAACGCGCCTGAGCGACGACCAGTTGCTTGCGTTGATCACCCAGACCGGCTTCTCCACCGCCAGCACCGTCACCCAGCTCGCCGGCCGCGGCGTGGGCATGGACGTGGTGGCCAACGAGATCAAGCAGCTGGGCGGTTCGCTGGCGATCGAGTCGCATCAGGGGCAGGGCACCACCTTTGTGCTGCGGCTGCCGTTCACCCTCGCGGTGACGCAGGCGATCCTGGTGCGCATCGGCGAATCCACCTTCGCCATTCCGATGACGTCGGTGCAGGGTGTCGCACGCATCACGCCGGACGAACTGGCGCGCCGGATGGCCGACGAAAACCCGCTGTTCGAATACAACGGCGAGGACTTTGGCATCCACGACCTGGCCGAACTGCTCGGCTTGAATGCCGGCCACGTGGGCGATGAAGAACAGCTGCCGTTGCTGCTGACCCGTTCGGGCGACCTGCGCGCGGCCATTCGCATCGACGCGGTGATCGGCTCGCGCGAAATCGTGGTGAAGTCGGTCGGTCCGCAAGTGAGTTCGGTGCCGGGCATTCTCGGCGCGACCATCATGGGCGACGGCTCGGTGCTGGTGATTCTTGACCTGGCTCCGCTGGTCCGCCATGGCCTCAGCCGCCGCGAACAGCGCCTGGCCGAAGGCCTGCAGCATGCGACCACCGCGCCGGTCATCGAGGACGTGCGCACCAAGCCGCTGGTGATGGTGGTGGACGATTCGATCACCATGCGCAAGGTCACCGGCCGCGTGCTCGAACGCCACGAATACGAAGTGGAAACCGCCAAGGACGGTCTGGACGCGCTGGAGAAATTGCACGAACGCGTCCCCGACCTGATGCTGCTGGATATCGAAATGCCGCGCATGGACGGCTTCGAGCTGGCCACGCAGATGAAGGCCGACGCGCGCTTCCGCCACGTGCCGATCATCATGATCACGTCCCGTACCGGCGAAAAACATCGCCAGCGCGCGTTCGACATCGGCGTGGAACGCTACCTCGGCAAGCCCTACCAGGAAGCGGAATTGTTGACGCAGATCAGCGAAGTCCTCGAGCAGCATGCGGGGGAGCCGGTGAATGAGTGACAAGCGCGTTGCGTTGTTTTTCGACGACGCGGAGTTGGGAGGTCACCTTCGCACCGTGCTGGCCGAGCACGGCGCGAAGATCGCGCACGAAGGCCCGCTGAGCAGCTTCGACGAACAACAGCTTCGCCAGGCGGGTGTAGACGTACTGGTGGTCAATCTTGACGACGCCGTGGACGACGCCACGCTCGACCGCATCTACGGGCTGATCGATGCAGGCAACATGCCGGTCGTGTTCAACGATGCACAGGCCAGCAAGAGTCTGGACGGCTGGGACCGCGCGCGCTGGGCGCGCCACCTGGTGACGAAGGTGCTCGACTATGACGTCATCGATCCGCCGCGCCCGGATAACGCGCGGCAGTTCGATGCGCCCGTCGCCGTACCGGTGGAAGCGGAACCGGTGGCGGCGCAGGCGCCGAGCGAGGTGTCCACCGACGCACCGGCCTTGGAGCCGTTCGATTCGCAGGTTGCCGATCCGGCCGATGAGGTGGCGCTGGTGCACGACCCAGCCAGCCCCGATACCGAAACCCTGGCGGCCGAATTGGAAGCGTTGCTGGCCTCCGGCGATGCCGAGGATCCGCCGCAAGACGATTTCGGTTCCGGCCTGAAATACAGCGAACACGATCCGCTGCCCGCCTTGCACGATGGCGACTTTGGCGTGCACGAGGAGGCTGTGCATGTCCATGTGCCCGCCGAAGTGGCGTCATCGGCGCCCTTGCTGGACGAGGATGACGGCATCGTCTTGAAATACGGCGAGCACGACGCGCTGCCTGAGCTTCACGATGGCGACTTCGGCTCCCACGATGCGGCCATCCATGCCGAAGCCTCCTTCGAACTGGAATCGCCCGCGCCGCAACCGATCAAGATCGATGCACCGGCATTCCATGCCGATATCGACCATCTGACGCTGGCCGCGCTGGATGACGAAGACTTCACCCCGCCGGCGATTGAAAAAGCCACGCTTGCGCAGCAGACGCCCACACCCGCCGCGCCGGAATGGGGATTTGTCGAAGACAGCGAACTGAGCCCGCCCATCGCATCGCAAGACACGCCAGCCAAGCGCTTTGGCGTGGAGAAAGTGAGCGCGGCGGACTATCTGGCGCCGGAGGCCGAGCCGGTGGACGAATCCATCGAGCCGAGCATGTCGCTTGAGTTGGTGTCGATCGAAGAAGCGATCGCCCCCAGGCAAGAGTATGAGCCGCAGGAAACCCGCCTGGAGGAGCTCGATGCCGCGTTCGCGCGCTTGCTTGTGCTGGGTGCGGCACGCGACAGCCAAGCCTCGCTTGCGGCGTTCCTGGCAGGCTTGCCGGGCAATCTGCGTTTGCCGATTCTGCTGATCCAGCACCAGAACAGCACGTCGGCGGACCAGCTGGCGCAGACGTTGGCCAAAGAGAGCCCGCTGCCGGTAAAAGTCGCCGCCGCGGGCATGCGCGCGAAAATGGGCGAAGTGGTGCTGGTGCCGCGTGGCCAGAACGTGCGCATCCTGCGCGACGGTCGCGTGGAGCTTTCCGCGGCGAACGACGAAGCCAGCGAGCAGACTCCTTCCATCGATAGCAGTTTCACCATGGCCGCCAATGTGTTCGGGCGCGATACGGTGGCGATCGTCTTTTCAGGCCAAGCCACCGATGCGGTGGCCGGTGCCCAGGCGATTCACGATCGCGGTGGACAAGTGTGGGTCGAATCGTCCATCAACGATCACTATGCAGACATGGTGCATGGCGTGCTGGCCGAAAGGCTGGCCAGTTTTTCCGGTTCGCCGCAGGAGCTTGCGGTGCGGCTGGTCGAGGACTTCCGATGAGCGAACAGCCACTACCCCGCGAAATCCGTTGCGTGCTTGTGCCGGTGGGCGATCTGCGCCTGCTGCTGCCCAACGCCACCGTCGCCGAAGTCATCACCCTGACTACGCCCGAGCCCGTGGCCGGCGCTCCGGACTGGTTGCTCGGCCGCATCGCATGGCGCGGCTGGCGCGTGCCGCTGGTGTCGTTCACCAAGCTGGCCGGTGCGCCGGAGGGCGATAGCGAATTGTCCATGCGCGTCGCCGTGCTCAAGGCGTTTGGCGAAAACGCCGAGCTGCCGTTCGTCGCCGTGCTCACCCAGGGCTTTCCGCGCCTGACCACGCTCAATGCGGAGCTGATCATCCCCACGCACGATGGCAAGCCGTTGCCGCGCGGGGTGAAGGCGCAGGTACTGGTGCGCGACGATGTGGCGATGATTCCGGATCTGGAAGGCATCGAGAGCGACGTCACCCAGTTGCTGCAGGCGAGCTGATCGCGCGCGGACATCCTCAGCTTGGGCCTGGGCCCGACTGGCGGCGAAGCAAAGACGATCACGGCCAAGATGCGGCGGGCTCAAAAATCCCCATGCAGCGTCTGCAAGGCCGCCAGCGCCGCCAGCCCCGCCGTTTCCGTGCGCAGGATGCGCGGCCCCAGCCGCAGGCCTTGAAAGCCGGCTTCGCGCAACGCGCCCACGTCGCGTTCGCCCAGGCCACCTTCCGGGCCAACCACCAGCACGCCGCGCGGTGAGCCAAAGCGCACCTCGCGCGTGCGCAGGCTACCCTCCGGCAGTAGCGCCAGGCGTTGCGTGTCGTCATCGGCAAGCCCCGCCAGCCATGCCGGCAGTGCCTGCGCCTGCGTCACTTCCGGCACGCGCACGCGTCCGCTCTGCTCGCAGGCGCTGGCCGCCACCGCGCGCCAGTGTTGCAGGCGTTTCTCCGCGCGCGCGGCGTCGAGCTTCACCTCCGAGCGCTCGGTAAACAGCGGGACGATGCGTGCCACGCCCAGTTCCGTAGCCTTTTGCACAATCAGATCCATCTTCTCGCCGCGCGCCACGCCTTGGGCCAGCGTGAGGTGCAGCGGCGATTCGTTGGCGACCGCTTCACGGTTGTCGATGCGCACCAGCACCTCGCGCTTGCCGACCGCCACGAGCGTTGCGCCATAGTCGTGGCCGTCGCCATTGAACATGGTCAGCGTGTCGCCCGCGTTCATGCGCAGCACGCGCGCCACATGCTCGGCCGCTTGCGGCGGCAGCGACACTTCGGTGGATACGGACAAGGGTTGGTCAAGGTGGATGCGAGTGGTGCGCATACGGGTCATGCCTAGGGCCTGTTTACACTCTTGGCATGGCGCGCGCCAGGAGCCGTTTGCTCGCCAGCCAAGGAAGAGCGAGGGAGTGTACGTCCGTACACGACTGAGCGATGACCCCGGATGGCGGCCACTCCAACGCGACGCGGGCCACGCCAAGAATGTAAGCAGGCCCTGACAAACACGCCATGGAGGATACAACCTGCCTGCGCGGGTTGTTCATTCAGGTGAATGCAGGGCACGGCCAACGCAAAGACGTCTTGCGGCCGCCTTCGCGCGGGATCAGCATGGGAAGGGTCCACAGCATGCTCGCCATCCCCGCTTGGCGAGCAGGAGGTTGCTCCCATGACCAGGTTCGTCCCACTCGCCGTTCTGCTGAGCGCCGGTATCGCCGCGACGACCGGTGCCGCTGCGCAAAGCAGCCACTCCAGCGCCAGCCCGGCGGCAGCCGCTCCCGCTCCCGCCACCCGCGCGCAGGCCCGGCCGTCGCCGATCAAGCCCGGCGACCACAACTGCATCCTCGACACCGGCAGCGCGATTGCGCCCAGGCCGGGTCATTGCCTGCCCGTGATCGGGCGCAGCTACAGCAAGGACGATATCGACAACACCGGCGAGCGTACGCTGGGGCCGGCGCTGGAGAGGCTGGACCCGAGCATCACCGTTCACGGAGCCGGCTACTGAGGCATCAGGGCTTGACGGCGCATGCGATGCCTTCGAGGGCGACATCCACGAGCCGGTCGATGTCGCTTTCGCTTACCACGTAAGGCGGCATGAAGTAGACAATGTTGCCAAGCGGGCGCAGCAACGCGCCGTGCTGCAGCCCATGCAGGAACACACGCAGGCCGCGCCGCTCGTCCGCGGGGAAGGGGCGGCGCGAGGCTTTGTCCGCGACCAGTTCCACCGCGGCGATCATGCCTGACTGGCGCACATCGGCCACGTGCGCATGATCGCGCAGGGGCGCAAGGCGCGCGGCAAGGTGCGCCGACAACGTGCGATTGCGCTCCAGCACCGGTTCGTCGCGGAAGATCGCCAGCGTTTCCAGTGCGGCGCGGCAAGCCAGCGGATTGCCGGTGTAGCTGTGCGAGTGCAAAAAGGCTTTGCCGGCACTGTATTGGGCATAAAACGCGTCATAGACGTGCTGTGTCGTCAGCACCACCGACAGCGGCAGCGTGCCGCCGGTGAGTCCCTTGGACAGGCACATGAAATCGGGTGAGACCTGCGCCTGTTCGCAGGCGAACATCGTGCCGGTGCGGCCGAAGCCCACCGCGATTTCATCGGCGATGAAATGCACGTTGTAGCGGTCGCAGAGCTTGCGCAGGCCGGCGAGATAACTGGGGTGATACATGCGCATGCCGCCCGCGCATTGCACCAGCGGCTCGACGATCACCGCGCACGTTTCGTGCGCATGCCTTTCCAGCAGCAGGCGCATGGCTTCCAATCGGCGTATAGCCGTCTGCTCGGCCGACTCGCCAGGTTCGCCTTCGTACGCATCGGGCGATGGCGCAAGAATCGGCGTGAGCAATAGCGGCGCATAGGTTTTGCGGTACAGCGCCACATCGCTCACCGACAGCGCTCCCAGCGTTTCGCCGTGGTAGCTGCCGGTCAGGGCGATGAAGCGCGTCTTTTCGCCGTGCCCTTGGTTCAACCAGTAGTGGAAGCTCATTTTCAGCGCCACTTCGACGGCGGCCGAACCGTTGTCGGCAAAGAACACTTTGTCCAGCCCCGCCGGCGTGATCTGGACCAATTGCTCCGCCAACGCGATGGCCGGCGGGTGCGTGAAGCCGGCGAAGATGACGTGTTCGAGCGTTTTTGCCTGGTCCGCGAGCGCCGACGCGATGCGCGGATTGGCGTGGCCGAACAGGTTGGTCCACCACGAGCTAATGCCATCCAGATAGCGGCGCCCGTCGGCATCGATCAGCCAGGGGCCTTCGCCGCGCACGATGGGTACCATCGGAACGCGTTCGTGATCGTGCATCTGGGTGCAGGGATGCCAGATGTGCTGCAGGTCGCGCCGGGCGAGGGCGGCGTTGGCTTCGGTGAGGTCGGTCATCGGGCTATGATCGGGGCAGTGGCGGTGCCGCTCAAGCGTCACCGTGACCCGGCGCGGAAAAGAGTGGATGAAACAACTGCGTAGCGTACTGGCCGGCCTGGCCGTGCTCGTTCTGGCGGTGGCTGTGCTGGTGTGGTTCATGCCGGCACGGCTGGCATTGTGGCTGTTGCAATCGCGCCTGCAGGGCGTGCGGCTGAGCGATGTCAGCGGCCTGCTGTGGCAGGGGCGTGCCGGCCGGGTGTCCGTCCCCGGCCGCGCGCAGTTGGGCAGCGTGGCCTGGACGCTTTCGCGGCGCGCGCTGTGGGGTGACATCCAGCTCGGCCTTGACCTGCGCCAGCCCCAGTTCCAACTGCAAGGACGGATGCAGCGCCTGTCGTCCCATCTGGACGAGTGGCGCGACGTCACCGTTCACATCGATACCGCCTTGCTCGGCGTGCAGCCATGGCTGCACGGACAACCGGCGGGCACGTTGGTGCTGCACATTGCACAGGCACAGCTGCAAGGCTATTGGCCGCTGCAGGTGGATGCGGCCGGGACATGGTCGCAGGCGGCGTTGCGCACGGCAAAGGGGGCGATCGCGTTGGGCAACATGTCCATTCATATCAGCGGAAGGGATGGCGTGTTGCGGGCAAGCCTGGACGACGATGGAGGCGGTCCCTTACGGACGGCTGGACGGCTATCCTTCAGTCCGCTCGGCTGGGACGTGCAGGTGAATCTGAAGCCGCGCCGCGACAATCGGGCACTCTTGCACTGGTTGCAGACGTTGGCGCCGCCCGGTCCGGACGGAGGCGTGCAACTGCGCTATCGTGGCGGCCTTAACGCCTTCAATGAGACGACGGGAAATCCATGAACGAGCAGCAATGGGATGCGGCGCTGAGAGCGGCGCGCGAAGCGGCGGAGGCCGCCGCCGAGGTCATCGGCCATTACTGGCGCCGTGGCGTGGAAGTGGAGATCAAGTCCGACGCCACGCCCGTCACCGTCGCCGACCGCGAAGCGGAACAGGCGATTCGCGCCGTGCTGGCCCCCGCGTTGCCGGGGGCGGCGATCTATGGCGAGGAGTTCGGGCTCGATGGCGATCGCGACGGCTTGCTGTGGCTGGTCGATCCGCTCGACGGCACCAAGAGCTTCGTGCGACGCACGCCCTTTTTTTCCACCCAGATCGCATTGATGCACCGGGGCGAGCTGGTGTTGGGCGTTTCCAGCGCGCCTGTGTACGGCGAAACGATGTGGGCGAGCGCGGGCGGCGGCTGCTGGTTCAACGGCGAACGCGTGCACGTGGCGCCGACCCACGACATAGCGCAGACGTCGATCTCCATCGGCAACGTCAAGACGCTTACCGGCGATGCGCGCTGGCAGGCGCTGGGGGCACTGATTCGCGACAGCAACCGCATCCGCGGCTACGGCGATTTCTGCCACTACCATCTGCTGGCGCGCGGCGGCCTGGATCTGGTGATCGAGTCGGACGTGAACATCCTGGACGTCGCGGCGCTGGCGGTGATCGTGCGCGAGGCCGGCGGCGTCTTCACCGATCTGGAGGGCGGCGCGCTCACGCTAGGCACGCGCAGCGTACTGGCGGGTACCCCGGCCATCCACGCGCAGGCGCTGCGACGGTTTTCCCTTGTCTGAGCCGTTGCCCGGGCCGTTGCCCGGGCCGGGAGTGGGCAAAAAGCCATTACAATGCTCCGATGCCACGCTATCCCATCATCCATGCCACCCGCCAATCCAACACCAGCAGCTTCCTGCACGTGGAGCAGTTGGACCTGGAATTTTCCAACGGCGAACGCCGCACCTACGAGCGCTTGAAGGGCAGCGGCCTGGGCGCGGTGATCATCGTGCCGATACTCCAGGACGACACCGTGCTGCTGGTGCGCGAATACGGCGCTGGCGTGGATCGCTATGAACTGGGCCTGCCCAAGGGGCGCCTGGATCGCGACGAAACGGTAGAGCAGGGCGCCGACCGCGAATTGAAGGAAGAAGTGGGCTACGGCGCGCGCAAACTTAAGATTCTGCACAACCTGTCGCTGTCGCCCTCGTACATGACGCACATGGCGCACGTGGTGCTGGCGCAGGATCTTTACCCCGAACGCCTGGAGGGCGACGAGCCCGAACCGCTGGAAGTGGTGCCCTGGAAGCTCGCCGACCTGCATACGCTGGTGGCGCGCGGGGATGTCACCGAAGGCCGCTCCATCGCCGCGTTGTTCCTGGCGCGCGAATACCTGGCTGGACGGCTTCAGCTATCGTGAGCGACCTTTTCGATCATCCGCTGTCGTTGGAAATCGCCGCGCTGGCGCGCCGTGCCGGCGAAGCGATCATGGACGTCTATCGCCAAGACTTCGATGTCGAAGTGAAGGACGATCACTCGCCGCTCACCGCCGCCGATCTTGCCGCACAGACGGTGATCGCCGCCGGCCTGGCGCAGCTCGATCCGATGCTGCCGCTGGTGTCGGAAGAGGCCAGCCAGCTGCCGTGGGAAACGCGCCGCGGCTGGTCGCGCTACTGGCTGGTCGATCCGCTCGACGGTACGCGCGAATTCGTCAAGCGCAACGGCGAATTCACCGTCAACATCGCCATGATCGACAACGGCGAACCGGTGATGGGCGTGGTGCTGGCGCCGGTGACCGGCGATCTGTTCGCTGCCGTGCGCGGACACGGCGCGTGGTGGCAGCCGCAGGCCGATGACGCCTGGGAGCGCATCTATGCGCGTCAGTTGGCCCATCCGCCCGTGGCGGCCGGCAGCCGTTCGCACGGCGGCATGGCCGAAGCGGTCATGCGCCGCCTGCTGGGCGAGGACTACCAGTTGCAGCCGCTGGGCTCCTCGCTCAAGTTCTGCCTTATCGCGCGGGGCGCGGCCGATGCCTACCTGCGGCGCGGGCCGACCAGCGAGTGGGACACCGCCGCGGCGCAATGCGTATTGGAAGAAGCCGGCGGCGCCGTGCTCGATCTGCAAGGGCGGCCGCTGCGCTACAACCGCGGCGAATCGCTGCTCAATCCCGAATTCCTGGCGGTAGGCGACACCGGTATCGACTGGACCGCGCGCATGCGCGATGCCGGCCTGCCATGAGCGAAGCCACTCGCTACAACCTGCAGGACCTGCTGGCGATCATGGCGCGCCTGCGCGATCCCGAGCGCGGCTGTCCGTGGGATGTGAAGCAGGATTTCAGCACCATCGCGCCCTACACGGTCGAAGAGGCCTACGAAGTGGCCGATGCCATCGACCGCCGCGACTGGCACGACCTGCGCGACGAATTGGGCGATCTGCTGTTGCAGGTGGTGTTCCACGCGCAGATGGCCAGCGAACAGGGGCTGTTCGATTTCGACGACGTTGCGCATGCGATCAGCGACAAAATGCGCCGCCGCCATCCACACGTGTTCGGCGACGTCGCCTATGCGGACCTGGACGAGCAAAAGCGCGCATGGGACGCGATCAAGGCCAGCGAGCGCGCGGCCAAGGGCGAAGCGCGCGACGACAGCGCGTTGGCCGGCATCTCGTACGGCCAGCCCGAATGGCAGCGCGCGCTGAGGCTGCAGCAGCGCGCCGCCACGGTCGGCTTTGACTGGCCTGACCACCGGCCGGTGGTCGGCAAGTTGCACGAGGAGCTGGCCGAAGTGCAGGCCGAGTTCGAGGCCGGCGCGGATCCGGCCCGGCTGGAGGACGAGATCGGCGACGTGCTGTTCGTGGCGGTGAACCTGGCCCGGCACGCCAAGGTCGATTTCGCCCGCGCCATGAAACACGCCAATGCGAAATTCGAGCGCCGGTTCCGCCGGATGGAAGCGCTGGCCGGCGAGCGCGGCCAGCCCCTCTCGGCGTCGGACCTGGCTGCGCAGGAAGCCCTCTGGCAAGAGGTCAAGGCCCAAGAGCGGGGCTCCTGACCGCCCGCTCCGGCACAAACCGGCAGGGGCGGCGCATGGGCGGTTTGGGCGATCATCGGCGCCGGGCTGGGGAGGTTCAACCTTTTGCGCCCGGCCGGCATCTCACCGCCGTACATTCACCGGAGATTCTGCATGCGCCGCATTCTTTTGTTGCTTCCCCTCGTGCTGGTTCCGCTGACCGCCGCGGCCAGCGAGTGCCGTTATTCGGCGCAGCGAAACCTGCACGAAGACCTGACCGGCATACGCGGCGTGCAGATCGAACTGCACAGCCACGACATGCACCTGATGGGCAACGGCGGCGCCTCCGCGCTGGAGCTCAACGGCCGCGCCTGTGCGTCCTCGCAGTCGGCGCTGGACAACCTGCAGGTCACTTCGCACCGCGAAGGCGACCAGCTGATCGTCGACGTCGGCCAGTCGCGCACATTCAATGTGGGTGTGTTCGGCATCAGCTACGAATACCTCGACCTGCAGGTCCGCCTTCCGTCGAACATGCCCGTGACGGTAACGGCCGGTTCCGGCGACGCCTACATCAGCAACTTGTCGCGACTGGATGCGCAGACCGGTTCGGGCGACCTGCATATCGATCACATCACGGGCCCCGTCAGTGTTGCGGCGGGCTCGGGCGACGTCGAGATCAGCGACGTCGGCAGCTTGCAGGCAGGGTCGGTCGGTTCAGGCGATTTGAAGGCACGCCTCGTCCACGGCAACGTGCAGATCGGCAGCGTGGGTTCCGGCGACGTGGTGCTGGACACGGTGGACGGCAGCGTCAACGTGGGCACGCTCGGCTCGGGCGATCTGAACGTCGATAACGTGCGCGGCGATCTGACCGTCGGCGCGAAGGGCAGCGGCGATGTGTCGCACAACAACATCGCCGGCAGGGTGAGCGTGCCGCGCGACCGCGACGACGACTGATCAAACCAGCCGCATCGCCACGTACACCAGCGTCGCGCAAATCAGCAAAAACGGAATGGAAACCTGGTGAAACAGCCGCATCGCATGCGGCTGTTTTGCCAGGCGCAAGGCGATCAGGTTGGCCAGCGATCCGATCACGATGCCGAAACCGCCGACATTCACCGCCACTGCCAGCGCCATGGGATCTTGCGCACGCTCAAGCAGCAGCACCGTGGCCGGCACGTTGCTGATCAGCTGCGAACTGACGATGCCGCTCAGATAGAGCGTCAACGGCTGGTTGAAGTCGATCCTGTCCATCGCGTGGTTGACGATCGGCAGCGCGGCAAAATGGCCGAGCCCGAGAAAAATCATCGCGAAGGTGGCCATCAGCAGCCAGTCGATCTGCACCAGGCTGCGCCAGGAAAACAACGCAAACGGCGTGATCAGCAGCAGCGCGCCCAGCAGTGCATGGCCGCGCTCCATCATCAATACGATCATCGCCAGGCTGACGATCGAAAGCAGCGCCAGCGATACCGAAATCGCGTGGCCGTCCAGCTTCTGTGCCTGCAGGGTCACGCGTTCCCTGGGCAGCCACAGCCAGGTCAGCAGCGCGACCAGCACAAACATCACCCCGGCCGCCGGCAGCATGTGGCCCACGAACGACAGCAGCGCAATCCGCCCGTATTGCCAAATCAGCAGATTCTGCGGATTGCCGATCGGGCTGAGGGTGGAGCCCGCGTTCACCGCCAGGGCTTCCAGCACCGCCATGCGCAGGACCGGCAGGTTGGACAGGCTGCCGATCGCCACGGTCAGCGGCACCATCAGGAACAGGCTCACGTCGTTGGTCAGTACCGTCGACAGCACGGCCGTCATGCCGACCAGCAACAGGCCGACGGTGCGCAATGAATGCATGCGCGCCACCAGCATGCCGGCGAACCGCTGGATGAGGCCGCTGTCGCGGATGCCTTGGATCGCGATCAGCAAGCCGAGCAGGCCCGCGAGCGTGGGCAGCTGAAGCCATCGCCGATAGGCCGCCAACGGCTGCGGGTCGGCGATCGCCAGCACCAGGGTGAGCGCGGTGAACAGCAGCAGCAACCACTCGTGCTTCAAGCGGTTGCGCCAGCGGTGCGCGGGCGTGGTGTCGCCAGTCATGGGCGGCGCATCGCGGATGGAATCACCACGTGCTCAAGCCTTCCAGTTCGTAAAGCCGTTTCCAGCTCTCGCGTGCGCGCATCAGTTCGGCGAAGCGCTTCAGCGCTGGCCACTCGGTGGCGGGGCGGGGCATGTTGCGCGACCAGCGCAGCAGCATGATCAGTAGCAGGTCGATACCCGAAAACTCCGTGCCGAGCATATATGGGCCGTGCGCCGACAGATGGGTGTCGAGGTGGTCCCACACTTTTTCTATTTTGTTTTGCAGCGCTGCGCGAATCGCCGGCGAATGTTCCTCGCTGCCCAGCTCCCGCGGGTAGAACCAGAAGCGGTAGCTGGACATCAACGTGTTGCTCAGATACACCGACCACTGCAGCCAGGCGTTGTGCGCGGGCGTGCCGGCGGGCGGTATCAGCTTCGCTTGAGGATGGCGTTCGGCCAGGATGGTGAGCAACGCCACCGATTCCCACACCGGCTGTCCATCGATGACGAGCGTCGGCACGTGGCCGCATGGATTGAGCTTGCGATATTGGGCGTCGTGCTGCGCGCCTTGTTCGATATCGACCAGCTTCAGCTCGTAGTCGGCGCCGATTTCCAGCAGGGCCAGATGCACGACCATGCTCGCGGTGCCGGGGGAATAGTAGAGCGTGTACATACGCCGTCCTGATCGATAAGGGAAGTCGCATCGTACCTGCTTCGGAGAACAGGTGCGGAACGCTGGTCCAAGCCTGCGCACCGCACATTCATCGCGACCGGCCCGGCAGGGACGGCTGATACGGGCCAGGCCCTTCAAGCTTGCGGCAAGCGCGCGACCCGTCCCCAGCCCTGCGCGGGGTCGAATCCGGGGCAGGCGCTGCCGGCGATTCATCGCTCAAGGCGCAGGCACCCTTGCCGCTGTTTACTCCGCGCGCAACAAGCGCATCGGTGGGGTATGGGTCACCTTGCGCGTACCGGCGAGCCCCAGCAACATCACCACGAGGGCCGCGGCCAGCGCAGCCAGTGCCAGCGGTAGCGCATGCGGCATGAAATCCTTGATGTGGAACACGCTGCGTCCCAGCCACCATCCGCCGATCATCGCGCCCAATGAGGCCGTCGCTCCCGCGATCAGCCCGAGCAAGGCGAACTCGCACGCGGCGGCGATGCGCAGCAGACCTCGCCGCGCGCCGAGCGTGCGCAACAGGGCCGCTTCATGGCGACGCTCCTGACCGCTGGTCGCAAGCGCGGCCGCCAGCACCAGTGCGCCGGCCAACAGGCTAAAACCCAGTACCCAGCGCACCGCACCGGTTACGCGCTGCACGATGTCGCGCACGCGATCGAGCAAGGCATCGACATCGACCAGGCTCAGGTTCGGATAGTCGCGCGACAGCCCTGCCAGCGCCTGGGCGTTGCCGCGCCCGAGATAGAAACTGGCGATCCAACTGTGCGGCAAGGCATCGGCATGCGCAGGGTCCACCAGCAGGAAGAAGTTGACGCGGAAAGTGGTCCAGTCGACATGGCGGAAACTGGTGACGCGCGCATCGAGCTGGCCTTCGCCCACATCCAAGCGCATGGTGTCGCCCAGCTTCAGCGCGTACATGTCGCGCCACATCGTATCCACCGATACCTGGGCCTCCTGCGGATGAGGCGCGAACCAGCTGCCGGCGATCACTGTGTTCGAAGGCGGCAGCCGGTCGGACCACGACAGCCGCAACTGGCGGTCGGACCATTCCTTGGCGCGCTCGTCCTTGAAGTGCATCGTGTCGATCGGCCGGCCGTTGATCGCGGTGAGCTTGCCCACCGCCAGCGGCATCATGTTCAGCTGGTTGGCGCCGATGCGCGCCAGCGTCTTGGCGAAATCGGCGCGCTGGTCGTCCTGCAGATTGAGCACGAACCAGTTGGGCGTGTCGGCCGGCAATTCACGGCGCCAGCCGTCGAGCAGTGCCGGGGCGACGATGGCAAGCAGCAGCAGCGCCGTCAGGCCAAGGCTCAGCGCCGTGGCCTGCACGATGCTCAAGCCGCGACGGCGCGCCAGCGCGGCCATGCCCAGGCGCAGCGCGGGATGGCCGCCCGGTGTGACGCGTCGCGCGATCCAAAGCAGCAACGCGGCAAGCAGCGCCGCGACCACCGCCACGCCCAGCAGACTGGCGGCCAGAATGCCGGCGAGCCGGGCCGATCCACTGAGGTTCCAAATCAGTGCCAGCGCGACGACGGCGGGAATCAGATACAAAGCGTCGAAACGCCGTATCCGCCGCGCGACGCTGGCGCGGAATACCGCTACCGGCGGGATATCGGCAAGCCGCACCAGCGGCGGCAAGGCGAAGCCCCCCAGCACGGCGATACCCATGCCCGCCGCGGCCAGCGAGGGCAGTACCGGCAGCACCGTCGGCACGCCGGCGAACATCTGGCTGGCGAACACCCATGCCGCTTGCGCCAGCGCCAGCGTCAGCAAGACGCCGATCAGGGCCGCCGGCAACGCCACGCCGCCCAGGGTGCCCAGCAACAGTGCAAGCACCCGCGCGCGCGAGGTGCCCAGCGCGCGCAACAGGGACACTTCGCTGGTCTTGCGCCGCGCGTAGCGCTGCGCGGCCAGCGCAATGGCAACGCCGGACAGCAGCGCCGACAGCAAGGCGGTGAGGCGCAGGAACGCGCCGGCACGGTCGAACGCGTTGCGCATCCGTTCCTGCGTCTGCTCGGGCGTGATGAGTTCGCCGCCTTGCGGCAACGCCACCGATTGCGCCCAGGCGCGCCAGCTCTGCACCGCGGCCGGCGTACCGGCCAGCAACAAGCTGTGATGGGCGCGGCTGCCCACGCCGAGCAGGCCCGCCCGTTCGGCATCGCCCAGATTCATCAGCGCGCGCGGGGCCATCGCCACCAGTTCGCCGCCATCGGGTTGCTGCAACAGTTCGCCCGCGATGCGCAGATCGCGCCCGCCCACCTGCACGGTATCGCCGACGCGTCGCTGCAAGGCGATCAGCGCGCGATGATCGAGCAGCACCGTGCCCGCCGCCGGACCATGGCGTACAACCGGCCGCCCCTGTGCGTCGGCCACCAGCAAGGTGCCGCGCAGCGGATAGGCGGCATCGGTAGCCAGTACGTCGAGCAGCTGGCTTTGCTGCTGGGCGAAGGCCACGCTGGGGAAGCTTGCCGTGTTCGTCGTGGCCAATCCGCGTTGCCGGCCGGCCAGCGCAAAGGCATCGGGGACGCGCTGCGGCGCCAAGATGCCCACGTCGCCGCCGATCAGCTCGGCCGCGCTGGCCAGCATGCCGCGTTCCATACGTGCAGTCAGCGTCGCCACCACACCCAGCGCGACCACCGCCAGCACCAGCGACAGCGCCAGCGTGCGCAATTCCGGCAGATGCCATTCGCGCCGCAGGCTGCGCAGGGCCAATAGCCAGATCTTCATGCCAGCGGCTCCAGCCGGCCTTCCTGCAATTGGACACAGCGCGCGCAGCGTTCGGCCAATGGCAGATCGTGCGTCACCAGCACCAGGGTGGTGCCATGGTCGCGGTTCAGGGCAAACAGCAGGTCGCATACGTGCCGCCCGGTACGCCGGTCCAGGTTGCCGGTGGGCTCGTCGGCGAACAGCACGCGCGGGCTGTGCACGAAGGCCCGCGCGATCGCCACGCGCTGTTGCTCCCCGCCGGAAAGCTGCGCGGGGTAATAGCTGCGGCGTGGGCCGAGGCCCACCGCTTCAAGTGCGGTCCGCGCCTTTTCGCGCGCGGCCCGATTGCCTTCCAGCTCCAGCGGCAGCATCACGTTCTGCTCGGCGGTCAGCGCCGGCAGCAGATGAAAGGACTGGAACACGAAGCCCACCAGCCGGCGGCGGAGGTCCGCGCGGGCTTCCTCGTCCAGTTGTTCCAGCGCATGGCCGTCGAGCTGGATGCTGCCGCGCGTGGGCGTGTCCAGGCCGGCCAGCAAGCCCAGCAGGGTGGTCTTGCCCGACCCGGAGGCGCCCACGATGGCGAAGCTTTCGCCGCCGTTCACCTGCATCGCGACGTCGCTGAGGATATCCAGCCGCCCTTCGGGGCCATTGACCGACTTGCTAACATCGCGAACGTCGATAACCGGATGAGAACTGCCTGTCATGCGTCGTTTCCTTTGTGGCTTGCTGATTTTGCTTGGCGGGATCGGAGCGCTGCAGGCGGCGCCGTCAAAGACCGTGCTGGTAATGGGGGATTCGCTTTCCGCCGCGCACAACATTCCCGTGGAAGCGGGCTGGGTGCATCTGCTGGAAGTACGCCTTGAAAACATGGAGCCGGGCTGGACGGTGATCAATGCCAGCATCAGCGGCGAAACCTCGCTCGGCGGACGCAACCGCCTGCCGGCCCTGCTGACACAGCATCATCCACGTATCGTGGTGATCGAGCTGGGCGCCAACGATGGCTTGCGTGGGCTGCCGTTGGGCGATTTGCGCGGCAATCTGGCCGCGATGGTGGATGCCGCCCAGCACGCCGGCGCCAAGGTGCTGCTGCTGGGCATCGAGCTGCCGGTGAACTACGGCCCGCAGTATCGCGATGGCCTGCGTGCGATCTACACGGACCTGGCGCGGGACAAGCACACGGCGCTGGTGCCCTTCCTGCTGGAAGGGGTGGCGCTCAATCCGGCGCTGATGCAGGAAGACGGCCTGCACCCGGTGGCCGCGGGCGAGCCGATTGTGCTCGATACGGTATGGCCGAAACTGTCGCCATTACTGCACTGAGGCCGTGTTTACAGTTTTATTGGGCGGAATTCACATCCTCATGACGATCCCAGTCAGTAGCCTTCACAAATGTGAAGACAACGCTGCGGACCGAGGTGACCATGAGTTCACGTGACGATCATGCCGGACTGATTCTATTGGTCGAAGACAACCGCCAGATCGCCGAAATGGTTGGCGAATATCTGGAGCGTCGCGGCTACTCCATTGATTTTGCTCAGGATGGCGTCAGCGGCCTGCACCTGGCGGTGTCCAACAGTTACGACGTGGTCGTGCTGGACCTGATGCTTCCGGGCATCGACGGCCTGGACGTGTGCCGCAAGCTGCGCAACGAGGCGAAGAAGTCCACCCCGGTACTGATGTTGACCGCGCGCGATACGCTGGAGGACAAGCTCGTCGGCCTGGAGGCCGGTGCCGACGACTACCTGGTCAAGCCCTTCGAGGTGCGCGAGCTGGAGGCGCGCCTGCGCGCGCTGATTCGCCGCGACCGCCGCCAGGTGTCGAGCGAGATCCTTAGCGTGGGCGACATGACGCTCGATACCGCCACCTTGCGGCTCACGCGCAGCGGGCAGGAGCTGACCGTCTCGCCGATCGGCCTCAAATTGCTGGCGATCCTGATGCGCGAGTCGCCGCGGGTAGTCAGCCGGCGCGACATCGAGCGCGAAATCTGGGGCGATACGCTGCCCGATTCGGATACCTTGCGCTCGCACCTGTACAACTTGCGCCGGGTCATCGACAAACCTTTCGAGCACGCGTTGTTGCATACGATTCACTCGGCGGGGTACCGACTGGCCGATCTCGATTCGGAGACGACCGCGGCAAGCTATATAGCCTGACCATTTGATGCATCCATGACGGTTCGGGGCACTCCCAATCAGCGTGCCGGCTCGGCGCGCGGCAGTTTCCAACGTCGGTTGTTGCTGATTTTCGGCGTGCAACTGGTGCTGGTGCTGCTGGCCTATTTGATGGGTTACTACAACGTGGCCCCGGCGGGGGCCGTGTTGCTGCTGATTGTGGTGGTCAGCGCGCTGGCGTGGCTGGCGGTGCAACGCGTGTGGCGGCCGATCAGCGCGCTGGCGCAAATGGTCGGCAACTGGGACGAGCGGCAGGGCGACTTGGATGCGTTGTTGCAGTCGGGCTTTTCGCGCAGGACCGATGCCGATGTCGCCACGCTTACGCGCGGGTTCCATGCCTTTGCACGTCGCATCGCCGGGTATAACGAGCGCGAGCGCAACTTCACGCGCGATGCCAGCCATGAGCTGCGCAGTCCGCTTACCGTGATCAAGATGTCCACCGACATGCTGGCCGACGAAGCCAACTTGAGCGAATTCGGCCAGCGTTCCGTGCAACGCATCCGGCGCGCGGCGCGCGAGATGGAGGCAGTGGTGGAAGCGCTGTTGATCCTGGCGCGCGAAGCCGACGGCGGCCAGGGCGAACAGACATTCGTGGTCAACGACGTGTTGCGCGACGAGCTGATCGACGCACGCGAAATGCTGCATGGCCATTCCATCGACCTGCAACTGGACGAGCCGGCCCGATTCGCGCTGCACGGACCGCAGCGGGTGTTCGCGGTGCTGTGCTGGCAGCTCATCCGCCACGCCAGCCAGTACACGGGGCAGGGCACCGTGCTGGTGACGGTGCTGCCCGGTGCGGTCAATGTAACGGCCAGCGCCGGCGCCGACCACGATCCGGCGGAGCCCGAGCAGCAGGGTTTCGAGTACGCCATCGCGCGCCGCATCAGCGAACGTTTTGCGTGGTCGCTGCAGCTGCAGGTGCACGGTGGGACCCGCTACATTGCGGAGATCCGCTTCCCGCAGCCGTTGCCGGTTCCGGGCTGATCGCGCGCCCGCACTGACCGAACAGTGCTTGCTCCCTTACACGCAGTAAGGGAGCCGCACGCCGCTCAGCGCAACGACGGATGCACCTGGAATGGACATTCGGTCTTGGCCTTCACCTCATCCACGGTGACGCCTTCGTGCAGTTCGATCAGCGTCAGGCCTTTGCCCTTGGCGACTTCGAACACGCACAGGTCGGTGATGATCAAGTCCACCACCTGTTTGCCGGTCAGCGGCAGGTCGCAGGTGTTCCTGATCTTGGGCGAACCGTCCTTGGCGGTGTGTTCCATCAGTACGACCACGCGCTTGACGCCGCTGACCAGATCCATCGCGCCGCCAGGCCCCTTCACCATCTTGCCCGGCACCATCCAGTTGGCCAGGTCGCCGGTGCAGGAGACTTCCAGGCCGCCGAGAATCGACAGGTCGATATGGCCGCCGCGAATCATCGCGAAAGATTCGGCGCTGGAGAAATAGCTCGATCCGGGCAGGGCGGTGATGGTCTGCTTGCCTGCGTTGATCAGGTCCGGATCGACGTGCGCGTCATCGGGGAACGGGCCGATGCCGAGCAGGCCGTTTTCCGATTGCAGCGTGACGTCCATGCCGGCGGGAATGAAGTTGGCGACCAGGGTGGGAATGCCGATCCCCAGGTTCACGTAGAAGCCGTCGCGCAGCTCCTTGGCGGCGCGGCGCGCCATGGCCATGCGGATCGGGCTTTCCTTGCCGGTGTTGGCCCCGGCGACGGTGCGGAATTCGATGCGCTTTTCGTACTTCACGCCTTGCACGATGCGGTCGACGTAGATGCCGGGCACGTGAATCTGGTCCGGTTCCAGCGCGCCGACCTCGACCAGTTCCTCCACTTCGGCCACGCAGACACGGCCGCAGGTGGCGATCATCGGGTTGAAGTTGCGCGCGGTCTTGCGAAACACCAGGTTGCCCAGCCGGTCGCCCTTCCATGCCTTGACGATGGAAACATCGGCGTGGATGGCCTCCTCCAGTACGTATTCCTTGTCGCCGAAGCGCTTGGTTTCCTTGCCCTCGGCCAGTTTGGTGCCGAACGCGGTGCGCGTGTAGAAACCGGGAATGCCCGCGCCGCCGGCGCGCAGCTTTTCGGCCAGCGTGCCCTGCGGCACCAGGTGCAACTCCAGTTCACCGGCCAGCACCTGGCGTTCAAATTCCTTGTTCTCGCCCACATAAGAGGCGTATACGCGCTTGACCTGGCGTGTCTTGAGCAGCGGCCCCATGCCGAAATCGTCCACGCCGGCGTTGTTGCCGACAATGGTCAATCCCTTGGTCCCCGCGGCGAGCAGGGCGCCGATCAGGTTCTCGGGGATGCCGCACAGGCCGAAACCGCCCGCCGCGATGGTCATGTCATCGAACAGCAGGCTATCCAGAGCCTGGGCCGCGCTTGCATAAACCTTGTCCATGAGAGTGCCTTCATGCAGGGGAGGGGGAGCGCAATAGGATACCGGATTGGTGGCCGGGCACCCCGTGCGAAGGCCGCACGGCGGCCTGCGTACGCCTGAATCGGTATCGCCGGATGAAACATTCGCATGCGGCGGCACTTGACGGTATTCGTTTACATGCGTAAACATAATCATCGCTTACATATGTAAACGGTGATGTCATGGCAATCAGCGAAGCCGAGGCGGTGATCATGGAGGTGTTGTGGCGACAGGCGCCGCGCAGCGCCGAGGACATCCTCGTCCAGGTCGGTGCCCAGCAGGATTGGCAGGAAGGGACGGTCAAATCCCTGCTCAACCGGTTGCTGACCAAGAAGGCGGTGAAGGCCGAGCGCGACGGCCGCCGTTATCTGTATTGGCCCCGGCTCACGCGCGAGCAGTACGTGTCGCAGGAAAGCAAGGGGTTGCTGGACCGGCTCTTCGATGGGCGCGTCGCGCCGCTGGTTGCGCACTTTTCCGAACAGCGCAAGCTCAGCAAGAAAGACATTGCCGAACTGCGCAAGCTGCTGCAGGAGCTTGACGATGAGCAATCTTGACCCGTTCGCGGGCGCCGTCATCGGGCGCGGCTGGATTCTGCTGCTGGCCTTTACTGCCGCCCTGCTCGCCGTTGGCGCCTTGCGCAAATATTGTCGCCGAGTATTCGGCGCCGAACGCGCCTTCCTGCTGTGGCTGCTGTTGCCCGTTGCGATGCTCGCCAGCCAGCTGCCGCATTCGCAGACGCTGCGCATCATGGTGCTGCCGCCGATGGTGAACACATTGGCGAGCGCGGTAAACGCAACCCCGGCGGATGCCGGCGACGGAACGGGCGTCCACGGACGCACATGGCTGCTGCTGGGCTGGGCGGTGGGTGCGCTACTTTTGCTGGCTCGCGCGGCCATTGCGCAGTTGCGCTATCGCGCACGCTTGCGCGACGCGCGGCAGGTCGATGATGGGCCCTTGCGCTGGCCGGTGTTGCGTGCCCGCCATGCCGATGTCGGACCCGCGCTGATCGGGGCATGGCGTCCATGCATCGTGCTGCCTTCGGATTTCGACCAGCGCTACGACGTCGCCGAACGCACCCTGATCCTTGCGCACGAATCGATGCACGCCCGCCGTCGCGACGGCTGGTGGAGTCTGTGCGCGCAGATCGTGCTCGCCCTGTTCTGGTTCCATCCCCTGGCATGGCTGGGATGGGGCGCCTTTCGCCACGACCAGGAACTGGCGTGCGACGCTGCCGTCATGGGCCGACATGGCCATCTGCGGCGCAGCTATGCCAACGCCATGCTCAAAACCCAGTCCGCGACGCTGCAATTGCCCATCGGCTGCAGTTGGTCGCCACGTCATCCCATTACGGAGCGCATTGCGATGTTGACACTACCGCTACCCCATCGTGGTCGTAAGTTTGCCGGCTCGTTGTTTATCGCCGCCGGCATGATCGCCGCCGCCGGCTTCGCATACGCTGCCTCGCAGGATGCCGCGGTGACGCCGGTGTTGCAAAAGCCGGTGAGCTATCAGGTGGCCATGTCGGTAAGCCGGGGCGGCAAGCCGGCGAATAACTTCACGCTCTGTTCCAACGGCGCGCAACCGATGTTGATGACCAGCCAGGATGGCCAAGGCAGTTTGCAGATGACGGTCACGGTGAAATCCGCCGGCAAGGGTCAGGCGCAGATCCATGTGGACGGCTCTTTGGACGAGAACGGTCATCGCACCAGCATGACGCCGACGTTGCGCGGAGCGTGGGGACAGGCGCTGAGCGTAAAGATCGGCGGGGCGGATGCGGCCGCCGCACCGCTGACTATTTCGATGACCCCCACCTTGGGTTGCGGCGCCGCATCGGCGTCGGCCGAGCGGGGCACGATTACCGAATCGGTCAAGGATGGCCGGGTGCGCGATGTGGCGCAGGACATCGCATCCAGGGGCGGCTACGTGCTGGTCAATCCGCAATCGCTGGACGAGCAGGCTGTCACCTTCGACTTCAAGCAGATTCCGGTCGAGAACGCCTTGCAACTGATCGCCCGGATCGATGGCAAGGTTGCCCTCGTCCACGGCAAGCAGGTTCGCTTCGAGACGATGGCGGGCGGCTGAAATATCGCCCTGCGCAGCGACGGTGGCTGGCTATACTCCTCTCATCACGATACCCGCGGGGAGAGTGATGGGATGGCCCGTCGATGGTTGGTTGCACTCACCAGTTTCGCCATGGCATGCATGAGCCACGCCACATCGCCCGTGCTGGTCATTCACGGCGGTGCCGGCGTGATCAGGCACGACATGAATCCGGCCAAGGAAAAAGCGGTGCGTGCCGCGCTGACCAAGGCACTGCAGGACGGCTACGCGCAGTTGAAGGCGGGCAAGCCGGCCATCGACGCGGTCACGAGGGCGATCGCCGTGCTGGAGGACGACCCCAACTTCAATGCCGGCCGCGGCTCGGTATTTACGCATGACGGCAAGAACGAAATGGACGCTGCCGTGATGGAGGGCGACAGTTTGAGCGCGGGCGCTGTCGCGGGTGTGCAGCGGGTGAAAAATCCGATCCTGCTGGCGCGCGCCGTGATGGAGCATTCGTCGCATGTCATGCTGGTCGGCGAGGGTGCGGAGGCCTTTGCCAAGGAGCAGGGCATCGCACTCGCAGACCCCTCCTATTTCCGCACCGAGGAACGCTGGCAGCAACTGCAGCGCGCCCTGAAGGAAGACGCAGAGAAAAAGCCGCACGCCGAACGTGAAACCGCCATGCATTTCGGCACCGTCGGCGCCGTGGCGCTGGACAGCCAGGGCCACCTTGCTGCCGGCACCTCAACCGGCGGCATGACCGACAAACACGCCGGGCGTGTCGGCGATTCGCCGATCATCGGCGCGGGCACCTACGCCAATGCGCAATGTGCGGTTTCAGGCACCGGTTGGGGCGAGTTCTACATGCGCACGGTGGCCGCGCACGAGATCTGCATGCGCGTATCGATGCTGGGCGAACCGTTGCAACGTGCCGCCGCCGAAGTCATCAACCAGGAAATTCCCTCGATGGGCGGCAACGGCGGCGCCATCGCGCTGGATAGCAACGGCACCATCGCCATGCCGTACAACACGCAAGGCATGTATCGCGGCTGGATCGGTGCCGACGGCGTGCCGCACGTGGCCATCTACGACGACGAGCCGGACCCTTCCAATCACCAGCCCGCGCCGGCGTCGTCCTCTCAACAGGATTAGCCGCGCCATTCCCTGCGTCGTTAGGCGTCGTAGCGCATAATGGGCGTTGAACGGGAAGGATGGAGCGTGCGTTGCGCGGCACACGAGCGTTGTTTGGAAAGTATGGAGCGTGGCTGGTCCCGGTAGCCATCGGTGCGGTGGCTTGTTTGCTGGTGACCGGCGGTGTGATGCTTTGGCCGGGCCATGTGGCTTGGCTGGTACGCGGCGATCTGGCGCAGAGCTACCTGGGTTGGGCGTTTTATCGCAATGCCGCCTGGACTTGGCCTCCCGGCGCGGATCCCTTGTACGGCGTTGGTTTGCACGCCTCGGTGTATTACACCGATTCCATTCCCGTACTTGCCTTGCTGTTCAAGCTGCTCGCTTCGTGGCTGCCGACGCCTTTTCAGTATTTCGGCTTGTGGGTGGCGGCCTGCTTCGTGCTGCAGGCGTTGTTTGCATGGCGGCTGCTTGGGCTGGCGACATCCAGCAACGTAGTGCGTTCCCTGGGTCTGGTGTTTTTTGTGTTGGCGCCGCCGATGCTGCTTCGCCTGGGCGGCCATATGGCACTGGTGGGGCATTGGATCGTGCTTGCGTCGATCTATCTTTACCTGCGACCGGATAAGCAGCGGCATGTGGCTTGCTGGTCACTTTTGCTGGCCGTGGCATTCATGGTGCATGCCTATTTGTTTGCCATAGCCGCCTCCATCTGGATCGCGGATATGGTTCAGCGTTATGGGCGGGCCCGCGACGCAGCCGTTACAAGTTCCGCCGTGCGTCGGCGCCGTTGTCTGTTCGAATGCGCAACGGTGGGGAGCGTCTGCGCGTTTGCGGCGTGGTTGGCGGGATTCTTCATGATTTCAAGCCACGGCCTGCAGGCGCAGGGTTTCGGCTACTACAAGATGAATGTGCTTGCGCCGGTGAACGGGGCGGGCTGGTCGTGGTTCGGTTTCAACTTTCCGCTTGCGCCCGGGGAAGACGAGGGATTCAACTATCTGGGCTTGGGGGGCATGCTGTTGGTGGTGTCGGCCATCGTGCTGCGGCTGATGCGTCGCGACCGGCCCGCCCAAACGCGCATGACATGGCCCTTGGTGGCGGCGGTGGTTATCTTGGCTTTGGCCGCGGTCACGCCCAATGTCGGGGTTGGGGCCATGCAGTGGCACATGCCATTGCCCGAAAAAGTCTGGGCGAAGCTTTCTTCCATTCCGTTGCAGAGCTCGGGGCGCCTGTTCTGGGCGGCCTACTATCTGGTGTTGCTGGCAGCGATTTTTGTGGTGTTGCGCGCGCTGTCCTGGCGCGGACAGGTGTTGTTGCTGTCCGGTGCCGTTCTGCTGCAATGCCTGGATCTGCACGCCAGCTTTTTCAGCATGCGCGCCATGCTGGTCGATCGCACCGCCCAGAGCCTGCCGGGTTTGCATGGCGCGTTCTGGGATGCGGCAGGCGCACGCTACAGGACGCTCAGAAGGGTGCCTTTCGGCTATTCGGACGGCTACGCCCTGGCACCCTTGGCGTTCTACGCAAACAGCCATCACATGGGCACGGATGTCGTGCAGTTGGGGCGCATGGATTACGGAAGGCTGTTGTCTTTGTCCGGCCAGGTGCAATCGGCCTTGCTTGCCGATCAGCTCGACCCGGCCACGTTGTACATTCTTGATGACCGCGAGCTGAGCGTGGCGCGTGCCGCGACGGACGCGCATCGGTCGGCTTTATTTCAGCTTGACGGATGGAATGTCCTGGCCCCGGGATGGACAGGCCCGCTGCCGTCGGGTGCCGTGGATTTGCGGCGCGGCGACGCTGTCCCGACCCCGTTCGCGCGTCCGTTCCAGAGTGGATTTGCCGCGCACAGCACCGGGCGCTTGTTATTGGGCGACGGCTGGAACGCATTGGATGCGGCGCGGGATGCCACGACGCTTTCCGATACCGCCAGCCTATTCGTGCCTGCGGGCTCTGGGGGCGCGTTGCAGGTCGTACTGAGCCTTCACCGCAACAGCAACAGCAGATCGGCTGCCAGGCAGGTGGACCTTTGGGCCGGTGGAAGGCGCATAGCCAGTTGCCACACCGACAACGACAGTTGCCGGCGCTGGGTGTTTACCATTCCCGCAACCGCGCAAGTGAGTGGATTTAGGAAACTGCAATTGCGTGCGAGCGAGCCGTCGTCCGTCTTGCATATCACGCTCGACGCGGTGTCCGTGCAATAGAACCGGGTCTCGAGCGCTTTTATGCAACCGTACCGCTGACTTTCAATTATCGCGCATCCGGGCGGGGCATGATTTTGCTGGGGGTATTCAGTCTGTCTGCTCGGGCCGCTCGCGCACGGGATGTTTGCTCAACTTGCGTTGCAGCGTGCGCCGGTGCATCCCCAAGCGGCGTGCCGTTTCGGAGATGTTGCCGTCGCTTTCGGTAAGCACACGCTGGATGTGTTCCCACTCGAGCCTGCGCAAGGCGAGCGGTGCCTCCGGTGCGTCCAGTACATCGTCTTCGCTTTGCTGGGCCACGTCGCCTTCGAGCAGCGCACGGACGATGGCATCCGCATCCACCGGCTTGGACAGGTAGTCGTGGGCGCCGCGCTTGATCGCTTCGACCGCGGTGGCAATGGAGGCATAGCCGGTGAGCAGCAGAATGCGCATGTCCGGCACCAGCTCGTGCAGGTCGGGAATCAGCCGCAGGCCGTTCTCTTCGCCCAGCTTCAGGTCGAGCACGCAATGGCGCGGCTGATGGCGCCGGGCCAGGGCGCGGGCTTCGTCGGCACGGCGCGCGCTGAGGACGTCGAAACCGCGCGAGGTCAAGGCCCTGGTCAATACGCGTACAAAGGTGTCGTCGTCGTCCACAATCAACAGCGGACGCGTGCCACCAGCCTGGTTCGGGTCAATCATTTGCCACTTCCTGCGAATCTGCCGCGCTATTTTGCCGGATATGCGCGAGGTTCGCTCGTTCAGCGTGCCGCGACCGCCACCAGCGGCACGCGCAGGCGCATTTCCGTGCCACTTTCGCTACTTGCGATGGCCAGTTCCCCGGCCAGTCGTTCGGCGGTCGCTTCGGCCAGGGCCAGGCCAATGCCCAGGCCGCTCAGTTTATCGCTGCGGCCGATTGTTACGGGGGCGGCCGCCGGGTCGAAGCCCGGGCCCTTGTCGCGCACGATCCACTCCAGCGATCCGCCGTCCTTGCGCACCTCCAGTACCACGCTGTTGGAATCGCGCAATGCCGATGCATCCAAGGCGTTGTTGAGCAGATTGAGCAGGGCGTGGCGCAATCCCGGCGGCGTGCGCAGCACGAACTGCTGAAGGTTGGGCTGCACCTTGAGTTCGAAATCGGCCTCCGGGCGCAGCAGTTTGAAGCGTTCCACACAGCCGTGCAGGAAATCGGCCAAGGCCAGGCGTTCCGGTTCCTGCGACAGCTGCGCCTGGCCGAAGGCGACCATTTCGCGCAGGATCGTGCGGCAGCGCTCGACCTGGCCTTCCAGCAGCGACAGATCTTCGTCCAGCAGCGTATCGGAAGCATGTTCGCGGCGCAGTTCCGGCAGCAGCGTGCGCATGGTGGACAGTGGTGTGTTCAGTTCATGCGCGGCGCCGGCGGCCTGGGTGGCGATGGCCAGGATGCCCTCGTCGCGCAGGGCGCGTTCGCGCACGCGCTGCACTTCCATCTGCTGCAGGTGCACCGCGCGGGCCAGCCGGTTGATGAAGAAGCCCAGCAGCAAGGCGGTGATGACGAAGTTGACCGCCATGCCCGCCACCAGCAGGGTGATGCCGTGGTCGCGGTTGGTCCACTCGTGTGCCGGCAGCGGCACTTTCCAGTTCAGCAGCACCAGATAGGCCGCTACTGCCAGCATGGCCACGGCCAGGATCGAGCGCACCGACAAGGCCGCCGCGCAAAGTGCGATCGGCACCAGCAGCAGGGTGATGAAGGGGTTGTTCGCTCCGCCGGTGAAATACAGCAGATAACCCAGCACCAGCGTGTCCGCGCCGATGTGGCACACCGCCTCCCATTCGCGCACCGGCCACGGTTGCCGGATGCGCCAGGCCGCGAAGACCGCGAACACGGCCAGCATGTCGATGCCCAGCAGCAGCGTCAGGGTGGGGATGTCGATGCGCATCCACCACGAGCACACCAAGACCGCGACGCTTTGCCCCGCGATGGCGCACAGGCGCAGCCATGCCAGGGTGCGCATCAGCGCAAAGGGGCCGATGTGTTGCTTGAGCGGATGGTGGGACATGGTCGGCGGGGCGGGCTTTGTAGGGCGATCGGCCGCATTATGCGGCCGATCGCCGGCCGAAAGGCTCCAGCGCTGCTCTGATTTGCGCTACGCACGCGTTATCACTGCTTATGCGCTTATGGCAGCGATGCGACCCACGCGCGGCACTGGACGTCAGCCGCGTGGCACACCCGGCAAGCGTTGCGGTCGTCATGCCGGGCGTGTGGAATGGATCATCCCAGGGCGATCAGGGCGTGTTGAATTCCTCGCTGCGCACGGCCGGCAGAGGGTCGTGGTTGTTGGCCGGATCCGAATGGCTGGCCGACAGCCGGTTCATCAGCGGCAGCATCAACAGCGCGACGGCCGTGCAGCCGATGCCCACGAAGCCGAGGATGTTGAACAGGTGCGTGTAAATCGCCAGCGACTGCAGCGGGTCGGTGAGGTTGTCCGGAATGTGCGCGATGTTCGCCACCACGCTGCCCAGGTATTGGGAGACGCCCACCGCCACGTAGTACGCGCCCATCATGAAGCCACCCATGCGCGCGGGCACGTAGCGGGCGATCATCGCCAGGCCCAGACCGCTGACCAGCAGTTCGCCCAGCGAGTACAGGCCATAGCCCCAGACCATGATCCAGGACGACACCTGGCCGTTCACCGCCCACTTGGCGCCCACGCCATACATGAAAAAGCCCAGCGCCACCGCGGCGAAGCCCCAGGCGAACTTGGCGGCGACCGAAGGATCTTTGCCGACGCGGCCCAGCGTGTTGTAGATGAACACCAGCACGGGGCTGAGGATCACGATCCAGATCGCATTGAGGTTCTGGTACTGCTCGGGAATCCAGGTGAGCATGTGCCAGCCGAACAGGTCGAACGACAGGTCCACGTTGCGCTGCGCGAACAGGTTCAGCGACGTGGCCATCTGCGCGTAGAAAATGAAGAAGAAGATGGTCTGCACCGTCAGCACCAGCGCGGCGATCAGGCCGGCGCGCTCGCTGGGACGGCTGCTGCGAATCAAATGCGCGAAGATGCCCAGGATGACGATGCCCGCGGCATACACGCACCACTTGGCGACCGTTTCGCTCTGCAGGATGAAGGCCGACACGAACACCATGCCAAGTCCGGCCAGCAGCACCAGTGCAAGGCGCGTGAGGTCGACCGGGCGGTCGTCGGCGGGCGAGCCGATGTGCGACAGCGTGCGGCGCATGAACGAGTAATTGATCAGGCCCGCGACCAGGCCCACCGAGCAGGCGCCGAACGCGGTGTGCCAGCCCATCGAATCGCCGAACTTGCCGGCGATGTAATCGCGGATCCACGGCGTGGCCGTCATCGAGATCATCGAGCCGACATTCACCGCCATGTAGTAAATGGTGAACGCGCTGTCGATGCGCGTTTCGTCGCCCTCGTAGATTTTTCGCACGAGGTTGCCGGCGTTGGGCTTGAAGAAACCATTGCCGACCACGATCACGCCAAGCGCGAAGTAGGTAGCGTAAGCGCTATCGGAGGGCATCCACAGCAGGCCGTAGCCGAGGGCCAGGATCACCGCGCCCATCAGCATGGTGCGGCGCGTGCCCAGCAGCTTGTCGCCGACCCATCCGCCAATGGCCGGGGTGGCGTAGATCAGCGCGGCGGCCGCGCCCCAGACCAGGTTGGCCTTGGTGTCGATGAAGCCCAGCTTCTTCATCATGAAGGTGACCATCAACACCTGCATGCCGTAGAAGCCGAAGCGCTCCCACATCTCGATCAGGAAGACCGTGTAGAACGAGCGGGTTTGAGAAACGGGCGGGTTCTGAATTGCCATGAATGAGTCCGAATACGTGTACTACGTGGCCGCGCACGACCTGTTTTATGCGGCCCTTGGAGCGGGCACATTCGCCGAAGGGTAACCCATCCGCCATTAGCTTGAAGTTGCAATGCGGCAAGAAAAATCCTGCGCCGGCCTGGGCGCGGCGCCGGCTTGTGGCATCATTGCGTGCTGTTGCCGCCGCCGGAAACACCGCCCGCCATGCCGAAAATCGCCGTATCCCACCGCCCGGCAAGGCCCGTCATCCATGCCCGGTAGCGGATTTCGCGGGGATCCGCGCCAGCTCTGGCGCGCCTTTCGCTGGTCGATGAGCGGGCTGCGCGCGGGCTGGCGGCACGAGGCCTCCTTCCGCCTGGAGGCCATGCTCACGGTCATCCTGCTGCCCGTCGGCTTGTGGCTGGGGCATGGGGCGCTGGAAAAAATCGCCCTGGTCTCGCCGGTGATCCTGGTGCTGTCGGTGGAGCTGCTCAATTCGGCGATCGAGGCGGTGGTCGACAAGGTCAGCCCGGAATTCCACGAACTGGCCGGCCGGGCCAAGGACATGGGCTCGGCGGCCGTGTTCCTGCTGCTGGTGCTAGTAGTGCTGTCCTGGGGGCTGATTCTGGGGCCGAGGTTCCTGGGTTGAACCAAGGTCGGCCAGGCGCAGGATTGCGCGCCCCTGCCGGGAATGATGCAATGAGGCCTCCACCGGATTGGAGCCGTCCCATGAACGCCTTGCGTGTCGCCGTGCTGTTGTTGCTGGCGCTGATGCTTTCCGGATGCGGTTACAACGCCATCCAGCAGCAGGATGAAGCGGTCAAAGCCCAGTGGTCGGAAGTGCTCAACCAGTACCAGCGCCGGGCGGACCTGGTGCCCAATCTGGTCAATACCGTAAAGGGTTATGCCGCGCACGAAGAGAAGGTCTTCAGCGACGTGGCCGACGCGCGCTCGCGCGTGGGAAGCATCCAGGTCAATGCCGGCGATGCCGAGTCGCTCGCCAAGTTCCAGGCCGCGCAAGGCCAGCTCACCGGCGCGCTGTCGCGCCTGATGGCCGTAAGCGAGAACTACCCGAACCTGAAGGCCGACGGTTTGTTCCAGAACCTGCAGGCGCAGCTGGAAGGCACCGAGAACCGTATTACCGTGGCGCGCAACCGTTACATTCAGGCCGTGCAGCAGTACAACTCGCTGATACGCACCTTCCCCAACAATCTCACCGCCAAGATGTTCGGCTACCAGGTCAAGCCCAATTTCTCGGTGGAGAACGAGAAGGCCATTGCCACGGCGCCTACCGTGGATTTCGGCACCGGCACGGCGCCTGCGCAGCCGGCCAGTCCCGCGCCCGCCGCGTCGGCACATTGACATGATGCGGCGCTGGCTGCGCCTTTGGGCGGTAGTGGCGGTAGCACTGCTGTCGCCATGGTCGGCGCCGCACGCCGACGACGAGCCGGCGGTTCCCACGCTTACGCGCCACGTCACCGACCTCACCGGCACGCTGACGCCGCAGCAGGTCGATCAACTCGATGCGCAACTGATCGGCCTGGAAAAAAACAAAGGCGCGCAGCTGGTGGTGCTGATGGTGCCCACCACGCAGCCGGACGACATCGACGATTATTCCCTGCGCGTGGCCGAAGCGAACAAGCTTGGGCGCCACGGCGTGGACGATGGCGTGCTGCTGTTCATCGCCAAAAATGACCGGCAGGTGCGCATCGAGGTAGGCTATGGCCTGGAAGGGGCGATTCCCGATGCGGCCTGCGCGCGCATCGTCCGCGAGTACATCGCACCCAGGTTTCGCAGTAACGATTACTTCGGCGGCATCCACGATGCGGTTGGCGCATTGACGCAATTGATCGATGGCGAGCCGCTGCCGCCGCCCGTGCACGGCAACGAAGTGAAGCAGCAGGGCCAGGATCTGCACGGCTTGTTCTTCCTGGCGATCTTTGCGCTGGTGTTCATGCGCGCCATCTTCGGGCGTGCCAGCGTCTTCGTGCGCGCGCCGCTGGGCGCCATCGTGATCGGCGGCCTGTGCTGGCTGGTGGCTTCGCTGGGCATCGGCATCCTGGGAGCCCTGATGGGGGGCGTGGCCATGCTGGTGCCGACCGGCGCAGGGCGTTCCATCGGCGGTGGCGGCTGGGGCGGATTCGGCGGCTGGGGTGGCGGCGGTTTCGGCGGCGGCGGCTTTGGCGGTGGGGGATTCGGCGGCGGCGGTGGTGGTGGATTCAGCGGTGGCGGCGGCAGTTTCGGTGGCGGCGGCGCCTCGGGGAGCTGGTGACATGACACGCATCCGGCGCCTGTTCGCCAATCTCTTCGACGGCTGGTTTCAACTGCATCGACGCTTTCCCTCCGAACTGCTCGACGAGATGACCAACGCCATCAGCGCGGGCGAGCACTTGCATCTGGGCGAGGTGCGCTTCGCCATCGAGGCGCGCCTCTCGGCGCATGCCGTGCTCGAAGGCGTCGATTCGCGCAGTCGCGCACGCGACGTGTTCAGCCTGTTGCGGGTGTGGGATACCGAGCACAATTGCGGCGTACTGCTGTACGTGCTGATGGCCGAGCACCGCATCGAAATCGTCGCCGACCGCGGCATTGCGCGGCGGGTCAACATCAACGAATGGACTTCGATCTGCGACGCCATGCGCGAGAGTTTCGCGGCGGGCAAATGGGGCGCCGGCGCGATGCGCGGCATCGCCGACACGCATGCCTTGCTGGCCAGGCACTTTCCCAGCCATGGCAAGTCGCGGCCGGACGAACTGCCGGATCGGCCGGTGCTGCTTTAAGCGTGAAAGGTTCAGTCCGGCACGGCGCACGGTGAAGCATCGGTGGCGGCCGCCACTTCGCCCCTCACGCGGCCACGCAGCGCAATGACCACTTTCAATGCCTGCTGCGGCAGGTCACGCACGCAGAATGTCAGCGTCTGGTTGTTGCTGCCGACATTGCCATCCGTCTTGAAGGTGACGTACTTCTTGGCATCGCTGCCCGTGATGAGGATCTTTTCCGAATAATGCCCGCCGGTATACAACGGCGTGCCCAGCGGTTGTCCCTTGTTGTCCAGGTCATGCCGCCCAATGAGCCAGCCGCCTGACCAGGCGGCGTCGCCGTTGCAGCGCAGGCCGTCGCGACTGGGGCAGAAGATCATCTGCCGCTGCTCGTTGACCGCCAGGTTGCGCGCGTGCTGCAGGGCGGCGATGTAGTCGGTCTGGGCCGTGCGCAGTTCATGCCGTTCCATGATGCGGTGGAACGCGGGAATGGCCATCGCGGCCAGCACCGCCAGCACGGCCAGCGTCATGATCTGCTCGATCAGCCCGAAACCACGCCGCGCAGCGCGAAAGGGAAAGTGAATGCGGTAGGGGTTCATCGGAGGGATGTTAGAGGCGCGCATCCGGGCGACAAACGGGCGCAGGGACGCTCGGCGTGTCCGGTTCTGCTGACAAATCGTGTCAGCATGCGGAGTTTAAAATGCACCCTGGTGCCCGCAGACTAAGCCCATGACCGACCGCGACCGCTTCGAACTCGTTTCCACCTACAAACCGTCCGGCGATCAGCCGGAGGCGATCAAGCGTCTGGTGGAGGGCTTCGAGGCGGGGCTGGCGGCGCAGACGCTGCTGGGCGTCACCGGTTCGGGCAAAACCTTCACGATTGCCAACGTGATCGAGCAGGTGCAGCGCCCCACCATCGTGCTGGCGCCGAACAAGACGCTGGCCGCGCAGCTCTACGGTGAGTTCAAGGAATTCTTTCCGCACAACGCGGTGGAATACTTCGTCAGCTACTACGACTACTACCAGCCCGAAGCCTACGTGGTCGCCTCGGACACCTATATCGAGAAAGACGCCTCGATCAACGATCACATCGAGCAGATGCGGCTGGCCGCGACCAAGGCGCTGCTATCGCGCAAGGACGCCCTGATCGTGGCGACGGTGTCGGCGATCTACGGACTGGGCGACCCGGAAGACTATCTCTCGTTGCGCCTGATCCTGGCGCGCGGCGAACGCATCGAGCAGCGTGCGCTGATCCGCCAGCTCACCGAGTTGCAGTACACCCGCAACGAGATGGAACTGCGCCGCGGTACCTATCGCGTGCGTGGCGAGATCATCGACGTATTTCCGGCCGAATCGGAAACCGAGGCGTTGCGCATCGAGCTGTTCGACGGCGAGGTGGAAAACCTTTCGCTGTTCGATCCGCTTACCGGCGAAACGATCCGCAAAGTGCCGCGCTACACCGTCTATCCGCGCACGCATTACGCCAGCACGCGCGAAAGCGTGTTGAACGCGATCGATACGATCAAGGAAGAACTGAAGGAGCGCCTGGAATACCTCTACCGCGAAAATCGCCTGGTGGAGGCGCAGCGCCTGGACCAGCGCACGCGTTTCGACGTGGAAATGATGGCCGAAGTCGGCTTTTGCCAGGGCATCGAGAACTACTCGCGCCATCTCACGCGCCGCGCCGCGGGCGAGCCGCCGCCGACCCTGTTCGACTACCTGCCGCCTGACGCGGTGCTGGTCGTGGACGAATCGCACGTCACCGTGCCGCAGCTGGGCGCGATGTACAAAGGCGACCGTTCGCGCAAGGAAACCCTGGTCGAATTCGGCTTCCGCCTGCCTTCGGCCATGGACAACCGGCCGCTACGCTTTGAGGAATGGGAGCGCCGCGCGCCGCGCACGATTTTCGTCTCCGCCACCCCTAGCAAGTACGAACTGGAAAAATCCGGCGATGCGATCGTCGAGCTGGTGGTGCGCCCCACCGGCCTGGTCGATCCGCTAGTGGAGGTGCGCCCGGTGCGCACGCAGGTGGACGATTTGCTCGGCGAAGCCAAGAAGCGCATTGCCATGGGCGACCGCGTGCTGGTCACCACGCTTACCAAGCGCATGGCCGAAAACCTCACCGAGTACCTCAGCGAACACGACGTGAAGGTGCGCTATTTGCACTCGGACATCGAGACCGTGGAACGCGTGGAAATCATCCGCGACCTGCGCCTGGGCGAGTTTGACGTGCTGGTCGGCATCAACCTGCTGCGCGAGGGTCTGGACATGCCCGAGGTGTCGCTCGTGGCGATCCTCGACGCGGACAAGGAAGGCTTCCTGCGCTCCACCGGCTCGCTGATCCAGACCATCGGCCGCGCCGCACGCAACCTGCGCGGCAAAGCCATTCTCTACGCCGACGAGATCACCCGTTCGATGCGCGCCGCGATGGACGAAACCAGCCGCCGCCGCGAGAAACAGGAAGCCTGGAACCAGGCGCACGGCATCACGCCCAAGTCGGTGGTGCGGCGCATTGCCGACATCATGGAAGGCGCCCGCAGCGAAGGGGCGGGGCGCGGGCGCGGCAAGTCAGTCCGCGGGCGTGCCGCGGCGGTGGCGGAGGACGGCGCCGAGTACGCCAACCTGAACGCGGATCAGGCCGCCGCCGCCATCAAGCGCCTGGAGGCGGACATGCGCAAACACGCCGAAAACCTGGAATTCGAGGAGGCCGCACGCCTGCGCGACCGGATTCACCAGCTGCGCGAGCGGGCTTTGCGGTAACCAACCGCTTCCCGTATACTGCACGGCTCGCGCGGCTTGCCGGGCGCCTGTGGGCGGTTAGCTCAGCGGTAGAGCACTTCCTTGACATGGAAGGGGTCACAAGTTCGATCCTTGTACCGCCCACCAATTCTGTCACTTCCAGTGTTTTCTTAAGAGTTTTCTTGGAAGTGGCTTAAAGAAGCACTTTGGCACGGTTAGTCAGAGGCTTTCAAAGGAATCCGCAAGGGTTCCTTTTTTGTTTCTAGCACCTGAGAACGTTCACAAAATATGCCCTTTGTTCACGACGTTCAATGTGAACGCAGTGATGGGTCATAGTGCTACCCGCTTCCTACCAATGCCTCTGCGGAATGGTTGAACAGGCCAAGCTGGCCTTGTCACATCGGTTGTTGATGACGGACAACTTGTTCTACGAACTTTTGTCCACGGGAAGATCTGAAGTACGTGCTGCATGTTTCGCGAAACTTGGAGACGGCGAGAATCCAGTGTTGCTCATAGGCGCTGCGTGTCGTGCGACCCACACGCAACACATCCGGCTCAGATTTGATGCCTCGCTGCATGGAGCGCTCGGAGCCCACTTCTTGGCTCACGTACCGGAAAACTCTCCAGAGGGCAGGGCACCCCAGCGGGCGAGCATGTCAGTGATGACAGGCATGGATGGTTGTGTCGGAAGATGATCTTGGAAAAAGCCTTACCGGTCAGCAGTCTATAGATGTTCTGTCGGAAGACCTCTTTGGACTATCCATTTTTGTTCAGTTTAGGTTTTTTTTAAAAAAAAGGACCTTCCCCCAATCGCCTGATAACGGGGCATTGAGGTGCCCAGCGCCAATCATTCCGGCTACCACCTCCGTTTCGCCGCCTAGGTGCGAGCCGTTCTGGATATTTCATGGGCGGTGTAACAAACAGCGACGCCGCCGAAGGCTGTCCATGACCAGGGTTTGTGTGCGCAGGGGTTATCTCTCGTGCTGGTCGATAAATGACTTTTCCAGTTCGATTTCACGTTGCAGGGCACGAATCTGCATACCGTGGATCTGCTCATCGACCATGGCCAGGGCATCGTCCAGTTAAAGGTTGTTTACGGCATCGGCCAATGTCCCACATCGATAGTTGAAAGACCCCCATGCCGGCGGGTGCCTTCGCAAGTGGTTCGTCGACTTGATTGATGTGGAAAGCGGGGGCTGCTTGCCTGGCGCCAATGGTCGGATTCGGCGAGCGCGGAAGGGCGTTTGTCTTGCAGCACGGCAATCGTGCCAATCCCGTAAAGGCAGGTCATCGCGAACATTCGCAGATAGGTCTACCTGTATGGGCTTGCTGCGGATTTTCTTGCCGAGGACGGCGCAGTGCCTGTTCAGATCGCGGCTTGTGATGTCGCTGGTGCTCTGCCGAACAAAACCTTCAACGTAGCCCGTGCGCATGGGGCAGATAGCTGCCAGTACGGTTTCGATGGATGAAGTCAGACATTCGATCCTTGTGCCGCCCGCTCATTCTCGATAAAACAGCGTACTTCGCAGTACGCCGTTTTCATTTGCGTCATCGGGAGCTTTGGCATGGTTTATCTCTGGGTCAAGACGTTCCATCTGTTGTTTGCGATTGCCTGGATGTCGGCGGTGTTCTACCTGCCGCGGATCCTGGTGAATATCGCCGAGGCCGGCGATGAGGCGGCAGTGAAGGCGCGGCTTTATTTGATGGGACGTCGCCTTTACCGGTTCGGGCATCATCTATTTGGTATCGCCTTTCTGCTGGGGCTGGCTTTGTGGCAGGGTTGGCGGGTGTTTCCGCAGGCTTTGCCCAATGTCGTGGGGTCGATGCATTGGATCGACGCCAAGCTCACCTTGGTTGCCGTGCTGTTGATCTATTTCATCTGGGCCGGGCGACTGCTGAAGAAAAGCGAGCAGGGCGGTGCGTTGCCTTCGGCGCGCGCATTGCGGTTGATCAATGAACTACCCGTGCTGCTGTTGCTGGGCGTGCTGTTCTTTGTGCTGGCCAAGCCATTTTGACGGATACGCGGTTTTTCCTTCACCGCATTCCGACGCAGGCCGGAATGACGGTGAGAAGCGTCACTTACGCTTGGACGCGATAGTAATCGCGATACCACTGGGCAAAGCGTTTCACGCCGACCTCGATCGGCGTATTCGGCGCATACCCCACATCGCGGCGTAGCGCCGAGACGTCCGCCCAGGTGTCGGGCACGTCGCCGGCTTGCATGGGTAGCAGGCGTTTCTCGACTTCGCGGCCAAGATGCTGCTCAAGCAGTTCGATGAAGCGCATCAGCTGCACGGGCTGATCGTTGCCGATGTTGTACACACGGTACGGTGCGTGCGATGTGCCGGTGTTCGGGTTCAACGGATCGTAGGCGGGATCGGGCTGCGCCACGTGATCGATGGTACGGATCACGCCTTCGACGATGTCGTCCACATAGGTGAAATCGCGGCTGTGGTTGCCGTAATTGAAAACATCGATCGGCTCGCCGCGCACGATGCGGTCGGCGAACAGGATCGGCGACATGTCCGGGCGCCCCCACGGTCCGTATACGGTGAAGAAGCGCAGGCCGGTCGTCGGCAAGCCATACAGATGGCTGTAGGTATGCGCCATCAATTCATTGGCCTTCTTGGTCGCCGCGTAAAGGCTCACCGGATGATCGACGGCGTCCTCCACCGCGAACGGGAGCTTGCGGTTGGCGCCGTAGACGGAGCTGGACGAGGCGTAGACCAGGTGTTCCACCTTGCCGTGGCGGCAGGCCTCCAGCACGTTGACGAAGCCCACGATGTTGCTTTGAACATACGCATTTGGATTCTTCAGCGAATAACGCACGCCGGCCTGGGCGGCGAGGTTGGCCACGCGCTGCGGCTGGAAAGCGCCGAACGCCTGGTTGATGGCGGCCGTATCGGCCAGATCGGCGCGCAGGTGGGTGTAGCGCGGGTGGCTGGCGAAACGGGCCAGGCGCGCTTCCTTCAGCGTCGGATCGTAATAATTGTTGTGATTGTCGATGCCGAAAACCTCATCGCCACGGGCCAGCAATCGTTCCGCGAGCGTGGCGCCAATAAACCCGGCGGTGCCGGTCACGAGGATGCGCATCGGGAGCTTCCAGGGAAAGAATGGCCGTATTCTATCGCCCGTGCGCCGGTTTGATCGTCGCAGGCGAATTGACAGCGGCGTCGCGCTAAATTAGCTTTTTATCCCCGAACCCAAGAGACAAGGTGGCCCGCGCCCACGCGCCGGTCGAGTGTGCGACATGGCAACTATCCACTTCCCACGCTGAGCCCGCCACGCCTTGTGCTTTCACCCAAGGGCGCGTGGCGCCTTTATTTTTGCCCGTGATCCGCAAGGGCAAGCCGATACCGCCATCCATGGCCGGTTTCTCCAGGAAAATCACCTTGCCCCCGGGCGATGTGACAGGTAAACAACCATGATCGAAATCACGCTACCCGACGGCAGCAAACGCCCCTTCGACCACCCCGTTACGGTGCAGGACGTCGCCGCGTCCATCGGCGCGGGCCTGGCCAAGGCCACGCTGGCCGGCAAGGTCGATGGCAAGCTGGTGGACGCCAGTTTTCCGATCGAGCACAACGCCAGTCTCGAAATCGTCACCGAGAAAAGCCCGGAGGCGCTGGAGATCCTGCGCCACTCCACGGCACACCTGCTGGCGCAGGCCGCGCAGCGCCTGTTCCCGGGCGCGCAGGTCACGATCGGCCCGGTGATCGACAATGGTTTCTATTACGATTTCGCCTACGAACGCCCGTTCACGCCCGACGATCTGGTGAAGATCGAGGCGGAAATGGAAAAAATCGTGAAGGAACAACTGCCCGTCGTGCGCAGCGTGAAGTCGCGCGACGACGCGGTGGCGTTCTTTCGCGGGCTGGGCGAAAACTACAAGGCCGAAATCATCCAGAGCATCCCCGCGAACGAGGAGCTTTCGCTCTATTCGCAGGGCGAGTTCACCGACCTCTGCCGCGGCCCGCATGTACCCAACACCGGCAAACTGCGCGCGTTCAAATTGATGAAGGTGGCTGGCGCGTATTGGCGCGGCGATTCCAACAACGCCATGCTCACGCGTATCTACGGCACGGCCTGGCTTAACGACAAGGATCTGAAAGCCTACCTGCATCAGCTGGAAGAGGCCGAAAAGCGCGATCACCGCAAGATCGGCAAGGCGCTGGACCTGTTCCACCAGCAGGAAGAGGCGCCGGGCATGGTGTTCTGGCATCCCAACGGCTGGGCCATCTGGCAGGCGGTGGAGCAATACGTGCGCGGCGTGTACCGCAGCAGCGGCTACCAGGAAGTGCGCGGCCCGCAGATCATGGACGTAAGCCTGTGGAAGAAGTCCGGCCACTGGGACAACTACCAGGAAAACATGTTCTTCACGGAGTCGGAAAAGCGCACGTATGCGCTCAAGCCGATGAACTGCCCCGGCCACGTGCAGATCTACAACACCAACCTGCACAGCTACCGCGACCTGCCGATCCGCTACGGCGAGTTCGGCGGTTGCCACCGCAATGAACCGTCGGGTGCCTTGCACGGCATCATGCGCGTGCGCGCCTTCACCCAGGACGACGGTCACGTCTTCTGCACGGAAGAGCAGATCGAATCGGAAGTCACCGCCTTCCACCGGCAGGCCATGAAGGTGTATGCCGATTTCGGTTTCAACGACATTGCCCTGAAGATCGCCCTGCGCCCGGACAAGCGCATCGGCAGCGACGAGGTGTGGGATCGCGCCGAGCACGCCCTTCGCGCCGCGCTCGGGTCCGCTGGCGTGCAGTGGGAAGAATTGCCGGGCGAGGGCGCCTTCTACGGCCCGAAGATCGAGTACCACATGAAGGACTCCATCGGCCGCGGCTGGCAGGTCGGCACGATGCAGGTGGACTTCATGATGCCCGAGCGCCTGGGGGCGGAGTACGTGGACGAGCACAGCCAGCGCCGGCACCCGGTGATGCTGCATCGGGCCATTGTGGGGTCCATGGAGCGCTTCATCGGCATCCTGATCGAACACCACGCGGGCAATCTGCCCGCCTGGCTGGCCCCGGTGCAGGCGATGGTCTTCAGTATTACCGACGCGCAGTCCGACTATGTCCGGCAGGTGACGCAAACCCTTGTCGAGAAAGGCTTCCGGGTGCAGGCGGATTTGCGCAACGAAAAGGTCGGCTATAAAATCCGCGAACATACGATACAGAAAGTCCCCTACCTGCTTGTGGTCGGTGATCGCGAAAAGGAGTCGGGCGCTGTTTCCGTGCGTACCCGTTCGGGCGAAGATCTGGGCAGCATGCCGCTTGCCAGCTTCATCGAACGCCTGGAGGCCGAGACGCGGCGCTGATGCCGCCCGGCCGATTCAAAACATCTTCTGGAGGATAGTGGTATCGCCACCACAGAAACTAAGGGCAACCGTCGTAACCACGAGATCCGCGTCCCCCGCGTGCGCGTGATCGGACCGGATTCCGAGCAGCTGGGCATCCTTACCCGCGACGAGGCGCTGCGCGCAGCCGACGAAGCCGGGCTCGACCTGGTCGAGATCCAGCCTAACGGCGACCCGCCGGTCTGCCGCATCATGGACTACGGCAAGTTCAAGTTCGAAGCCCAGAAGAAGGCCCAGGCGGCCAAGAAGAAGCAGAAGCAGGTCGAGATCAAGGAAGTGAAGTTCCGTCCGGTCACGGACGTGGGCGACTACCAGATCAAGCTGCGCAACATGCTTCGCTTCCTGGAGGAGGGTGACAAGGTCAAGGTCACCATCCGGTTCCGTGGCCGCGAGATGTCCCACCAGGATCTCGGTCAGGACCTGGCCAAGCGCATTCAGGAAGACGTGGGCGAGAACGGTATCGTCGAATCCTTCCCGCGCCTGGAAGGTCGCCAGATGGTGATGATGATCGGGCCGAAGAAGAAGTAAGCCCCCGTTTGATCCTCAGCGAACAACTCCCTCCCCCCGCGTGCGGCAGGGGAGGGTTGGGGTGAAGCCCAGCCATGGGGCGAGGGCGTTACCCCTCCCAGCCTCCCCCTGCTTCGCAGGGGAGGGCAAAATCCGCGAGGATGTAGACCCGGGCTGGCGTTGCCGCCCGCATTTCCGTATACTTTTCAGTTCGACCCGCAAGGAAGGGTCGTGAACCGATCGTGGCAGGACGGAAAGCGTGGCCCCCAAGGCCACCGCCAGATCAGTCAGAAACCGGGGCCGCTCTCATCAAAAAGGGCCTTCCCCATCAAGGAGCATTCCCATGCCCAAGATCAAGACCAATCGCGCGGCTGCGAAGCGTTTTCGCAAAACCGCGTCCGGCAAGTTCAAGGCCGGCCATGCGTTCAAGTCGCACATTCTGACCAAGAAGTCGACCAAGCGTAAGCGCAACCTGCGCGCCACCAACCACGTCAAGGCATGCGACACCAAGGGTGTAGCACGCATGTTGCCGTATCTCTAAGGCGGAGGACTGAACCATGGCTCGTGTAAAGCGTGGCGTTACCGCCCGTCGTCGTCACAAGAAAATCATCGGCCGTGCGAAGGGCTACTACAACGCCCGTCGCAAGGTCTTCCGCGTCGCCAACCAGGCCGTCATCAAGGCCGGTCAGTACGCCTATATCGGCCGCAAGCAGAAGAAGCGCCAGTTCCGCGCCCTGTGGATCGTGCGTATCAATGCGGCGGCCCGTCAGTTCGGCCTGTCCTACAGCCGCCTGATCAATGGCCTGTCCAAGGCCGGCATCACGGTCGACCGCAAGGTGCTGGCTGACATCGCCGTGCACGACATCAAGGCGTTTGGAGCCATCGCGGAAAAGGCGAAGGCCAGTCTGGCCGCTTGATCGTCGATCACTGACGAAATGAAGTGAATCAAGCGGGGAGAAGGCCTTAAGCCTTCTCCCCGTTTTTGTTTGCGTTGATCGTTCGTAACGCATCAGCTCCTCCCTCTGCTCGCAGGGGGAGGTTGGCAAGGGGAACGCTCTTGCTCTGTTGAAGGGCTTCACCCCCTGGCCCTCCCCTGCAGCACGCAGGGAAGGGGATGAAAAGCGAATGGGATCGCTCCATGAACCTGCCCGGGACTGCACCAATGGAAGACCTGGATAGCCGCGCCGCTCACGCGCTGGCGGACATCGACAAGGCCGACTCGCTCGAGTCCCTCGACGCGTTGCGCGTGAGCCTGCTCGGCAAGAGCGGCATCATCACCGCCGCGCTCAAGGCACTCGGCGCGCTTTCGCCCGACGAACGCAAGGCGCGCGGCGCCGACGTCAACCGCGTGAAAGAGCGCATTGCCGACGCGCTCGCCCTGCGCAAGCAGACGCTGGAGCAAGCCGAACTCGATCGCCGCCTCGCCTCCGAAAAGCTCGACATCAGCATGCCCGGACGCAACGGCGAACGCGGCGGCATTCATCCGATCACGCGCGCGCTGGAACGCATCTCGGCGATCTTCGCGCGGCTGGGCTATCAACGCGCGGACGGGCCGGAAATCGAGGACGACTGGCACAACTTCGAAGCCTTGAATTTCCCGCCGCACCATCCGGCGCGTGCCATGCACGACACCTTCTATTTCGGCGACGGCCGCCTGCTGCGCACGCATACCTCGCCGGTGCAGATCCGCTCGATGAAAGGCCGCCAGCCGCCGATCCGCGTGATCGCGCCCGGCAAGGTCTATCGCAGCGACTCGGACCAGACGCACTCGCCGATGTTCCATCAGATCGAAGGCCTGCTGGTGGACGAAACCTCCAGCTTCGCCGATCTGAAAGGCACGCTGGCCCAATTCATCCGCGCCTTCTTCGAGCGCGATTTCGACATGCGCTTCCGCCCCAGCTACTTCCCTTTCACCGAGCCCAGTGCCGAGGTGGACATTCGCTGGGACGCAGAAGACGGCTCCACGCGCTGGCTGGAAGTGCTCGGCTGCGGCATGGTGCATCCGAACGTGCTGAAGAACTGCGGCATCGATCCGGAGCGCTACACCGGCTTCGCCTTCGGCCTTGGCGTGGAGCGCTTTGCGATGTTGCGCTATGGCGTTTCCGACTTGCGCGCGTTCTTTGAGAACGACCTGCGCTTCCTCAAGCAACTGGCGTAATCGAAGCAGGAACCGACACGCATGAAATTCTCGGAAAACTGGCTGCGCCATCACGTGCCCACGTCAGCCCCGCGCGATCAGTTGGTCGCCACGCTGACCGCAATCGGCCTGGAAGTGGAAGACGTTGCCGCGCTGGGCGATTCGCTGGACGGGGTGGTCGTCGCGCGCATCGTCAGCGCGCAAAGACACCCGCAGGCCGATCGGCTGCAGGTGTGCGACGTGGACACCGGCAACGGCATGGTCCAGATCGTCTGCGGCGCGCCCAATGCGCGCGCCGGCCTGCTAGTGCCGCTGGCGACGGTGGGGGCGCAGCTCCCCGGCGGCATCGCCATCAAGGCGGCCAAGCTGCGCGGCGTGGAATCGTTCGGCATGCTGTGCTCGGCCAAAGAACTGGGCATCGATGCGGACGCATCGGGCCTGCTCGAACTGCCCGCCGATGCCCCGGTCGGTACGCCGCTGGCCGCCTATCTTGGCTTGCCGGACGCCAGCATCGAGATCAAGCTGACGCCCAACCGCGCCGACTGCTTCAGCGTGCGCGGCATCGCTTTTGACGTCGCCGCCGCGCTGGGCGGCCAAGTGGTGCCGCTCGACGCCGAACCCGTACCCGCCGGCAGCGATGCCGCCATGAAGATTGTGCTTGACGCCGGCGCACGCGTGCCGCGCTTTGCCGGCCGCGTCATCGACAACGTGGATGCCACGGTGCCAACGCCCGTATGGATGGCCGAGCGGCTGCGTCGCAGCGGCCTGCGTCCGATCAGCTTCCTGGTCGATGTCACGCAGTATGTGATGCTTGAGCTGGGCCAGCCGATGCACGCGTTCGACAAGGACACGCTGGAAGGCGAGGTCGTGGTGCGTCCGGCGCGTGCGGGCGAATCGCTGGCACTGCTCGACGGCCGCACGGTCGAGCTGGACGAGGATTTCCTGGTGGTCGCCGACAGCCGTGGCGGCACGGGCGCGCGCGCCGTGGCGCTCGGCGGCATCATGGGCGGGGCGGAAACGCGTGTTACCGACACCACCCGCAACGTGTTCCTGGAAGCTGCGCACTGGATTCCCGCGGCCATCATCGGCCGCAGCCGCAAGCTGGGCATGCACACCGATGCCGGGCATCGCTTCGAGCGCGGCGTCGACCCGCAGCTGCCGGGCATCGCCATCGAATACGCCACCCGGCTGATCCTGGCCGTCGCCGGCGGCGTGGCCGGCCCCTTGTTGGACGTGACACTGCCGCAGCATCTGCACGCGCCCCAGTCCATCGTGTTGCGTCGTGCGCGGCTGGCTCGCGTGCTTGGCCTGACCGTGGCCGATGAGGAAGTCACGCGCATCTTCACGGCGCTCGGCATGACGGTCGAGCCGCTGGCGGAGGGTTGGCGGGTCACCGCGCCCAGCCGCCGTTTCGACATCGAGCGCGAGGAAGACCTGATCGAAGAAGTCGCGCGCATCCACGGCTACGAAAACATCCCCACCCACACCCCCGCCGGGGCGCTGCGGCTGTCCACCGAGCCGGAAGCGCGCCTCGGCGAGCTGCCCTTGCGCGAACAAATGGCTGCGCGCGGCTACTACGAAGCGGTCAACCTGGCTTTCGTCAGCCATGCCCTGCTGGAAAAGTGGGGCATGGGCGAGAAGCTCGTGCCGCTGGCCAATCCGCTTTCGGCCGACCTGGCGGTCATGCGGCCGTCTCTGCTGCCGGGCCTGATCCAGGCCCTGTCGCACAATCGGGCGCGCCAGCAGGAGCGCGTGCGCCTGTTCGAGCTCGGCCGCGTGTTTGCGGCGGGCGATCCGCCTGAGGAAACCCCCAGCCTGGCCGTCGTCGCCAGCGGCAATGCGCACGCCGAACAATGGGGCGAAGCCGCCCGAGCGCTGGATTTCTTCGACCTCAAGGGCGACCTGGACGCGCTGATCGCCTGGGGCGGGGAGCCGTGGCGCTGGTCCGTCCATGCCCACGACCTGCCCGGATGGCTGCATCCTGGCCGGGGCGCCCGGGTAGCCTGCGACGGCCGCACCGTGGGCTACCTTGGCGCACTGCATCCGCAGCTGGCCAAGGCGCTGGACCTGGGGCCGGACGTCCATGTGCTAGAACTGGCCCTCGACCCGGTGCTGGGCCGCCGCCTGCCCAAGGCCCAGCCGGTGGCGCGCTTCCCGGCGGTCCGGCGGGATATCGCCGTCGATGTTCCTGAACGGGTGGGTTGGTCACACATTGAGCAAGTCGTCCGCGGCACCCTGGGAGGGGCCCTGGCGGAGCTGCGCCTGTTCGACCGTTACAGCGGCAAAGGGGTCGAAGCGGGCCGAAAGAGTCTCGCTATGGGCTTGATTTTGCAGGACGCTTCACGCACCCTTACCGACGACGACGCGGATCGCTGCGTTCGAAATGCGGTGGCTGCGTTGGAGGCGTCATGCGAGGCAAAATTGCGAGGGTAAGATGGCGGCGCTGACAAAGGCGGAGATGGCCGAGCGCCTCTTCCTCGAGGTAGGCCTTAACAAACGTGAAGCAAAAGAGTTCGTGGACGCCTATTTCGAGGTCGTCCGCGAAGCGTTGGAAAGGGGCGAGCAGGTCAAGCTGTCCGGATTCGGCAACTTCGATCTGCGGCAGAAGAACCAGCGACCGGGTCGCAACCCCAAGACGGGCGAGGAGATTCCGATCTCCGCCCGCAGGGTGGTGACGTTCCGGCCAGGGCAGAAACTCAAGGTGCGAGTCGAGGGCTATGCTGGATCAGGGGAATAACACCGAGCTGCCTGCCATCCCGGCCAAGCGCTACTTCACCATCGGTGAAGTCAGCGACCTGTGCGGGGTGAAGCCTCACGTGCTTCGTTACTGGGAGCAGGAGTTTCCTGCGCTCAACCCGGTCAAGCGCCGCGGCAACCGCCGCTATTACCAGCGCCACGACGTGCTGATGATTCGCCAGATCCGTTCGTTGCTGTACGACGAAGGCTTCACCATCACCGGCGCCCGTGCCCGGTTGGAAGGCCCTCAGGCGCGGATGGAGGCCAGCATGTCGCACCAGATCGTGCGCCAGGTGCGCATGGAGCTGGAAGAGGTCCTCGCGCTGCTGCGTCGCTGAACCCTACCGGCGGGCTTGCCGGAACTGCTATAATCGCTTTCTTTGCCGAACTGTCGGGGCGTAGCGCAGCCTGGTAGCGCATTTGCCTGGGGGGCAAAGGGTCGTGGGTTCGAATCCCGCCGCCCCGACCAATTCGGAAAAGAAATCAGCAATTTGCAAATGGGCGTGAATATTTCCGCCTTATGCGTCCACTTATCCACACCTAATGCTTGAGCGCGATGCCGATCGAAGCATCTGTCCGTGGCGCCTCATGGTCGCCCAAATAAGGGGCGGCCATCGTCTCGCTGGTATGCGTCATCAGCTCCTGCACTTCCTTCGCCGACTAGCCCGCCTCGCGCAACAGCGCGCTATCCACATCCTCTAATGTATAGGGAAGCAATGGCGACGCGACCATTACCCAAGGAATGGCCGTGACCGTGGGCAGCCGAACTTCAAGCAGTCCGATCAATGGTCGCGGATATCTCTCCAGTGGTAATGAAGACTATGACGCGAATGATCCTGCATCCGCTGCAGCAAGTGCAGGCATCGGCAGCGCGGCGAGTATCAACATCGGAGAATATGCGTAAAAAAAGGACCCCGATTGGGTCCTCACTATGTTCACTTTGTTTTCGCTGTTTGTAGACTTTGATTCTTCGCGACGGCCTACGTGTTCGCCGGCACTCCTGGCGATAAGGGATCAGCAAGCTCAAGGAAGGGCATGAGCTATCTGATTTTCAGGGTTGCTTTAAAGGCATAGAGCGCGTCATCAGGATGGATGCCATCGGGCAGGTGCGCTTGCCCATTCGGAAATGGTGAAGCGATCGCAGTGCATTCAGTCCAGATGACTCCAGTGGTATTCCGATAGATGCTGATTTCCGAGATGATCGGCCAATCGCACCATGCTTCGTAAGCATTATTGTCATCGGTGCGATGTTTATGCGTTCGCATGACTCGCTATGCCGAGAAGGTAGGTCATGCCGATCAAGGGTGTTTTGACTTTAATTTCTGTCGAGTTCCAGTTGTAGTTCATGCTGTAGCCTCGTCCAGGTTTGGCGAACTGTTTTGTGCCGATCGTTTCGGGGTAAGAAGACGCTTGCCCGGAAGCTCGATATAGCGATATGTCACGGCCGAGATGGCAATGACGATGCTCACGAAGGCTACAAAAGCTGAGTCACTAGCAAACGGGCGCGAGGGTTCGACGCCAAGAATGATCTGTCCAATTCGTGCGCAAAGAATCAGCGAGAAATGGATCATGTAGATGGAGTAGGAGCGCTCCCCAAGCCACACCAATGTCCTGATGGAAAGAGCGCGGCATGCCCATGGGCTCATCAGCACCACGATGATGGAGGCAGGAAAGCCGATCAGTGAGATGGCAAGATCGATGCCGCGTCCGTTCAGCCTGTGGCTATGGAAATACACATACATCGCCATTGCGAAGGCAATAAACAGTGCGTTCCACAATGCCGCTTGGGTGAAACGATCACGATAGTTCTCGTAGAGCCTGAAGGTGAGGGCGCCGATAAAAAATCCCGCCCCGGTTCGCGCCACGAGCACAGACACATGCCACCACGCGTAGCCAATGTCATAAAAGCTGCGGTGCAAAAAGACCTGTATGCATGCGACAGCTGCGGCGCCTGCCGTGATCAGCGACAGCCGGCGGGGCAACGCAATCATGCATAGGAACGCTATGTTGACAAGAAACTCAGTGGATATCGACCACGATGGCTGGTTGAATGAGAACAGCCCATGTTGCAGACCAGACGATTGCAGTAGCAGCAGATTCGCGCCGAAGTTATAGGCGTCATTGAAGCGGAACGGATCGAAGGGAATAGCCAGGTTTGATGTCCCCAGCTGGATCGCCAGAATTACGAGCAGCATGATCAAGTGCAGCGGGTAGAGGCGAGCGATGCGTTGCCCAATATTGGCACCGATCGCTCGACGTCTGGAATCTGTCCAATATGTCCTCGCCAGTACGAAGCCCGATAGCGCGAAGAAGAAGTCAACCATCGGCAGCCCGTTCTTGTAGAACGGTGCCAGTACGGTCTCAAATGGGGAGGACTGAAAGTACCCTCGGTAATGCCAGCAGACCACGCCCAGCGCCGCAATGGCGCGCATGCTATCCAACGCCGGCAATCGACCCTTTTGTTCCATGCAGAATCCTCCCCTTGAGGTACATGATAATCCAGACGTTCCGGGGCGTCGCTCGATCCTATCGAGCCGCAAGTTATTGATCGCGCTGCGTCGATTTGCACCATCTTTTTAGCTCTAAGTTCGCCTTGATTTCCATAGGAATCATGTGGATATGTTCATCTGGCTACCTGCGTGGGGCAAGAGGTCGTGAGTTCGAATCCCGCCATCCGACTAATTCGGAAAAGCTACAGAACGGCGCCTTGGCGCCCTTTTTAATCGGGATGCAGGATGCCTCGGCGTTTTTTATTCCCGGCATCGCACCACCTGGACATGTGCATGCGACGGCAACGCGTTAGTCTGCGTGCCAGTGTTTTCCCCCGTGCCGACAGGAGATCCGCTCATGCCGTCGAACCACTGTCATCCCGACGCCCCGCACGTGAAGTTGAAGGCGCCGGACTGGTACATCTCCTCGCTGATGCTCGACCGCGCGCTCGATGCGATCCTGCGGCGGGTAAAGAAGCTGGACCGGAATCATGACATTCCCTACCTCGCCGGTTACAGCCAGGATGGCAAGACGATCTATATCGATCGGCATCTGCCCAAGTCATTCACCTTCCGCGGCCGCACCATTGATGTGGACCGCTTCCTGATTTTGCACGAGGAAGTGGAAAAAACGCTGATCGACCAGCTCGGCCTGCATTATCTGCACGCGCACCAGATTGCCACGCGCGCCGAAGAAGCCGCGGTGCATGCGCATCGCGTCACGTGGAAAGCCTACGATCGTTTCATGCAGAAATACGTCAAGTCGATCGGCGACGAGCGGCTTGCCAAGGTGCCGGCCGATCTGGATCTGAAGCCGTATCGTGACTATCACGACTACGACCTGCTGCAGCGGATGGAGCAGCACATGGAGCGCGTCGACGGCGGGGAGGCCGGGCAAAAGGAAGCGTTGAAGCGTTATGCGCAGGCCTTCCGCGAAGCACTACGCGTGCAGCGGCGCCACGCGCTGCACGACGATGCGCCGCCGGATAAGCGCCGCAAGCCGGCCACCAAGCGGCCGGGTGTAGCGAAGGCAAAGGCCGCACCGGCCAAATTCGGCAAGGCGACGGGCAAGCGCGCAGCAAGCGTAAAACCGCGCAAATAAGCCGGTGACACCGGCCTTCCGGCGCAGGTCGGAAGGCCGCGCGAACGTTGGCGGCAACGCTTACGCCGCCTTCGCCATCTCGGTGTCGCCGCTCGATGAAGCGACCTGGAAGAACGCCACGCTCTCCACCAGCGAGCGTGCGCGCACCTGCACCGTGCTGGCGGCAGCGGCGGCTTCCTCGACCAGCGCGGCGTTGCTCTGGGTCACTTCGTCCATCTGCCGTACCGCGCGGTTGACCTGTTGAATGCCGTTGGCCTGCTCGACGCTTTGCGCGGCGATCAAGCCGACCGACTGCGCGACGTTGTCCACGCCTTCCAACAGCTTGCCGACCATCCATTCCGCGCGGCCGATCATCTGCGTGCCGCTGTCGATGATCGTGACCGATTCCTCGATCAGTGTGCGGATCTCCCGCGATGCCGTGCGCGAGCTGCGGGCCAGCGACTGCACTTCGGCCGCGACCACGTTGAAGCCTTTGCCGGCTTCCCCGGCGCGTGCCGCTTCCACCGATGCATTGAGCGCCAGAATGTGCGTCTGCGTGGCGATGCGATCAATCATGTCGGTGATTTCGGTGATCCGGCCGGCAACGTTTTGTACCTGGGTCATGGCGCCCACGGCTTCGGACATCGCCGTGCTGCTCTGGCGCGCGATGTTCGATGCCGATTCAACCAGCTGGCTCGCTTCATGCGCGCGCGTCGCGTTGGCGTTGACGCTATCGGTAAATTCCTGCATCGACGCTGCCGTTTCTTCCAGCGCGGCTGCCTGTTGGCTGGTGCGCGCGGAAAGGTCCTGATTGCCGCTGGCAATCTGCTGGGTGGACGTGGAAATTTCGGTGGAGCCTGCGCGAATCGAGTTGACGACGCTGCGCAGCTGTTCGTTCATCGCGCCGAGCGCGTGCAGCAATTTGCCGGTTTCGTCGCGGCTGTCGGACGCCACCAGGGTGGACAGGTTGCCCTGCGCGACGGCCTGCGCCACTTTCACGGCGCGGCCGATCGGGGCAGTGATGCTGTATGCCAGCGCCCAGATCAGAAACGCGCCGGTAAGCATGGCGCACGCAGCTACCGATACCAGCATGACGCCGGCATCGCGGTAAGCGGCGGTACTTTGCGTGCCAATTTGCTTGGTGGCCGCTTCGGCTTCGCGCTTCATGCCCGCCACGAGCGCGTCGATGGCCGCTGTCGGTGCGCGGTCCATGCCGGCGACGAGTTGATCGACGACGTGCGCGCTCTTGGCGTCATTGGCATCGTAGTGCTGGATCGCGGCAAGGTATCGAGCACCCAAGTCCGCGTGCGTGGCGATCGCCTGGTCTACGCCGCCCGTGTTCAGGCCAAGGTCTTTCATTTGCTGTTTGAGCGCGCCGAGGTCGGTGTCGACGTGCCGGCTCTCATCGCCAAAAGCGTCGTGGTATTTCTTGAACGATGCGGCGTCCGCGCCGCGCAGCAGCAGATCTTTCCACTCCTGTACCTGCTTTTTGAAATCCACTTGCGCAACGCGCGCGGTATCCACCGCGGCAGCGAATTTCGCGGCGGTGACGGCCGAGCGCGCCTGCAGCGCATGCGTGCGATCCAGCCCGTGCCAGCCGCCGTAGCCTACAGCGACGGTCGCCGCCAGCATGACGATGCCGAGAAAGGTCAGTTTGATGGCGATGCGAAAATCGCGGAAACGTAGTTTCATGGAAAAACCGCTTCAAAAAGGGTGCCGAGTTGATCAACTATCGGCGGCGCGGCGGCTTTTCTTGAACCCGGGCGCAAGAAACCGCGCATTTTTCGCGGTTTTTGCCCTGTGAAATGTTAAATGACCGCCGATATCAGTGCTCGGCGAGACGGCGTCCGGCTCAATAAAGCACGCGCGTGCGCAGCGTTCCTGGAATGGCGGCGAGTTTGTCCTTCAGCGACGCGGCCTGTTGTTCGTCCGCCGACACATCGATCACCACGTAGCCCACTTGCGCATTGGTCTGCAGGAACTGCGCGTCGATGTTCATGTTGCCGGCGGAGAACAGTTCGTTGATGCGCGAGAGCACGCCGGGCACGTTGCGGTGAATGTGCAGCAGGCGGCGGCTGCGCGGGTGTTCGGGTAGCGTCACCTCGGGGAAGTTGACCGCTGAAAGCGTCGAGCCATTGTCGCTGTAGCGCACCAGCTTGCTGGCGACCTCGATGCCGATGTTGTCCTGTGCCTCCAGCGTGCTGCCGCCGATGTGCGGGGTCAGGATGACGTTGTCCATGCCGATCAGCGGCGAGACGAATGGATCGTCGTTGCCTTTGGGCTCCACCGGGAACACGTCGATCGCCGCACCGCCGAGGTGTTCGGTGCGCAGCGCGTCGGCCAGCGCATCGATATCGACCACCGTGCCGCGCGATGCGTTGATCAGCAGTGCTCCCTTCTGCATCTTGTCCAGTTCGCTCTTGCCGATCATCAGCTTGGTCGAGGGCGTTTCAGGCACGTGCAGGGTGACTACGTCGGCGCGTTCCAGCAGATCGTCCAGGCTGGCGGCGGCGCGCGCGTTGCCAAGTGAAAGCTTCGACTCGATGTCGTGGAAAATGACGCGCATCCCTAAGCCTTCGGCCAGCACGCCGACCTGCGTGCCGATGTGGCCGTAACCGACGATGCCGATCACCTTGTCGCGCACTTCGTAACTCCCGGCCGCCGACTTGGTCCAGCCGCCGCGATGGCACAGCGCGTTGCGTTGCGGAATGCCGCGCATCAGCATGATTGCCTCGGCGATGACCAGCTCCGCCACACTGCGCGTGTTGGAGTAGGGCGCATTGAAGACGGGAACGCCCATCGCCTGTGCCGCTGCCAGGTCGACCTGGTTGGTGCCAATGCAATAGCAGCCGACGGCGATCAAGCGTTTGGCATGCGCCAGCACCTCGGCAGTCAGATGGGTGCGCGAGCGAATGCCCACGATGTGCGCATCGGCGATGCGCGCTTTCAATTCGTCCTCAGGCAGCGATTTGGCGTGGTACTCGATCTGGCTGTAGCCCGCCCGCTGGAAGGTTTCCACGGCTGTGCGGCTGACGCCTTCAAGCAGCAGCAGCTTGATCTCTTGCTTGGGGAACGAAGTCTTCATGGCGGACCCGTGTTTGGCAGTCCAAACACTATGCCAGAATTTTGCCGCGATGCAGCAGTAGGGATGCGCTGATCCATTCTTCGCAGGCGGCATGATGTCCGCAAAGCCCACAGGCCATGCCGCACGGCTTGGCAAGACGGCAGTCCCCCCGGCGCCACGCGGCACGGCCTGTGGGCCTTCTGGACATTACCCCTGCACTTCAATCCAACATGCGGGGCCAGTTCTGTCTGTCCGCACGCCTTCGGTCCATCGCCTTGACAGACGGCCAGTCTGCCGGCGCCGATGGTCCTGTGGCCTGCGAACAGACGCGCCTACGAAGAATGGGTGAGCGCATCCCTAGACGCAAAAGCCATGCGCTGGCACGCTGGGGACTTCGCCCTGGAGCCATCATGACCGCCCAAGCCCTCGCCGACCTCTCTCGCCGCCAGCCCGGCCTGCGCCTGCTGACCGAGGCGGGGGACCTGGAGCATTACGGCCGCGATTGGACCCGGCGCTGGACCCCGGCGCCCCTGGCGGTCGCGCTGCCGGCGTCGATCGAGGAGGTGCAGGGCGTCGTGCAATGGGCCAATGAGCACAAGATCGCCATCGTGCCGTCGGGCGGGCGTACGGGGTTGTCCGGCGGCGCAGTGGCGGCCCATGGCGAGCTGGTGCTGAGCCTGTCGCGCATGAATCGCGTGCTGGGCTTCGATGCGGTGGATCGTACGCTGACCGTGCAGCCGGGGATCGCGCTGGAGGCGGTACACGAGGCGGCACGTGCGCATGGGCTGATCTATCCGGTGGATTTCGCCGCGCGCGGTTCTTGTTCCATCGGCGGCAACATCGCTACCAATGCCGGCGGCATCCGGGTGATCCGCCACGGCAACACGCGCGAATGGATCGCCGGGCTCAAGGTAGTGGCGGGCAACGGCGATTTGCTTCACCTCAACCGTGGTTTGATCAAGAACTCCAGCGGCTACGATCTTCGCCAGCTGATGATTGGGTCGGAAGGCACGCTTGGCATCGTAGTGGAAGCGACGCTACGGCTCACCGACCCGCCGCCTGTATCCCAGGTGATGCTGCTGGCGTTGCCGGACATGGATGCGCTGATGCAAGTGTTCGCGCTGTTCCGTGCGCGGCTTTCACTGCAGGCGTTCGAGTTTTTCACCGACGTCGCGCTCAAGCACGTGCTGGCGCACGGCGCGCAGCGCGCGATCGATGGCGAGCATCCGTACTACGTGGTGACCGAGTTCGACGCGCCGGACGAAGGTGCACGGGATGCGGCGATGGCGGCCTTCGAGCAGGGCATGGAACGCGGCCTCATCAGCGATGGCGTGATCGCGCAAAGCGATGCGCAGGCGGCGGCATTGTGGCGTTTGCGCGAAGGCATTACCGAGAGCCTGGCCGCGCACAAGCCGTACAAAAACGACATTGCGGTGCGTATCGGCGCGGTGCCGGCGTTCTTGCAGGACATCCAGGCGCTGCTTTGGCGTGAATACCCGCACATCGAAGTGGTATGGTTTGGCCATATCGGCGACGGCAATCTGCATATCAACGTCTTGAAGCCCGACGGGTTGTCCGATGCGGATTTCATCGCGCAATGCGATCGCGTGACCAAGCTGCTTGCCGATACCTTGCATCGGCACGGCGGCAGTATTTCCGCCGAACATGGCATCGGCCTGGTCAAGCGTGCCTATCTGGAAAGCACCCGCAGCGCGGCGGAGATCGCGCTGATGCGGGGCGTCAAAGCGGTGTTTGATCCGAACGGGATACTCAACCCCGGCAAGCTGTTCATCTGACCGGGCACACGCCCGCTTCCGGGCGAAAGCAGGAGAGCTGGCTGGGGTACCCATCCACGTTGCGGCAAGCGCGGCCCTTCCCCAGTACTCCAAGGAAAACAGAGCAAGGGTGCGAGCTTGGGTTGCACCGGTACTCCCCGTACCATGGGCATTCCCTTGCCCCGGCTACCTAACCATGTCCCAGCAACAGCGCAGCCTGTATCCCGCGATCGAGCCCTACGACGTCGGGCAACTCAAGGTTTCGCCCTTGCATACGCTGTACTACGAGCAGAGCGGCAATCCCCATGGCAAGCCGGTCGTGTTCTTGCATGGCGGACCGGGCGGCGGCACCAATGCCAAATGCCGGCGTTTCTTCGATCCGGCGGTTTATCGCATCGTGCTGTTCGATCAGCGTGGTTGCGGCAAATCGACGCCGCATGCGGAACTGACCGACAACACCACCTGGCACCTGGTCGCCGACATCGAACGCCTGCGCGAGCATCTGGGCATCGGCCGCTGGCAGGTGTTCGGCGGTTCGTGGGGCTCCACGCTGGCGCTGGCGTATGCGCAGACACATCCGGACAAGGTCAGCGAACTGGTATTGCGCGGCATTTTCATGCTGCGTCGCTGGGAGCTGGAGTGGTTCTACCAGAAAGGTTGCGATGCGCTGTATCCGGATGCATGGGAAACCTTTCTCGCCGCCATTCCCGAGGTCGAACGCGGCGATCTGATGAGCGCCTACCATCGCCGCCTCACCAGCGCCGATGCGACCACGCGCGTGGATGCCGCGCGTGCGTGGTCGGTGTGGGAAGGCGCCACCAGTTTCCTCTACCAGGACGAGGCCTACATCAGCAGCAGCGGCGAGGACGAATTCGCGCTGGCGTTTGCGCGCATCGAGTGCCATTACTTCGTGAATGGCGGGTTTTTCCAGCATGACGATCAACTGCTGCGCAACGTCGATCGAATCCGGCGCATTCCCGCGGTGATCGTGCAAGGCCGCTACGACGTGGTGTGTCCGATGCGCAGTGCGTGGGATCTGCACCGCGCGTGGCCGGAAGCGGATTTGCGCGTGGTGCCGGATGCAGGGCATTCGGCATTCGAGCCGGGCATCGCGCACGAGCTGGTCGAGGCGACGGACAGGTTTGCGCGGGGTCGGTGACGCAGGCTTCGCGCTTTTAGTCCGTGGCCGGCAACTGCTTGGTACCGAAGATCTTGTCGCCCGCATCGCCCAGTCCCGGCAGGATATAGCCGTGTTCGTTGAGCCGCTCGTCGATGGAAGCGGTGTAGATCTCGATATCCGGATGCGCCGCCTGGATGCGCTCGAGGCCTTCGGGCGCAGCGACCAGGAACAAGCCCTTGATGCGTTTGCAGCCGGCGGCCTTGAGCATATCCACGGTGGCGACCAAGGTGCCTGCGGTGGCTAGCATGGGATCGATAATCAGCGCGATGCGCTCGTCCATGCGGCCGGTGAGCTTTTCGTAGTAGGTCGTCGGTTGCAGCGTGTGTTCGTCGCGCTGCAGGCCCACCACGCTCACCTTGGCCGCGGGAATCAGTTCGAGCACGCCGGGCAGCATGCCCAGCCCTGCGCGCAGGATCGGCACGATGGTGATCTTCTTGCCCTTGATCTGCTGCACGCGCACAGGACCTGCCCAGCCTTCGATCTGGGTTTCGACGGTTTCCAGGTCCTTGGTGGCTTCGTAGGTCAGCAGCGAGCCGACTTCGGAAGCGAGTTCGCGAAATTCCTTGGTGCTGATGCCGGCGCGTCGCATCAGGCCGAGTTTGTGCTGGATCAGTGGATGGCGGACTTGGACGATCTTCATGCGGCGCCGGTTTTCAAGGGAGAGGCCGCAAGCATAGCGGCAAACGAAAAGGGCGCCGCCAGCCGGCGACGCCCCCGATGAATATCGCAACGGCCGGCGTTGCCCGGCTCAGGAACCCTTCAAGCAGGCGGCTTGGGCGGTCTTGTAGTCGCTACCCTTCTTGCCGGCATTGGCTTTGCTGCAGCGGGCCATCTTTTGCTGCGGGGTTTCCTTGGCCGGCGTGGCGGCGCTCTTGTCGCCCTTCATGCAGCTGTTGACGGCGTTCTTGTAGTCGGCCCCGGTCTTGCCGGCACTGGCGTGGCTGCACTGGCCCAACTTGGTGGAATGCCCCGCCGTGCTACTGGAGCTCTGTGGGCCCGCGAAAGCTACCGTGGTGGCCAGGGCCAGGACAGCACTGGCGGCGAGCAGGCTCAAACGCATGGACATGATGCTTCCTCCTGAAGTTGTGACCGGCGGCGGTGCCGGCCGGGCCAGTCTATGCCGGGCGCATGACAGGGGAAAGCGGGAGTATCGGAACGGGAAAACCCATCAACCGATGGGGGAGCGGGGCCTGCGGCATGGAGCGCTTTTCCCCGAAGGCGCTTCAATGGGGACCCGCGCAAGATGGCCCCATCGCCTGGGTTCGCTGCGGGCTACTCAAAGCCGGGCACGTCCATGTGCGCGCTCCTGCGTACCCCAAAAGGGGCAGGAGAAAAGGCTTAAGCGGCCTGGGCCTGGCTCTTGCGCGGGCCTTCCAGCAGGGCGTGGCGCACGTGCGCGATCACCATGTCCACTTCATGGCTGGTGATGTTGAAGTGCGGAGTGAAGCGCAGCGAGTTGGCCCCGCCATGGATCACGCCGATGCCGTGTTCGCGCAGGTACTCCTCGGTGGAGCCCGCGCCGTAGCACTTGAACTGCGGCGCCAATTCGCACGAGAACAGTAGGCCCGTGCCCTGCACTTTGGTAATCAGGCCGCCGAGTTCGTCTTTCAGCGCGTTGAGCTTGTCGACGAACTCCTTGCCGCGTGCTCGGATGTTGGCGCGCACTCCATCGGTGAGCTGATCGAGCGTGGCCACCGCGACATCCAGTGCGCGCGGGTTGGCCGTCATCGTGTTGCCGTAGATGCCCTTGCGGTACAGGTTGGCCACGCGTTCGGTTACCGCCAGCACCGACAGCGGATACTGGCCGGCATTGAGCGCCTTGGAGAAGGTTTCCATGTCCGGCGGCGCCAGCTTTTCGAAACCCGGATAGTCGATCAGCGACAGCACGCCGTGCGCGCGCAGGCCGGCCTGGATGGAGTCCACCAGCAGCAGCGAACCGTGCGATTCGGTCAGCGCGCGCGCCGCCTGGTAGAACGCCGGGGTCACTGCGCGGCCGGGATCGCCTTCGCCCATCACCGGCTCCAGGAACATCGCTTCGATGAACCAGCCGTGCTGGTCGGCTTCGGCGAACACCGCTTCCAGTTGCGCAATGTCATAGGGCGCCACGGTGATCAGCGTGTCTTCATGCCGATAGCTGGCCAAGTGCTGGAGGTAGGCGCGGCGCGAAGAATCCGAATACAGCGCCGGCTTGTCGGTGCGACCGTGGAAAGCGCCTTTCACCGCGACGCGCTTGATCACGCGGCCGGCGTATGGGCCGTTGGCATCGGTCATCAGCTTGGCGTTGACGTCGGCGATGCGGCAGGCCAGGCCCACGCTTTCCGAGCCTGAATTCAGGCACAGGAAACGGGTGTACGGATTGCCGCCGCGATGACGTCCCAGTTCGCCCTTCAGCGCTTGTGTGAAGCGCAGCTGCGACACGCTCGGCGTCATCACGTTGGCCATGACCTGCGGGCGCGCGAGCGCCGCGGCGATGGCCGCGTTGTTGTGGCCGAAGCCGAGCATGCCGTAGCCGCCGTTGTCATGCACCACCGCACCCTTGAGCGTAACCACCCACGGACCGCGCGCGGCGGCGGGCACGTAGGGATTGATGGCATCGTCCGGATAGAAGTTGACGAAATCGGCCAGCGCACGCGCCAGTTGCTCGGTTTCGTCCAGCCTCAGGAAATCGCCCAGTTCCGCGCGCAGTTCCCGGTGGCGTGCGACGGCATCGGCAACGGCCTGCCCGAGCAAGGGATCGGTGGCGGCCATACGCTCGATGGTGGCGTCGTCAAGGCCGGTGGTGCGTGGCTTGCCGCCAAATTCGCGCAGTTCGCGCAGCTGATCGATGACACCCATGACTACTCTCCTCGAATCTTGTCAGCGCCTCGCACCCAGCGCGAAGCAGGCCGACAGGATGTGTTTCGTGCTGGAAGGGCGCTGGAGGCGCCCGCGGGCGAGGCGCCCGGTCGCACGGCGCCGCGTGGGGAAAACCGCTGGCGTGTGCCCATCAGGATAACCTGCGGGCAGGGGTGGCCGGTACCCCCGGGATGACGGCTGTCATGCCCGATGCCTGACGCAGGCGACTGGGGAACCGGCCCGGGCGCGCCTACGCTGCAGTGCAAGGAGGGCCACCATGAAACCCACAACTGACGTAGTAGCCTGTCTTTCCGGCGCCGTGAAGCGGTACGGCCAGCTCACCGCGCTCGATGGCCTGGATCTTGTGTTGCATCGCGGCGAACTGCTGGCGGTGCTAGGGCCCAACGGGGCCGGCAAAAGCACCAGCATCGGCCTGTTGCTAGGTTTGATCCGTCCCGATGGCGGCCGCGCCGAGCTGTTCGGGCTCGATCCGCAGCAGATCGACGCACGCCGCCGCATCGGCGTCATGCTGCAGACCGCGGTGCTTCCACCCACGCTGCGCGTGGGCGAGTTGCTGCGCCTGGTGAGCAGCTATTACCCCCATCCGCGCCCGCTGCATGAAAGCGCCGCGCTCGCCGGCATCGCCGACCTGCTGCGGCGGCCTTACGGCAAGCTGTCGGGCGGCCAGCAGCGGCGCGTGCAATTTGCGCTGGCGTTGTGCGGCCGTCCGGAGATCGTGTTCCTGGACGAGCCGACGGTGGGCATGGACATCGATGCGCGGCAAAAGCTCTGGGCGGCGATGCGCGCACTGGTTGTCGAAGGCTGCTCGGTGGTGTTGACCACGCATTATCTGGAAGAGGCCGAAGCGCTTGCGCAACGCGTGGTCGTGCTGGGCAAGGGGCGCGTGCTGAGCGAAGGCAGTGTGGATGCCTTGCGCGCGCAGGTACCGCTGACGCGCATTCGCTGCGTTACCGATCTGGACCCCGCGATGATTGCGGCGTGGCCGCACGTCGCCTCCGCCGAGCGCACCGGCGCGTATCTGCGCATCAGCACGGACGCCGCCGAAAACGTCTTGCGCCGCATGCTGGAAGCGGATGCATCGCTGCGCGAACTGGAAGTGCATCGTGCGGGCCTGGCCGAAGCATTTACCGAGCTGACCCGCCAAGACACCGCTGTCGAACAGGAGGCCGCGTGATGAATGCCGTAACGATCCATGCACCGTCCAAGCCGGCGGCTGACGGCCCTATGAGCACGGCGCGCTTAGCCGGTGCGTACCTGGCCGAGATCCGTGGCGAATGCCTGCGCTATATGCGCAACCCGGGCTTCATGTTGCCCATCATGTTGTTTCCCACCATGTTCTACCTGCTGTTTGGCATCGTGATGGGCAAGTCCGAAGGCGCGGATGCGGCGCGTTACCTGCTCGCCAGCTATGGCGTGTTCGGCGTGATGAGCCCGGGCCTGTTCGGCTTCGGCATCTCGCTGGCGCTGGAGCGCGATGGCGGCTTGCTCACTTACAAGCGCGCGTTGCCGATGCCGCCCGGCGCTTATCTGCTCGGCAAGATGGTGATGGCGATGCTGGCCGCGGCGGTGGTCATTCTCATGCTGCTGGCGATGGGGGTCTTTTTGGCGCACGTCACGCTGTCGGCCGCGCAAGCGGGCTTGCTGCTGTTGACCGGCGTGCTGGGCGTATTGCCCTTCTGCGCGCTTGGCATGCTGGTGGGCACGCTGATCAAGGGGCAGGGCGCGCCGGGCATGCTCAACCTGGTTTATCTGCCGATGTCGTTCCTGTCCGGGCTTTGGATTCCAATCGGACTCTTGCCCAAGGTGCTGCAGCAGATCGCGCCGATCTGGCCCAGTTATCACCTGCATCAGCTCGCCCTGGCCGCCCTGGATATTCAGCATGGCAGCGTGATGGATCACTTGCTTGTGCTGGTCGGGTTCGGCGTGGTGTTTTTTATCGTCGCGGCACGTCGCCTGCGCCGCTACGGTTGACGTAGGATGGCGGTGTCAGGTCGGCGCCGGGGAGTTTCGCGTACATGCCTTTTTCTTTGCCAGCACCCGCGTGGTTGAAGCCGGCGCCTGATTCGGAGGCGGCCGAGAATATCCGCAAAGGCCATAATCCATGGGTGGACGCGGTCCATCTGTTGTGGTCGATCTGGATATTCTTCGGCCCGCTGATGAGCGACGAAGGCTTCACGTCGAAATGGCTGGTCACCACGGCGGTGACCTATCCGGTTTTCATGCTTCTCTATGCGTTGTGCATCGTTCGCTCGCAGCGTTCCGTGCAGTTCTACGCATGGGCCATCGGCTTGCTGGGCCTGGTCACCTTGCATTTCGACAGCGGGGCCGGCGGCTGCTATTTCATCTACGGCTGCGTGATGATGCGCGCCAGCTTTTGCGGCTGGCGCAGGTATGTGCTGAACGTGGTTTTGATGTGCGTGCTGTTCGCCGCGGTTGCATCGTTCAATCGCATACCATGGCAGCTCATCGCCTATCTGATCGCGATGGTGGCCGTCATCTCGGCAGTGGTCAACGTCGGCATCAACGCATCGAAGAAAAATGCCGCGCTGAAACTTTCCCAGGACGAGGTGCGCCGCCTTGCGGCCACGGCCGAACGCGAGCGCATCGGCCGCGATCTGCACGATCTGCTCGGTCATACGCTCTCGCTGATCACGCTGAAGCTGGAGCTTTCGCGCAAGCTTTTCGACCGGGATGCCGCTGCCGCAAAGCGGGAATTGGAAGAAGCCGAAGGGATCGCCCGCCACGCGTTGGCCGAAGTGCGTGCGGCGGTAACGGGCATCCGCGCCACCGATCTTGCGGCCGAACTGGCTTCGGCGCGCCTGCTGCTGGAATCGTCCGCGGTGCATTTGGATTACGGCGTGCTGCCGCCTTCCTTGCCGTTGGAGATCGAACGGAGCCTGGCGCTGGTCATTCGCGAGGCGGTCACCAATATCCATCGGCACGCTGGCGCAACCGAAGCCCACGTGCGATTTGAACTGGCGGCGGAAAAGCTCGATATGCAGATTTGCGATAACGGTCGCGGCGGCCAAAGCGCCGAAGGCAACGGTATCTGCGGCATGCGCGAACGTGTGCGCGCGTTGGGCGGAACGCTCACCATCGATTCGCCGCCCAAGCATGGAACAAAACTCAACATCAGTGTTCCGCTGGCCACGCCGCGCCGCGTATCGCAGGACGCGCCTGGTGCAACCGCCGGCACACCCGAAGGGCTCGCGCGAGGCGCCGCATGATCCGCGTACTGCTTGCCGAAGATCAGGCTATGGTGCGCGGTGCGCTGTCGGCGCTGCTCAATCTTGAATCCGATATCGAGGTGCTGGGTTCGGCGTCGGACGGTGAAATGGCGTGGCGGGAAGTGCAGCGGCTGAAGCCTGATGTGCTGGTGACGGACATCGAAATGCCCGGCATTACCGGGCTGGAGCTGGTGCTGCGCATCCAGCGTTACGAACTGCCGGTGAAGTCGATCATCGTCACCACATTCGCGCGGCCGGGCTTTTTGCGTCGCGCGCTGGACGCGGGCGTATCGGGTTATTTGCTCAAGGACGCACCTGCGGAAAATCTCGCCGAAGCATTGCGCACCGTGCATCGCGGCGGCCGTTCGATCGATCCGCAACTGGCGCTGGAGGCGTGGTCGGAAGCCGATCCGTTGAACGATCGCGAGCGGCAGGTATTGCGTTTCGCGGGCGAAGGGTTGTCGGCCGGCGACATCGCCGCCAAGCTCAATCTCTCGCACGGTACCGTGCGCAACTATCTTTCCGAAGCCATCGGCAAATTGGGTGCGGCCAATCGCATCGAAGCGTATCGCCTGGCGCGGCAAAAGGGCTGGTTGTGATAGGTGGGTCAGAGGTCGGGAGCGAAGGGTTTTCCAAGCTTCAATGTCATTGAATAGCGATCTTCGTCAGGATGTCCCACGCGCGGTAAGCAGCGTATGTATCAGTGATGCCTGAAGCGCGTCGCCCGGCTGCCGATACGTCGTCGCAGCATCGCAGCGTTGGACCGCAGCGCGTGTGGGCGGCCTGTCTTCCATGTGGGGATTCTTCGACTTTTGCAGGTTGCGCCAATAATCCACGCAGTCCTGTGGGTTTACGTTGGATTTTTTGGCCAGCACATACGGCATTGACGGTTGTTGCGCAGCGATATCGGATCACATCCATGTGCGGGACCGCCGATGCCATGTCCGGGATCGGCGAAAAGTGTCTCGTTCTCGCGCGGTGCCGTTGGCTGCCGGACCGTAGGTAGATACCTGCATGCGGCGTCATTCGCCGCACCGTGAGAATTGCGCGATAATCGCCCATTACGTCCCATGACGCATAAATTTGAAAAAGTCTGATTTCAACTTCGATCTGCCGCCCGAGCTGATCGCCCAGGCGCCGCTGGCCGAGCGCAGCGCCAGTCGTCTGCTGTTGCTCGACGTGCCTGCGCGCACCTGGCGCGATCGCATGTTCCGCGAATTGCCTTTGCTGCTGCGCAAGGGCGATCTGCTGGTGTTCAACGACACGCGCGTGTTGCCGGCGCGCTTGTATGGGCGCAAGCCGAGCGGCGGCGCGGTGGAAATCCTGATCGAACGCGTGACGGGCGCGCATGAGGCGACCGTGCAGTTAGGGGTGAGCAAGACGCCGCGCGTGGGTACGGCCATCGTCCTTGCCGATGGCAGCCATGCCACGGTGCTTGGGCGCGACGAGGGCTTTTTTCATCTGCGCTTCGAATCGCCCGAGCCGCTTGAGCGCCTGTTGCTGCGCCTGGGCGAGATGCCGCTGCCGCCGTATATCTCGCGGCATGCCGATGCCAGCGATCTTGAGCGCTACCAGACGGTGTACGCGCGCGAGCCCGGCGCGGTGGCGGCGCCGACCGCCGGACTGCATTTCGACGACGGTCTGCTGGCGCAAATGCGCGAGCAAGGTGTGGATTTCGGCTACGTCACCCTGCATGTCGGCGCGGGTACGTTCCAGCCGGTGCGGGTGGAAGATCTGTCGCACCATCGCATGCATCGGGAGTGGTTGAACGTCGGCGCGGGGCTGGTCGATCAGATTCACCGCACGCGCCGCGCCGGGGGACGCGTGATCGCCGTGGGTACCACGGTGGTGCGCGCGCTGGAAAGCGCCACGGTGGATGGCGTGCTGCGTCCGTTCGCGGGCGAGACGCAGATCTTCATTTTTCCCGGCTACCACATCACCAGCGTCGATGGGTTGATTACCAACTTCCATCTGCCGCAGTCGACCCTGCTGATGCTGGTATCGGCGCTGGCGGGGCGGGACTTCATGCTGGGGGCATATGCGCACGCTGTGAAGGAGCGCTACCGATTTTTCTCCTACGGGGATGCGATGCTGATCCTGCCCCACGGGCCCTGACGCGGTCCGGCTGTTGCGCTTTCAGAGCGAAAAAGCCGCGGACACGCGATAATGGGTCAATGACTGCCATGCATTTCGATCTTCTCGCCACCGACGGCGCGGCGCGCCGCGGACGTCTCACTTTCGACCGCGGTACGGTGGAAACGCCGGCATTCATGCCGGTGGGCACCTATGGCTCGGTCAAAGCCATGACGCCGCGCGACCTGGTGGATGTGGGTGCCGAAATCATCCTGGGCAACACCTTCCACCTGTTTTTGCGGCCGGGCCTGGATGTCGTAGGGGCGTTCGGCGGCCTGCATAAGTTCATTGGCTGGAAGGCGCCGATCCTTACCGATTCGGGCGGTTTCCAGGTGTTCTCGCTGGCCCACAAGCGCAAGATCACCGAGCAGGGCGTCACGTTTGCCTCGCCGGTGGATGGCTCCAAAGTGTTCCTCTCGCCGGAGGAATCGATGCGCATCCAGACCGTGCTGGATGCGGACATCGCGATGATCTTCGACGAATGCACGCCGTATCCGGCGAGCGAACGTGTCGCCGCCGAATCGATGGAGCTGAGCTTGCGCTGGGCCGAGCGTTCGCGCCGCGCCTTCGACGAGTTGAAAAATCCCAATGCGCTCTTTGGCATCGTGCAGGGCAGCGTGTATGAACATCTGCGTCGGCGCTCGGCCGAAGGGCTGATGCAGATAGGCTTCGACGGTTACGCGGTGGGCGGCCTGGCAGTGGGCGAGCCGGAGGCCGAGCGCAACCACACGCTGGAGTTGACCGTGCCGCTGCTGCCCCCGGACCGCCCGCGCTATCTGATGGGGGTGGGGCGCCCGGAAGACATCGTGGAAGCGGTACGGCGCGGCATCGACATGTTCGATTGCGTCATGCCTACACGCAACGCGCGCAATGGCTTCCTGTTCACCGACGAAGGCACGTTGCGCATCCGCAATGCCAAGTTCGCCAACGATACGCGGGTGATCGAGGAGGGCTGCGACTGCTACGCCTGCAGCCAAGGCTTCAGCCGCGCCTACCTTCGCCACCTGGACCGCTGCAACGAGATCCTGGGCAGCCAGCTGGCCACCATCCACAACCTGCGCCATTACCAGCGCCTGATGGCGGGCCTGCGCGGGGCGATCGCCGCCGCCTCGCTGGACGATTTCGTGAACGGGTTCTACGCACGCCGCCGCCCCGCCCAATAGCCTTTCGTCCCTATTGCGGGGGCGGCTTGCCGCTTGCGGGGGCAGGGGGCGGCGAACTTTTGGCCTGTTTCGCGGACAAACCGAAAATCTTGCGGCTTGAGCGCCCCTTTCCGCAGGCCCCTCCTTATGGGGTGGGGGTAAACGCAAAAAGCCGTACTCATGGCATAATCCAGGGTCTTTTTATCGGGTGCGCGGCGAAAACTCCTGCTGCGGCCATAACTTGCGGGACGAACCAATGACTTTACCGACCACTTTCGTGCTGGCGCAGGCGGCACCGGGTGCCGCCAGCAGCGGCCTTTCCATGATCCTGCTCATGGTGGCGCTGTTTGGCGTGATGTACTTCATGACGATCCGGCCGCAGATGAAGCGGCAGAAGGAGCACCGCCAGATGGTGGCGGGCCTGGCCAAGGGCGACGAAGTGGTCAGCAACGGCGGTATCGCCGGGCGCGTGGACGACGTGGGCGAGACCTTCATCACGGTGGAGATCGCGCCGAACGTAAAGATCAAGCTGCAGAAAAGCGCGGTCCAGCAGGTGCTGCCGAAAGGCACGCTGAAGTCGTCCTGACCGTTCCGCCATGCGGTGCGGTCTTCCTTCGATTAATTCACGCGATCCCGCGGCCTGGCGCTGCGGTTATTACGGATGCAAGGCATGAGTGATTTTCCCCGCTGGAGATATTACCTGGTCGCCATCGTGCTGGTGATCGGCACTCTGTATGCGTTGCCCAATCTGTACCTGCCCAAGCCGGCGGTGCAGGTGTCGGCCAGCCACACTGCGCCGGTCGATCAGGCCTTGCGGCAGAAGATCGCCTCGGCGCTGCAGGCGGCCAAGATCCCGTACCTGGACGAGAGCATCAAGCACGACAAGAGCGGCGGCGACCTGGTGCTGATCGGCTTCGCCAATGGCGACCAGCAGAAGAATGCCGCCGATACGCTGCGTCCGCTGCTGGGTGACGACTACACCGTCGCCTACAACCTGCAATCGACCGTGCCGGCCTGGCTCAGCGCCATCGGCGGCCGCTCCATGCCGCTGGGCCTGGACCTGCAGGGCGGCGTGCGCTTCCTGATGGCGGTCGACCAGAACGACGTCATCGACAAACAGGAAACGCGCTACACGCAAGACATTGCCGCGTGGCTGAAAGAGAAGAAAATTCCGTTCATTTCGGTGGCCCGCAATGCCACCCGCGGCCAGGGCGTGGTCGTGGTGCTGGGTTCGGCCGCCGACCGCTCCGCCGCCAGCGACGCCATCGCCACCGAGTACACCGATCTCAATGTCACCGACGGCACCCATACCGGCGACCGCTACCTGCTCAACGCGGTGATCAAGCCGGACAAGCTGCGTGACCTGGCCAAGGCCGCGATCACTCAGAACCTTGCCACGCTGAGCAACCGCATCAATGCGCTGGGCGTGTCCGAGCCGGTGATCCAGGCACAGGGCGAAGACCACATCTCGGTGGAGCTTGCCGGTGTACAAGATCCGGCCGAGGCGAAGAAGGTGATCGGTGCCACCGCCACGCTGGAATACGTGGCGGGCCTGGGCGACGGCCGCGATCCGGCCGTGCAGGATGCGGTGAAGACCGGCAACATCCCACCCGACGCGCACCTGTATTACGGCACGCATGGTGAGCCATACCTGGTGAGCAAAACACCCATCGCCACCGGCGACGAGCTGATCGACGCCGCCTCGGGCAACGACCAGCAGACCGGTTCGCCGATGGTCAGCGTCACGCTCAATTCGGCTGGCGCCGCCAAGATGCTCGACTTCACCCGCGACAACGTCGGCAAGCCGATGGCGGTGGTCTACATCGAGCGCTCCACCGACACCAAGATGGTCGACGGCAAGGAAGTACGTACGCCCAAGACCACCTACCAGGTGATCAACTACGCCACCATCCAGGGCGTCTTCAGCAACAAGTTCCAGACCACCGGCCTTGAAAGTTCCAAGGCGGCCTCGGAGCTGGCACTGATGCTCAAGGGCGGTTCGCTGGCGGCGTCGATGGACATCGTCTCCGAAGGCGTGATCGGTCCGAGCCTGGGCCAGGACAACATCGACAAAGGTCTGAAGGCCGTGCTGCTGGGCCTGGGCCTGGTGCTGGTGGCCGCGGCGATCTACTACAAGCTGTTTGGCCTGGTGGCCGACGTGGCGCTGTTCTTCAACCTGGTGATCCTGGTGGCGGTGATGTCGGCCATCGGCGTTACGCTCACCATGCCTGGCATTGCCGGTATCGTGCTGACGCTGGGCATGGCGATCGACGCCAACGTGCTGATCTGCGAACGCGTGCGCGAGGAACTGCGCAACGGCTCCACGCCGCTGGCGGCGATCCGCGCCGGCTACGAGAAGGCGTGGGCGACGATTCTCGACGCCAACGTCACCCACCTTATCGCCGCATTGGCGCTGACCACGATGGGCTCGGGCCCGATCAAGGGCTTCGGCGTGACGCTGCTGATCGGTATCCTGACCTCGATGTTCACCTCGGTCACGGTCACGCATGCCATCACCGCGTTGATCCACGGTGGCCGCAAGCTGAAAACGCTGTCGGTGTAAGACCCTATTCGGGCTCTGAGGGAATTCATGGAAATTTTCAATCACAACAGCAATATCCACTTCCTGCGCATCCGCACGTTCACGGTTGGCATTGCCGTCGTGCTGATGCTGGTCTCGATCGGGCTGCTGGCAACGCGCGGCCTTAACTACGGCCTGGATTTCACCGGCGGCGTCAGCGTCGATGTGACCTATGACAAGCCCGTGGTGGTGGAAGAGGTGCGCAGCGCGCTCGACAAGGGCGGCATCGTCAACGCCATCGTGCAGAGCGTGGGCGGTACGCGCCAGGTGTCGATCCGCTTCCAGCCCAAGGACGACACGCACTACACCGATCAAGGCAAGTCGCCCAACCTGGACCTGATCGCCGCCGACGTCTCCAAGGCGCTGCAGGCGCCGCGCCCGGACGCCAAGATCGCCGGGCGCAGCTACGTTGGTCCGCAGGTAGGCGAACAGCTGCGCAGCGACGGTGTCACCGCCGCGATCTTCGTGATCATCGGCATCGGCATCTATCTCTGGATCCGCTTCGAACGCCGTTTCGCCATTGCCGCCTTGGCCACCGAAGTGCACGACGTGCTGGTGACGCTGGGCGTGATCTCGCTGGTGCAGCGCGAATTCGACCTTACCGTGCTTGCCTCGGTGCTGGCGGTGATCGGCTACTCGATCAACGACAAGGTGGTGGTGTTTGACCGTATCCGCGAACTGTTTCGTTCCTCGCGCAAGGCCGATCCGGAAGAAGTGCTCAATCGCTCGATCAACAGCACGTTGTCGCGAACCATCATCACGTCGTTGTTTACCAGCATTGCGATGGCGGCTCTGTATTTCTTCGGCGGTCCCACGGTGCACGGTTTCGCAATCACGATGCTGATCGGCATCCTGGTCGGTACCTTGTCCTCGATCTTCGTGGCCAGCCCGATCCTGCTGTGGCTGGGCGTGTCGAAGAAAGACCTGATGCCGGTGACGCGCGAGAATCCGGAGCTGGCGCGCCGTCCCTGATCGCCCGCGACATGTGCGTGTCATTAACGGCCCGGTTATCCGGGCCGTTTTTATTTGCGTGTGCGCGGTCACGTTTCATGAACTTTTGCGCGCCAAATGTGACGCTGCGTGTCACTTACGTGCAGCGAAGGCCATCTTCTCCGGCATTTTCCCGGATGAGCGCGATCCATCCTTAACTTTACCGATCGACGGTCGATAAGCGCAAAGAGACGCCGTGTCCCCAATGGAGTTCACATGCTTGTCCTGATTGGATCCCTGGTCGTGTTGTCTTGCGTGATGGGCGGTTATCTGCTCTCGCACGGACAGCTTCTTGCGCTATGGCAACCCAATGAGCTGATGATCATCGGCGGCGGTGCCGTGGGTGCGTTCCTTTCGGCCAATTCCTCAAAGATCGTGAAGGGCGCGCTGAGCAACATCGCGGCCTTGTTCAAGGGCCCCAAATACCGCAAGCAGGATTACGTGGATCTGCTCGCGCTGCTCTATGACATCTTCGGCTTCATCCGCAAGCAAGGTTTGATGAGCCTGGAAGCGCATATCGAAGATCCGCAGGCGAGTTCGATTTTCAACGCCTATCCGCGCCTGTTGAAAGAGCACGAGCTGATCGAATTCATCACCGACTGCCTGCGCCTGATGGTGGGCGGCAACATGAATCCGCACGAGCTGGAGCAATTGCTGGAGGTGGAGTTGGAATCCCACCAGCACGAAGCGGAGGCACCGGCCTTGGCGGTGGTGAAAACGGCCGATGCCTTGCCCGGCTTCGGCATCGTGGCCGCCGTGCTCGGCATCGTCACCACCATGTCGCAGCTCGGTGGCGACACGTCGCAGATCGGCGAACACATCGCCGGTGCGCTGGTGGGCACCTTTCTGGGCATCCTGCTTTGCTACGGTTTCGTCGGGCCGCTGGGCGCGGCGATGGAAAATCGCGTGCATGAAGATGGCAAGGCGTTCGAGTGCGTCAAGGTTGCCCTGCTGGCGAGCCTGCGCGGCTATAACCCGAAGGTGTCGGTGGAGTTCGCGCGCAAGACGCTGTCGCCGCATACCCGGCCGAATTTCCAGGATTTCGAAGAACACCTCAAGGGCGCGCGCGCGGGAGCTTCGGCGTGAACGAGCATGGCGGCGACCCGCTGATCGTGGTTCGCCGTGGACGCCGCAAGCGTCACAGCCATCACGGCGGCGCATGGAAGGTGGCTTACGCCGACTTCGTAACGGCGATGATGGCGTTCTTCCTGGTGATGTGGCTGATCGGCGTGGGCAATAAGCAGCAGCGCGCGGCGATTGCCGAATACTTCAAGAATCCGAGCATGACGCCGGGCACGGCCACGATGGCGCCGCCGGGCAAGGTAGGCCCCGGCGGCGCCAGCGACAGCGCGATCCGGCTCGGCGGCGCGCTGGACATGCCGCATGGCCCCGGCAAGGACCGGCGTGCATCGCGCTCGCCCGCCACGCCCGCCGAAGTGGAAAAGCTGGCGCGCGAGCAGGAAAAGCAGCGCCTGGAAAACCTGATGAAGCAATTGCACGCCGCCATTGAAAAGAGTCAGGCGCTGGAGCCGTTCAAGGATCAATTGCTGCTAGACATCACGCCCGAAGGCCTGCGCATCCAGATCGTGGACAAGCAGAACCGCCCGATGTTCGACACCGGCAGCGCCATGCTCAAACCCTACACCGTGGAGATCTTGCACGAGCTGGCCGGCTTCATTAACCAGGCACCGAACAAGATCAGCATTTCCGGGCACACCGACGATGCGCCGTACGTGGGCGAGGCCGGCTACAGCAACTGGGAACTGTCGGCCGATCGCGCCAATGCTGCGCGTCGCGCCTTGCTGGGCGGCGGCTTAGTGCAGGACAAGATCGCGCGCATAGTGGGGCTTTCCGATTCGGTGCCGTTCGACAAGAGCGATCCCAGCGCTCCGATCAATCGCCGCATCAGCATCATCATGATGACTAAGCAGGCGCAGGATGCGGCGATGTCGCAGGAGGAGGCTTCCAGCACGCCGGCAACGCAGGATGCATCGGTGGCGGCAGCGCCGGCACCCGCGGCAGCGCCGCGTACGCTGCCGGGCGTGGCGACGGTGACCGCCGTGCCGTCTTCGCCGCCGCCTTCAGGTGCGCCCTGACACGGCGCAGGGTGCGGGCGTCAATCGTTCTGCAGTGAGGCCAGGCGTTCGGGTGTGCCCACATCCGTCCAGATGCCGGCATGCCGCTGGCCGCCGACCTTTCCATGCGCGATCGCGTGATCCAGCAATGGCCTGAGCTTGAAGCGCGGCGGTTTGCGCGCGTCTGCCTCGTTGTTGACGACCAGCGATGCCCAGTTATCCAGCAGCTCGCGGCGGAACACGCCGATGCCGCTGTAGGTGAGCTTGGGCTCGCCATCGGATGTGAGCCATCCCCGATCGTCAAGGGCGAAATCGCCGGCGGGGTGGTGCGCGGGATTGTCCACCAACAGCAGATGCGCAAGGCCTTTGGGCTCGGTCGGCAGTTTGCGCAAATCCGCGTCGGTCCAGACATCGCCGCTGATCGCCAGGAACGGCTCCGGCCCCAGCAGCGGCAGCGCGTTGAGCATGCCTCCACCGGTTTCCAGCGGAACCGGGCCTTCATAGGCGTAGCGGATGCGCAGGCCCCAGCGCGAACCATCGCCCAGCACATCGGGAAATTGTTCGGCCAGGTGCGAGGTGTTGATCACCACGTAACGCACGTCCATCGCCGCCAGCTTTTCCAGATGCCACACGATGAGCGGCTTGCCGCGTACGGGCAGCAGCGGTTTGGGCGTGCGGTCGGTGAGCGGCCGCATGCGCTCGCCCAGGCCCGCCGCGAAAATCAGGGCGTGTCTCATGCGGTGGCAACCTGGGTGAGGTCGCGGTCCTGCGCGTGGCGCTCAAGCAAGGCCACCAGTCCGTGCAGCTCCGGATAACTGCGCGCAACGGACGCAACGTAGTGATAAACGCGCGGCACGTCGGCCAGATAGCCGGATTTGCCGTCCCGGTACCAGAGCCGGTAGAACTGCCCCAGCACGCGGATATGGCGATGCATGCCGGTGAGATCGAACCAGCGCAGGAAACGTTGCGGGCCGACGTTGTCGCCAAGGATGCGCGCCTCCCGCAATCGCAACCGATACGATTCCACCCATGCGTGGACGCGATCGCGTGGCCAGGCGACGTAGGCGTCGCGCAGCAGCGAAGCGAGGTCGTAGGTGATCGGCCCGGCCAGCGCGCCCTGGAAATCGATGATGCCGGGGTTGTTGTCCTCAACGATCAACAGATTGCGGCTGTGGAAATCGCGATGTACGAAGCAGCGCGGCTGCTCCAGCATGTTTGCCAGCAGCACCTCGAACGCGGCGTCGAGTATCTGTTGCTCGGCGTGGTCGGGCGTGTGCTTCAGATGCCGGCCGAGAAACCATTCCGGCATCACCTCCAGCCCACGCATCACCACGCCCTGGTCGAACGGCGGCAGATCGGCGTAATCCATGCGGCTCTGGATGCGCAGCAAGGCGTTCATGGCGTCGCCGTAGAGCGCATCGGCATTGGTGTCGTTCAAGCTCGACAGATACAGGCGCGAACCAAGATCCTCGATAAGCAGGAAGCCTTGCTCCAGATCGGTCTTGTACACCGCCGGAACATGCAGGCCGGCGGCACGAAGGCGCTCGCCGATCGCCAGCCATGGGCGCGGATCTTCCTGCGTGGGAGGCGAATCCATCACGATCCAGCTGCGGCCTTCGTGATACGTGCGCCAGTAGCTGCGGAAGCTTGCGTCGGCCGACGCCGGCGCCAGCGTCAGTGCAGGGTCGCCAAGGGCGGTGCGGGTCCAGGTGAGGCGGGCGGTGGCGCGATCGTGCGTGCTTTGCATGGAGGCATTCGTTGCGGAAACACGCAAAGCTTAGAGCCTGTGCCTGCCAAACGCATGGTTGTGCAGCATCATGCGCTCTCCCCTACGTGCATTAGGGGATGGTTGGGTGAAGTGAAGCCCATCAACCTCGCGGCAAGCCCGAGCCACCCCTCCCAACCTCCCCCTGCAAAGCAGGGGGAGGGGTGAAAGGCAGAGCATCATGAAAAGTTGCACGCACGATGCTCCCTCCCCTACGTGCAGTAGGGGAGGGCTGGGGTGGGGTGAAGCCATCAACCTCGCGGCAAGCCCGAACCACCCCCTCCCAACCTCCCCCTGCAAAGCAGGGGGAGGGGCGAAAGGCGGTGCATCAGGAAAAGTTGCACGCACGATGCTCCCTCCCCTACGTGCAGTAGGGGAGGGCTGGGGTGGGGTGAAGC
>Ga0335072_10000110_pt1 | contig 167362 bp, 164 predicted proteins | sample Lox_Sample_21_FD_206725 | JGI IMG/M metagenome (GOLD analysis project Ga0335072, IMG submission 206725) | Soil microbial communities from Loxahatchee National Wildlife Refuge, Florida, United States - Lox_Sample_2.1 | ecosystem: Environmental > Terrestrial > Soil > Wetlands | place: USA... | reverse complement strand
AAATTATTTGACCATGAAATGACGGAGATATGGGTCTCTGAAGTAGGTGAGTTTTATTGATTTTTGGTGGGGTTGCGCGCTGCAGTAGCATGCGCGCTGCCGTGAAAACCCGTACCTGAGGCAGCTCAAAAGCTGGCTCTAACCCTGAGTTCAGCGCTCGCAAATGTAACTTAGAACATTCAAGCTTCATTGCCACTGAACTCAGTATCTTATCACGATATAAGGCCCCAAAGTGCTCTTCTATTTTAAACACTTGGAATTAGAACATCAAAAGCTCCAATTCTGGACCTTCGCGGTCAAACCGCTCCTTCAAGGTTCTATCTGGCTGCGGGATCGGCTCTTACGCCGATATAAGTACCTTATTCTAGCTTGGTACTCCGTACGTTTGAAGCACTAGGCTGTGGCCTCGCTCTCAGCCTTTCCAGACGATATGCTTCCATGGGAAACGACTTAAAGATTGCCTCCGCTCCTTATCTTACCTCAGATTTTAGCAACGCGCACTAACTGCAAAGCATGGCTCCCCTTCGAGTCCTGATTTGCGGCGCAGGCATTTGTGGCCCTGCTTTGGCATTCTGGTTATCCAGATTAGATTGTGAGACCACCGTTATCGAGCGCGGGAGCCAGATACGTGCTACGGGGCAGCAAATCGACTTCCGAGCACAAGGTGTCGGCCTCATGAAGAAGATGGGCATCGAACCTGCCGTTCGAGCGAAACTGGTCAAAGAGCCTGGTTCAAGGATCATCTACGAGAATGGTAAAACCGTGGGTTATGTAAGTCTAGAGTTTCCTGAATGGATGGCAGGCCTAAGCGCTCACGCCATATGCAGTTTCCGGCCAACCACTCGGAAACAGGACGACAAGGTCCAACATCCGACTTTGAGATAATGCGTGGAGACGCAGTACAAATCCTATATGATGCGACCAAAAATCTACCAAGAGTAAAGTACGTTTTCGGTGTTTACGTTGAGAGCTTCACGCAGGAGGGAGATGATGAGATTGGCGGCACTGTCCACGTACGCTTCTCGAATGGAACACATGGTGACTACGATCTCCTTGTCGGTGCAGATGGTGCCGGCTCGCGCACTCGGCGACTCATGTTCGCACCTGAGGATGATTCCAAAAACCTACACCAGCTAGGCGTTCACGTCGCTTATTACACGATTCCCGTCCAACCTGGCGACTCCTACGACTGCGTTGCATGCCAGATGGGAAATGGGCTCACCCTCCTGACTCGCCATGATCGTGAGGACGTTCTGCGCGCACTCATCATGGCTCGTGGCGAGTTCCCTGACCTTGAGGAGGCATATGAGTCGGGCGACGTTCAGAAGATCAAGCAGACGTGGGCTAAACACCTCGAAGGTATCGGCTGGGAGGGAAAGCGCTTTCAGGACGGACTGCTCAACGAAACCATGTCAGACGACATCTATGCACACCGCCTGGCGCAGGTGAAGCTGCGCGAGGGCAAATGGTCGAAGGGTCGCGTAGTCCTTGCTGGCGACGCCGCTGCGTGCGCACCTCTGGGCGGTGGCCTCGGCTCGACTATTAGCCTGACTACGGCCTACGTTCTCGCCGGAGAGATTGCACGGCACTGCTTCAAGACGCCTGGCGTGGTGGAAGTGGACTGCATAACACCGGCTACCAAAGAGTACGAGCGTAAGATGAGACCCTTTGTCAAGGATGCCCATAATGCTGCCTCACCCGCATCCATCTCCGCCATGATGCCCAATTCCAGGACTGAGGTTTGGTTCTATCGCGTGATCGTCATGGTGATTGATTTCTTCATTAGATTGAAGGTTGACGTACTGCTTAGATCATTGTTCGTCGGCGCCGATGCTGTGAAGTGGCAGGTTCCTTTCTACCCTGAGTTGGAGGCGGAGAAGAGCTCATGATGTGACCGCCGTTAGAGGGTTTGTTTGGGCGGAATTTGTGATCGTGGTAGCCAGACACCTGTACCTATCTCTGTTATAGTGTACCCTGTCCTGCATAGCATTCTTTTTGGTGTTCGTCGCGCCTAATGTCTTCCAGAGCGCTGATGTGTGCTAAGGATATATGTAAGAGCTATAAGTACTGTGCCTGCAATGATCCTAATCTAATTCGGGTCATCCTGTCGTTTTGGCCCGTATACGGGAGGGTTCCAGGTACAATCCTTACGACATAGGTATTCAATTGCTCGGAACCAAAAGCCCAATTTAGTAACCTCTGGAGCCTTAAAATATCCAAGAATCTAGAACTACTTGCCATAGCGTCTTACGTTTTTCATTGGGATTTCTTTAGCCCTTGATATCCCTGCTGATGTTTTGTTCGGACTTAGAAGCCAGCAATTGGTGGATTTGGTGGGCTAAGCTGCAAACCAACCTCAATGCCGCCGAACTAGCTTGGTTTATAACCTTGTATTCTCTGCGAGAGGAAAAGATGCGGAGTTTTTAGGTATATCATTAATTTACGGAGCTGAGGACTATAATCCACCGCCAATGGTATTTCAAGCTTTGCAAAGTAAGGATGCGAAAGTGCTAGATCCGCACCAGGAAGCATCAATTCACGATGTCTACATAATGAGGGCTTCGGGACGTTTCAATTCCTTTTCGATAGAGAAAATAGGCATCACGCCAAGAAACGTTTGCTCTCACACTCGGTCCAAAGCGCAAAGCTGCGGTACCTGCATTCAACCATAATCCAAGACAGCCGTCGACGGTTCTCTTAAGATGGGTTGGAAGATTCAGCATCTTCTCATCCTGTCATTTTCGATCATAGCTTATTCTGTTAAAGCTGCTGCTATCGTGGATCCAAGGAATAACGTGCCGGATCCATTTTCACCATCTAACTGGCCGTTGCCACATAACATCACCGGCTACAACTCCCCTGGCAATTGGGGCGGCGTTCATATTCACGACCCATCCATAGTCATTGGCCCTGACGGTCAATTCTACTCTTTCAGTACCCATGATCTTGTTAGCATCTCACGTGCACCAACTCTTGAAGGGTATTGGGAGCATCTAGGAAGCGTGCTTGTGGGAGCCAGCAAAATAAATCTCCCAGGAAACAACGATACATGGGCTCCAGACGTACATCTTGGTCCGGGAGGTTTGTACTATTGTTTCTATAGTGTGTCGACATTTGGCAGTCAGGATAGCGGCATTGGACTTGCTACATCGAGAGAACTGCTTCCTGGAACCTGGACGGATCACGGACTGGTATACGAATCGGGCGCGACCTTGCCGTCGCCGGCAAATATTACGAATGCTATTGATCCAAACTTGTTTATTGACTATGACGGAACGCCATTGCTGACTTATGGGAGCTTCTGGAGCGACATCTGGCAGTGGCAGCTGGAGCCTGACTTGTCCAATATTGACTACAAGGTTGCCGCAGATTGGTTGAGCCTGGATCCTAGTGGAACACATGCGGAAGAAGGAAGCTACCTGCACGTGCATGGTTGGTACTATTATTTGTTCTTCTCGCATGGAATATGTTGCGGATTCAACGCATCCGACCTTCCACCCGCAGGACAAGAGTGAGTAAATTCGGTAACATAAACGTTAGGAAGTATTGTTCATTGAGTTAAAATAGATATGATATCCGCGTTGGCCGGTCAAAGTCTCCTAAAGGCCCGTTCGTCGATATGAACGGGACAAATCTTCTTGATGGCGGAGGCACCATAATCTACGGTTCCCACGATTACGTGGTAAGTATCTTTGCATCTAGCCCCTTTCCTTTGTGCGTCAAATGCTTTAGACTAAAATCTTTCGCTAACGGATTAATTTGCTGTTAGTACGCTCCTGGAGGCGAAGGCGTGCTCTCATTGCCGGACGGCAGAGATGTGATTTACTTTCACTACATACCGACGTATGTCAGCTATCTTGACATAGACAAGCTTTTAGGTTGGGATTACCTTGACTACGTGGATGACTGGCCAGTTCTATCATATGATTGAGAACTTGAAGCTTCTTGTTAGTAAACGGGACTTGAGTCTCGATATCCACGAAGTCAGCCAGGACGTTGTACAGACAGTACTCAATCATTTGAATGATGTCACATTCCGTCCAAGAAACAAAATCGAAATAAATCCATTGAGAAATTGCTCATGAAGAATGAAAGTAAGGGAGTTCATCAGTTGATACAGAGAAACCAGGAATGCAACTCGGTGCGGAATAACGTCTGCCGAAGGACACGCGCTCATTGGTCCATTTTAAACACCTTTCGAAGCTCAGCTTCGTTGAAGAGAACATCTTGCGCGAACGCGCAGGAAAACATGGACAACACCACAGCACAGGTCAACGATATGGTAGACGAACCTCCGCAAGATGCACGCGATGCTGTTGACGTGAAGAAGTCACCACCACCGGAGACGGCTGAACACATTCTCAGGAAACGACTGATCATTGCTAGCTTTTGGGCCGTTGTCCTCTTCCTAGGATTGCCAATATGGTGGAGAACCACCACCGTATATCGAGCGAATTTGCCTCTTCAACAAATGTTAGACTGGGCGGATGGCAAAGTATGACTTTGATTTTGCCAATTGGCTGCAGATATGCTAACCCTTTCACCTAAGTACTGTCATCCTAAGTTTCCTCTACGGATAGCAATCGAAGCGCCGTCCTTACCGATTCACGAAACACAGCACCTCCTGCGGACGATACAGCATACTTTAGATGATGTTAATGACTTTTCTGCTCATCATCTGCGACTGGTGATCCCAGAGAACGAATCCAGCGCGGCGAAGAACGACGAGACGACCCTTACAATCAGACTTATTCCTGGAGAAAATGGGCAAGGTCCGAGTTCTGTATTGCAGTCATACGCGTCCATTCTAGATGTTTACTACGCGCCAAATCACGTTCGCTCTTCGTCGTCTACTATATCACCTTTGGCAAGTTACATAGCAAACGAACTTCAAGCCACATACGCAGAAGAACAAGCAGCGCTTGCATTTCTACTGTCTTCCACACCATGGGCGGACCAGAGAAGAAAAGCGCTGCCTCAAGAGAAGGTGGACAAACTGGCCAAGCGAAAGACCAGAAGCTTCAAGTATTCGCCAACGTACCACCTCACCTTTTCCCTCATCACACCTACAGCTGCTCCTTCCAACTGGGATATTGAAGGTGCACTTGACGACTATTTGTCACCGCTCTTGTCTTCATTCTCATCTATCAGCAACTTCAGTGTGGACACACAAGTGCAGCTATTTGCAACAACGTCGACATCTATTCAAGGTCCGCAGTTCAACGAGGAGAAGAAGCTCTGGCAATTGCGTGAAGCAGACTTGAGCGGTTTTATAAATGCTGCGGAATGGCCACTTAGTCCAAGTATTGGAGAGGGACCAACCATTAACTTCATCGCCTACGTTCCGGCAGAAGAAGTACAGCCATTGCTCATTGAAGGCAGTGGTGCGAGCAGCTGGCTAATCCCACAGTGGGGTGGAGTTCAAATCTTGAATCTTGCCGAGGGAAATGGTGGCTCCATACCGCAAAAACTCACAAAGGAGCACCTGGAGCTTGCTATGCAAACATTCTCCCACCAGCTTTTCTCTCTTCTTGGCCTTTCGGAGACACCAGCCTCTCTACCTCTGCGGATTGCCACTCTTACACGTGTCCATACTGCGTCTCTCATCTTCTCTGCATCTTCGACACTGGGCGCGCTCGCTCGTCTCACCCAAACACTTCCTTCCATTGCAATTCCAGATTCGGTTCTACTTTCGGTGCAATCGACAATATCACATCTGGATCGAGCATGCAGTGATCTGCGTCATGGTCAGTTTCAATCTGCCCTTGAAGCCGCACGCGTTGCCGAAGCGGAGGCAGAACATGCATTCTTCGAACGTTCCATGGTCGGCCAAGTCTACTTCCCAGACGAGCACAAGGTTGCTGTTTATCTTCCACTTCTAGGCCCAGTCGCCGTGCCTCTATTGATGGCTGCGATAAAGGAAGTAAAAGCTATGCGGAAAAAGGCCAGCGAAGGCTGACTTTTCAAGTTCTGGACATGGAATGCCACAGCGACGGATATATGTACAAGTCAACTCCACCTCACTTCTCAAGTCCGTCATACAGAGTTTTCTCACATGCCACCCATTGGCCTAGCACTTGGGGATCTATGACTTGTGAGTAATCATTGAAATGATAATCGAACATCGAGCTTACCTCCAAATGGTAGAATCTGTCCACAAATCATACCGGCCACACCTCGCTGCCTATCACACCACCAGAATTGGTTGCTGATACCTGCCCACCACGCAGTGTTTTCGCCGCGGCCAGTTTCTCCAGCCTGGATCGTTAAGAAGAATGTCAGTCCCCATCCCTGTGGTGGATTGCCACCCTGAGGATAGAACTCAGGAGCGCCGTTAGCATAGTCTGGACGAGCGGGTTCGAGGCCTTGTCTGGCGAAATTCGGGAACTCTGGAATTTGATTTTCGAACATCTCATCGACAGTTTTCTTTTGGAGAATTCTAGCTCCGGTGGTTGGGCTTACGCCGTCGTTGAGAAGCGTTGCCAGGACCTGGCAGTACTCACTGGGCTTCGCGAAGCAGCCCGCCCCACCCGAATTGAAAATATTCTTCTGCTCTTCCTCTGTCTCGGCCAACAATGCTCTCCGATAAACATGATCTCTCTCCTCTGCGTGGCCATCCGGATACCTTTGCATCATGGTCATGATATTATCTCTCATCTCCTTGTTAGGGAAGAAGCCAATGTTCTTCAGGCCCAGTGGCTCGAAAATGTTCTTCATCATGTACTGATGTAGAGTCAGTCCCGTTGTCCTCTCCAGGATGATACCAGCCCAATCAATGCCAATGCTGTACTCCCAATTCGATCCAGGCTGATTGACCAACGGCTGCTTCAAAATATCACGTCGGTCTCCCGAAAAGACGTCGAAACCTGCCGCGCTGGTTCCAACGCCACCTCGCCTGCCATAGTCCATCAACCGCTTGTTGAAGAATTCGTAGCTAAAGCCGCTCGTGTGCGCCAGCAGCTTCCGCAGCGTGATGTCGCCCTTGCGGTCTTCGAGCTTGCCCGGAGCGACGAGGACCTTGGCGGCCTTGATCTCGGGGCACACCCTGTACACGAGTTCCGGATCGTCGAGGCTCAGCTTGCCCTGCTCGACGAGCTGCATGATGGACAGGCCCGTCAGCATCTTGGTGCAAGAGGCGATCCAGAAGGTGGTGTCGAGCGTGGCGGGCGGTGCGCCGTCGTACGGCCCGCGTTTGCCTGACGCATGTGCCGCAAGCGTCGCGCCGCTCTTGTCTACCGCGCAGAACACGATGCCGTGCACGCCGGAGTCTGGGTTCGAGGTCACCGAGTCTAGCGACTGCGCGATTGCATCTTGGGCCTGTTTGGAAACGGGCATTTTGGCAGCAAAAGCAGAGGGACAAGCTTGAAATGCGATTATGAGAGCAGCTATATATTTGTGTGGAAGCAGACGTATATCAGAGGTGTCGTTGCCGATTGCCGACTCGTCCGCTCCAAAAAATCGAAGGATTTGTCAAACAAAGGAGTTCCGTTCTCTCGTGCGTATTTATTCCCACACTTTCATTTCCTTCCAGATCTCCGCCTCGGATCGCTGGAGCTTCGAGCTCTCGAAGCCTGACTCGAAAAGTGTCAATGCCCCACTCGCCAACCCCGCAACACCAGGTTCGTTGGTGTAGAGTAGTCTGCCGATAGGCTCTGGCCTGGAAATACGGGCTTGTCCTTCTCTAATGCCCGTTCGCACAATCCAGTCTTGTCGGGCGACCGGGATTTGGCACATCGTGACCATGCTGTGGCGGACTTGGAGAACATCAGTTTGCCATTTTGAGCCATCCGAATGAATAATATGGAATTCGATTGTTACTTGCCATTTTTGGAACAGAGCAGTGGAAGTGGATTCGTGGTCGATATCCGAGCTTCCTGATCAAATAGAAATCTATCTGAACAATATGTGGTCCATCCTGCCGTCTACTTAATGCCAAAGTTTTAGATATAAGCAGAGGACAGTCTCTTCATCGAGCAATGTCCATTTGATATCAGCACTTCTTCGGCACAACTACAGCCACTGATGGGGCCGAATTGCAATTTGACATCCGTGCTAAGGTTCTTCCTATGAGAATCCGGAAACATAAAGAACAAAGGGATAATATAGATTAGTTGATGGCTCTAGATGAAGCCAAGCCTCGCGGATCAGTTATATACAAGCCAGTATGCAAATGAAAAATGACTCTCGCACATAATAACATACACCTACTTGTCTCGCTACAGCTCCACGTGAGCATGTCTGCTCATCGCGTCCGCCGCTTCTGGAGAGCCCGGTTTTGGCGGCATAACATTACCCTTCCTCATTTCAGAGAAGGCAATGTCGAAGCGCGCGCCGGCAAGCCAGGCAACGAAAAGCTGGGTAGAGTTAGCAGGTACATTAAGCCAAATATTGTGAAGCGACTTACCATGATTCCAGTCACGACCGCTAGAGTCGCGAAAACGGCCAGCATAAGATAGACCATGTCCCACATGTTGTCCTTATTATCTTGCTTTTGCTTAGCTACCTCCTCGGGACTCAGGAGCTTACCGGTTGTAGTCTTGACGTGGCCTGGCTTCTGCTGTGGGAAGATGGTTTCGATGAACTGCTCGATCTGGATTTGGTGAAGACGGTTAGCAATGCAAAATGTCACTGAGAGAAATCGGTTTATATACCCTTCCACATGCGATGCTGATATTCAAGAAGTTTGGATCCTTTGGAGTGTTCTTTGCGTGAATTTTCCTCGCGTACGACTTGAAGACCTCGCACAGGATCTTCAAGTTCTGAGTACTTTCCGTCATGATTAGGCACGCTTCGCCTTTAGTGATCTTGATATTCCTTTGGAACATGTCTGCATTGCGGAAACAGAGTGTCAGGGTTGCGATTGCCATTGACTGCGGAATGGCACAGAAGTTGAAGACACTCTGCTCACGAAGGCCAGCCAAATAGTACAGACAGTCGTCGGCGCGTTTCAGAGCGTTGTGTACAAGTTCAGAGCTGGCGTTGAGTGCCTTCTCCTTGTTCTCCGGCTTGAACAGGTCCTCAAAGTTATCGACATACTTCGACCATACTTCCCTGGGCCAAAAACGACGCTTGTCTTCCCAGTCTTCACGGATGTCACGTATGATATTGGTTTGCTGCAGGAATTGGCCCATAGACTCCATCAGATCAGGGCGCTTGAGAAGAATTGGATTGGCGAGCTCGCTTTCGACGAAAAGTCGCGTCAAGCCTTCGCCAACAAGCCCTGCAACGTAATGGCAGTACTTTTCGTAATCTTCGATTGTGTCCACGCCGTTCTCGTTGTGCTCGGCATTATTGCAGTAGTCGGCCATGCCATCGCCCATCCTCTTCGCAATATCCTTAATGATCTTCTTGTATGCCGGCTTGATCTTCTTGAATTCGGTGATCACGTAATGGAACTGTACCAGAAGGTCTCTATCCTTCTCGCGAACGTGATTACCCTCATACGTCCATCCATCTTCTTCGAGATGGTTGTAGAAATTCCTAAGGAGAGGGTCCTTCTCATCGAGCTTGATGGTCATGTCGTCTTCAATCGTGTCCAGACCACGCAATACGAGATAGAATAGACAGACGGGGACCAAGAGCTCAGGATGAAGTTCCTTGATCACGGCGGCGAAACTACGACTGGTCAAGTCGAGAAACTCGAAGCACTTGCGCAATTCCGGCGTCTCTTGATCAGGTTTCCGCTCGTGGGGAGGATTGTGCCACATTTGCCTACGGAAAAGTTAGCCTATGAGGTATATGTCAAAACAGAGGCGGAAACGTGCCATTGTACTATGGCCCGGAGCTCATTTGGATGGGTGGCATAGTATGCGATGCTCGATAGAGACGGCATGATGGGTTGAAGATGAGCGCTGAAAGGCTCAAGACGGGTTAATTGACTTGCTACCGAGAGTATTGGCGCATCGATGCTAAGAGACGGGTTCTGGGTTCAGTGGAGCAATACAATTGCAGATTTTAAGAGTGTTGGAGTAAATAAGAAAGCAGCAAAAGCCGTAAATTGATCCAACAGTTTCTCCGCACATAATGATCGTCAGGAGACAAGGCGACGAAGCAATTCTTCGGTTTTTCGCATCGCTGCAGTCTCTTTCAACTCCTTCCAAACTCAAACACGCTTCAACGCTTCTTCCCGCTTCACCAGCCTCACTTCTCCGGCTACTCCTTCTCATCGCCATTCCTCATCCTCTTTACACGGTTTCTCCTTCCTCGCACTGCCTTCCAGCTGAGTGTTTGCCCGGCGCATAACCTCAGACTTATCTCGTCTCTGCTATTTACCTGTGACAGCCGCTCCGAAAACACTGACTCAGTGACACTGTCTTCCGCCTTTCTTCTGCTTCATCTATACTAGCCTCATACCACACACTTCTCCCGTCCGCAACCTCAACGCCACAGCCATGACTGAAGTAGCGACAACACCACAACAAGTTCCTCTGGACACCATTCCCATCTCCCCAGACGGCGCCAACGGCGAAGCCTCCTCAAATGAAGGTAACGGTGCCGCCTACACAGACTCTAATCCCATCACTGTCTTCCACGACAATGCGAACTTCAATGTGAAGCACCCGCTCATGCACAGGTGGACCCTTTGGTTCACAAAGCCGCCGACCGGGAAGGTGAGCGCTGACCGTAATCATGAGTGTGATGGCGATGGAATCCTAACATCGGACTTACAGAGTGATAACTGGAATGATCTTCTGAAGCAAGTCATTACCTTCGACTCGGTTGAGGAGTTCTGGGGTATCTACGTAGGTTTCCTTCCTATTCGACTTCCTTTTTAGTTTTTGGTCTGACCATTCTCACACAGAACAATATTTGCCCTGCCTCCGAACTCGCACTCAAGTCAGACTACCACCTCTTCAAGGAAAACGTCAAGCCGGAGTGGGAAGACCCTCAGAACAAGCATGGCGGCAAGTGGGCCTTCCAGTTCAAGGACAAGAAGAGTGTCTCCATCGACAACCTCTGGCTGCATGTGATGCTCGCTGCCATCGGCGAAACGCTCGAAGACGAAGACGACGGTGAGGTGATGGGTGTCGTGGTCAACGTGCGCAAGGGTTTCTATCGTATCGGCCTGTGGACAAAGAGTATCGGAAAGCCGTTTCCCGGCGGTGGCGATGGTGATGTTGCGGGTGGAAAAGGTCGCAGCGCGGACAAAGGTAGAGACACGCTCATGAAGATCGGAAAGCGGTTCAAGGAGGCGCTTGGCCTGAAGGAGGCCGAAGTCGTCGAGTTCTCTGGCCACACGGACTCTGCACACGCCGGTAGTACTAGGGCAAAGGCCAAGTACTCCTGCTAAGCTTTCACACCGGCACCCTTTGACCTTTCAGACATCCTTCCAAGATGTCTCTCTGGCTTACTCTTACTTCGACACAGCGACTCCCTATCTGTTATATCCGGGCATGGCGTTTCTGATCAGACTTGACGACATCTTTTGATGCGCTTGCATTCCAGCTAAGCTGAGGAATGGGATAAGGAGATTAGCATGACGGATCGGATTCGTGCTCCTGAACATGTGTTATCTGCACATCGACATGACCTCTTGAGCTCCCGAACGAGTAATTGATATGTAGTTTGTATAAAGATAGATAGTAGTAAAGAACCACGAAATTCGTCAGATTGCGGGAATCGACTGTCCATGTCCTTACTACTGACCTATTGCGTTTCTCAAGCGACCACTTTTGCCTCAACATGGCCACAAAGATGTCCTGTTCGGCTTGGTAGGCAAGGCTCAACGTAGTTTCTACGGCGACTTTCTGTGTAACGAAGACCTCAAGCGAATTGAGGGATGTTATTACTCTTCCGTAAAAAGAAGCGGAATGAAGAAACTTCACAACAAAACGTTCACGCACAGTACGAGCAAACAAGCCACAAGCCGTTTTACTTCCCAAGTGGGTAGAGCCACCAGGAACAAGGTTCGGAAGGGCGCGGATCATGGCTGCATGTCTTGAAGCCTCCTCGGCTTCATCGTCGGAAGCTCCGACTACTTTTAGCCCTGTCCATTCGCCGCTACTGATGTCAATGCATGTCAAAGCTACATGGTCTCTCGCTTCGGACCGCGCCCTCACGATTAATTTCACATTAGCGACTAGGCAGAAGTTTTTATAGGTTATGCTTTTGACAGTTCCAGCGGCACACGAAACTCTTACGCTGATTCTGTCGACTGTCGTGGGGCTACAGCCTTGCTCCACATGCAACTGGAGGTGAATGTAAGTGTTGAGTCAGCATCGGCCAGCATGCATCCCAGGTACAGGCACATCAAGCTTGTATTAATTTGCTTGATGCACAAGGTAATCTCAGCGTTGCAGCCTTCCCCGCCGAGTTTGGCGGCACCCGCCGCTTTGAACGAGTTGAGGTAATGGCAAAGGCCATCACATGGCGCGAGTTTGCATCAAAAAAGTCTAGAATCGTCACAAGTGACGAATTAAGAGTTGGAGAATCCAGAGAGAAGATGGAAATTGATACTAGATTCGTAAATTAAGTACACGGGTTCACTCCGTCCCAAAAGCCAGCGTCAATGCGCACAATTAACCCCATTTCTCGCATCCCAGACCGAATGTTAGTCGGCTGCACTGAGATTGGAAGATTGGATGAGGTGGAGGTATGAAGAGGAATGGGAAGTAGTGCCACTGGGAGGAGATCGAAAGGAGCGTAACCGTGGTACCAATATGGTTGGAGGCGCTGAAATCGTCGAAGAGAAGGGATGCGGATCTGGAATTACTATAAATGACCCTGTGTGTTGCCAGCCAGTCCTAAAACTGTTCCGCTTCGCCTTTCAGGCCGTAACAAGGTTTTGAATTTCGTCATCGTCCAGAGGCTCCGACACGACACTTGTCGACATGAGACTACTAAGGAAAACTCGCCTGGAAGCTCGCCTCTGCGGTTTATGATGAAACCACCTCATTTCCGATCCAACTCCCGTGATGGGTGATGGACACCTGATCTTCGAGCTTCGAGGATCAGGGACGAGGGAGAGGGGGGTAATCTGAAACCACAAAATTAGAGCGACCAATTGTAGAAGGAAGAGAAAAGAGTCTTGTCAGGAGAGAAAGGCGTAGAAGGGAGACGTGGGACACAGGACATGGAGAGTGAAGAGGTAGAGAACGCCGTGCAAAGTTGGTAAACAAGCAGAGCTGCCTTAGAGAAAGCATTTATACGGAGGAAAATGAAGTATCGCTCATTCCTATTGTTCGATCTCGGGTGCGATTCACCTCGATTGATTTGAGTAAGGGAAGCGCAAGACACCTTTTGCCGTCATCGTGCTAAAGTTGATAGAGCGACCTACATGAACGTAGAGAAACAGCAGCCATCCCCTCATGCGGCATGCAACTAAGCCTGAGGAGGAAACGTCTTTTGAGAATGCTATGGAGCGAAGGGATATGTCGAGATCTTGGCTACAGGCAAAGCCTTGGTCCTACTTGAAGACAAACGCTTGTTATAGAACTTGTAGCTGGATTCTCGTATATAGCGAATGCGACCGAGTTGTATTGAGATGATAAGTTAGCTATTATATTTGGGGACGGTGTTGCCGCCTCGACAATTTTGATTCCAACTACAAGAAGATGATAGTGCAGAGCGTTACTACTTGCTGGGAGCGAAGCGATCGACGCCTCTTTAGAACGGCGTTGATCACCGCCGGATCCGGGCGGTTTTTGCCGCCGCTTTAGTCGGCTCGACTACGCCGGAGGTGGTCGTTGGTCTAACGCCCAGTCCTGCCAACGAAAGATATTGATCTAACACATGGGGGAGGAAATGGGTTGCATGGCAATTTTTGATCTTTAAAGTAAAGTACGTAGGCATTGACGACTTCCAGTGCAATGGCTTCCCAAGCATATCACCTTTCCCCAACTAGCGTCACATGATATCGACAATCTGGATTGACAATTGAATATGGAACCATGTGGTATTCAGATCTGCGACGATGAACTTCACTGACGGCGTACCCGTTATTGGTGCTGCTAGACAATAGCTATGGTGCGTCGAGTGGTCAAAGTTCGGAAAGGGTTCTGGCATTTGAGCTTTGCCCTTACTTTACCTGTAGATTTCGCCATGTTGACAATTTGGAGGCTGAGATGATGGCATTAGTGAAGAGTGAGGAGTGACTGATAAAGATTCGTCATGTTGACGATTTGGAGGCCAATTCGTCGTGTCATGGCTAGGAATCGCTAGTCATTTGCACTGTCCTCATCCTCCACATCTTCTTGCTAGCTGCTGTTATCCCCTGACGGAATCCTTTTCAGTAACATCCGTATGGCCCAAACTGCAGTTGTGGCCGCAATTACTATAGCTGTGATCTGGGTGATTGTATATTTTTGAGAAACTTGGTCTAACTTATAATCTCTTATTACGATTTCTGCTGCAGCCATAGAGGTCAACCCGAATATAGCACCGATAATGAATGTAAAGTCGATCGTTGTGGGCCGCTTCAGCCAATCGGAAGGTTTGGAGCCATTGCTATCGCTCTTACTCTTATGGAATTCAAAGCTGTGTTGCAGACAGAAATAACAGCCATGGGCGAAATAGATGATTCGAAATCCGTAATATGTCCAGAACACAGCTGTTTCGCTTTGGGTGGGTGAGCAGTTCCTGAGCCACGCCCACCAGAAGAACCCAAAACACTCGCAGTTCTCGGCAACGAGAATTTCCCCCCGGTTAAAGTGGTCCATGAGAATGGCGACGGTTGTTAACCCAATCGATTGACCCAATAAGACGGCAACTACTTGCGTCCTTGCAGACAATGCGTGCTTCATCGACAGCTGAATGGAGAGAGAGCTGTTCTGTGCATCGATGATCATCGAGCCGATAGCAACATCGACCACGGAGAGTTTGCGGAGATATATTTCAGCCAGAAGAGAAATACTGAATGCGATATGTGTAATAAGTAACCATGCCCCGGCTACTTGAGTACCTGCGTTTTCGGTGTGAGCGGTGCCAGTGAGAGCTGACAATATTAAGACCAGTTGTTGCACCCAAAAGACTACTCGAATACTGGCTCCTCCTATATCTTCGTTGACGCTGGCTTGGCACTGGTTGTTGAATGCCGGATTCGCGTTTCCCAGCCCCCAGAATGCTGCAAGCGTGTAAATGAGCCCTAACATCCCTATCGAAATCGCGAACATCCTGTACGGCCACATAGCCCATATTACTACCTTCCTGCCATTTTGCTTAGGCCGAGACCAAACCACCAGAACTACAAAGAACATGAGTTCATATAACAATAAAACCGTGACGAACGTTAATCTAGCTTCTACCTGTGACTTTCCCTCAATTTCCTCAAAATTTTTGGTGCCCTGTGCTTCGATCCAAGGCGACCTTATGACCCATAAAAACTGGACTGCGCCCCACCATTTAAATCCAACGCGCACAATTTTGCCAGGTCAACGCACCATGAGGAATACTGTAAGTGAATCGCATTAATTCTAAGATGTCGCTCTACTTAATACTACCATCAGTTCCTCTAAACCACAGACCTAACCGCTAATATGCTCGTCCCTAAATTAAAACGTTAGAATCCTAGTTCCCTCTATATCCGCACAGATACTAATTTATAAGGTGTCGAGGAGCGTTTTGACAACTTCTGGAGGCGATTTAAAAGCACATATACATTTGAGGGAATCCAGAAGCAGGATTTCATAATATCAACGGACAAAGAGGGTACCGTTGGGCAGGCTGGGAACAAGATCCGAAGGGAAGATGGCGAGCTATGTTCGTCTCCTACGAACTCCGACATAAACAAGTAACGTATTTCACAAACGAACGGATCACTCAAGCGAGCGGATCACCTGAAATCGCACCTAATTCGTCGAAATTTACCATGCAAGATCTCAACAACCACCTGGTAGATCATTTTAAAACTCAGTGTGTAGATACTTCTAAGTGTTTTAAGGTATCCAGGGAAGCCAGGAAGCAATAGGATTTGTTTTGACCGAGATACAGCGTTTTGAGTCAAAAATGGCGCAAAATGATGCCAGGATCGATGTATCTCGAGAGGCACTATATCTGTTGATTCCAAATTCGGCTGACAGGTTCAAAATGGCCCAGAAAGTGTATCTACAAAGTTTGGAAGTGATCAATTAAGTTGCTGTCGAGATATTGCATAGGAAATTTCGACGGACTAGGTGCGATTTCAGGTGATCCGCTCACTTGTGTGATCCGTTCGTTTGTACCGACCTGTGCACCCATTTTCTAGTGCTTCCATGTCGCCATGTCTGCAGTGAGCTTCCAGGCCTCCATGCTCCCGTACCTCTATATCGCCACGCCCGCAGCGAGCTTCCAGGGCTCTAGACCTCCATGTCCCAATGTCTCCATGATCACAGCGGCCATAACCCCATGCCCGCACGTCCGCGAGGCGAATAACGCTTGCGAACGTGTCAGGATGCTCCCGAGACAGATCAGCGGTTTAAACCTCCAAAATCTCTCCCTCGCAAGTCTATGAAGATATAATAGATATGTCACTGTTCTGCAGCCATTTCTCTTTCAGAAGACCGATCTGCAACAGGAATTATCGCGGTGTTGGTCACGCTGTCGATCGCTTCGTTGGTCGGACGAGGGTCGGGCCGTACGCCTATATACAAGCGCCGCCAAACTCAGTGGGGAAGCCTGCGACACTGAGGTTATGACTGCTAAGACCTCTTGCCGAACTCCGTACGAGCACGCACCTATTTCTCCGAGCCAGACCTTTCTCCGCAGCTCTTGCATTTCAAGAGATCATTCCTCCATTTCTTCCTCCATATCTCAGCTTTTGTTTCGGTGCTGACACTTCCGGGTTCTTTGCCGGTTCAGCTTCATGAGATCCTATTATAGCTTTTGCCCAATCGATGAATATCACGGAAATCTGACGACATTAAGCCACAACTAGCAATTTTTCGATCTGCGAGCGCTGACATCCGCCTTTTTGCTCCCTCCTCGCTTTTTTGCACTCTTTTAAGAAGTTTTGTTAATGTCTGACGATGTCAACGATATAATCGAAAATGACCACCATAACAAGACCTATATTATACGTTGTGCTGGCGGCATTAATGATTGATTCTGTCATCGAAGTCGGCTTCATCGGCACCACCGTCCACTACCTTCACTTGAACGGACCTTATGATATTGAGGGCCCCAATGGCCCAATAATTCTACTCGGCAAACCAGCGAATATCATTGTTGACCAAGGACACACCAGCAATGGCGCGGCGGGAACAGCTTTGATACTTGTGGGCTTTTTGGGTTTGATTATTCTATCCACTGAGCCGATGGTTCGGAGATGGGTAAGTGAAAGATTCGAATCCGCACTGGTAGTGACCTCAAGGTGAAAGAGAAGTAATGTCAAGAGGTCTCTGCATCCTTCCCAAATTCCTTACTTGAGCAGAGTTGTACTAGTACTGACGGGATCCCACACAGCGCCCTCACTTACGATTCCCTCTCTTTCTCCCTTGGGTAGTCCTGACCACCTTGTCGTTCCTTCTCACTCTCGGCGCTCTAATCTATACCTTCATCATCACGCACGACACTAGCGGCCAGTCAATCGACCTGTCCGGACTCACAAGCCCAGTTGTATATCCATACGACCAATGGACGCCGCAGACGTGGTACGGCGCGGTGCTTCAGCTACCTTTTGTAAACGAAAGTGATAAGAGTGGACTCAGGAATCATGTGAGAATCATGGAAGGCTGGAAGTGGAATCTGATCCCACTGTTAGTGATCGAGTTAGGCGTGTTGTCGCTTGTGTACGTAGAGTTTGTGAAAGTGATAAAGTATCGCGGTCGAGAAGATGGCGCGCAGTCGCTTGAAAAGCATCTAGGAGAGCCGGCCTCCAATGGAGAAGGGAGTGGAATCGTGGCGGGAACAGGTACTGATACCTAGTGAGCAATATAATTTTTAGGCGGGCCTTGCATAAATGAGTTCCAGTCTTGACACCGCGGTGGCCTTCCCTTCGACGCTGTCGCTATGCTTTTAATATACACTGACGGGAGCTGACCACTCCGATTTCATCGCTAGTCTAGTCAACTTCTCGGACTGTTTCAACAACGGTGGCCCGCTGCTGATCTCTGTCTAACGCTTCAGCCTTCACAAATTCCGACTGAGCATGACGTGCATTCTCCTGTCCGGCGGTGGCCGATCTAAGCGCCAGTTGATCTCCGAACACAGCCAGGAATTCTCCTGCATCGCCAAAGTCTGCGAGGTTCGAGCCGTATGAGGGTCCAGATCTGATGATGAAGTCGTCATCACGTCTCGAGTGCCACTGCATGTAACCAAGCGCGCCGAGCGCTGTAATTCCCAAAGCACTGAAGGTAATTGTTGCGTATCGTAGAATTCGATAGCGTTCAAAGATCGATTTAGACTGCGAATATCGCTCCAGTGCTCTCTCGGATTCGGACGACCTTGAGATGTCGACAATACCAAACATCGGTATCGATTTCAACATGCTATTAGCGATGTATGTCATGCCATGCCAAAATGTCGGTCGCGCCGCCGTCTCAAAACTCGTAGTTTTTAACTGACCAGCCAACTTCTCTTCCAGCCTGTCTAGATAATGGATCAGTTTGGGATATTTTGTCTCTATCGCGTTCGCCAACCACTTCTTTGGCATGTCAGCTCTCAGCATGACCATTAAATATCCCAAGGCGACAAAATCCACAGTGCTCGGCTCCCTGTCCGTCAGCAGCCACGTCTTCTCACCCATCAGCTCCACCAACGGCCCACAAAACTGATCCACGAGCGCATAGAGCCGAAACGAATCGCCATAGTCGGGCCTCCTCAAAAACTCCCTCAGCCTCCTCTGCTGCGCGAGCAGCGAACCCGCGGGCGCAGCCTGCAGCGCCCCATCCGCAGCACCGTCCTCGCGGCCCGCGTCCAGCGCATCGAGGTCGAGGCCGGCGATCGCGAGGTGCGCGGTGCGGGCCTTGGCGGCAGCGCGCAGGGCGGGCGCGCCGCCGAAGCGCGCGTACCACGGCAGCGCCGCCGTCCACGCCGCCTTCGTGGCGCCGTGGTAGTTCTCCGACGACTCGAACGCGTACAGGTCCAGCAGCGGCTGGCCGCGCGCCCGCACGAAGGCCGCCCAAGCGGCGGCGTCGGCGACGAGGCGCGGTGCTGGGGCTGCGCGCGCTGTCACGTGCGCGCACTGCGAGAGGTGCTGCGTGATCGAGCTCCAGCCTGTGAAGGTTGCGCGGCTGGGGTGGGTGCAGTGGAGGAGTGGGAAGGGGCCTGGTGGGTGTTAGGACGTTGGGGTGAGGGCAATGTGCCTGGATAGGTTTACCGTTTCCACTAATTGAAGGGTCGTTGTCAGATATGATTCGTGGTCGTTTGGAGTCTGTGAAGCTGAGAGAGACTAGATATGAAAGGACGGCGATGCATTCCGGATCGACAGAGGGAAGATTCCATGCTCCTGGCCATATGTGAAGCTCCATTGCGAAGCTACTGTATCATGAAAAAATAAAGGAAACTCCTCATGCTCTTCCTGGCTCTTCTAAGGTCGTTGCTGACATTGCCGAGTTCCTGGGCGAATTCACAGCCTGATGACTAGTTTCGTTAATTCAGTATTGAATCTTGTAGAATCCGAGTGGGTTTTGCGTATTGAATTGAGAGGAAGAGAAAAGATGAGTTGAGCAATTCGCGGTCTCACGTGGCGGCGCGATATCAGGCATGAATTCTGCCTTGGTTTAAATCGCACATCGAACCTCGCGATCCGAAAGCTTCAATGAAAGTACATTATGGCCCCGATTCGGCGGTACTTGCGAATAACCAAGTACTCTGTCCTTGAATGCCGCATCTACGCTGAGTACCCAAGTGCTTCTGAAGCATGGCTACTTGGTTCCAACGATCCCGCTCTTCCACGCATTTTTGCCGCGATTAGACCATACGTCCTGCCCAAATTAAGAGAAGAGAATGAGCGAGCAACCAAAGGCAAATCAAAAAAGAAAACGATCAAAGACATAGTAGCCCAAGGTATCGATTTGCTTCTATGCTGACCGAGTCGGCAGTCTTCGTGATGTCTGAAAGCTAATGGTGGAGAATAGATGATTTCGAGGTTTCGCTTTACTTCACAGATGCCTCCACACGACATTCTATCCTTACGAAGCAAAAGACCTTCAGCGACAAACCACGGCTCAAGAGTAATTCAGGGAAGCTGACAGGGTGGTTGGATGCTGGTGGTGCGAAGGAAGCGGTTGAGATTCCGGATGATGATGATGATGATGCAGAGATCTCAATACTGCAAGAGGATGATGATGGCCTCATCAACTTGGATGACATTCCAGAGTTAGATACAGCTGATCAGGATGAAGAGAATGAGAGGGATGATGATGAACTCTTTGTTCAGGACTCTGAGGACTCAGAGCCAGTCTTCCAGTCACGAAGATCCACAGATCTTACTCGCCACCAGAATGCGTCAGAGCATAAAGAAACAGAGGCATCCAAAGCTGCCATTTCAGAAGATAAAAAGAAACTTGGTCTACGAACATATTACGACGGATTCAGCATCTACGGTCGCATACTTTGTCTCGTGATTCGCAGGCGAGGTGGACGAGCCTCCTCCATGGCTGCCAGTAGCCAGCAATTAATGGAAAACTGGGTCAGTACTCAGGCAGCAGCCGAAGGAATAGTGGAGGACGATTGATCTTTACAGCGGAAAATTGTAGTCCGGGAGCGACACGCTGCATATTCGTAATTCCAAGCTCTGGATCACCAAGTTGGGTAGGCTGATAACGTCAGACCTAGCAGACTCGAAAAAATTCGAGGAATGGCTTCAGTTCCGAACGCCGAATACGGAAGTTCCTCGCACTGACGGAAGATGGAGTCTGAAAACGCCTCAATCGGAATGGATGAGGTAGTATCACTTTGACGAGCTTTAAGACAGCTGACCATAGATGTGCTTTGGAGAACTGACCGGACCTTCGGTGATTCATTCTCAACTGTAGCTGGATACTGGCCTCATTCTGGATTTGAGCTCGACCGTAGATATCCTGAGGCGTCTTTCAATTGGCATTTGAACTATGCCGAGACTTGGGCTTACATATCACATGTAAAGTAGGTGAGATCAATGAGAATGACAATTGTGGAAGGAAGACACTCGTTCATTGATCCTGTCCCGTTCAATAACCTGATCCGTTGAACAATACATGAACAAACTGTTTTCTTCACTCAACCTTGCCACTGCACCCGTTGGCCTCTGAACAGGCTAACCATTCCAACAGGTAAGATACCTGGCTCCACGATATTCAATCCGCCAAACTTGCTGATCATCTCCGGTCCATAGAGTTGGGCAGTCCACTTCCAATATGGTTCCATCTGCCACCAATTTGAAGTGATGCCTTTCAAATTCGATTGAGTATTGAGCGCGTTGATCTCATTAATAAGAGTGATTGACCCATCGATGCTCTGATCCGTTGGCTTCACGAGCAGTCTGTTAAAGACGTCGCTCAACTCGCCGTCGAAGTGATAGTCCAAGTCCTCACGATACTTGATATACTCTTCAAACGATATGAAAGTATCGCTGCCCTCAAGCGGTTCCCAACTAGGGTCGTCCAAAGCATATCGTTCGTTCGCAATCTCTCCATTGTCGAAGCGCTCCTTGGCAGCGCGATAGGCTTCCCGCTCCTTCTCTCTGAATTCCCGCATCGGATTCGACGGATTTTCGAGGATGGCGTCCCGAATCTGAAGAGGACCCACGAACGGACTCTGCAAGCTCAAGCCGCCCAACTCAACAGGGAAGAACAGGAAGCCGTCCGGAACTCCATCGACACCGAACCGCTCTTTGATCAGCCGCTTGAGATACCCCACGACGCTACCATCACCGGGAAATAGCGTGCGGTGAACGTGCTGGTGGGCCACAAGAATCTTGTCGACGTGCTGGCGACCGAAGCAGTTTGCAGCCTTTCCGAAATTCGCGGTGAAGAAGGTTGTGGCATACGTATTCCAAGCTTGGATCCAGCTGAAGATGCTCTTTTTCTTCGATTCCAGCTGCTCACCAAGTTCCTTGATATGCCCCTCGATCATCGACTGATCGATTTCAAAGCGACTGGTGCTCGGATCGAGGTACAAAAATCCCCAGCGGATATCACCTGTCGGAAGTGGAGCAACGGGCAAAGGCACGCCGTTTGAGGAGATGCGAGTAGAACCTGTTTTCGCGGCGTGAAGAGTTACACCCATGACGTGTGTGAAGCTTTCAACAGCTTGCCATGCCTGGACACTCTTGCGGTGATCCGAAGTCCAAAACCAGAAGTCGTCATTGATTCGATACAGCAGGCCGCCGTTCGTTTGCTGGTTCACTGAAAAGTCTAAGCAGAAAAGGATGCTTTCACCGAAAATGTCGCTGAGGGCATGAGAGCCTGGAGTGCCTCGTTGACGAATACGAGGATCGACATTCTCATCGGTGAATTTCAGCGGAGCTTGGAGGAAGCGCTGAAAGAAAGAGATCCACCTATCTGAGACGCCGAAGAACTTCATGACAGTGAGTATTGTTTGATGTGGTAGCATCGGGTTCCAATCGTCAAATGCTGAACGGAAGCATGAAGTTTCTCCATCCAGACCGGCATTGATGGTGATTTCAGTTGCGAGGAGGTGTAACAATTTTTGTTTAGCATCCATGGGTCGTTTTGGAGCATCGGCATTGATACCGGCATCATTGTCATCGTCTTCTCCATCCGACGACTCTTCCACTACCGCACGTCTCATCCTTTTTGCGGCCTTGGGTGCCGGTAGCGGCGGAGCAGCAGATCTCCGCGCTGATTGGACTGCCCTCTGCGGCGTTTGTGCGCTTTGTACACTCCCAAATCTCATCAATTCAGCCTCTTCTTCTCCATCATCAACCTCGAGCCGTTGATCATCGCTGTCGGGAAGCTGAAAAAGAAAGTATCCATTTTTCCAGGCCCTGAAACGCTTAGAATTGAGACTGCCACCGGTGAACTGAGGTCCAAGATAGTACTGGCGCCGTTTCTTATCCGCTTTGGATAATGCCTTGTTCAGTGGTTTCCAGACGTTATTGTGCTTCTGAAAGGATTGGAAGGCATTCTTGAAAAACACCGACCATTTCACGCCAATGAACTGAAGGAATATGGCCTGGAGCAAATCTTCATCAAGGTGGATGGAGTAAGTTCCATTCAATTTTCGGCGCTGCTCAACGGCAACTTGCATTCCCCATGACCAGTGCTGCAATGCGGCCATTCTCATGTTCAAAACGTCAGATATCTCCGAAAGGATGGTTTCGTTAGACACAAAATCCTTCAGGACGGATCTTTTCTCCTCGCTCAACAGATCAGAGGCTTGAAGTCCATTGATGACCCACTTCAACGTCCAGCTGGAGAACTGGTTTGCTGCAGAAAGAGTTGATTCAAAACTCTGGACACTGGTTCGTAGTGTCGTCAAAGCGTTCCGCAAATCATTCGTTTCCTCGCCGCCGGCTTGACCGAAGAGATTGTTGAGATAGCGTTCGAGGGCGGATTGGTCAATAACACGAGGCTCAAACACGGACTGCTCCCAAGCTTTTCTAGATTCCAATCTCTTCCCGCCAGGGACTTCCTCGAAAGCGTCCGACATTTCAACGTTCTCTATCTGAGGCTCCGCAGATTTCTTCTCTGATGCAAGCCATTCGGTGACAAGCTCTCCATACAACGCGGCATAGGTGTATTTTAAGTTTTGCTTACTTAGGTAGTCTCTCATCGTCTTCTCCCATTCCATAATCCTCTGCGCAGACATAGATGGATCGAAGACCGGTTGTTCCAAAAATCGATCAAGAATCTTTAGGTCGGTCTCAAGCCGGAGGAGATTTGTTCCACCAGAAATGACGCGACCGAGTCTCTCGGATCCATCCGGGTTCTTGATGTTGGTGTTCATAGTATGGACTTGAAAGCATCTCTTGACACCATCAACGAGAATGATGAGCCTTTTCAACGGATCGCTCTCAGCCTGTGCGGCTTGCTGTATTGAAACATACTGGTTCTCGAATGTTGCGCGTTTCTTGGAGAGCTCTTCGAGTTTTGTTGTGGTGATAGAATGAAGCGTCTCGGAAAATAATCCACCTACTAAGGCCATGGTGTTGGTGGAATAGTAAACGTGTGACTGGTCTTCTGCTTTTGTGTGGAAATAGATGAAGTTGGAAGATGAAAATGGTGTGGCTGAATCTAGGACGGTGTGACGACTTTATATCGCGCGGAGTGGAAATGGCAAGGCAGAAGCCACGTTCCCAATTGGGCAATGGTGGATCGTATGAAGAGAATGCCGCAGGAAGGCCCCTATTCACATTTAAGGCCCTATAGATGACTCACGATTGCTTAATGTGGTGTTGCCTCTCGAATCATGACAAGATTGCTGGCTGCCTTGGACGATGAAACGTCAACTGATGGAGGGACAACGCATTAAGGGGGGAGCTGAAGTCGTCTAGAAGTCCGATAATTGCTCGTATTCTTTGTGGCTTAGCGCATGGCTGCTAGGTTTTGGGATCTCAAGCTGTTCGGCGACTTCTCCCACTCCACGCTAGAATCTTGCCTCTCGGCGATTTTGAATGGCAGAAGCAACGTGCGTCATAGTAAATCGCTGGCAGCTCAAAAAATGGCTGCTTGGTCCATAGTAAGATGTTTCGTGGATGGTAATGTGCCGTCCCTCTTTTTCCTCATGTCACCATCCAACATTTCCAGTTAAACCCCTGCAAAATGTTTCCCAGGCTTTCTCGTAACAGACTTCTGGAGGCATGGCAGACATTCACGAGTGAAACTTTGTAGATCAAGAATGCTGTTCCTAACTATGACATTTGACGCGAAATGATGATCTCGGCTATGAAAAGGCTTAAAGACAGCGTCTTATCATCCCCCTACCTTATTCATCCCTCTTCGGATGGAGAAGAACTTCTTCAACAACATCGGGATTCTTCTGAAAGGCCTTGACGCTGACAAGCCATCCCTCTACACATGCCTTTTCCAGGATCCCTTTCATTCCACTTCCCCGGCTATAAAACCGACGCCGCCACTTGCCATATCCCTTGTGACACTCCAAGCAAGGCCCGCCTTGTTCACAGATATCACATCTCAAAACGTTCATCACGAACCCGTCGAACTCACCGAACTTGTCAAACGCGATCGCGCACACCTTCCCCTCACACCAAATCGGCTGACCAGAGGTAACCGGAGCACCTCCGAAAGAAGGCGGAATCGAGCTGGCCGATGCGCCGAGTCCGTCGACCCGACCAGATACATAGCCGATGTAACGCTGCAGGACCGGATACCAACGATTGGAATTGCTCAAGAGCTGAAAGCGAGCCTTCAGTATAGCCAGGAGGTCTTCTTCGCCGGGTAGAATTTCCGTGGCCGTGGCTACAGGAATGCGGACGTTGAAGGAGCCTATGACGGAGCGCATGTATGCCGGGCGTGAGGGCTGGATTGCCGTTTGTTGGGCCTTGAGTCGCTTCACAGGCACTACGCTCTTGCTACCAAAGACACTGGTCGAGGATGATGGATTTCTCGGAGCAACTTGCGGCGTCTGGACGTCACGCTGTTGAAAGATAGACCGGATGCGAAGGCGCCGGACGAGGACGTTGTATTCATCACCACGGCGAACAGCGCGGGGAGGAAGGTCGATGTAGAGAAGACCTGCGAGACCTTCACCTTCACCAAATGGGATTGGAATGTAGCTCGCACCGCCTTGCACGGGCTGCACACGGATTGTGTTGGTGTCATCCTGGCTCAGGTTGTGGCTACCAAACAGACTAGTGGCGAGGCTGATGATTTCCTGAGCTGTAGTCTGCGGCCAGTAGATATGAGCAACGCTGCCTGTCGGAACGTCACCCCAGTCGATCATGAACACGTCCGGTTGGATGATTTCTTTTTGCGGTGTGAAGAAGGTGTCAAAGGTTTGCGGCACACGATGAGCTGCAGCAGGTCCGGGATTGTCTGAGGGAGTAATCTGAAGATTTCTCTGAGCAAGCTGGGTGCTGTTCTCCGGAGATGTAATGACATTCCCTATGTTCTCGATTGGAGCGCCATCATATGCAATCTGTGCCACCAAGCAATGATGATTACCTGGGAAGGCTTGTTTGATAATGACACCGTTTACCGTCAGGGTATTACTGTATACATTCAAGAAGCATCCAAAGTACGCCCACTGAGTGTCCTGATAGTTGCCTGATTGGATTTCGATAGTCTGGTTGTTAACGCCAACGCCATTAGGGCCGAATTCCGGGTCATTGGGTTGACCGAAATTTGGATTCTGAGACGCAAAGAAAGGAATTGTGTGGTTGTCGGATGGTGCGACTGGCCACCCAGGAAGACCGGCACTGTCTGGCTCGCTCAGGTATGTGTAACTTGGATCCCAATTCGTATCTGCAGTTTGCGTTCCCCAGATGCGGAAGAAGACCTTGACACCCGTGGCGGCTCCACTAGGACCAGGAGTGCCACGGAGACGGACCCGAGCCAGAGCGAAGTTGTAGTTGTTATACTGCGATCCGTTCACGTTAGTGTACGGAGTGACAGAACCATCAGAATTGGTTTGGGTTTGTTGATCTGGCACAACACCACTGTTCGCAAGGAACGGGTCAGTACTGCCCGGATTTCCATACTTGGAGTTGAGCCAGGGAATCAAATCAGTGATATACTGATAGGCCGCACTCTCACTGTCTGTGTCAAAAGTTGGCGCATTAGTTCCCGGAACTGGCTGATAGCCTGCACCATTCGCACCTGGGCAGGTCTGGAAGACTCGAAGATCTGTGCTCAACCATGGCGCATTCTCGTCGGCAGGATTTGGTAGTTGAAGGACATTTACAAAGTATGGGTTTGGGCCACCGATGAAAAAGAAGTCTGCAAGTGCAGGAAATGAAGTTCCGAGTATTTTGATGGCACTTGTAAGGGCGGCAGGGGTTTCTCCTGTAGCAGGGAAAGCGGTTACAGTTCCAGATGTGAAATGCACGTCGTACCCAAATCGAATATTCTGTGGTATTTTGTCGTTCGTGGTCTCATATATGGCTGAGTTGGGATCAAGAAGCGCTGTTACATCAGTAAAATTGATCGTAGGAATCGTCGGCAGTATATTTCCCACGGTGCGCTGGCTAAATCCTTGGAGCATCAGCCAAAACGCTCCCTGATAAGTACCGCCGGAGTTGGTGACGATATCGTTTACTTCGTTCTGACCCCAAGTGTCCTTTAGACCCCAGACGGTTAGCGATCCCAATGGAAACGGGTTGTCTGGGTTGGGACCAGGAATGCTTGATTGCTCGTCTGGCGGGAAAGCATTGGCAAGCAACGAACTGAAGAATGGGAATGGGTCGTTTGTGTCGCCGGTTAAGTTGGTGTATACTCCACGGAGACAAGTCGATGCATTCGAAACGCCAGGTGCGGCCGCTATGATTTCGTTCGGTTGGAAGCCCAGCTGGACATTGAGGTAGTACAGAAACAGAAGAGAACATCCAACGGCGGGATCAAGGCCATGATCATATTCGAGTGTGACATTCACGTAGTCCGCTCTTGGACCGTAATTGAAATAAACCGGCGCATTTGCCGCGTGTGACGCAGCTGTAGTACCATTCTGGCCTCTCGTTACTGTCAGTTCGTCTTGACTGATATTGACACTAGCGACGAGCATAGTTTCGTTGTCAACCTGGATTAGGTAGGTTGGATCAAATGGTGTTACCCCAGCACTTTTCACGCGCAAAGTAGTTGCGGTAGCATCCACAGCAGACGTTAATGTTGTGATGTTGCCTCCAAGTTGCGACGAGCCTGCAGTTCCAGGTGGCAAGGAACTGTTAAGCCAATACGGAGCCTCCTGGTATCCATCTGGAAAGGCCACGCCTATGCTTTGAAGAAGTTGGTAGCCGAGGAAACGTGAGAGTGCTTCTCCACAACTTTGCTCATTGGAGCCGTCAGGAGCAAACCAGCCTTGATTCTGAGCATACATGCACATCTCTGACACTTCAGAAACGATGAGATACCGGAGATAATTGTAGTCTCCAGCCCCAGGGCGGAGATTGAGAGGAGGACCCCATCCAGCTCCGCCGCCGAGATCATCGACATATGTTATCAAGGGAACTTGCAAGACAGTGCTCAAATCAACGCCTCCGAACCATGTCTGTGTCATCAGCTGGTAATCGCTCTCAATCAGTGATAGTTGGCCTGGACCTGGAACACTCAAGATCTGATTGGTACGTGCTGGCTCAATGTTTTGACTAGCAAGACCGCTCTCATACCAGATCGTGTAGTGAGCGGTCTGGCCACCGTTGATTAGACCCGTGTTTGTGTACCACTGTGCAAACAGTGTGACATTACTTGCTGGCATAGTGAATGTGTCATTTGGGGAATATGGAGTGCCAGTTCCATCTGCGGTCGTGTTCCAACGTGCGAAGAAGTCGCTATTTCTAACGAAGCTGGACGTGGGGGTAAACACGGTTACCGTGTCTCCAGCGTTGTACTTGTTCGGGTCTACAGGAGGAGTGCCTGCAGTTGCCCCATTGCCATCGTAGGTCACGGTGAAACTCATATCGACGAACGCAAGTTATTGCAAAAGAGAGGCAGAAACGAGAAAGCAGGTTTTGAATTTTTTTTTCCTTTGGAAGACGATGAGAGTCTAGAAGAGCTGAAGTCAAGTTGCTAGAGGTGCTGCCATTATATATCTGGCGCTCCTCGCTCACTGAGACGGCTTTGCAAGCTCATCGTACGACATCAACAAAGAATAGCTGAAGGCTGAACAGCCATTTGAGGCCACATTTAGCGAGGAGGCAGGTGATTGGAACTTGGCGTCATCACTGAAACTCGAACGATTGAATTGACAAACAGAGCTGAAAAACATATCATATGATCAGATTGATTGATCCTCGCATCCAAAAGCTTATAGTCCCCAAGGCTAATCCAATCCTTACAAACTAGTGAGTTTAGCTACAGGACCTACGTATGGGATTAGGCTTGACCGAGTAGTTACACATCTCCGTGCTTTTGCAAGTAAGAAATTTGGAGCAGAGACTGAAAAATACAGTATAGGGTTATGGAGGAACATAATAGCATGAGGACGTGAAATGTAGATCGATCCAAATATCTCCGGCACGGTAGGATCAGGTCGCTATTTTCGGACGTTTTCCCCCTTGCTTCTAGCAAGACGACTACAATACCTGTACGACCGCAAATAAATTTGTAATACACTCTGGAGGATGAGTGATAGTTCAATGGGAAGCTCTATTTTCAGCTCTTAAGCCAAAGACCGCAATTCGACCCACATCGTCATGTATTTGTGGAACCCATGTCTCGACGACCACAAAGGCTTCTAGCCTCTTCATTCACCTAATTAGGAGCCTGTGATCTGTGGCGTGAGTTATTTTCGGAGAAACCTCTCTCTCTAATAGAGCGAAAGTGTGTGAATGGTGGAGAATGAACGCCAGGTTGACATCTGTGCATGATATTTGTCTCGATCGGTAGATTTCGAAGCTGATCAGGGGTTTCAAAGATGATTCGTGATGATTTCTGAATGTTAGAAGGCTTCAAGGCTTGAACTTGATAATGTAGGGGGTTGAAGTAGAAAGCACGAAGAAAGGGAAAGATTGAGGGAAATGTTGACTTTGAAAAGATGTGTCCATGCCACGCTAGTCCCAAATACAATTGCATCGAATGAGAGGACTGACTTCTGCTGTGCCGAAAGGAGCAGATATACTCTAGATGAAGGTAAAATTTTAGGTCCAATTTAGTATCAAGACATCCTTAGCGTCAATTTTTACCATAATGCAAACTCCAGCCGTAGGTATATACATTCTTGCTCACCGTTCCTTAGGCGATATCACATATCGCCCGTACCAAGGATAATCTCCTTTAATATATCCTTCTCTCCACTGCTTTCAACCATGCCTTTGAATACTCCCTTACTCTTGCCAATCAGTGCTCTCGGTGTGTCGTATTCCACGGCTGTTCCTTGATCCAACACAAGGAGCCGGTCAAAGTCTGCGATAGTACTGAGGCGATGAGCGATAACAATTAGCGTTGAATCGCGGAACTCCTCTCGGATGCTGCGTTGAATAAGCGCGTCGGTTTGCTTGTCCACTGCGCTAGTTGCTTCATCGAGAACCATGATCTTCGGACGTGAAACAATGGCACGAGCAAGACAGAGCAACTGTCGTTGACCTTGGGAAAGGTTGAGTCCCGACTCTGACACCAGTGTAGACAGAGTGAGGGATGGGTTCTTCTGAGGGGGTGTTGTGGAGCCGGAAGCTGAAGCAGAGGTATTTTGAGAGGCAAGATTCGTTACTGAGCCTGACGCAGTTGGTGGTGCCGACACATTGAGATGAACTCGCTCTAGAGCGTCGAGGAGTTCGCGATCGTCGTGTTCGTCGAAGGGATCGAGATTACTTCGTACCGTTCCCGAGAAAAGTACGGGATCCTGCGGGATAATTGCCAGTCGACTTCTCAGATCATGGAGTTTGATCTTTGATACATCCAACCCATCTATGTGAATACTTCCCTTCCTTGCTTCGAGGAATCTGAACAACGCAAGCGTGAGTGATGACTTTCCTGCACCAGTTCTTCCAACCACACCGATTCGTTCATTTTTATTGACTTTGAAGCTAAGTCCTTTCAACACTGGAGGCAGATCTGGCGCATATCCAACCCAAAGGTCATTGACAGATAAGCGTCCTTCACTGGGCCAGGACGCAGGTGCGTCAGCACCACCTTCGTCTTCTGTATCTATCTCTGAGTACTCGATAATCCTCTCGGTGGCGTTCATGCCAAGTTCGAGCTGACTTAGGTTCCTGAGCACCCAAGTAACAACTTCGCTGTACTGCAGAGTGAAACCCAAGGCGAAACCGCCTAAACTAGCATCCAAGCCCGGTACATTAATGACGATGCTTGCAACAATCACCGCGAAGATTGCACCAATAACGGTGAGTCTCCACGATAGCCAACGATTGAGAAGACATTGGTAATATATTGCGCGCGCATGAGAATCAATAAGCTGGAACATTGTTGCGACGTAAGCGTCAGATTTGTCGAAGGCTCGTAATGTAGAGACTCCGGCGAGCGCCTGTGAGAAAAATTCGAAGATCGGACTCTTAGCAATGCTTTCTAGCCTCTTAGCCTCTCTTGCGGTGGAGATGTAGTACAACGCATCCCGAGCGCACCAAAACAAGAGAATCACAGCGACTAGAATGATGTAGGGCGAGACAAGAACTCCAGCAACCAAAACACCAGCTAGGAGCATGATGTTGTAAAGGGAGAATCCGAAGGCATATGCTTGCATTCCGTCTGTCGTGTTGAAATCTGCTGTAAAGCGGTTGAGAACTCTGCCAACTGGCATAGTATCCAGCCAACGGAGAGGCGCTCGAAGAACTGCATGAGTGATATCTTGAAAGAGCTTTCTAGAAGCCTTGATACTGCCATAGAAGATCCAGAGGTATCGAAGAGTACCCTCTATACTGATGGCAACCGCAAAACCTAGGTAAAGCGAAAGGTAGTAACCAAAGTTGGAGTCATCTGAAGAGAAGCTGAGCGGATTATTGGCGGCAGTTTGGAGAGAAAAGTGTGTAGTTGAAAAATGGTTACTGATGTCGAAAATTGACGTGCTTTCGACTCGATACTGTTCGCTCCAGAGCTTGAGTATCCAGGATCTCCCCAGGAGCAAGGCTTCGTAGCCACCGAATGCGATCACTACTACTAACCAAAAAGGCCAGCCACCGCACGCATTGAGAAATTGCTTGTATATGCGCCATTTAGTCCAACCGGTTTCAGTCTTCTCTTCTTCAACAAACTTTCTAGGCTGCTGGATTTTGATATCATGAGCGTGCTGACCGTCATCAATCATGTCTGGATTGGTTTTCAAATGAGATGAATGTCTTCTTGTTTTTCCGTTGACAGTGCCATTAGCTGTTTGGTCCGCATCACCACTCCGATTTGTCGAAAGTTTGTGGAGCAGCTGAGCGCGATCCTTTGCTGTAGGCTCTAGATTCTCCTCGTCGATGATTAGAGCATCATCATCGTCCTGGGCTTTACCTGCATACTCAACTGTGCCATCCGCAAGGCGTACCTCGTATTTCGCTCCATCTCTTACTAGACCAGCATGATGAGTTACTAGGATGACGGTCCTCCCTTTGCACAATGGTCCCATGATCGCTTCTTCGTAAATGTGTCGACCAACATGAGTATCGACGGCACTGAAAATATCATCCAGCACTAGTATTCCTGCTCTCGAGTACAATGCCCTGGCTAAAGTAATGCGCCATCGTTGACCACCTGAGAGGTTAATACCGCTGGCTCCAATCTCGGTTTCGTCACGATCTGTAAGTATATCGAGGTCCTTGTCAAGCGCGCAAGCTGAAATGACTTCGCGGTAGCGGTCTTTGTCCATAGGAAGGCCAAATGTTACATTGTTTTTGAACGATTCGTTCTCAATCCATGGTTGTTGTGATACAAAGGCTAGAGCGGTTGGCAACAACCAGTTTGACTTGTTTGCTTTGTCGTCTTGCCGATCACCTTTGCTTGGTGGAGATGGAACCGTAATAATCCCAGACAAAAGATCCACTTCGCCTAGGATTGCGGCAAGGAGAAGCGATTTTCCAGAACCAGTTCGGCCGGTGATGATACTAAGCTCATTTCGAGGAAACGAAAGATTGAGTGCTTGAAGAGTGAAGCGCTCTTCCGCCGCTGGTGCGTCCGTCTCTTTAGATACGTCGGCCGGCCAAGCGATCACTGAATCTTGAAATTCAATATTTTCGCCCGGCTCGGTGATCTGAGTCTTCTCAGGCCCTTCGAGGTACTCGCCGATACGCTTCAAGCTAACATATGCGTCAAGCATATTAGTCGTCAATTCTGGTAGCCAGGCAAGCGTGCCTTCGATCTGACTGAGGAGTGATATGGTAGTGAAGGCAATGGATGGTGGAAGTGATCCATAAATGATAGCGTAGACGGCGATAACCGCCGCAGAAAGGACAACAGGTCCTGTGAGCCACAGGCCAATGAGAATAGTATCGTAAATGAATGTCTTCCAAAGTACCGATAGCTCCTCTTCACGTACATCCAGGATCTTTGCCTGCCATTGATGCTCGAGGGCACCAAATTTGATCTGACGGATACCGTTGAGCGCCTCATTTAGAACGGCGAGCTTGCGGTCTCGGAGTTTCATCAGAATGTCTTGTTCATTGGTGTATTTCTTCGAGTAGAATATGTTAATGGGTAGGAAGAGAAGCTGACCAGCAAGTCCAGCAAGAAGCGCTTGCCACCCGACTAGTCTGCCGAGAAACGTGAAGGTTACGATAAGATTGCATGCGCTGCCTAAGAACATGTTGTTGAAAGTGCTGAAGTCCGAGATTCGCTTTGTGTCCACACCAATTAGATTTACAACACCTTGTCGAGATTTTTGCAAATTCTCTTCCAGTGTTTTGTTTGGATCTTCCTTCTCTGGTACGGTTTCAAGTTGCTCAGCCGTCAGGTTAGCTACATCGCCAGTCGACTTTTCTTCACCGGACGTTCCTTTCACATCTTTTCTCCTCATGGCTTTCGCAAAGATGACAGCCGAAAGCTGCGCACGAATCGGCACGCTGATTGAGCCGATGCCAACCCACCAAACATGATTGCTGTTAAGTCCACTGGCGATAATGGCGAGAGCAAGGAAAACAACCCAGAATGCCGCTTCCACAGTGATATCTGCTCCTGCATCTCGTGCCTCGAGTAAACGAAGAAGCGTGTACATGCCATACTGAGGACTGATCACGATGATCGATTCAAGTACTGTGAGAATGTACGAGACACAAAGGGATGGTAGAAATGATAGACACATCATCGCCAGCATGCCACGTCCATGTCCTAGCATGGAATTGAAACGATCGTAGAGAGTTCGAGCTCTCTTAGTATGAATTAATGCAGGAAAGTCATCGAATGTGAGTTTCTTCTGGGTAGCTGTCTTAGCCAGGAATTCGGATGCCCATCCAAAGGTCAAGCATGAAAATATGGACACTGTCCACTGTCCGTCGACAGGTCGAGTCTCATAGTAGACGACTGGTCTTCGAGGGATAGATATAGCGACGATGCATCCAACAGCGGATAGCCCCGTGGTCGTACATAGTAGAGCTTTGGTCACGAGGGAAGGTAGCTGTGATTTGGGTCGGAAGACGAAGAAAAGCGTCAGCACATAGGCCACCGCGATGATCGATGAAGTTAGAGCTTCAATGCCAGTCAGATGATGGAAGCTAACTGGATGTCGAACTCGAAGGGATTGCGCTCTTTGGAGGACAAGAAGTGCCCAAGCCCCGACGTAAAATGAAGCTTCCACTGACTTCGCATCTTGTTCATGAGAGAATCGTTGCAATAGCACCCAAGACAGTGATATCGCAAAACCTGCAATGGAGATAAAGGTCAAGAGGATATTCTGTGTGCGCACGGAGTATTTGCTCAAGGACTCCTCGCTAGCCTTCCCATCGCTATCCTCGTAGGCGCTTTTATCGTTTTTCGTCGGACTTGCTCGAAAGATAACAGCAGAAGCGATTGTAAGTACTGCTGATGCTGAAAATGCTAGAGTCGATATTAGAAGGTCTGGGTTGAAATCCATTTGAATTGAATATCGGGAACCAGGACGTGCAAACACAGGTGAGAAAATGCGTCTTGCCCGGTAACGAAAACAGATGGCGCCACGACGTTGGTACCGTTCCGTATTTTGAACTTTGCAACCCTCTACAATGCCATCTCGAGAGCCGGGCGGATAGAAGTAGTCAAGATGTCCTCAGAATACGTCTGGAAGCTAAGATATGAGATTCGACGCATGAATTTAACCTTGGACACCGCTTTTACGGTAACGGAAGGTATTGGTATTGGGTAATGCAAGGTGAATGACTCGAACTGCTGCCGGGCTTTACCGTTCCGACGTTGCATACATACGAACTGATCTGCCATCATTTGGGAGTGCGGTGGCGTTTTAAAAGAGGGGATTAGGCAGCTACGGTGTCTCTTTCAACTCAACGCGATCAGTTTTTCCATGACCTAGGCTAGATTGTGTAGAGTACTCTAGAGCAAACACGGCGGCCCTAATACCGAAACAAGCAAGCTTCCTGTGGCATCACGACCATTTCCTTTGGAGATGTAGAGGAGCAAATTTTCATACCTATCTTACAGGTGATAGTTAGAATATTGTTTCTGAGAGCTTGGAGACGTGTATCCATTTCAGTCGCTCGATTGAATTGAATTGAAATTGACACGGAGAGAAGCTTTGTAGAATCTCAAATATGAATCCGGAATTGTCGAGTCTTATTGGCCGTAGAAGCCGGGCAGTCAGAGCATATGCTTCGTCTTACGACACTCTTTGGCTGTATTGCGAGGATATCAAGGGTGGAGCCCTTCAATGGCAGTTACGTACTTCTGTTTTAGTAGATGGAAGCCTTCTAAACTTATGAACGGCGCCAAAAAAAAAAAAAAGAAAGAAAAAATAGCACTCCAGGCACTTTGGTAGTTTCGATCCGATTTGGCTCCACTCACTTCGATTAGCCGATCAAGTTGTCGAGCGGTCAGCAAAGGATCAAAATTGGTGTTCAGACGGACCCAAAAAGATTGTGGAGACACCGGGAATCGACTGGAAAGTTATTAGTATGAAATCTTAGCGCACGGAATTTACGGCCACTTACACCCGGAACCTCATCCAGGCTAGCATTTGCTAAGGATGCATTATACCATTAAACCATGTCCCCTATCGAGTTACAACGCAAAATCCAGAATTTCAATAAGACCTTTAGGTCTTGAAACACCTCAACAAGAGATTTGCCTTACGATGTAGTGCAGAAGGCGTCGGACAACTTCAGACAGCAAAAAGCCCCCGATCTTATATCCAGTGACTGGATCTAACACCATGCATTCGGAATACTTAGATTATTCCTCGATTTGGTTGACATATTGCTGGTACGAAAATGTGAGTCCTACTCTAATCAATGAAACCTTAATGCCTCATGATCGCCAAGCTTTGGACCCTTGCAACCAAAAATATGCTCTCGCGACTTCCCGAACGGTTTCTCATTTTAAGGACACTCATTCGACGTCCCTTCGGAAAATATTCAAGGAGCGATGAGGGTTCAGGCTGTCGCCAGGACACAGGCGACCGTTCTGCGCTCCGTCCGTGGTGGCATTCTCATCACGCGGACTAGAACTGCGACTTCTCCGCCATGGCTGTCCGCAGTACGACCACTAAGTGCGCAGCCAATGCCAATTGGCTGGCAATTGCAGAGCAGAAGATGGCAGAGCGGCGCAGCAGCAGCAGTGTACGTATTACACTCAGTGGCAGTGTGTTGTTGATACTGAATGGTACTCAGGCTAGAGCAAGCGCAAGCAGACCCTTCGCACCTCTCGCAGGAGACGATCATCGAACAACTCGATCCCAAAGAGCTGGCACGCTTGGAGAAAGTCCGGAACATCGGCATCGCGGTAGGAAGCTAGAAACCAGAGTATCGAGAATGCTTCTAACAATCTCAGGCCCACATCGATAGCGGTAAAACGACATGCACGGAACGCGTCCTTTTTTACACTGGCCGTATCGGCTCGATCCACGAAGTGCGCGGGAGAGATTCAGTTGGAGCCAAAATGGACTCAATGGAACTGGAAAGAGAAAAGGGTATCACCATACAATCCGCGGCGACCTTTTGCGACTGGGTGCGGAAGGATGGCGAAAAGGAAGAGACGTATCATATCAATCTGATCGACACACCGGGACATATTGACTTTACAATTGAAGTGGAGAGAGCATTGCGAGTCTTGGATGGTGCAGTCATGATCGTCTGCGCTGTGTCGGGTGTACAGAGTCAGACCATCACCGTTGACCGACAGATGAGGAGGTACAATGTGCCTAGGATAACATTCATCAACAAGATGGATCGCATGGGCGCGAATCCCTTCAAGGCAATTGACATGATCAACCACAAGCTCCGACTTCCAGCTGCAGCAGTTCAGATCCCAATTGGGTCAGAAGACGAGTTTAAAGGTGTGGTCGATCTGATCAGGATGAAAGCAATTTACAACGAAGGTGCAAGAGGCGAGATTATCAAGGAAACTGATGAGATACCTGCGAACCTTGTTGAGCTGGTGAAAGAGCGTCGAGCAAAACTCATCGAGACTCTGGCAGATGTTGACGATGAGATCGCAGAGATCTTCCTCGACGAGCGTGAACCTACTAATGATCAAATCAAAGCTGCAATCCGCCGCGCAACCATCTCTCTCAACTTCACGCCTGTTTTCATGGGATCCGCGTTAGCAGACAAATCTGTTCAGCCCATGCTGGATGGAGTCTGCGACTATCTTCCCAATCCTTCTGAGGTCGAGAACCTTGCACTTGACCGGCGGAGAAAGGAAGCTGAGGTTAAACTCATCCCTTACAACTCTCTACCATTTGTGGGCTTAGCATTCAAGCTTGAAGAAAGCAATTTCGGGCAGCTGACCTACATCCGCGTCTATCAGGGCTCTCTCAAGAAAGGCATGAATCTGTTCAACGCTCGTAACGACAGAAAGATTAGAATTCCACGAATCGTTCGAATGCATTCCAATGAGATGGAAGAAGTTTCTGAAGTTGGCGCAGGAGAGATTTGTGCAGTTTTTGGCGTCGACTGCGCTTCGGGAGATACATTCACTGACGGACAATTGGGATACAGCATGACATCCATGTTTGTTCCTGAGCCTGTGATCTCACTCTCGATCAAGCCAAAGCACAGCAAGGACAGCAATAGCTTCTCCAAAGCGATGAATCGATTCCAGCGCGAGGATCCGACATTCCGAGTTCACGTTGACCCAGAGAGCGAAGAAACAATCATTTCTGGAATGGGTGAACTTCATCTGGACATTTACGTGGAACGCATGCGCCGCGAGTACAACGTCGACTGCGAAACAGGCCAACCACAGGTAGCTTACCGGGAAACCATCACGAAACATGTTCCATTCGACCATCTCCTGAAGAAACAGAGCGGTGGACCTGGAGACTTTGCTCGTGTAGTCGGCTGGCTTGAACCTACAGGAGAACTTGGCAAGAATCAATATGAATCCCAGGTCACCGGCGGTCACATTGCCGAGAAATTCCTCTTTGCTTGCGAGAAAGGCTTTCAACTGTCTTGCGAGAAAGGTCCATTGATTGGTCACAAAGTTCTGGGCACAAGCATGGTCATCAATGACGGTGCAACGCACATGACTGATTCTTCCGAAATGGCTTTCAAAAACGCGACTCAGCAGGCTTTCCGCAAAGCCTTCGTCCAAGGTGATCCGCAGGTCTTGGAGCCATTAATGAAAACGACAATCTCCGCACCGAACGAGTTTCAAGGCAACATTGTTGGTTTGCTCAACAAGCGGAACGCGGTTATCAACGATACCGACATCGGAGCGGAAGACTTTACGATCTATGCCGACTGTAGCTTGAACAGCATGTTTGGGTTCAGCAGCCAGTTGAGAGCGGCGACGCAGGGTAAAGGCGAGTTCAGCATGGAGTTCAGCCATTACAGTCCCGCAAGTGGTCAGTTGCAGAAGGAGTTGGTGGCCAAGTACACAAAGGCACAGGCACTGAGGAATAAATAGACAACATAATTGCGGAGATGTAAATTCTTGTACTTGTGCTGAGATTGTGATAGAATCAGCGACTTTGATATGTATCATATGCGAATGGGAATTTAGCATTAGAACGAGTTTCTGTGGTCTTGAGAGCCACATAGAAATATCAAACCCTGTCCTCTCTTCTCATTTATGGCATAGAGTATGCCACAAGACGACCTCGACATGTCCCTTCAGTTACTGCAATAAAATTCCGCTCGTGCTCGACTCGCCAGCATAACAGTCCAGCAGGTAGGAGTATTGATAGTGAACGCTGATGATCATACATTGATTTAAAGGATTGGTAGTATTATGAACTGACGGTGACTAGCATTGGATTGGTGATAGAGAAGCCTCTAGTGTTAAAAAAAAAAACTTCTATTCAGACAGACACATTGTACAGTTTACGGTACGGAGTAGTCGAAAACGTTATCGCCTGGCTTGCGGCTAAAGACAAGATCGAACTGACTGGTTCGTCAATCATCCCAATTCCGTTCACCAAAGACATGTAGAAACAGCAGAAACAGCGAATAGTTTACAGCTGTCCATCACGCCCGGTTACGAAAGCGCCAAATCAATTGACATTCTCTGATACAGCTGCCGAGTTCTACAATTGCTGTCAGTTCAATGCTGGGATATCAAGAGAAGTCGGAGTGTTGGGTGCCTGCGAGCCCGAATGCCTTTACTACCGCTAGTGCCAGAGGTGAACTCGCCATAACCATGTTGTGTCCTAGGCAATGTTAACTAATCATCCCAATACGTACCGCTGGGAGCAACTTACCACCAAATTTCAACGTCTCAAACATTATCTTAACCCTCTGTCCCAACCGCGCCTCTCTCTTAAAGCCATCTTTACCCCAATCTACACTTGCCAGTCCTATCTTCGATTCCCCGGCAACAGTAGCGAGCGCATAATAGCAGGTCTCGTAATTTTTCTCGCTGTTGGGCCATGGGATATCGGGATCATCGAGCGCATGAATGAGATGCAGTCTCAACTTCCGCTTGGAACTCGACGCCGCGGCGCTCACGAGAGCTGCCAGGCGCAGCGAAGTAGGCCACTTCTCTTGGACAAATGATACCACCAAATCTTGGAGACCCTGGTAGAATTGCAGTGGCGCTAGCACCGGGATGAGGCCGGCCATTCGATATGTTCGGAGTAGTTCAGGGAATGCTGGGAATGATGCGACGAGGATGATGCCGGCAAAGTCAATCGGTTTTGAACGGTCCTGTCCCACAACTGCGGGTTGGCTAGTGAACAGCGATGTCAAGTTGGAATCCACAGTTGGTGGAAGCAATTTAAGTGCAGCTGCACGGTCGGCGAAATGGAGAGCCACGCTGCTTGTTACTGCTGTGCCTAAGGATTGACCGAGAAGAACGATGCGAGAGGGCGGAATTCCAAGTGATAGCACATAGTTGACTAACGTGACGGCGTCGGCAATCAATCCGGCTTCGTGAGGAGATCCAGTCGAATAGCCAAAGCCGCGATAATCCAGGGAGAAGATATGAATTCTGGGAGACAAGTTCGTGAGAGATCGGTAGATTTGAATGCGATGACCGTCTGCAAGATGGCCAGCATTGCCATGGAAATTGATGATAACTCGTGCTTCGGGATCTCTTTGAAGAATCTTAAAACCAACTGTCTCTCGCAAATTGGATCGAATTCCCGCCGGTTCAGCAGTAAATTCATCCTCATGAGCTGCATATGCCCCCAATGAGACCATGTGCCAGGCGAAAAGCGTCTCTCCATCTGGTGAGCTGATATTAAATGGAGTGACTTGGCGTCCTAATCTGGTAAGTCTTCGGCATTTGCTCAACAATCGCAATATTTGGCCTACTTGCAAACCCGAAGCTTTCTGGATGCATGACATCTTTGATCCACATTGGCGTATGTACAACATTTGCATAGAGTGCTCTGTATCGTGGGTTAGCGCAGGTCTACGAAGTCGAAGTGTTTTCATACATCCTTTGAGCCGTTCCATTGGTCATGCAGATTAGAAAGATTGCATACGCGGCCACCGCAGCCGCCAGACTCAAATAAGCCGTCTTAAACATTGGTTGTAATGATGCTATTTTGACGATGAGTTGTTTTGGTCAGGATTGACGAACGTGTAGAAACGGGAAGCCAGAAACCAGCTGCCTGAAGCATGTGGCGCTAACCCTCAACATAACGTACAGTCTGGCCTAGAATTCAACACCAAGGCAACGTACAGTTTATAGTTAATGATTTGGCCGTTAACAAAAGCTACACGAAGATACGTAAAGACAAGGAACTTCAGACCAATTATTACATAAGACGATCTGGTTCTATCATTGAAAGCAAAGCTTCAACCTCTACGTACGCAGTTACTTTTGAGAAGCATCCGGCCCGACGATTCCATTCCATGCACAAATTGCCTATCCCTTGTCTCGATCGATTGCGCCGTAATTCCTACGTGGCTCGCGGATACTAAGCTATTCGATTCAATCAGACCACTAAACGATCTTAAAGCCGTGAATATGCGGAATCAAACCTGTCAGTTTCTTGTGGCCTCCGGATAGCGCATCGACACTTACTATCCACCACCTTCAGCACGTGGTGAGCGGATTTGCCAGCACGTGACTTCGAAAATGTGACTTGAAACGTCGAAGCGGCAAGAAGTCCATGACGTTCATCCACTTTTTATCGTCGGCGTCACGCCGATATTGTACTTACGAATTATGGCGGATGACTTGGTCCTTCCACCTCCAGCGGAAGTTATTCGCGAATCTTTTGGTGATAGGAAACCTCCAGACATCAGCCGAAAGATCACCGCCTGCGTGGCCTGTAGGAAACAGAAAGTAATTGACATAGCGTCAAGACCATATCTTCCACAAACTAAGTAAAACCGCAGATCAAATGTCATATGCCGAATTCTTCCCCGCCATGTAATAGATGCAAGCATAGGGGTCTCCCATGTTCTGTCAATAAAAGCCTACAGATGCTTTTGGAAGATGATGCAACGTAAGGTTGGAACGCCAGTATCAGCATTCCAAATGTCTAATGAGAGTAGATGGAAACATACGGTAACCCGCAAGATCCAATCAATCGAGACTTTCCTCGACAACATCCGTGATCGTCTTGCTCTACCAGCTACTGATGGCCTTGACGACTCTTCACGAGTTCCAAGCCGTCATTCCGATCAAAATTCTGGAGACGATGAAGGCCGTCATACTTCCTCACCACTCGCGGTTGGATTAAGGACCTGGGAGCTTCGTATGAATGATACTGGTCCCGCAGAAATTCCAGCTTCTGTTGTTGGCGAAGTCCCTAGCCCAGAAATCTTTCCTTCTGGTGCAACATCCTATGATCTAGTTTCCAAAGGCATTGTGACGCTTGAACAAGCTCAAGCCTTGTTCGACGTATACGCATATCGACTAGACCACTACCTATATCGTATTCTTGGAGAAGGTCCCACTCTCCAAGGGATTCGCTCGAGCTCGTCGTTACTTCTTGCAGCCATTTGTACTGTTGGTTCATTACACTCCCCTCCACACGGTGGACTCTTCGATCGCTGTTATCGCAAATTCATAGACCTGGCTGCCGCCAGAACATTCGCCAAGGACAACAATCCCGATGATATTCGAGCCTATTGCATTGGAGCGTTCTGGCTCCATGACCTATCATGGACACTTATTAGCCAAGGTGAGCTTTCAACCAGTTGGTATGTTCCATCCATGGCACTAATACTCCTATAGCCGTCCGAATCTCTACCCAACTAAACCTTCACCGCACCATCTACAAAGCCCTATCCGGCGATAAAGAAGCTTACCTCAGTACAAGACTGTACTATCTTGTCTATGTTTGCAATCATCATTTCTCAATTCCATACGGAAGATCATCAATGGCCCGAACCGATGAATCAATCTTAGCTTGCCAACGTCTTTTAAAGACGACTCATGTAAGCGAGGATGATGCAAGATTAATTTCTCAAGTGAAGCTGTGGTCAATCGCAACGTATGTCTTGGATGACTTTGGCTTCGACGTCGATCGAGTCGTTAGCTCGCTGCTTATTCCTAGCCTTCGGAGATTCAACATTCAGCTTGAAACATGGCGAGCCGACTGGTCCGAAAGCTTTGGAGTGAACACGCACGTTGGCGATTACCCACGAAAAGGCGTTGGACTACACTATCACTTCGCAAAATTGTATCTCACCTCTCACGCGTTTCGTGGTGCGCCCGTTTCGAATTCTCACCACGTCTATCAACTATCACCAGAGCTTGAAGAGTTCGCTCAAGCAGCAGTTCAGTCAGCGAAAGCAATCCTCCGTACCATCATCGTGGATGAAGAGATACAGTCGCATTTGAATGGACTACCACTTTACTTTGACACGATGATCGCTTTCGCAACTGTATTCCTTCTGAAAGTTGCGACGAAGTTTGCAGCCACAGTTCGCATCAACAGCAGCGACATTCTGAGTTTGGTGGAAGATATGGCACGCGTGCTTAAGCGTGTTACCTTGAAGATGCATAGAAAACATCTCCTCGTCTGCATTGGAGATGGACTTGCTCTTCTTCTGCAACGGTGTAAGGAAGCAGGACACACAGAGCGTCAGCTGTCGGTTGCTGCTCCTACTCCACAGCAACAAAACATGATGGTTGATCAAAACCACGCCACTAGCGGCTTTGACTGGACAGATTACGATTTTCTATTTTCTTCCCAAGATGCGCTAATCGGAGGAAATTTTGATACTTGGCCGATGAACTTCGAATTTCCAAACTCCTGATTTCCAATAAGTTGTCTCATACTGTAGACACAGGCTATAACAAATACGACAGCCTCGAGCCTTACCCGACGACTGCAGAAGACGGAAATTACATTACCCAAGGATATCGTCACCGGTCTAGCTCTACGTCGAAAGCGTAAGACACCTGACAGCCATGTCTTCATAGGCATTGAGGCCGGCCACTTGTTTGTCTGGAACCTTTGCCAGATCATCCCACCTTCGTACGGCTAGTTTCTGTTCCAGCAGTGGGTCTTTCTGGGCTTCTTTGACTTGCTCTGAAGTGAATTTTCCGCCCTATATTTGAAGGTGAGATCATTCCTTCCCGCAATTGCGCGCTTCTGCTCATACCTGAAACTCTAGGGTCACTTTACTTGATTTACTCAATGATTCCCAGTACCCAACTTCGGTTGCACATAGATATCGTTTCGCCCAGACATGTGCTCCGACAATGCTACACACCTTTTCACTGAATCCGAGACTCCTGAGATACTTTTCTCCCGTTATCTCATGACTCTCCGTGCCTACGAAAGTACCGTCAGGCGCAATCATCTTCGGCATATCCTTGGCTGAGGGGATGAAACGACCAACATCGTGGAGCAAAGCAGCAATGATAGTATCTTCGTCGGCTTTTGCTTCTTGGGCGAGGGCAGCGGCTTGAAGTGAGTGCTCCAGTTGAGAGATTGCCTCTCCAATGTAGTCGCTTGAACCTTGAGCTTCGAGGTACGAGAATAGTGTTCGTATTGTTTGACGAGCCTCTGGCTCTGTTTGGGTTTGTGTAGGAGCAATAGTCATCTTGATCTTGGAAATCCGCTATCGAGTCAGTACGACCTGAAGGCAGACGAAACTTCAGAGTATATGTTGAACGGCGATCTTCCGAGTCCGTCGGATGACGGAAAAATGCCGCAGGTCTATCCCGATGCTAAGTTATAGACGAGAATTACTCGCAAAGGATTATGCCAATCGTCGTCACAAAACTGAAGTTTCTGATTTAGATCCGAAAATCTATGGTTTGGTGGAACGAATTAGTCGGCACGAAGGGCGAATGCCTAGCCCACCGTCTCTATCGGCATGAAGCCCGATGAAATGATCACCAATGGGAGAACAATTCTATACTCAACATTTCATCGGCATAAGCGAACTCAAAGTCGCGCATGGCTCGGTTAAATGCTCGTGATGTAAACGTAATATTATAAAATGTGGCTGGCGGCCATTGTTTAAAGGACGAAAGTCTTCAAAAGTCCGAACTTTTCATTAGATTGTTTAACTTCATCATGTTCGAACTCACCCAAGATCAAGTCAACTTCTATCATGAGAATGGTTACCTGGTGCTTCGCGCCTCCGAGCACGATCTAGTCGACCCAGCGGCCTTACAATCCTGGACCAACGAGGTTGCGCAATGGCCTCGCGAGAAAGGCAAATGGATGCCCTACGACGAAATCAACAGCCAGGGTGAACGGCAACTCATGCGCACGGAGAAGTTCGCAGACTACCACCCACAGTTCCGGTCGTTGCTTTACGGCCAAGGCCTGTGCAGCATCCTCGCGCAGGTCAGCGGCGGCGAAATGACGTTGTTCAAGGACAAGATCAACTACAAGTCGCCCAAGGGCAACGGCTTCCAGGCTCACCTGGATGCGCCTGCCTACGACCACATTGGCAAGATCGAGCATGTCACGGCGAACTTCGCCATCGACTCAGCGACGCCGGCGAACGGATGCTTGGAGGTTGTCCCCGGGAGCCACAAGATGGACGTCGAGCTGGCTGAGGGCGGTCGCATCGCGGATGGCTGGGTGCAAAGCCATGAATGGGTGTTGGTGCCGCTGGAGCCGGGCGATGTGCTCATCTTCGGTAGTCACCTTGCTCACAAATCTGGTCCGAACCAGACGGAGATGAGGAGAGCAAGCTTGTATGCCACATTTTCAGCCAAAAGCGATGGCCTGGATCTCAGGGAGAAATACTATGCGCATCGGAGGGTGGCTTTCCCGCCTGATCATGGTGAGTTGATGGTCGTATTTGTTCCAACCCTTGCAAATACTGACAACCAATCGCAGAGCGTGAACCTGGTAAGGACTATTCGCAAGGTTGGAAGACGTATGGTTTCGCGGCACCCTTTTTAAAACAGGATATGTTGACTTCGACGAATGCGGTGGCAGCTCAATAATGAATGGTTGGTGAGGTATAGTCTTTCTTTAAGGTGTGGCAAGGTTGAGCTATTTCGTCCAATGCATTGGGAACTTAATAGAAGCAACTGTGATGTTGCCTCAGAAAGTAATAATGAATGGAATGGATGTAGTTTCACTCGCTGATGTGCGAGAATTTGGATGAAACCCAATGTCTAAATGCTGTCTTCATTCGTGTGCAGCTAATCAGAATTGATGGGAGCTCCACTTAATCCTAGACCATACTCCGAGACCATACGCCGCGCCTAGCATGTTCTGAGAGTATTCGAAGTTGAGTCACGAAGTCCAGCTCGATCAAGGACGGACAAAATTCGAAATTGACGATAGCTGAAGGCCTTTTACTGGATTTAAGCCCAATCCACGGTATCCTGAGTCCGCGCCTCTTTCACTTCAAGCCTCTCGCTTTCGGTAATGTCGTTACTTTGTTCTCAGTAACCTCTTTTGCTGGACTAGAACTGTGTAACGTCTGCGAGATAGAGGTAGCTAGTAGACAGTCGAGCTCCTTCGTCGTAGCTCATATTCGTCAAATGAGACTCCCTTAGCTCACGCTTTCAGCTTTGCTTTCTTCTTCGCCCGGTCTTCATCTTCCGTTTCTGGCTGTCGGAATTCACCCTCAATTACAGCCTTATCAACGCCATGGCGATCACCGTTCGCATCGGTCACACCATTTCCATCTCTCACTCCATTTTGCTCGTCAGAGCGCTCTTCCGACCCCACGACATCACCACCACCACTCGCGTCCTCCCCATCCAACCTCTTACTCAAAATAAAGTACTCGGGCCTCCCAGCGCCACTCCTCGTCCTCGGCACAGCGGGCGAAATCCAATCCTCCTCGTAGCCCCTCCTCCGATAGAGGGCCTCAGCGCGAGCATTCGTCGCAAAAACCGTAAGCATGGCCTTGGCCACGCCCACACGGCGACCCACGCCCTCCGCAACGCCCAGCAGCCACGCGCCGGCGCCGCAGCCGCGCGCCCACGCCCGCAGGTGCAGCTCATACACGTACAGCACGGCCTCGCCGGCCTCGACGCTGAGCGTGAACGACAAGAACCCCGCAGCTGTGTCGGCCGCCGCCGCCGCGCCGTCCTCCGCCATCCCTCCGCCGCCGCCGCCGCCGCCAGCGCTGCTGGAGCCGCCAGTGTCGCTGGAGGGAGGAGTGCGGTCCGCGTGGACGAGCAGGAAGCGCATGGCGGGCACGGCCATCTCGGCGGCCTTGCGCGCGCGGTGCCAGCCCGCGCCGCTGGCCGCGTAGTCCGCGCCCGAGGTCTCCTCCACCAGCGCGACGAGCGCGTCCAGGTCGGCGGGTGAGAGCGTTGCGGTGCTGTGGAGGGCGAGCGAGAGCGGCGGGGTGGAGTCGGTGGTGTTGGTGTTGGCGCTGCTGGCGCTGCGGGCGTGCGTGCGCAGCGCCGCTGGGATGTACGCTGCCGTGAAGCGCGGCAGCGGGAGCGCGTTGGCCGCGTTGACGAGCGCGGTGGCGCGCTGCGTTGCTTGTCGGCTTTTGGAGTATGGCTTTCGCACGGGATGGGTGTCTTGGGAGGTGGTTTTGACGCGTTTGGAAGGGCGTGAGGCTGTTGGGTTTGAGGCCGGCAAATGACGCTTTGGGGCCGCCATTGACACTGGTGAGCTTTAGGAAGGCGGAAGCGAAGGTCTTAGCATGCAAAGTAATGTTTGGAACTAGCTTTGCATACTAGGAGGTAACAAACGAAGGTGTGTTTAACGGTAGGTTTGCACACGAAGGTGACGTGAACGAAGATGCCGACTACTCTGCGGAGTTTAAGCCCCCAATCGGAGCGCGAATTCGCCGAAGCGATCAATTTGCGGCTCTGCTCAATCTTCCAGGAAAACTACGCTACATCTTCCACTATGATAACTCACTTCGCCCTTTACGCTGTTTGCAGATAAATTGGACATGCTCATCAAGATTGGTCCATATCGATGCATTCACCAATATCGACAATATGCCACGACTGTGGCCAAAAAGTCATCTCGAAAACCTTTCCTAACGCTTGATCACGTACGCATCCGCATCAAACTCCGACTCGCTTTAGCCGACTCCACATCTGACTCCGAGCTAGTTCTTACAGAAAAAACGGGTATTGGCACTGTGGCGAGACATTGTTCGCTCGTTGAACAGTAGGATTAATGTTTCAGGCGAGACCAGTTTTGCGGACTTACGCGGTCTAGAAATCCCACAATCGTCGACGCGGCAGGAGCTTCGGCAGTACGCCAGAGGCGAGTTCGAACGGAATCGTAACGTGACTGACGTTGTGAGTGCGGAGGGTGTGGGCGGAAGTGGCCATTTCGCGACGCTGACTGATTGCAGCAGCACATCCGATACCTGATTTCGGTGAGCGGCGAGTGAAAAAGCCGATAAAGACCCACAAGCTCATTGCGGCAACAGACTGGCAAAACCGAGTTCGACGCAATGAAAAGGTACATTGAGGAACAGGCCGCGTAAATGCCCGGCGGGCCTTGATTGTCATATCAGACATTGCCAACGCGTCACACGGGTAGACCAAGAATTGGCTCGGCAGTGACCCGAACAAGGGGCTCTGGAAGATGCCGCAATCCTTCAATGTCTAACACCACGCAAGCTCAGGCAAAAAGCGATATCTTTGCACGGTGGTGGCCTGGCAAATTCGAAACATTCACAACGACCATCGCATTGCGCTGCTTTTCCGCCTTGGTGCCTGCTCAGACCCTTAAATACATGGCTGATATGAACCAATAGAAAATGGGCTGACATGTTGGGGAAGATTGGCAGGCGAATGATTGGGTGGGCTGTGGCAAGGCTGACGCGTTCGAAGCCTTCAATCCGCTCTGATCCTGCACATGAGCTTATGCGTAACAAGATTTGACCGTGGCGTTGATCGTGGTGGTATTGGCAAATTAGGAACACGAGCACGCTCAAAGCAGAGTGGGTTGCCTGTACAGCATGAGAGAATCCACAATCACGGAGAATTGAAGCCGATCGTGGAAAACGATCAAGAAGCAGGTCAGGGTTTGCCGGCGGTACGCAGAATACGTAGCACAAATCTGCAGCAGTCGTGGGCATGTGCAAGCCGGGTGCGAATGTCTTCGTTTTCGGTGATTTGGAGCGGTACAGATATGGCTACGGAAGCGACAAATGCGAGGATTAAGGGATAGTCAGCGACCGACGAATACGTCTAATTACGGCGTGTGTTTTGGGAGGTGATCAATGGTGGGTTTGACGATGAGAGTACTAGAGCAGTCGGATGGCCACGCGTCAAGGAGCTTTGCGTTTTACTCACCTGAAGGCTAGCGGCTTGGCGGAGTCGTCATGAAGGCATTCCGGGCACGGCCCACGGGTGCTGTGAGCGGAGAGAGGAGAGACTGAAAGACGAAGAACTGAGGTTATTCCCACGGTTGCTCGTTGCTGTAAAATCAAAATATCGAGTTCGTATCGTCGACGACAGACTCGTTGCTTCTCGGCCGTTCTCGCGTGCCCTGTTGGGCTGTGAACGACGCCTCAGTCTCGAACTTCGGTGGGCGCAGCACGCAACCGCCGCCTAGAATCCGATTTCGCAGGGGGGGCGTAGGCGTGTGGATGGGCGAAAACGGCCGTGCTGGCCCTGGCCTGCGGGCTGTGCTGAAGTGTGTCCGGACTCTTGCCTGGCGTTTCCGTTGGCTTTCGCTGTGCTGCGCTCAAAGTCACATCTATTCGCAGCGGTTGACGCGGCCTGGCCTTGGGTTCCATCATCTCCACCACGCCTTCGAACCCTTCTCACTTTCTCTTTTACATCCTCCTCAATCCCGTACTTCTCCTGCGAAAACGACTGCGACGCTTTCCCACCGCGGTCTTCAACCTCATCCAGCCTTCGCTTCCACCTCCGGCAGCCACTGCCACTACACCTCACAGCACTTACATCAATGGCTGCCTCCGTCGACCAGCAGTGGCCCGAAGCCGCTCAGAGTCCGCTTTCCGACCAAGTCGCGAAGGAGCTCACCGAGAAGTTTCGACAGGTTCTCAGCACGAAGCGCATCACCGAACTCAGTCTGAAGCTTTCCGAAGCCTCACGACAAACGCCGTACCCGCACATCGACCGAGACTACGGCACTCCGCTGCTGTCTTCCGCCGCTACCACCAACGCCGCTCTACCGTCCTACTCCTCGCTTCGAAACATCCCACTCGTACCTCAACCGCCAAAAGACTCGCGATCTTTCCGATTTCGCGCCATGCTGCACACCCTCTCCAGCTTTCCCGTCAAGTGGGAAAACCCAGGCCTCCTGGACGAGGCGCTACGATCCGTACCACTCGAGCACATCTACAACGAAGCCGAAGAAGAGTCACAAGTCCTGCAAGCCGAAGCCGAGAGTCTAGGTCCCGGAAGGAAGCCGCAGTGGGGCTACCAAGACTGCGTGGTGCGCGCCTTGATGCGCTGGTTCAAGGTGTCCTTCTTCCAATGGACCAACAACCCGCCTTGCTCGGCCTGCGGACATCCTACCGTCGGTGTCGGCATGGCTGCTCCAACTCCCGATGAGCGAGCTCGCGGCGCTAGCCAATGCGAACTGTACAAGTGCTCCAACGAAGCTTGCGCCGCTTACGAACGATTCCCGCGATACACCGACGCCTTTGTGCTTATGCAGACCCGACGAGGCCGTGTTGGAGAATGGGAAAATTGCTTTGGCATGCTGTGTCGAGCTGTAGGATCTCGGGTCAGATGGGTGTGGAACTCGGAAGATCTTGTCTGGTTGGAAGTGTACTCAATGCACCGCAAGCGATGGGTACACGTGGATGTTTGTGAACAAGCATGGGATAAACCTAAGCTTTACACCGAAGGTGAGCTTTTGATGTCTGGATAATCTTCTGGCATCCACTAACGCGTTGTCTTGGCAGGTTGGCAACGAAAGCTTGGTTATTGCATAGCATTCTCGGCGGATGGCGCAACAGATGTCACACGACGATACGTTCGAAACTTTTCTCTCTGGGCCGCCGAGCGCAGTCGAGTACAGGAAGCTGTTCTTCTCTACATCCTCGGCGAAATCCGACATGAGCGAAGGAAGAACCTTCCAAAGCAGGAGAAGTTTAAGCTCGAGGGTGAGGACATGCGCGAGAGCAAAGAACTCCGCAACTACGTAGCTCAATCGATTGCTGCTGAGCTGTGCAAGATCATCCCGGCAGACTTTTACGGCTCGTCGGGGAACAGCAGACGGGAACCTCCACCTGATCCAGACGCGCAGAAAGCAGCGGAAGCCCAGCAAGAGCAAGCCGAGAGAAGAATAGTAAGAGGACCAAACGGAGCAAGAGGCGCACCAAATCCACAGCACCCATACAACGGAGAGCAGCCACCTCGATGAGAAGCCAATCCTCGGTTGCATTAGCAACCACTCGACCACATACTCGACAACCTAGACTTCACCTCCTCCAATCCTGGGATACAATCCCTCTGTACAATCACCCACTCGCAAGTCAGCGGCCTTCAGACGCCGTGGCACCGGCCTGTTTCAGCATGCGCCGGCCGCCGCGACGGCCATCATCACGAGCCGCGCGCAGACGCATGCGGCGAGGCATAAATAACCTCAACAACGATATCCCGCGGCGCTCAGCACCGCAACTGAGTCTGCGCGCCAAAACGGAGTGCACCACGCGACTTCGCGGCATATGCACGGCGCAACGGCGTTGTTTTTTTGTTCGTCGCTGCCACCGCATGGCATGCGGCCGGCCGGCGCGAACACCAGATCGCTTTTGATTCCGGCTTTTGTTTAACCGTTGGACTGATTTTCTCGGCCCGCATCCTACTCGGCGTGCGAAGAGTCGCCACCGTGCTCAGACCTCGTGCAGGCTGGGCGCGCACGTGGGCCGGAGGCGCGCTTCCAGAGCGGCGCCGTTGCAACGCAACGCAACGCAAAGCATGACGGCGGCGTTTTTTTATTCGGTGGAACGGCTATTGGGTTTTTTGTGATTAGGCAAGCATTTTGCGGGGTTTCGCTCCAGTGGGCAGCTGTGTTTCTGATGCTTTACGTGCTGGGTTTCGGCGGCGGGCAGGGGGGTTGCCGCGGCGTCTGAAATGCATCTTTGCTGCATAATCGGGATTTGGCTTACGTGTACTATGGAAGTGAAGATGGTAGGGCGACGGTAGAGAAGAACATTGTAGATTCAAATGAGAAGAATCCTCAGACGCTTATATATCTACTCGCCGTCCCTTTTGTGAGGCTCCAGAGCTGTGCGAGGTGAGATTTGACGTCTTATCACAATTGCATTTTTGAGAAATGAGACGTGACAAGTCAAGATTGATGGGTTTGTCAGATGCAATTTGCACCATATTCCTCAAAAGGATCCAGGCCGTTTGAGGTACGTACCTTTTCAGTGCGAGCCGTCTTACCGCATGGCTGCTATTTTTAAGCTTACTTAGTCTTGGCACGAAAAGGAAACAAAACGCAGAGACGGAATACCAACTTAGATACAGGAGATTAAAATAAAGACCCTAATCCGATCTTAGGAGCATTCCAGACATTTAGTCTTGCTAATTGAGCATTGTTCTACTCACGATCGAGGGAATATCGCTGGTGGACTCCATGTCAGTGTCCACTAATTTGTACAGATTGCTCAACGGTAGGTAGGATTACGGTGTGCAGAAGGATGCTAAGACGACCGACGGAACGAAGGCGCGCCGACATGGCCGTTCAGCAGTGGTCATTCGAGAGGGCTACAACCGGGGTGGCAGTGTCAGCATTGAGGCCGTGGGCGACAGTGATGGATGCGTGGGTGGGTTGGTGCGCAGGCTCAGCCGCAGTCGTAGGAAGACTCAGCCCGATTATGGCTTGTCGTAATGAACGAGGCTTGCCCGCAATGATATTTCATCTCACATCCCGCAGAAACCTACTTGCTTCCTTCCTTCTCTTCTTCTTTGATCATCCGTAATCGTCTGAATCCAACTCCACCTCTTCAGCCGAGACCAGAAGTCCAGTCCGGCCGACATTCGCTAATTGCCTCCATTAGCTTCACCTGCCACTCCTTCGCTACCTCACTTCCTCCCTTTTAACTTCGACTCTCTGCAGCTGCAACAATGGGCAAGCTTGGTAGAATAGCATGCATCGCGACGCCGATGGCGTTGACGATTGCTTCGCTGATCTGTCTTCTCTTCATCTTCCTCGCAGGTCTCAACAAGAGCGACTCCGCTCTGACGGAGCTTTACTTCTTCAAGGTAAACTACGCTTACTCCTTGCATGAATGCACACCGGTACTGGATTTATTACTAACAATCACTCTCAGATTGACACTACGGAGCTCCAGAACAATGTCACCAACACCGGCTCCATCTTCGACAACACCGACCTCAACCCATCCTTACTCTCCGCCCTCAAAGCCGCGGTGCAAGCGAAGCAAATCCAAGACTACTATGACGTCTACTTATGGAACTTCTGCTCGGGCTCGGCCAGCGACATCCAGCCAACATTCTGCTCGGCGCGCAAGACAGAATTCTACTTCGACCCGATCACCGAGTGGGGCCTCAACAGCCCGACGCTGGAAGCGCTGCTGCCGTCGGAGCTCACAAACGGCCTGAAGGTGTACGACAAGGTCAGCAAGTGGCTGTTCATCGCGTACACGCTGGCGTTCTGGACGACAGCCGCGAGCATCGTGGTCGGCATCTTCGCCACCTGCAGCCGCTGGGGCAGCTGCCTGACGACGCTCGTGTCCTCGGCAGCCACGCTGTTCACGATCCTGTCGGCGGCCACCTCGACCGCGCTCTTCGGCACCGTCGTCGCCACCCTCGACACCGTGCTGAAGCCCTACGACATCAAGCTGCACCTGGGCGTGCGGATGCAAGCGGTAGACTGGCTGGCGGTGGTGTTGTCCGCGGCCGCAACGCTCTTCTGGACAATCAGCATCTGCTGCTGCAGCGGCAAGTCGCCGCACGCGCACCCACGGCGCGGCCGCAACAATGCCATGCCTCCCACGAACGCCGCCTACCCGGCGCAACGCCAGCCCACCTTCCCGTTCCTCAACCGCGGCTACGCCAAGCTCGACGAGCAGCAGGCCGGCGTCGCCGGCCAGGAGTACGCTCATCTTGTGCCCGGCCCACAGCCGCAGGTCGGCATGGAAATGCACGACTATGCGGCGGCCGCTGGCGCGTCCGGCCCGTATCAGGGGCGCGAGGGCGCCTACGAGCCGTTTCGGCATCAGAGGGGTTTGAGCGCGGTCAGCGATGTCAGCGAGGTGTAGGGAGTGGGTGCGGGGCGTTGAGAGGGCTCCTGTACAGTGCGTTCGCGTTTGAGCGGCCTTTCTGCGCGACGGATGGAGAGGCTTCTGCATCGATGGTGTTGGCGGCACCGGCGGCGTTTTGGGAGTGGTCATGGCGGAGAATTGGGCGAGTGGACTGACAGTGCATATGATATTCATGCTAGATTGCCAAATTTACTGTAATGTCGTTCTACATACTAAAACCCCATGGCGTAACGAAATACCCTGCGTTCAGGAATAAGTGGGAAACTGAAACGATATGGTGACGAGTCTAAATAAGACAGAACATGTTCGGAATATCAGATTCATCTACATCATATGAGCCTTTAAGCGGCAAAGGAGATGAGGTAGAATTTGTTGGTAAATAAGTCTCGCATTTGCATCTCTTCAGCTGAGGATAAAAGCAGTCGTCGCGCTCACTTACCTCCTTCAGCTATCAAAAGAGCGTACGAAGGATAGCTACAGTAGTTACCTTTAGAATCTTTCCTGTGCTGTTTCTACCAATAGAATACACCAATTGATAAATATTCTAGCCGCCAGGATTAAATCGGTAAGTTCGGGACCTGTTACACTCCAACATTGCCACCGCCACAGGAACACACAGGACTTTTCTTATTCGCTGTAAAGAGTGAACCCAGCAAAGGAGCCGAAGATCACCGATCACCAATACCAGGAGAAAAGAAGATAGTTACCAGAAACGAGGGTGGCCAGCAATTCAATCGTGGAAATGACACGACAAGAGAAGATCCAACACGAATCTTTCTCCAGGACACCATGCTAGTTTCAACGCCTATACATCCCTCAAGACTAGTCACTACTAAGGTAGGAAGGAAGAGAATTTATAGGATCATCTACTATAAGGCTCATCAATATCTTTCCCTCCATATGTGATCCTACGACGCAGTTCTCATGTGTAACACCTAACAAGGAAAATCCGTTGGCTATAAATCGCGAGCTCTTCTCTGTTCAACGGTGCTTTTTCTAAGAACATCACTCGCAAGCACCAACCTTCCAAATCATATCTACTTTGATTGACAAATAGCTTCTCAATCTCAACTTACACACCATCCCCCGTTGACGAATACGCACTATCGCTCATTCATAATGCATTTCTTCCACAGCGTCGCTCTCCTCGCAGCTGTAGTAACAACCGCATTCGCCTTTCCTAAACCACGCGGTCTCCTCGGCGAGAGACAGTCAGTAGGAGGAATTTGTGATCCCGGAAATGGCAATGGAGATTGCACAGACCCATCTTTTCCTTACTGTCAATGCGATTATGTCGAGCCTGGGTCCGTGGTTGGGCAGGATCCGACTTTCGTTTACGTTTGTATGGCCACGGACCAGGATGAGTGCTAAAGAGCTATTTTCGAAAAGACGGAAGGGTGAAAACGAGGTCCTTAGGGTGATGTTGGTTTCAGACAGTTGTGGAGGTAGACGTATTAGCAGGAAACTCTTTCATTCTATCAGGGTCATTTCCCAAACCTTATATAACTGCTGAGTTTAGTAGCACAGTCAATGAGGTAATCTGGGTTCCGCTCTCTGGCCTTGGACTTGACCTGCCATCTGAACATTTACCATGTAATGTCCCATAGCCGCACGGTCCGGTCATAGCCACCGCATGCGAGGATGCGGTGGACCGGTGAAAAGGCGACGCTGTTGACTGGGCCGGCATGGCCATCGAGCTGTAGCAGTGGCTGACAAGTGGCAGTATCCCACAGCTGCACCACCTGGCCGGCGCATGCGATGATGCCGCCGTCCGGCGAGAAGGCCACGCTCTGGAGCTGATTTGCGCTCAAGAGCTCCTGACGCACCTGGCCTGTGACGATATCCCATAGCCAAACCCCGGTCCTGCCGGGGCACCAAGATGCGAGGGTGCGACCGTCAGGCGAGAAAGCCACCGCCGAAGCCGCTTCTACCTCTCCCAAGAACCGTCCCAGCTCTTGGCCTGTCGCGGCATCACTTAGCACCACCGCGGCGCCGTAGCCGCCGGATGCGATGATGTTGCCATCCGGCGAGAATGCCACGCTATCGATGTGGAGTCTACCGTCAGTAGCCTGCCACAGCTGCTGGCCTGTGGCGGTATTCCATAGTCGCAATGCACCGTCCCAGCTGCCGCCGGTTGCTATGGTGCTGCCGTCCGGTGAGAAGGCCAGACTCGCGCCCCCCTCTGTATGGCCATCGAACTGCCGCAGCGGCCGGCCCGTGGCGGTGTCCGACAACAGCACTTCGCCTCCAGTAAAGCTGCTGTGGCGGCAGTATGCGACGATGCCGCCAACCGGCGAAAAGGCTACACTAAAGACATTTCCTTCTCGGCCTTCAAGTTGTCGCGCTAGCCTAACCGGGGGGATACCCCATAGATACACTGAGCTGCCGTGCTCGACGGCGCCGGCGCCGAATGCGATCGTACGGCCGTCCGGCGAGAAGGCCACGCAGAAGACTTCGCTAACATGGTGCCTAAACGTGTACATATGTTTCTTATGCATCATGTTTTCTGTTTGAGAGAATCTCCATGGAATTCGATCTCTCATAATCAGCCGTGGTGTGGGTAGTCTGGCAATGGTCTGTTCGCTGTGTCCAGTATCCAGGCGTTCCGAAAATATGTCCCTAGCTGGTTGAGAATTTTGTCTAATAGTTTGCGCATGAAGTACCGGATCAATTGAGTGCGGGAATCTGTCTTGGGTAGGCTGAGATATTGCTCTTGGTATCTGCGTTTGAGGATCTGAACTGAAAGATTCCTGAGCCTCTTCGTCTGTGGATTGGGAAGCTAATGGCGCTTGAGAATCTGAACCGGAGGTGAAAACGGTCCATTCGCCTAGTTGTTCAGATAATGAGTCAACGTCCAAGGAAGCTCTATGATTCTGCAGCGACGAAGTCGGTATGAGCATTTCAGGCTTGTATGATTCCACCCAAGGATGATTGAGCGCAAGATCGGCCGTTATGCGCTTCTCCGGGAGTGGATTCATAGTTGATAGGATAAAATCTAGGGCCGAGTCACTGACATTGTGAAGGCGTAGTGTCACTGAAGGAAAACTAGACGGATCCTGGGTATAGTTGTGTAGAAGGCCCATATTCTTGAATGCTGGAAGTTTTGTGATCATTTGGAATGTAACCTCTCCAAGAGCCCAGAGGTCAGGAGCATAATCATCTTTTGTTTTCGTAAATCCGTGAAGCTCTGGCGCAATAAAGCCCAAAGTGCCTTTCAAAGTATTTGATACGCCTTGTTCGTCTTCGACGCGCTTGCTGATGCCAAAATCGCCTATTTTAACCCACCACTCGTCTGGAGGTTTTGACTTTAAGAGTATATTCTATATTCAAATTTAGCGTACAGTTTTGTAAGCGGCTGTCTCACATGGAGCGACGAACTGCTGGCTTGAGATCTCTGTGAGCGAAACCATTCTCGTGCATAAAGGCGAGGCCCTCGAGGATCTGAAAGCTGATATCTCCAGCTTCGCTTTCTGGAAGGGCTGGAGACTGGCGTAGGTAGTGTTGCAGATCACCTAGTTCAAGATACTCCATAGCAATGTAAAGGACATCATGTCCGCCGAACCAGCCGAATGCTTTGACGAAGCATCTCTCATACTAGAAAAGATCAGCGGCTGCCGTCAGCACCAAGCTGCCTTAAGCACTCATAATCTGACATTTGGATGTGAAAACTTTGCAATAGCTTCCAGCTCCCGATTGTAGTCAATGGGCTTCGCGTGTTGGCGCGCTAGCGCTGAAATCTTCTTAACCGCGCGCACTTGAACATCGCGTTGGCCCTTTATGCACTCTTCCATCCAGACGCTTCCATACGAGCCCTCTCCAATAAGGCGCCGTCTTCGCCAGTGTTCCAGCCTTGGAACGGCTCGCTTGCGAGAGACGGGATCCGACTCGTAATATGTGTGCACGACATAACCGTCCAATATTTGCGTCTCCAACTTTGAGTCTCGAACCAAGTCTGGCAGTCTAGCCATAACCGACCTAAGGCCGACTATCGACGTGGTCAATCAGCGGTAGCGTACGGCGACACCAGAGCGGAGATGAAGCTGAGGTATGAGATGGAGACACGCTTAGGTATGCCGTTGCGTAAGGTCTAGGTACAGATCAGCATAAGTAGACCCGTATCTCTGAGAGCTTGGGTACCAACTCCGTCCGGAGCATTAGTTGGACTAGAAGCAGGCTGGGTTTCACGGCTCAAGGATGGGAAACATGGCCTCGCGCTTCGAGGGCTGGAGTTGGGTTAGAGTATCGATTAGCGCCCTCAATCCTAGTTCTTCGGCTGCAGATCGACTTGTACAGCCGTACGCACTTCTGATCATCACCGGAGCCAAAAAGCTCTCTTTGGATTCACTGCCTCTTCTGCAGTTATGTCAGGCGTTGAATTGGGTCTTGCCGTTGTCGCTACAGTAGATCTTTGTCTCAAGTAACCACTTCTCAAACCCGGTAAAGAGCTCGAGATGGCTGAGTGAATTTCTAGGTACGGCAGAGTCCTAGTACAGCTATATGCCACCTTCAGAAATACAGAGACGGAAGCAAAAGAGCGTATCCTTCGCGTCGAAGTTTCTTGGCTGCGAACCAGTGACCAGTTGGAGTTCCTTAAGAGAATCGCGGAGCTTCTTGATGAGCAGCATAAACTCATACAGCAGGAAACTCTACGGGTCCTAGCCTCAAAACTAGAGACTGCAATCACCAAACTCGAATCTATTTTAAAGACCAAGAAGAAAAATGATTTGGCACAAGATGAAGGTCATCAAATCAACAGGGTGAAGTATCTTTTTCTCAAAGAAAGCATCGACACTGCCATTGAGGACCTCAAGGTGTGGCAGGACGAATTTGACCCATCCTGGTTTCTTATCATGAAAGCAGCAACTCCACAAATCGATGCAGAGTTGAGGCGAACCATGGAAACCAGCTCAAATCGACAAGCTCTAGACTCTGCTCAGTCACTGAGGCTCGCGGTAAGGGGGAATGAACCAGCAAGTTCGACAATATTCCTCCCCGAAGACGGCTTAGGATCGATCCAGCTACTTGACATACCGTTTTCATCTGTCAAACTAGGGAAAAGACCTGGTACGGGGAGCAATCTCATCCTAGATAGGATACCGTGCTCTCCTCATATCGATCCTTCAATTCTTCGGAAGTCTATTGCTACATTGGCTCTGAAACTTTCTCACTCCGATCCAACAACGTTCGGCTTGCTCAAATGCAAGGGTGTTGTCGTGCACAACCGCAATCGTGGGGATCAACTACCTGCGTTCACACTTATCCTCAGGATCCCACAGGGCTATTCTGAGCCTCAAAATCTTCGCAGTTGCCTTGTACAGCAGAACACCGACCATTCGTTATCAGATCGATTCAAACTAGCCAAGGATCTTGTCAAAGCAGTTGGATATGTGCACACGTTTGGCTTCGTCCACAAAAGCATTAGACCGGATACCATCTTAATTTTCAAAAGCTCCGCATCCTCGATTGGATCTGTGTCACTCGTGGGATTCGAGAATTTCCGTACTGAAGATGGGAGAACATTGCATTCCGGAGATGCCACCTGGGAGAAGAATCTCTACAGGCACCCTCGCCGCCAAGGTGAGAATCCGGAAGACGACTACGTTATGCAGCACGACATTTACAGCCTCGGAGTCTGCTTGCTTGAGCTTGGGCTGTGGGAGTCTTTTGTGGACTATAATGAGGATGCTACGATTGCTCTGCCTTCACAAACGCTCAGTCTACCAACGGAATTATCCATGGCTGCAAGGATGCCACTGATGAAGGACCACTTGGTTTATCTGACGCGCACTTTGCTTCCGAAACGAATGGGAAATAACTATGCAGAAATCGTCGAGACGTGCTTGACCTGTCTCGATGAGAACAACTCTGACTTTGGGGATGAGAATGAATTCCTCGACCAGGACGGCATTCGCGTGGGCGTACGATATATCGAAAAGGTAACCTCCCTTTAAGTGAATATGTGAGACTTGTCCTCATTTGTTCGATAGGTGATTATGAAGCTAAACAGGATATGCGTTTGAACCAAGAGATGAAGTATTTTGGAGTAATTTACACGGCGAATTGATTGGATCTTGCCAGAGATGCTGAATGGCTAGAGATTTTCATTACCATACTTTATCGTTCATGGCTTTCACGGCTCTTACGAACCACTTTATATGATCTGACAGCGGATGAACCATCAGTTTTGGCAATTTGTAACGGGTTCGGCTATTCGTACACCCCCAATCGACTTCAAGCAAACTCCCACTGACTTTAGGCACATCCCTACCTAAATTTAGGCGTATTTGTGAGCATAGTAGGGTATTTATGAGCATGCACTCTCTGAAAAAAGTGTAGCAGTGAACGACTTCATCACACAAATTTCAGAGAGCAATTTCTCAACAACATCATAATTAATGGAGATAATTCAAAATGGAGATCATAGATAATTGCACTCGCTATCATGTGTGTGAATCTTAGCCAATGAAACCTCGTGGTTGAGTCGTGAGAGATGCCGTTCGGTATAGAGCAGTAGAGCTCTATTGCAGTACTCAATTTCGCTCAATTCGCTCGAAAATGAAGTCTTTGAGCCTCGCAAAGAGTTCTCCGAGGCGCTATTCCTGATTTGGAAGGTACCCCAGCCCTCACCTCCTTCCTCCTGGTGCGATCTGGCTGCCGAAAGCGTCTTTTCCGTGCTTCTCTATTTGATGCCTGAGGCTAAGATTGATAGGTGCTGAAAAATTCGCAATTCGTGACTATAAATACGCCACTAATTTAGGGGGTAAGCCGCATATAGCCGCCGCAGGATCGGCTGGCCCAACAAACCTAGGGGTTTCCAAAGCCGCATCAGAATCTCTCGTTCTCTCTCCCCTCACTTCTTTCCAAATTTCAAATTGCTTCGAGTCTCTAACTAAGGTTCTTTCCAAAGTAATATACAAATACGGGCTTCTATTCGCCCTCAAGTACCTTATTCGCCAATATAACCTCTCAGTCGTCCTGGTTAAGTACCATATAGAAGACTCATATTCAGATTTTCGCAATGGCTGAACCTTTCTCCATCGCTGCAGCCGCAAGTTCGCTGGCCGCCCTTGGCGTTACGATCGCATACAAGATTTCGAGATACGTGAAAAAGGTCAAAGGGGCACCGGAGTATTTAGTTTCTATTCAAACCCAGTGCGCCCTAGTCAGTGCTATTTTGTCACAGATCCAGCGAGTCGCGATTGATGAAGAAAGTGCGCTTCGAAGCAAATTTTTGGAGCAGCCACAATTAGTTGATGTGGTAAATTTAGTATTGGAATCGGTACAGACTGTCTTCTCCGTCCTAGAGAAAGATGTTGCTAAACTGGATGGCCGATTGAGCATTGTTTGGAATATGGAAGACCTCAACGAGAAGTTGGACCTTATTCTTAAACAGCAACTCGGTATCAATACCCTTCTCCAGCTACTTCAAAGGTAAGAATCAACTTATTCATAATGATCGCAGTAATCCTAAATTTAAATTAAGTCGGACGCTCGAAGAAATGTCGAAGCGTTTAATCCAGAAACTGGAGCCGATCGAGAAGTCAGCGCAAGATACGACTGATAGAGCATCTTTACTCGGCACCATTGTAACGCGAAGTCTTGATTTCAGGGATCCCGATTCTGTTTTCAGGATGCTTTCGACTCGCCATCCACCGCGGGAAGATTCCGATGATGAAGACTCACAGATTATTCGTGAAGACCGCAAAGCAGCTGCACAGAACATCAGTGAGAACCGGGAAGCGACCCAGAGTTCCTTCACTGAACTTGTTGCAATCGCTGATAAGTCAAAAGCCGCAACTCAAGATTCACCAAGATCAACAGAGGTCGAATATCCGGACGTGGCACAGGAATATCGATCGGGACTGTATGAACAAAGCCATCGAGACCCAACTAATTACAACTACTACTTCTTGAGTATTGAGGGCTACCTTTCACAGATCGCCATTAAGAAGTATACGGAGGAAACGAACCACGCCCAAGAGCGCTATGAAGCAGAAAAGCGTTCTATTAAAGAAAAGAAAGAACTGGCAACGAAAGCATTTGTGAGACTTGCAACAGACGCGATGAATAATGATGAAAGGGATGCCACCTGGAAAGAGCTATTCCGAAGCAACCGAGGGACAGCCATCCAGAACTTGAAAGATTGGGGATCGATTGAAGCGAGTAATGATGATGACCTAATATCGAAGTGTGGGAGAGAACCGGCTGAGTGGAACGCGCTGCAAGAGTTTATGGACATTTCAAAGAGCATTCTTAAAATGCAATCGGAGGAAGAGAAATGAAGTGTTCGCAAGTGAGGCAATAAGCGCAAATGTGAATTATCCAACGGTGTAGTACTATTACTAGTACTTTTGTGCGGAAGTCTTCACAAGCGCAAACGCGCGGCAATGTGGCTGACGGACGGGGCTGAATGCGGAAGCTGTAACTTCAGATGACGAGGTGTTCGCATTTGCTTCAGCAATGAAACAATCTACAATGTCTACAATCCTTTCGTTATCCTCTTAGGTTTGACTGATCCATTCCGCCTTTCAAAATAATTTCATAGCGATTTGACCGCTTCATAGAAGCTCGAGGACGTCTACGCCATGACATGATCGCCGTTGGACTTCCTGTACATTCTGCCGCGTATACCCTCCTTCAACACACGCTTGAGAGTCCAACAAACCCCTCGACTTCCTTACATGGTCTACTCATGTCGGCGATAACCATGTTACATAGTAGACCTGTCCGTTTCTTCTTCCTCATAGGGTCAGCTTCGCTACTCTTCGTCTGGCTTTGCGATGTATATCGTCTTTCCCAGTACAAGCCATTATACCCTGATCCTCCGAAATTCCGATTCTTCCACTGGGATACGAAACCCTTCCTCGAACCTTTCTCCGAAGCAAAGGTATCCTCGCCGTGTGACCGCTTTCCTCAACGCGTCTTCAACAACGTACAAGTGGTACTGAAAACTGGCTTGACGGAGAGCCCAGAAAGGATTCAATCACATCTGAAGAGTGTAACCAAGTGCTTTCCGAACCTATTGATCGTCTCGGACTACGATGGCATAGTCAATGAATATCATGTCCATGACGTTCTTGCGGACCTTTCAGAAGCATACAGTCTGGATAACCCAGACTTCGATACATACTACACCCAGAAAGCAATGCTGGAGGCTAACAATATCACTGAATACAACAATCAGGCGGGGTGGAAACTTGACCGCTTCAAATTTCTACCGATGGTTCACAAGGCCTACACCATGCATCAAACCGCTTACTGGTTCGTTTTTATCGAGACCGATACGTACATCTTCTGGGACAATCTCCTCCGCATGCTCGAAAACCTCGATCCACTTGTGCCACAATACATCGGAAGTCCACTACACGGAGATGGGCTTATGTATGCGTACGGTGGGAGTGGCATTGTACTCTCGCGGGCTGCAATTGAAGCGCTACTGGATCGGGAAACAGATGGTCATGGCTCGTACACCAGCGCGATTATTTACGAGCAAGACGAGTGGGTGGAGCGAGTGAAAAAGACCACGTATGGTGAGATGGTCCTAGGCGAAGCGTTGCTGGAGAGGGCAGACGTGAAACTCAGCGGTTACTTTCCAATGTTCTATCCACTCAATATCGAGTCTTTGGAATTCTCCAATGACGTTTGGTGCGTGCCTATTATCTCAGTGCATAAGCTACAGACACTAGAACAGTATGAGGAGCTGTGGAGTTGGGAAATGGGACCCGGTGACGACAATGTAGGTGTTGAAGTTCTAATATGCTTTCGCGCAACGCTTACAAAAACCGCAGCCAATCGTCTTTTACACGGTGTTCACGTTGGTTCGCCCGCGGCTCGAGCCACAGCGATATGATTGGAACAACTTTGCGAGTGATCTGTCTATCAACATCTCCGCTCACACCAACCTCGATTCGTGCAGAGACAACTGCCTTGCCAATTCCACCTGCGTGCAGTATATGTACCATCGCCTGCGCTGCTACACTAGTGCGACTATCGGCCTTGGTGGATCCGCTTCTCCTTCCACCGATGGTGGAAACGGTCTGCCTATGCCGTACATCAGTGGCTGGGATCTCGACCTGATCGATGAGATGGTACGGAATGTCACTTGCTCCTTCGTACACTGGCTTAAGCCAGAAAATGAGAGGCATTGGATGGGTTGAAGCGAGCAGCACTGACGAACAAGGCAATGTTTTGGATTCCTGAATTGGCGTGACGCCGAATTCAACGTGTTCAGCATGCACGGACGGGCTTTGGCAGCGAGAACAAATCCGCCGAGAGTCGGCACATGGATTGAAGTGCACGCGGTTCTTGATTGTGAGCGCAAGCAAGACGCTGCGTGGAACATCGCTCTGCAGCCTTCAAGCCTCACCATCCTTCGTACTACAGCAGCTACGTTTGGATAGAGTGGCTTGAATACAATCGTGGAAGTGGGAGGCTGGAAGACTGAGATGGATGGAATCGTCATCAATGAGCCATGAGAAACGCTATTAGCGGGCATTATTGATGATGAACCTCTGGCATGAGATGCGAAGAATGTGAAGCGTCATATGTGAAGATACTAGGAAGACGGAACACGTCAGGTCTTCGATCTCAGTCCAGTTTTCGTCGCGGATGCAGCGTTGAGTTGGCGGCTCCAGGCTCTAAGAGTGTGAATTTCTAGGTCATAGCAGATGTCGACGATTGCACATCACAGCCGGAGAGCTCTAATGCCAACGGAAGTTATTGTTTTTGAATACGGGATGGCTGCTTAACTTAAGAACATTGCCAATGCGATAAGTTCGTCACAGTTTTCGACATCTTGAATGTCTATATAATGGCACCGGCAATCAACTAAAGACTAACTTTACCGTACTCCATCTTTCTCGAGCTTTCTTCTCTTCTGCCGCAACTTCGCAGCTTCGTCCTGTCGTTTCTTATTTCCATACTCCATCCGCTCAAACAACTTCCGTTTCCTGTTTGGCATCATCATTTTCCTTCTCTCCAGATCCTCTTCTTCCTGTTTCTTCCTCCTCTCCGCTTTCTTCCTCGCTTCACTCTGTGCCTTGCCGTTCGTCTCTGGTAGAACTGGCAAACCAAGTGCCTCAGCTTCAAGTTCCGCTTGGTATCTTCTCTGAGCCACTTCGTCACCGTCGGCGGCATCAGCTTCTTCGTCTGAGAAGCCATCGAAGTTGTCATTTTGCGGCTCTTCTTGCTCGTGTTCGTCCTCTTCATCCTCATCCTCCGATTCCTCCGATTCCGCCACCTCCATACCCTCGCCCACGCCGCCATCATCCTCACGGTCGAGCACCTCCTCCGCAACACCGTTTCGTCCAGCTCTCTGCACCTGCACCTCACCATCCTGCTCCCGCTGCTCATCCGCCTCCCTCTCCCCCTCCGCCTCCTGCTCCTCCACACTCCGCGTAGGGTCGTACGCGCCGGCGCTCGGCCGCACCCACGGGCTGAGGTGCGGCGGCAGGGTCACACCGGGGGCATACAGATCGGTGCGCAGCAAGCGGGCGGCATTGACGCAGTCCCAGACCCACTGGGGCTGGACGTAGGCGCGGCCGGGACGGCGGCGGCGGTGCGCGGCCGGCCCGTCCGCCGGCCGGTCCACCACCTCGTGCGTGATGCGCGCCGACGCCTCGTCGCCGCTGCCCGCCCACTGCACCCGCACGCACCCGAACGCCCGCAGCAGGAACTCCAGCGGCGTGCGCGGCGTCTCCCGCGAGAGGAACACTGTTAGTGATGCGAAGAGCGTGGCGGACGAGGTGCTGCGGTGCTGCGGCTGCGGCAGGATGTCGCCGCCGAGGGACGGCAGTGGTGTGAAGGTGTCGAGGGCGTCGGTGGGGGGTGGGGAGGTGGCGTCGTCAGTGGGAGGCTCGGTGGTGGCGTCCGGGTCTGGGAGAGTTGTGAGAGCGAGGCGGTCGGCTTCGGCTTGGGCGAGAGAGGATATTTGGTTGGTAGTTGCGGTTGTAGCGGTGGTCTGCTCATCGCCGTTCGTGATGGTGGCTTGCGGTAGTTCTGGTTCGACTGCTCTTCCTTCGAGTGTGAATGCAGCCAGTTCAGCGCCCTGATCGTCGCTCTCTGAGCTGAATTTCGGCGGATAGACTAGTCCAACTGATGTGTAGAGTCGGTAGTTGACGAAACCCAACAGCGTTGTGTAGAAATCGATGAACGTGCTCATGATGCGGAAGTCGATGTCGCCGGTCATCCGCTGCACAAACTTATACGGCACTAGCCAGAAGATGTCCTGACCTTGGATCGTCGCTTGATAATATATACCTTTGATTGAGAGGAACGACTTCTGGAGTGAGTGAGTGACTATGAGGTAGTGCTGAAACTCATGGCATAGCCTTTGGCACAGCGTTATGGTTTTAGGAGAAACGTAGGTGGTTGAAGGGAGGCTTGCGAATAGAAATAGCATCGAGAGAGCATCGTCGAGATCTCTCAATGCGTCCACGAAGGTTGGATATCGCTCCTTGACAATGTGATCCAAAGTCATACGCGGCTTCGACCGTTCCAGTCTCTTTGCATCACCAACTTCATTGCGACCAAGTGCACGTCCAATTTTCTTTGCGAGAGCCTTATGTTCGCGGAATTTTCGTAGGAGGGGTTCATGGAGGAGGTATTGAATGTCTTTGGTGTAGTAAAAAGTGGTCGAAGCAGTTGATCCTTTCTTTGCCTTCTTCTTATTTCGAGGTTCTCGAGGGTAAATGCCTTTGAAGATACATAGTCTTCGAAAATCTGGAAGGGATATCTGAAGCTTGCGTACGGCTTGAGTACGGGTGATGAAGTTCTTGGCCGCGCCAGAGGTTCCTGAAAGCAATTTAGTTCCATATAGCACAAAAGTGAGCAGACTATAGATTCATACCCTTCTTCTGGATCTTGGCCATGGCGGCGACTGGTTGTAACGTAGAATTCGCAGTAGAGAAATGATTTTGCGGAGTCGGCACCGGAGGAGGGAAAAAAATATTGAAATCTTGGCAATATTTTTTCTGGCGGTGGGGAACGACTTCAGTTATTTCACTGTAGCTTTGGCAGCTCTCAAAACACAACCTTCAACGCACACATAAATTCCTATCATGCGAGTTAACACCTTTTGAGTCCATAGAGGACCCATAATCTCTCTCTTTGAATCATGGACGTTCACCGCGGTCGTTTCGTTCCATATCCCTCCGCCGCAATCAACGCTCTCGCCTTTTCACATTCAACTGGAGAAGAATTGTTCGAACACAAGCAAGAGGATCTGAGACTTGCAGTTGGTCGCTCAAACGGCGATATCGAAATATGGAACCCGGCAAAGGGTGCCTGGGTGCAAGAGACAGTCTTCCATGGCGGAAAGGATCGCAGTGTCGAAGGTCTAGCCTGGACACAGGAGCCGCCTGAAGTTGACAGCAAAGGGAAGAAAATACCAGGAGCTTTACGACTGTTTAGCATTGGATATTCCAGCACAGTTACTGAGTGGAATCTTGCGACTGGTCTACCTCTACGCAACTCAACTGGTAACTACAGCGAAGTTTGGTGTTTGGCCGCACAACCCAGACTAATAAATAATGCTCAAAGTACTGATGAAAAGACTAATATAGCAAGAGAAAAGGAATGGCAAGGTCAGAAATTAGCTGTCGGTTGCGCTGATGGAACCCTCGTACTTCTCTCCACCCAAGACAACGATCTCCAATTCTATACATTGCTCACAAGACAAACATCAAAAAGGGCTCGCATCTTAAGTCTGGCATGGAAAGATCGGAATATTGTTGTTGCTGGCTTTGCTAATAGCTCCATTGGTATCTACGACTCACGCAATTCGACTTGTATCCGAACAATTACATTAGGCGCTGGACCCGCTGGTGGGCCTAAAGATATCCTTGTCTGGGCGGTCAAATGTCTCCCTAATGGTGATGTGGTGTCTGGTGATTCTACAGGCGAAGTACGATTTTTCGACGGCAAGCAATACTCTCAATATCAAAGATTGGCTGGTCATGAAGCCGATGTCCTCGATTTGGCTATCAGTCCCGATGGTCAGACAATATGGACCGCCGGTATGGACCGTAAAACAGCTGTTTATACCAGAGCCACACCAGGAGCGAGCAAAAGAGGAGCATGGGCTAGAAGTTTGGTGAAGACATTCCACGAGCACGATGTCAAAGCCATGGCAACATTCGAGTTCGGAAACAAGAAGCTGAGTTGCATTGCATCAGGTGGTATTGACACAAATCTGGTTATAATTCCAATGCGTGGATTCTGGACAGAACATCATCGAACCATATCTGGCCTTCCTCAACTTCCACCTCTTGTCAGCGCTCCTCGTGCTCGAATTGTCATGAGTTGGTGGGAACGAGAACTGAGCATTTGGAGAGTGAACAAGCGTGATGCTGACGGCAAGGCATACACGCTCTTGGTTCGACTAGCTCTACAAGGCGAAGAGAATATCAACTCAGCCGCCATTTCGCAAGACGGATCAGTAATTGCAGTAGCGACTTCTGCTTCAGTCAGACTGTTCACTCTTAAAGTCACCAATGCAGGTGATGAGGCTCCTACTGTGCGCTTCAGGAAGGTCAGTTCGGAGACACTCAACTTTGGTAGTCGACTTGTTCAATTCTCTCCGGATGGGACATGGCTGGGACTCGTTACACACGCAAACGACATCAAAGTGGCCAGGATCCAGTATCAGAGTGAGAAGCCATTCATCCAAATCCAACCACACCTAACCAACCTCAAACGATCAAGAGGAAAAGACTCCAAATCGACTCGCAAGCTAGATGCCTACAGCAAAACGATCACACGACTCCAATTCTCCCCCGACAGCCGAATGCTCGCAGCCAGCGACCTCTCCGGCCTCGTGCACTCCTGGATCCAGAGCTCACCAGCCGACCAACCCACCAACGGCGCCAACCCAACCCCATCCTCATCCTCAGACAGCTCCTCCGACTCCGACTCCTCCAGCTCATCCACCCCCTCGCCGTCCACCCACTCCCTCTGGCGCCCCAACCCCGCGGCGCCCACACTGCCGCGCCTCCCCTCAGCCGCACTGCTCCTAACCTTCCGGCCGTGTGCACCCTCGCACCTCGTGGCGCTAACCTCCGCGCACCAGCTGTACGAGTTCGACCTCTCGACGGGATGTCTAACGGCGTGGTCAGCGCGCAACCCATCGTGGCGGCTGCCGGCGCGGTTCGGCGCGCTGCTGGACCGCGCGCTGGGGTGCGTGTGGCGCGGCGGCCGCTGCTGGGTGTATGGCCGCGGGTGGGTCGCGCTGCTGGACTTGGGCGCGGATTTGCCGCGTGAGGAGGGCGGGGACGGCGCGGGGGCGGGCAGGAGGAAGAGGCGGAGGGGGGAGGCGTGGAGTGGCGCGGGCGATGGGAAGGCGCTGGAGGGGGGGAGGCTGAGCGCGGAGGTTGGGACGTTGGCGGGGTATAGGGTTGAGAGGGTTTTGGAGGAGAGGGTGTTGGAGCGGGGTGGGGAGGAGGATGAGGAGGAGGAGCGGGGTTGGGATGATATGGAGGTTGATGGACGGGATGGCGAGGATGAGGATGAGCAGCGTTCGAAGAAGAGGCCTGCGGAGGATGATGGCAAGAAGAAGTGGTGGTGCAGCTTCAAGTATCGCCCTATTTTGGGAATGGTGCCTCTGGAGGATTCAGAACAGCAGGCAAAGGATAATGACGTGGTTGAGGTTGTGCTGATAGAGCGGCCGGTTTGGGATTTGGATTTGCCAGAGAGATTTACAAGTAGCTATGAGCGGTGATGGCAGCAGCACGACTATTACATCCAAGTGAATCAAAGAGTTTTTACGCTTCAACTTCCATGCGTTGCTCACAGCAAATCAATTAACCGAAGCTGTGATGGGCTCTCAATACTTCGATTCGAGCTATGTTAATTCCAACTCATTGAAGCACCTGGCGTCAATGATACCCCTTAAAATCGTGATGATAATCATTAGCATTCCGCAATGCTCTCTAAGCCGTGGAGAAATGAGTAACAGAGTGATGTGGACAGCTGCACAAAGAAAGAGATCATCATCCTCTTGATGATTGGTCGATTTGTCATTGTTCGTTGTAGTTGCTTCGTGCTCAAGTACATGTAGAAAGTACCTGATGCTATCTCAACCCAGCCACCGCTCCCTCCATAACGCAGAGACACACGTCGCATAGACTCTACAGCTCCACATTGAAATTGCAATGCTCATAGTGAAGCAAAGCCACTTCATATTGCCATAGTGACTTAATAAATGCACAGCTAAGGCTTTTTAATAGCAGAAAGTAGATGGTCGCTTGCCGGCCCCAGCGATGGGTGTGGGCAACGGTGGGCCAGATCGACTTTAGAGAGGCAGATCGACCTTGGATACTATAGGCGACCAACAGCTTGGGACCTGAAAAGATAACGTGTTAATTGGAGTCATAGTGATTCGGAAGGTCTCGATGGACTCCAGATGACAATTAAATCAAGAGTATCATCGATAACCTACGAACAACCGATCTCCACCAAGTAATACTATACGCTTTGTGATTCAAATAGTCTGGCTAAACGTCCAGCTGATAGGTTCGTGATAACAGCTATACGGCACAGATAGGAGAGTCAGAATGAACAACGAGCAACAAGAACTCAGGAGTTGATCATCCCTCATGGTTAGGTGTCTTCGTCTTAGAGTTTTCTCGAAAGTTACTCGTCCGGTGCGTCTTTCTCGAAGTCCCTAATTTGTGAAGTTTGGTTCTGTGACTCGACAGAGTCGGTTCGTGCTAGGTTTGATTGTGATACCCAACAGTCGGGTGTCTTGCCGTGTAAAAGCCATGGTAATGACGGTCGTCATACCAACTCCAGTTTCGATCACGATGGGTAGAAGAAAAAGGGTCAAACGAAAGCAAGTCAGGAGCAGAAAGGATTAGTAGGCCATTGTACCCAAGAGCAATCAAAAATAGGACCAATGAGTAATGATACGAGAACTGCGGAAGGAGCTGGAGTTCGAACTGCCGTGCGTAGGGCACGGGCGAAGGATTTTTGATTGCTACAAATATGAAAAAGTAAAAAGACGAGATGAGAACATCCTTCGCGTATCCGGTGGAGAAAAGAAGCGAAATCTGACGAGAGAGAAGCGATAGAATGGTCTGATCGGCACAAAGTCAGCTCGAACGGTGATTCTCATGTCGTAGAGGTGATTGGCAGCTTCCGACGAGCCCGAAGATTGCTCCGAATAGCGTGAGCTGCATGTCTTGTGCCTCAATGCCTGGTGTCGAAGCCATCAAGCATGGGCGTGAAGAAGCCGTAGATGATTTCCCCTTTTCATACAGTGCAAGGACTACGAATTTGACCAGCCTGAAACTTATTCACAGCAGAGCGAGTGGAGGCACCAATTCTCAAAAACGCGTCGAAATTGCGTCAGAGCGCGTCTTTTATCAAGGGAAAGCGGCGGAAAAGGCAAATACAAGCCTGAGAAGCGCCGATTCAATATCAGTACTGTACTCCAGCTTCACCGGTGCATCCATAGCGGCAACAGATCTCTTTTGTAGCTCGCGGCTGCGCTCCATCAGGGTTGGCGTGGCGAAAATCAAGGAATATGCCCCGACGGCGGTAGCAGAAGTAAGCCATGGATTGAATTTGGACATGGCGGAGCAGATGGCCGCGGTCCTGGCCGGCGGATCCCTTGAAGGGCAGGCGTTGAGGTAGAACGCGTGCTCCGACAGCCACAAGCGCGAGACAAGGGTAACGGAGTGGAATCGCGTTTATGAAAGGCGGTTTATGGCGACGTGGGCTTAGCCTTGACCAAGTAAAGATCTTCGACGATCTGCTAGACTCGGAAGCTAGACGTTTTTGGAGGGTGAGGAGAGTCGTAATGTCGTATCCTTCGAGCCATCGCTCGAATTTCATCAATTTGTGGCTCGGCGAACCATGAACAAAACTATCGTAGGGCCAGACATGGGACGTCTCTAATTGATACCGAGCGTGGCCTTGCATCTACATTCTTTGCGAAGCTGAATACAAATTTGAGCACGCGATTCTCAATGGACCGACGCCTCAAAACTAATTTGGGCTTTCATTCGATTGCGTGAGCCACAGTGCACCACCAAAACGCGTGATAGTAGGGGAGCAATCTATTATATGTCGAGTCTAAACGCCCAGATTGAGATGTTCAATTAGGATGGCAAATCTGCAGGTTCGACGGTGTCATTGCCAACTGGACGGAGCGGATCATGTTCATTTACACGATTGCCAATGACGGGCGATGGAAGTCTTCGAGAACGATCGGACTCGTTACTTTCCAAATGCGCGCTTGTGCATGCTCAAATGGGGGCCCAATTATTGAATTTTCGCCATTTAGCCATGACCAGCGTGGGTAGCCGCGCTCAACTAGGAGCGTTAGAGTAAGCTGTCAATATCGAGCTTCTCCACGTCGTGCTCAGGAGAAACCAAACGGTTCTACGTAGTGACATGTGGTAGATTGGACGACGGGATCCTTCAGCCTCAATTGACTCTACGATGAAAAATAGTCCAGCACGCGAGGATCAGGGACCAACGGGTTGAGACGGTTGTTTGAAGGCCGTCAATCATTCATTCATTGACGAACGACGAAGTCTCAGGGTTCAATTCTTCCGGCAGATGGAGAAATCAAGCGAGAAGTGATAGGGTCTCGCTTGCGGAACAAATCTCAGCGGTCGAAGGAATGATCTTCAATGTTCAAAGCGAGGTGCTACGCCGGCGAAGAGGATTCACATGGATATGGGCATTTCCAAGGTGCCGACCCGTCTAAGGCCGGAGTGCCGGTAAGAGAGTCAGGCCCAGCGCTGACTGCAACGGGCGAATCGTATCCACTCGTTGTGCCTCTTCATGCACCCGAAACTTCCAGTCGTGTTCCGAAGTACAGAATTCACCGAGACAATTGCAGGTCTTTTTCGAGAGAGCGGTTGGAAGCAGTGTCATGGAATCATGGTACCACCAACGTGCCCGGCTGCCGAGTCGACTCTTATACACAACGTCAACGGTAAAGGTCGGTCTGCAGTTGCGTTGTTCAGGTTTTTGTGCTTCAGGGGACCAGTGGCTTGCCCCTTATTTTGCGGGGGGGAAAAACTCGCTTTCGGGTCGGAGACTCGGAGTGGTCGGACGCCACCTGCGATGGATGACGCCAATATCTGTACAAAACGAACACCTGAGTAGGAGTAGAGAGATGGCGCATCCTGCACCAAGATTTCAATTTGACCGTCGCGTGAGCTGTTGGGCTGCGGAGGTTGTTGATGTGCGTTAGGCCTGGCGGCGAAGTTCAGGGAGACGACCCAAGCATGGCTTCGCTACAGCGACAAGGAACCGCTGAGTTATTTTCAGCCTACCGATGTTAAGCAAGATACCATCCCGGCAAGGAGAAGAAAAAAAAACACCCGAAAGAATAAACTGAGCTGGTCAAGGCGATCCCAGGGCTCCAATGCCATCCATTGACGGCCATCTCGGGTACTCAGTTCGCTCTCGACGGCCGTGAAAGTTGGTTGCAAGCAAGATTTTCGAACCGGTGAAGGCAAACAAAAACTGGCTGGCTGGGAGCTGCATTCCACGCGTGTAATCGACTTTCTTGCATTGATGTGCATTTCACGAGCGATGTCAACAGCAACGGAGAGCCTTACGATGGGCTTTGATTCGAGCGGGGGTGAGCGAAGACGAGCAGACACGCTGCATGGCTGGGCCAGTGACAGGCGCTGCATGCTGGGCTCTGGCCCTTCTCGGACCTCGCCCATGAGCCGGTACAGAAGGCCGTACTTTAGCTACAGACACTAATGTTACAAACCTCGCAGCGTTTCCGATACTGGCTCGCAGGCTGACGGGCTGACAGGCTTTCCCAGTTACCCTCAGCTCCACGATCTGACCCGCCCCGCGTCGTGCAGACGTGTCTTTCCATGGGTCTTGCTAATGGGGATCCAAAGACGCGTTACCGCCGAGATTTGGGCCTCGCACACACGCTTACGCCCAGACGGAGATGAAGCGAGATGGTCCTTCGCCGTTCGTGTGAGTTTGACTGGTCCACGGTGTCACGGACGGAGCAGCCCGTTGTACAGAGCTTCAGATGCACACTCTGCATCGAAAATGGATTCGGAAGCAAAGCAAAAGTCATGGTCTGAAAGTGGACGACGCGGTGGGAACGATTGGAGCACGGCGTGAGAGGGCGTCGGAGCGCGTCGTGAGCTTGGCGGTGTCAAAGTGCGTCTTGCATTCGGGTTTGACTTTGGTGCAAGACGCCACGGCAAGATTGGACGGGCCAAAAAGTAAAGAGGTGTCGGTTGTTGCAGCTCAAGGCTCATGGTGGCTGGCGGACACTGCATCGTTTGGTTGGTTGTTGGAGAAAGTGTGGTCGCGGGAATACAGGGGAGTCCCATCGCACATGGACTCCCTTTTGGTACGTCCTCGGGAGCGAGTGGGAGTGGTGAGCTGGAAGCTTGCCGTTTAGTCTCAAGCCCATCATCCTGTCCAAGCTGCGAGGCCAATCCTTGGCCGCTTTTTGTTACCCTTCATGTAATAATGCTTCCCCAAATCCGCATCACTGAGCCTGTCGTCCACCCTCATCTCCATCTCCTCTCTCACCTTTTCTCTCCCATCACCCCTCGACCCTCAATGGTCGTTGCAATGGTGTTTGGTTTGGATTAGAGTGTTGGATTCGAGCCTGTGTTTCGGTTCGTTCCAATTCTCCGTGTCCATCCCCTCACCTCCTTCTTTCTACGGCTGCGAGTTGAAGAAGAGGAATTCCTTCTCTCCTCCGCTGAATCCTTTTCAGTTCAATCGTGTCCCATCCGATACACCTCTATAAAGGCCTTTGGTTGCGCTTTCTCCCCGCTGCAACTCATTCACGAGACCTGTCTTTTGCTTGACAGCCTCAGCGGCCTTGGCTCCGCGTTCTACCGCTTCGCCGATTCTATCCTCACTCATCCGAACATCTCAAAATTCTTCTCTTTCGTGCCGACTTTTGCAACCGGTAAGCAATTCTTTTCTTTTGTGTGCCTTCAACTTTTACTTCCGCTGTGGAGCGGTAGAGAATCGATCGTCAAGCCCTACGGATCCCAGAAAGACCTTCCATCCCGTGGATCTATTCTGAGCTTCAAATCTTCACCACCACAACCTTTTTTTGAGCTCAGCAACAGCCGTACTTCCAGTCGACGACGTATCAATCGCTCTTCGTCATTTCGAAGTTGTAGCTACCCCTAAGACCAATCAAAGAGACATCTCGGAATAAAACTGAAGATCTGGGCTGAATCAGTCTAAGAGCTGGATCAGTGTTACAACACTCTTGAATACGGCTGGCACTCTAAGTCGAAAAGAAAAGTCTCGAATTGCCACGTTTACAATCAAGGAATCTCAGTCAGTCCCTTGGAACACAGTTCGGCACAAGCCTCCTAAGAGATCTTTATCTGTTCTTCGACCGTCAAGAGAATTCGATTGAGTCTAGTCTCACCGTCCTACCATCCATTGCTCTCACTATCGCCAATTCAATTAGAATTTCAATCTTTGCCGAAGCTCGGCCCATATTTTCCTTACGGCGGCACATTAAAATTGCATTCTCGGCCCAATTACCCCCATTCCACCGGACTCAGGACCAATCTACACGCGTAGGAACGCAGCTCGAGAACACTGATTATCGGCTCACCTGGACTTGTCCGCTACTTCCATTAAATTGTCAATCATAGATCTGCTCAATTACTGACTTCAATATTTGTGCAGGTCATTCTCTTCGACGAGACTCAATCAAATCTTCTCTGGCCTAGGTTTGCTGTGCAAATTTGAGTATAGCAGCTCAAAGGACAACCTTGTGCTGCTACACCGCAGACCAGCATTCTCGAATCTTTGGCGGAAACGTTCATTCGTGCTCTGCCGATTCACACCATCCCGATCAACCAAGACATCCACACTAAGGATTTGCATTCTTGTCCAGCGCACTCTTGATGCAAATAGCAAGGGACCACCAGAGTTCAAAAGTGTCTTCTCGTCGTTGTCGACTGCCCAAAACGCGCTTTCGTCCACTCCTTTAGGACCTAATAATTTAATTCTTGAAGGTATGTGATCCCTGCACCGCTGTATATATCGCCTTACTAACTCTCCAGTCTCCAAGTGTATCTCTACAGCACTGCCACTCCCGCCGTACTTTCGGCCGGTCTTGCAGTTTGCTGGGGCCATTCACTTGAAGTTTCCAACTAATTACAGTCTTTTTCTCCGGTCCACTTGGACTACGCCATTCTCTAATATCACCCTTCGCGGCGACCACTCCTTTTCTCGCCTGACGTTGTACAGTCTCTCCTGGTGACTGACGTCCATTCACTCACCTCTCAGATCTACACAATGGCGTACCAATCAAACGCTGGCCAGTTCCGCTACGGTAACTGCGACAGTTTCTTCATTGACGAAGACGTCGACATGAAGTTGAATCACGAGAAGCAACACAAAGATGCTCGGCAGCGAGAGATGGCCCAAGTAATTGCTGAAGCCACTGCATACGAATATGCCGATGATGTCCTTGACCATATGAGACACATGGAGGTTTGTGGTACTTACTGGTTTGGAGGCGTCAATTACTCATATGATTACCAGGCTGAAACCATGCCCGATGTCAATTCAATCGACATCCAGACAGAAATTCAGTGGTACATGCGTCCGTACCTTCTCGACTTCCTCATCGAGGCTCATGCTGCCTTTCAACTTCTTCCCGAGACGTTGTTCCTTGCGATCAATCTCCTCGATAGATACTGTTCAAGGAGAGTTGTTTACAAGCGTCACTATCAGCTCGTTGGCTGTGCTGCACTACTGATCGCCTCCAAGTATGGAGACAAGAAAGAAAAGGTTCCAACAGTCCGCGAACTTCGATCAATGTGTTGCTCGCTTTATGACGAAGAAATGTTCATTCAGATGGAATGGCACGTGCTTCAAACCCTCAACTGGGTCATTGGCCATCCGACCGTCGACAATTTCCTGTCGCTCATACTAGAAGAGGAAGAGCAAAAGGACATTGAAGCACGCCATATGACCCTTTTCATCTGTGAACTGGCGCTGTTCCACAAAGATTTCGTCTCAGTCCTACCTTCGGTTCTCGCACGATCGGCTTTGGCCCTCTCTCGTTGCATCCTAGGCCGAACACAAACCCGTCAGGGTGATTGGGCTAACCAGTACGATGCTACTGTCATTCTCAACCTCGCCAACTACCTGCAGTCTCCTTCACAGGTGCTTTCACGAAAGTATAGCGCAACTCAGCTTTGCAATGTCGCCACGACCGTTGCTGTGTTCGTCGAGGAACAAAACCGTAAGACTCAACCTGTCACATCAGTTCCTCCATGCCCGATTGCACCTGTCAATGCATCCGCACTTCCACAGACTCCACAGAAGGTCGTCAACCCATACGGTGCTGCGGTTATGAATAACGGTTGTCTTACGCCTCCCATCACGCCAGAAAACGAGCAGTCTTTCCAGACTGGCTTCGCAAAGCCTGCAATGCCGGCTCAAACATTTCCTCCAACTCCATCGCCAATTACGGCAACACATCATGCTACAGGCCCATCTCCGCCTGGCATGCATTCTTATCAACCTCCTTACATTCAGACACAATATGTGCAATAAGCGATGATACTATAATCGCTCGTAAAACACTTGATCGACCTGCATCTGAAGCGTTGCCATGTTTCACCCTTTTATAATCTCGACCTGAGCGTATCTGTTATACTAGACATAGCGACTACATCATATGTATCTGTTTTATACCAGCAAGCAAGCATCCAATTGCTTCAATCTTCGTCACCAACTAAGACGTCACCAGCTATTTGGAAACATATCCTACCATGCCTGGATAAGTGTCACTCCCATTAGCGATGTGGCTTGTCGAAAGCAAAGTGACTTCGGGAGTGGAACGGGCCAAAAATTGCAGAAAGACGGAAAAACGGACCTTGAAAATTCCCCAGCGGCATGTTTCTTCTGGCATCTGTTCTTCGTAGCAAAAGGATATGGCTTCTGCTTTTCAAATCAGATTCTCCCCAGTTTCAGAGTTTGAATTTCCCGGGACTCGCTTGCTATTCTTTCTCTTCTCCCGGCCGTGGCTTTATTGTATGCTATGGGGGGTTGAAGGAGTTCCTGAAGTGCCAAAATTGTGATCCAAAACGGATGGAATACCTGAGCAAGCATCAGCGATGGCTGGCTAGGGTTATTCTTTACGGGAGCAACAAGGATAGATATCTTTGCGGTGAATCCAAAAGCAATATTTTGGCGAATGGCTTTGAAATGGCTTCCTCTCATTCGTCTGATGATTGATTGTGACGGCAAAATCGTGTCCAATCGTGAAGCCTATTCCCAGATTCCGATCAAACTCCTCAGGCTCCAGACCTTATCCATCTTGAGGCAAGAGCACGCCTATCACTATCACAACTGCTTCTCCATTCCATCCCAGCTATCGTCGCCGCTCTTCGATCCCTTCTAACGCCCGACGATATCACCAATCTCAACACTGGGCACGATATACGGCCGCACCATGCCTCTCACCATGGTCCGCTGCTCAAAAGCATACGCAAATCCAATCAACTTCTCCTCAGCGAACCTTGCGCCCAAGAAACTCAACCCAAACGGCACATTCGGGCCGACGTCCACAAGCCCATAGCGCTGCGGCTTCGCGCGCACGACAGGATAGTCAGGCGGGTAGAATCCCAGCGGGACGTGGACGACGGGCGCGCCGACGAGCGCCGCCCAGCGACTCGCAAACAGCGAGGGCAGCACGACCGCGTCGAGGCGGTGCTCCGCCAGCGCGCCGAGCAGCCCGCCGGCCCCCCCGAACTCCTGCACCCCCCGCGTGTACGCGGCCCAGAACCGCCCGTCGCTGTTGTTCCACCCCTGCGCTGCCGCCGCGTCCCACACGCTCGTCCCCCGCCCCGGGTAGCCCTCGTGCGGGTGCGCCCGCGTGAACGCCGCTACGTCTGCGAGGGTGCGCACGGCGGCCGGGTTGGTGCGCAGCGCGGAGAGGTACGTGGCCAGGTTTACCATGAAGTCGGCGTTCAGCACTTGCGTCTCCAGCGTCGAGTTGAGGAAGGTGGCGGCCGCGCTGAAGGTCGTGTTGTCGACGAGTGTGGCGCCGGCGTGCCGCATCAGCGCGAGCGCGGAGTCGAAGGCCGCGGTTATGGGCGCCGTGGTGTTGCGTGCCAGGAGGGCGATCACGTTGCGAGGGATACCGATGCGCGCGCCTTGGAAGGCGTTGTAGTTGCATGCTGCTACGTAGTCTGGGACAATGCCGCCGTTGGGTATGGCGGAGGTGTAGTTGTCGTTCGGGTCCGGACCGGCAATCGCCTGGAGAATTGTTGCTGCGTCTTTGACTGTGCGAGCCATGGGTCCGACTGTGTCTTGATGCTCGCTGATTGGTACTACAAGATATCGAGATGTAAGTCCAACGGTAGGCTTGATTCCAACTATATTGCTGCGTTCACTGGGCATTATTATCGAGCCATCGGTCTGATCTCATGAGATTCAACGCTCCTCACGGTGTCATGGTAGTTCGACTCACCTCAGTTCCCAAACATGCCGGAGCAAGACCGATTGCAGAAGCGACACCACTTCCACTGGAAGATCCAGCTGGATCCTGTTTTGGATAGTAGACACCATGAACTTGACCACCGACGGCAGACCAACCGTTCGTTATGTCCCTGGATCTCCAAAATGACCACTGACTTTGGTTTGCCTTTCCAAGTATGACAGCGCCAGCTTTTCGAAGCTTCGCTGCCATAGTAGAGTCATGGGGCACCTTTGCTCCTAAAAGGGCATGTGACCCAACTGCTTGTTGGTTAGAGAGTGAAATTCGAAGGTAGCTGAGATTACTGACCGCTGGTATTCATTTGATCATCTGTAGCAATGTTGTTCTTGATCAAGATCGGAATGCCGTGAAGAGGACTATTGATGTTAGACAAGTACGGAACCACGCAGAAATAACATAAAGATCTCACCCAAGGATGGTGCCGTTGGCTCTCAGGGCATCAGCATGAGCAGCAATACTCAAAGCCTCAGGATTGATCTCCGTGACGGCATGCAAGACATCGTTTACTTCATTAATTCGATCTATATATGTCTAGGCTCTTGTTAGTATACTGATCCTCAAGATTCTCTGTATGATGTATTCACTGAGTCGTTTGTTCCATAAGACGACTTCCGCTGCTCTGTGCCTCCCAAACTTGATGCAGATAGAAATAGTAGTACCGTACCTTAACCAAGTCCACGCTTGTGAACAGTCCGCTCTCTAAGCCCGTCGTGAGTTCATCCAGGGTAACATCAAGGAGACTTGGGAATGGCTTTCCCTTGACCAGAAAGCTGCCGGGCTCGCAGGTCTGTTCCTGTCTAAAGAGCCGTTTAAGCTCGTCTATCAGTCCCAGTGCAACCTGAGTGATGGTCGTGGCATGAACGAAACTCGAGCCAAGAAGCAATGAAGGAAGTAAAAGGCTACAAAGAAGCTTCATTGTGGCGATGATTACTACCGTATCTGAAGGACGCGGGAATCTCGATCGAGTTGCTATAAGAGAAGCGGAAGTGGAATCCTGAAGGCTAGAAGGGACTTAAAGAAACATAAATGTGCTAAGGATACGAGCTCTCCGTTATAACCGGACTAGCATATTGAGCAAGTCCGTCGAGTGAATGCTTCGACAACGTCAAAGCGGACGACGAAGACGTTCAAGCAACGTGTGCTTCACGAAACCTGAATGCGTGAATATTTGGCAAGCTGACTGCAATAAGAATACCCGATGGATTTGGAAGTCTTGGAGATTGGCGTTTTATTCCGCGAGATCGGATGTACGGAACCTTGCAGCAGCTTGACTTGTGAGGTTTGATAATGGACCTTCCTCTTCTGTCCGTAGCGCCAGCCAAGAGGTTTGGTGAGATCCATCCAACAACACCAACTTCTACCCTCTCCTAAAGGAAGTCCGTATATAGCTTGTTTCGCTTCACTCTCTGAGTACAGACAGAACTTTTGATGCACTCTTCCCACATGCGGAAAGCGATTTCTGGGGATTCAATATAAGCATTATGCACGTCTTAGTAAGGTTGTTGCTTGTCACGGCTTTCTAATCACAGGCTGCTGCTTGCGCTTTCGATTAGATCATGCCATCGATGCATTCTCTCGCTATATTTTCTGCTTGTTTCATCAAATTTCGACTTTTTCAGAACTGACCAGGCTTATACACTTCAATTTCAAGTATCATAGACTTTGCGGATAAAGAACAACTCCACCACCTCTACGACATCCCCAAAAAACACCTTGAAGCGAGAGGCCTCTCAAAAGCTCTACCAGCGACATAATCTGTATCGTAACAATGGATTTGAAACTTGAAGTAGTCATTATTCCAGTCGCGGATGCCGATCGTGCCAAAGAGTTCTATTCAAAGCTCGGATGGCGTCTCGATGCTGATGTTGCTCCTGATGAGGCGTCCCGTTTGATACAATTCACGCCTCCAGGATCCTGGTGCTCAATTCAGTTCGGCAAGGGTTTAACGACAGCTACTCCGGGTTCTTCACATGGCTTGTATTTGATTGTTTCGGATATTGAAGCAGCTCGAGCTCATCTCATCTCGAAGGGCGTCAACGTGAGTGAGCTGTTCCACTGCTCCGACGGCTTCACTTGCAGGTTTTCGGATAATGGCAAACGTACTACTGGGCTGCAACCCAAGCGCCTTACTGGCAAGAGCTTTGTTACCTTCTCGGATGTCGACGGGAACAGCTATCTTGTCCAAGACATGCCGACACGGATTCCCGGTCGCGTCACTGGGAATACAACATTCTCATCGGTGCGAGATCTAGCGCAGGCAATGGTTCGTGCCTCCAAGGCACACCACCAGCACGAGGTACGGACTGGTGAGGCAGATGCTGACTGGGCGGATTGGTATGCTGAATACATAGTACGCGAGCAGTCTGGAGAAAAACTGCCGGAGTAGACGAGTGTGATAAGAGATACTCCGTTTCATGGCTTTTTGAATGGAGAAAGGTTTTATTACTTCACTTCCTTTCCATTTACTTCTTTCCTAGCTGTTGTCATACCGCTCTGTAGCGTGGCTGTATTTGATCGCATGAGTGCAGTAGCTGGTGGGATACGTAGAATGCTCATTGCGCGTTTGGAAGTTACAATTTACTACCTGAATCCGTATGAAAGATCTAAGAGACATACCAAGACTACCTATATGCATACTCCGGCTCAAATGCCGCTAACTGATGTTGTGATAGAATATCCATACTTTGATTAACTCCATACAACCATTTCACAAAATCCTTGATCACCAACGGAATGAAGGGCGCGAACTTGGAACATGTCCAAGCGTGTCCACCACCTCAAAGGTATTCAATGTTCGCCAATATTGTACCACTCTCTGAGCGCAGTCTCATGGTGGTCTTTCAGCTTATCAACAAGCGCCATAACCGAGTTGATCTTGTTGTCTCTAGCCTCCACCTTCTCATTCAATTTCTCCAACTCCTCATCACACGCTTGCTTCATATTACCCAGCGTCTCCTCCCAACGCTCTTCATCCTGCTTCCTCTGCTCCTGCACTTCGAAAAGTTTCATACGCAATTCGTTTGCTTCTTGTCTCGCCGTCGACAGCTGCGCTTTAAGATCAACGATAGAAGCGTCGCGGCTCTCGAGTTGTCTGTTCAGCTCCTGCGACTTTCCGCTCTCGGCTTCGAGTTTAGCGTTGATGTCGTCGAGCTGGCTCTGCGTTTGCTCGAGCACGCCTTCGGTGAACGCTATGTCTCGGGAAGACGTATCGAGCTCCAACTCCAGACGACCAATCGACGTTTGGATGTCCTTGTTCTGAGCTTCGAGAGCGGAAATGGTGGCTTCGTGGTTGTTGATGTACTCCGCCGATACGCGTGCTGCCGCTCGCAGTTCGTTTATCTCGGCCTCTAAGTCGAGGATTGTGTGCGCGCGATTGTCCAGCTCGATGTCAAGCTGCAACTCCACTTGCTCCAGCCTTTCGTTGCGAGTTTCAAGTTCGGCGAATCGTTGCAGGACGGTGCGGTGTTGGCTGCGGAGAAGTACTTCAGCTTCTTCTCTATGGCTAGTAAGTAGTTCTGTGATGAGACTGGAGGAAATTCCGTTGATGGCGATATGCTGCGGAGTTGCTGAAGTTGTCTGTGGAGTTGCATGACTGTTGTCTTGCCTTGATTTGACGCTGGACTCAGGTGTGAGTAAGCCAGTGAAGGTCTTAAGGTATCGAAAGACTCCAGTTTCTTTCTTCGAGAAAGTTGTCGGCGGTGTAAGCTGGTCCATGGGAGTAGCTTCGTGGGTAGAGAAGCGAACTCGTTTTGATTGAGGGCTGCTTTCGAACTCTGGACAGCTTGAAGGAGCATCTGCTTCCATTCGCGAGCTACTCAACATGCCAGCTTCGTACAGATCTTCGGAGTGGCTTCTATTACTGTCCCGTCTCGCCTTTCTCTGCCGCTTGGCCTTCGGTGGTAGGTTCTGCTGTTCTGCATTGTCGGAATGCGGAGCGTTTTCCTCTTGATCAGATACGAAGCTTGATGCTCTACGCTTTTGGCGGGTACCTTGAGACGGACCATCCAAAGAGACGCTCTCTGCAGACTCGTCTTGTGCCTTGTTACGCATTTTGAATTAATTCCACAGAGTAGTCGGAAGTTCTTCAAAGTGTTATGGCTCCTGGAGCGGGAAACGTGCCGTCTGCGTGTTCAACGCCGACTGAACACAAGATACAAAACGTAATCTGTTTCTTTCGGTTGCTGGTGAAGAGAGAAGATAAGAGGAGTGTAGAAGCAGACCATTCTGGTGGGAGCTTCATTCCTGGTCGCCTTTTGTAGGTGGCAATGTAGTCGGTGTTGGAGAAGAAATGTGACGCCACGCGCCGAAACATTGACGCGGGCACGCGAGATCCCGTGTTCTGGGTAGAGTACAAAGAAGAGAATCCCAATCAGGTTATCAGACCACATCGAATTGATCTTAATTCGCTCTGTTACCCCTGAAATCATAGACAAACACGTTGATCAACCTTCCGTTGGGAGAATCAGCTAGTCCACCACTCGAATAGTGGCATTTCGGCAGTGAAGTCAAAAGGCAAAAGACAAGGCCGGACAAAGGACGCTTACTCTACTCTAGTCGGCTAATTAATTAATGGAGCGGGTATTTTCGGCATCAAGAAAGAACACGAGTTATCCAAGCATGTTAAATTTCAGCAATGCCATCGCACGATCTCGCTTGGGTAGGGTCACCTTCAGCCCGTAGTCTCGGATGCATCGTACTATTCACGGCTTTGAAGAAGACATTGGCCCATTCTTAACACCGCCAATCTGCACTTTCCCGCAACACTGCAGAGCTCTCTCCTGCAAACCCAATTACGTGCTCAATATGAGATGATATTCTACTATCTTAGGTCTACCTGACTGACATCAAGACAATTCAATGCGGCCTGACTTCCAGTTCGTACTATTCTCCGCTTGAGGCGATTGGTTGATGTCAGAACCACTTTACTCAGCCACGGCATGCAGTGCAAACAAGCCCTGCGGCATCATCACCCTATTCAAAGCTTGGTCCAAACGTCTCCACCTCCATCAATGCTCTCACCTCTCGTACCTGCATAGGCTCTGGACCGTCCGTTTTGCTGCCTTCAATGATTTTTGATGTCGACATTGAAATATCGCTTTAGCCTTTGAATTGTATCGCGTTCCGCGGTCTGCCGCGTTCCAGTTCCGATAGCAGCCTGTTTCAGCCTGTTTCCATCCAATGTGCAAGTTTGCACCATCGGAACTCCTTCGTCCAGCAACTTCCGGTCTTCTCGGAACTTTTATGCCAATCTGATCTCCCCAGGTTTCGGAAGTCGCTCAACGGTTGTAGCCTTTCTCATCAAAAAGTGGAGAACAGAGATTTTCGAGATCCAGCCTTAATCGTTCCAAATAAGTGGCGCAGCTCAACTTTTTGCCGCCCATTGAAAGAGATATAGTCTCCAGCTACTTAGAAACACATCCGAAACCTTGAGTCGCCTCTGGAAAGCCATTCATATTTTCATCTCTCCGCCGTCTTCAAAAATTATCACACGTTGAGGCCAGCGTCACTCGGTCACCGCGGCAAGTCGAATTTCCGTAAACAATTCCATTCGGTAGTCAGAAGCAATGGACGACAGAGCCAGCGTGAGACTACCATTGCCATTAGGTGCAATGGAGCGCTTACCGGAGAGGCTACCTTTCTCAAAACAAAAACTTTCGAAGCTCGTCATCATCTCATACATCTTCGACTACGCTATCTTACTCATCTTTGTCATCGCCATCGCGGCTGTTAACCACATCACACCTTTTCACCAAGAATTCTCGCTACGGAACTATACTCTACAGTACAAGTTCGCTGTCCATGAACGTGTACCATCGTGGCTTCTGTACACGTGCTCGATTGTAGCACCAGCAGCCGTTGTCGCACTGTACACGTTAATCATCGATGGCATATTCTCGCATCAAGTCGGTGGGCGCCGGAGGAGATACAAGCTGAAGGATAGGATTTGGGAGCTCAATTGTGGCATCTTGGGCCTCCTTCTCGCCAATGCTGCCGCTTACGTGATCACGGGAACGTTCAAGAATGCTATCGGCAAGCCTAGGCCTGATCTCATCGACAGGTGTCAACCACGAGATCTTTCAGACCCACAGCCTTTTGGATTGTCTAACTTTACGATATGTACCCAGACGGATCAAAGTATTCTTAACGATGGTTTCAAAAGTTTCCCTTCCGGACATAGCAGCACGTCCTTCTCTGGATTGTTCTTTCTATCGTTATACTTGGCCGGAAAGTTACATATTACCGACTCCAAGGGTGAGGTTTGGAGAGTAATAATAGTTGCTATCCCGGTTCTTGGTGCTGGACTCATTGCAGGAAGTCGTATCATGGATGCTCGCCATCATCCTTTCGATGTCATTTCGGGAAGCCTGCTCGGTATTTTGGTTGCATGGGGTTCTTACAGGCAATACTTCCCATCTTTATCGGAGTGGCGAGCCAAAGGACGAGCTTACCCGATTAGAAGCTGGGGAAAGACGTTGAGTGATTTGACGGTTCCACTAGAGCCATCCAGTTACGCACCAGCACCTACTCAGGACGAAGAGCAAAACGCCGAATCAAACTACGCTTCACAAGGGTTGAAACCTCCCAGTGGACAGCCACAAAGGAGAGGTAACATCTTCCGCGATGAACTATCCCGATCTCAAAAACAGCGTAACCAAGCCAATCGCGAAACAATCCAAATCTTCGCTTCTCCGGACCCATCGGATGATCCTTCGCAGCATCAAGTCTTTCCCACTCCTCCAGCAGTATCTCACCGCCGAAACCAAAATTCACAATCCTCCCTAACACCTTTCATTCAATCCTCTAGCACTGTCAACACTCACGGCATGCGAGATCCCACCAATATCTGGGACGCTTCGAGCGATGAGGAGGAGAACGAGCACGAGTTGCAGCCGATCTACACACTATCTCATGCGATAGCACCAACCACACCGCATGATGTTATAGAAGGACATAATCCTTAGTTGACGTGCGAGATCGACAGCTTCTGAAAGCGTTCATATGGTGAATGGTTCACAGTCTGAGGGAGTTCATCAGCGGTAGTGTCTGCATTTAGCGTTTGGGCGTTCAGCGTCCCTGTCATTGAGACTCGAGCCATCGAATCTACATATCTTATATAGGCCTAATCACACTAACTTTCACCATCTACTAAATCCTGTAATTCTAAAGCTTTGAATTCCTTCCCGAAATCACCCATAACTGGACGCCTTGCTGCCTGAGCCGAATCGGCTTGGCGCTTTTCACCACAAGCTTGATCAGCTGTGCAACTTTTACTTACGACAAATAATTCGAGCTCCCGCATCTCGATTCCCCCAGCCGGCCGGCCATGCTGCGCTCCTCGCTCCTCCGGAGCAGCCTGCTTACTTCTACATCTCCCGTCCTTCGCAGGAGTCCGCAATGGCTGGCAACTCAGCGCCCAGCCTTTGCTGCTGTCGGACAGGTACGGACGCTCAATTGGAACACGAAGTGTACTGTGACGGCTCAATAACTTACTGAATTGTTACAGAGATATTTTGCCGATACTAAAAAGGCCGATGAGCATGTTCTGCCGGGCTCACAGAGCAGCAAGGATGGGATAAGTAACCTACCTCCGCCTCCTTCAGTCACCACACCTTCAAATCCGATAGATACAGCGACCATTCCGGTAGGAAATGTCCCAAAGACACCACCGCCACCACCTGCAGAAGTGAAAGCCACGGATACGCCCAATCCTACCACCCCTCCTACTCCTTTGCCACCAACCGGCACTGGGAGCGCAACTGTCGCACCTCCTCCCTCTCCGCCACCCAAGAGAACGCACCGGATCCGCAACTTTCTCATTTACTTCACAATCTTGCTGACTTTGGGTTATGCTGGAGGCACATACTACGCTCTCGTCAGCGACAATTGGCACGATTTCTGGACCGAGTACATTCCTTACGGCGAGGAAGCAGTGGCTTACTTTGAGGAACGAGAATTCAGGAAGCGATTTCACCATCACGGCGCAGCTGCGGCAGCAGCGAGGCTTCACGAGCAAATCAAAGGAGAGCCCAAAGTCAAAATTCAAGGCAGGTCTGGTATGACTGCAAAACCTGTGGCGGAGGAGGATGACGGGAGAAAGAGCGATTTGAGCAAGAATGGCCGGCATCTAAGTGCATTAGACGATAATAAAGCGAAGTCGCCGACGGAAATACAACCACCGAGACCTGTAGAAGAAAAGAAAGAGAGCTCAAGTCACAAACTTCTGCCAAAGGATGAGAAGAAGCCTGAAGCAGCCGCTGCTACATCCGAGAAGGAGACTCCAAAGCCCGCAGCACCAAAGACAGAAGCCAAACCTGAAGCGAAACCAGAGCCTCCGGCCGCCAAAGCCGAGCCTATTGACCATCTGAAGGTAGATGAGGCCATGGAACCAGCAGTTCAAGACGCGGTCAAAATGCTGAACGACATCATCACGGTGATCAACGCAGATGGCAGCGCATCCTCCAAGTACAGCGGTGCGATCACGTCAGCGAAGAATCAGCTCACCAAGCTGATCGCGAACATCTCAACGCTCAAAGCGCTGGCGTCTCAGGCAGCCGAAAAGCGGGAGAAGCAGCTGCACGAGGAATTCGACGGCATGGCCCGCGAACTACTGCGGCGGCAGGAGGATGCCATCCGCGACCAGGAGCTGCGCTGGAAGGAGGAGTACGAGGCGGAGCGCACGAAGCTGGCGGACGCATACGCCCAGAAGCTGCACGCCGAGCTGGAGTCGCTGCAGAAAGTCCACGACCAGAAGCTGCAGAACGCGCTGCTGGAGCAGGCCATCGGGCTGAACCGGCAATTCTCGACAGCCGTGCAGGGCCGCGTCGAGGCCGAGCGCGGCGGCCGCCTCGCGCAGCTAGAGCGCCTCAGCGCAGAGGTGCAGGAACTCGAGGACCTGACAGCGCGGTGGAACGCGGTGGTGGAGCACAACGTGCGCACGCAGCGGCTGGTGATCGCGGTGGAGGCGCTGCGGGCTGCGCTGGACGGCGCCGACCGCCCGCGCCCCTTCGTGCAAGAGCTTGCCGCCCTCAAGGAGGTGGCCGCCGGCGACCCCGTCGTCGACGCCGCCGTCGCTGCCATCAACCCCGCTGCCTACCAGCGCGGCGTGCCCACCACCGCACAGCTCGTTGACCGCTTCCGCCGCGTCGCGGCCGAGGTCCGCAAGGTCGAGTTGCTGCCTGCGGATGCGGGCGTTTTGTCGCACGCAGCGTCGGCGGTCCTCTCCAAGCTGATGTTCAGGAAGGGCACGGCCGAGGGGATTCCCGTCGGCGATGATGTCGAAAGCGTGTTGGCGCGCACGGAGGCCTTGTTGGAGGAAGGTCAGCTCGATGAGGCGGCAAGGGAGGTCAACGCTCTTCAGGGTTGGCCCAAAGTCCTATGCAAGGACTGGTTAGGCGACGTTAGAAGGGTGCTGGAGGTTAAGATGGCATTGGACGTGAGTGCTCTCTACCCTTTCTGATATTGGCAAGATGACACCTTGAGAATGGATTCAGACGCTAACTGGCAACAGGTCATCGCGACGGAAGCTAGATTGCAGAGTTTGCTTGCCGACTAAGCATGTATACTATAGCTTGCCTACATTGAGTGAGCGCTGCAAATGTAAAAACGAGCCAAAGGCGTTGCTGTATTGATATTGTTTCCCCTTCTCTGAATAGACACTACGTATGTTGGCGGAATTGGCCAAAAGCAATACCAAAATGGACATTGGATTAGGCCGTTACTTGTAACTAGCTTTCTGTGCTGTTCTGTCAAGAGTGAGCGATTTCTTTGCTAACCACGACTTCACTGGTTATGACAAGCGGACACTATCTTTGCCAATGGCGGTACTGCACAGTTGGGAGCAAATCTGTTAAGTCAGTAGTATTAGCTAAGTTTTCTCCCTAGATGCAAGCCACGACTTCAGTCCGCGTTCCAGAGCCGGTGGCATGAGAGCACGTGTGGAATTTTATGCTGAGGTATTTCTATTGCGCTATTTTAGGATTGCCTATTTAGGAAACTACAAAATGCCTCAAAGCTAGTGTTTTCAATCTTAAATATTCTTCAATCGTCCACTGCCCCCATATGCTGCATCGATACGGTTCTCCTGAATGAGAGAAAAGAAGCTGTGATCATCTAGCCATCTTTGCTCACACTTACGAATTTGGGACATCTTCAGTGCAATACCTATTCAGATACTCCACATGGAACGGTTGATTTTACTTTGTTCGTCAATTCGTATTCACCCTTGCTGACACTCGTATTTTATCGGCGCCAGGAACAAGGATAACCTCAAAGAATACCATCTCGATGATTATACGGGTCGTCATCACCATCTTCGCCTTCGCTTTGGCCATTAAAATCTACCAGCTAGTTGTCGCTCATCTAAAGCACAGACAGCAACAACTGCTACGGAATGAAGTCACCCACCATTGAATTCGGGTGGTATTACTTGTCCTAAGACGAGATCTTCGATTCGAAACACTACAAACTATAACATTCGAGCAAAACACTCGGCGGCCTTATGATATCTAGCTTAGAAACAGATTAAAGCACCCATGCACATGGTTTTGTGGGATAATCGAATACAATTCAGAAATGATGGTCTAAGTCTGTCTTGGAGGAGTATATCCAGGTCCATCAAGGAAAGGTGTACAAATGACTATGCGGGGATATCCGAGAATGGAAAAGAGTTCGTCGCGTCACAAGAAAAAAAAAAAAAAGAAGCGACTGCGTAATTTATGCATCGAGCAGTCACCAAACTCAATCCTGCTTATGATCCTTCTCGTCGATTGTCTTAGGCTCCACTCCCTTAGTGGAGGCTATAATCTTCTCGTCGGCGCTCCCTCCCGAGCTACCTTCAAGATGAGGGATGTGATGCGCCTCTTCGGGCAGACTGCGGCCCATGATGATGCCATGAATGCCACTCTCGAGGTCATTCTTGGGCTCATCGTTCCTGCGCTCACCCTGGTGGAGCAGGCGACGGTTGTAGTAGGCGAAGGTGTACGGCACCTCGTGGTGGACGGCGTAGTCACCGATCTTGCACGCGGCATCGGACATGCGCAGTGGCACGCGCAGCACGTACTTGATGAAGACCATGATCAGCGACGTCCACACGATGTTCCAGCCGATGATGAACAGCGCGCCCACGATCTGCAGCCACACCTGCTTTCCGTTGCCGTCGATGGCACCTCCCGGGTTTGACAGTCCGAACGCCGCGCAGCCGGATGCCGTTGCGAAGAGACCGGTGCCGATACCACCGACCAACGCGCCGACAAAGTGGGTGTGGAACACGTCAAGGGTGTCATCGACGTGTTGGAAGATAGAAAGATAGCGTTTGCCCAGATTGAGCGTGATCTATTTGACGCGTTAGTTGGCGTTGAAATGAATCACTACGTGGGCAAAGACGTACCCAAGGGATCGTGCCAGATCCAAGACCGAGGACGATGGCACCCCAGCCAGCGACCACACCAGCGGCAGGTGTAATAGCGACGAGTCCGGTAATCATACCCTGGATGGCACCGATCACGGATGGGCGGCGGAAATAGACCAAATCCATCATAACCCAAACAAGGGAGCTGAAAGCGGTGCACAAGTTGGTGTTGAGCACGGCCGCACCAGCATCGGGCGAAGCAGCATAAGGATCACCTCCATTGAAGCCGTTCCAACCGATCCAGAGAATACCAGCACCGACAAGCATGAGAAGGATGTTGTTAGGCTCATTGTCGTCAAGATCTTCTTCAATACGGGGGCCGATCCACCACGCGCCTACGAAACCAGCAGTTCCCGAAGATAAGTGGATGACATACCTGTTGATTATTAGCTTTAGGTGTTTCTTAGCCCAGAATTGAACGGACTTACCCTCCGGAGTAGTCAATAACTCCCATCTGGAACAAAAAGCCACCTCCCCAGAGCGAGAAAGCGCCTATGCAGTAGCTGAAGGTCAGCCAGAGCGGCACGAAAAGCATCCAGGCGAAGAAATTCATGCGGCAGAGATAAGAACCAGCGATAAGAACGAGCGTGATGGCCGCGAAGACAAATTGGAAGTACACCATAGTGGATTGCGGGAAGTTTTGCACCAAGTTTGCCGTCGGGAGCCAGGATTGCTTGATTTCCCATTGCGTTTCCAACGCCGGGCCGGGAATACCTGTGGAAAAAAGCGTCAGCACTGCGACTAGAGCTTCGGTATGCCGATCTCTGCAGTTATTTGCAAGCACGTACCGACGAAGGGCAGCATTTGAGAGCCGAAGCCTTCCTTGTAAGCCCAAATGGTCCAGCACACAAGCACGCATCCGAAGGCGTAGAACGCCATGAACGCGGAATTGATGGCCCATTTGTGCTTCACCCAGCCGGCGTACAGCACAACGAGACCTGGGACGGACTGGAGAGCGACGAGCGACGCGGCCGTCAGCTGCCACGCGTTGTCGCCGGTGTCCAGCCAGTCTGGAGCAGTGGGATTCGGTGCCGTCGAGTTCGACATGGTGGATTAGCTTGCGGAATAGAAGCTTGGGGTCGGATAGGAGAGAAAGAAAAAAATTTCACCGGCGAGCGAAGGGAATGGGACGATTTAAAAGACCAAGACCTCCATTGACACCGTCTAGCGCATTGCCGATTCGCGGGACGAATTGTTACTTTTTTGCCCAGGCCACGGCTACACCATGATGAGCTCCAGGTCAAGCCTCGTCGGCAGATTCCCAGCGGACCCTGCGCTTAGCAGAGATCCGAGAGGTGTGCAGCTATGGACAGGGATAGAACGAGATGCAGATTGGCGCGGGAATGAGGCTTTCATCGGCGAGCGAGCCAAGATGATAAGGAAACGCCATACCACGAGTGCGGCGGCAAGGATGGGATGAGCATGAAGAGAATAAGTGATTGCTGACCTTGTCCTCAGACCACGAATTGTTGGGCGGGGGGTCTGGAAGGTGGTGATGTGGGTGGCCCGGACGTGTGGAGCCAGTGAACGGCGGGTTATCTGGAGAATTGTGTATCTCCATTGTCACATAATAGATAGGTTAAGAAGATCTGGGCTGTGAATATTTTCGTTGGATGAGCATCTGAGGAGAGCAGAGATAAGGAAGGACGTATGAAGGCTTGGGAAAGGGGCCTAGCCCAGCCAAGAACGTGCTCTTCCGCTAGCGCATAGATAAAAGATAGACCTATTGCACGCCGCGCCGAAGACGTGGATAGCCCTTCTGAAACTGCAGAGAACCATGCATCCGAAGCACAAGAATGTTCTGCGCGAAATACGACCCAGCTGAGAGGCCCTGCGATACCTTGGGAGTACAGCTCGTGGGGTTCCCATGCGGAAGAATTTTTTTGTGGGTTCAGATGAGTGCTCGAGAAAAGCAACAGCAACCGGGACACACCTCGTAGATATCGCCGAGTCCGAAATAGGTGTTGTGTAGGGCAGAACCAGCCAGTGTCAGCTTTGCTCTGCCATATTGAATTTTCCTTTCGGTCCCTCGTTCCACACAAAAACAATGGAATGTCGCCTAGCCCGAGGCACCGTTCCCTGGGCGTTCACGAGGGTTGGCGTGGGGAGAGTGGGAAGTGGTGGAGCTGTCAAAGACAATTACTCCTCCCCAAGACCCGACCGGAGCTGAACAAGCATCCATAAGCAATTGATGGTCTACGATCTGGTCTCTTGGGATGAAAGGTTAAAAAAAATTAAGGATACCAACAGAGGTTTGGCCTGAAGAGCGACGGTACTCCGTATCTTCGTCCCGCGCTGATCCCACTCCGGCGCCTCGATCTGAGGTAGCAGATGCGATCTCGAAATTCCATGCCAGCGAATCGAAAACCAAGTGATGAGAAAAACGAGTGCGACTACGCACACGACCAATTGCTTGGGCTGGATCGCGGCAACGCGGCAGAGCGGCTCCTTACTTAGGCGAGTCAGCTCTCTGGTGCCGAAGCCATAGATAAGGTCCCTCAAGACTCGACGTGGCGTGGTGGGTGACGCCGTGAATGGCCTGACGCGTCAGCAACTATGGTCTGACAAAGAAAGTGTCGTTTTTCCCAGTGGAATCACATGTCATTCATTGGTTGGGAGAGAGTTTGGATGAAGATGAGAATATAGAAGAAGGTTGTTCATATAATAGGTACTCTAAGGCACTCCGTACTCCGTCTGATGCTGGGAAGTCATTCTCAGCCTTGTGTCTGCGAAGGTACTCTACGCAAATTCCTGTCGGGTCGCCGCGCCGGACGGACATCCAATCAAAGCGATCTATTGGGGCCGACGCAGAGTTGTCCGAGCTCTCCCTCTCTATGATACCTCCTTACCGTACTATTTACCAACGATTCAAGCCTACAATTCATGATAGGGGTTGAGCCTGAATTCATATCAAACAACGTCAGCTGAATCGCCTGTGTGTATTTAGTTAGGCCTGGATCCGTCTCTTCTGCAGAATGAACAACTCTCCACGATTCTGAACTGGTAGTACTTGAGATCCCGTCACGTGAAGTCCCATGCGGAAAAGATCAAACCGATCAACGATCCTAGTTAGTGCCAAACAACTCTACATTCCCGCATACTACTTACACTGTATTGTATCTTATATAATATTAGCTGCGAGCTTTAGAGGTAAGAGGCGAAGTTTCCAATGTGTTCTTGGCAGCCTTGCTGGAAGACCAAAGGTTCTAGGCGGCAGAGACTGAAAACCATACGCTTCTCCACTTCTTTCCTCCTCTTCAGCTCAAGAACCTTGCGAAGTTCCTCTGCGCCATCGTAAACCAAAAAATTACCGGGCTTTAGGGACGACTGTTGAGATGTGGTGACTTCGTTCTGTTGCCAATTCATCGAACACAGCTTTAGAAGTTTTTAACCGAGAATTTTCAAGTTTGTCAACTCCTATTCCTAGCTATTCACTCGATCCGATTCAAGCTATGGCATCCACATCAGCACATTTTTCAAGCTGCAGCACTGTTCCAGCCGTGAGTGAGAGAACACGTCTATCATCTAGTGAAAGCATTCCAGCCGCGCACAGTCCTGATAGCAATCAAAAGATATATCAGTCTTTGGACAAGGCTCGTCGGGAGATAAGACTTGTTCTCCTCGACCCGTTGTTGGATCCTAGCTGAAAATTACAATGCCGTCTCATAACTGCCGATCTAGATGACTGCAAGCCGTTCACCGCACTATCATACTGCTGTGGAGATCCAAATTTCACCGTTCCTATTTTAGTGAATCGCCACGAGCATCAAATCACCGAGAACCTCGCCGAATTCCTACAGCAGATGCGGCAGGAAATGGAGAATCTAGAGCTCCTATGGATAGACGCTCTTAGTATCAATCAAGACAACATGGAGGAGCGCAATCACCAGTTCCCGCTCATGCGAGCGATCTACAAGTCTGCTGAAAGAGTGGTTGCTTGGCTTGGCGAAGCGGAGGATGATAGCGAAGTCATAGCTGGCTTACGGTTGTTTAAGGGGTTGGCCAGTGCCGCAATCGCGTATCATAACGTCGAGATGGCCGTGAACCAAGTACAAAATCCAACCCCATTTGCACTGGCGTCATTCCAGGCTGTCAAGGCCATTGGATGCGGGCCATGGTGGACACGAAGATGGGCCTTACAAGAGGCGGTACTACCAGAAAATTTGTTACTGGTTTTGCGGTTCATGTATCTTGATGTGGGAGGAACTTATCCTTGGCATCGAGATATGGAACGCAGTTTGCTCGAAAGCTAAACTCACAAAATCAAATTTAGTTCTCTACAGTACCGCTAAGATCTATCTAGTTCGTAAAGCGCGAGATACAGCACATGGGCCTAAGGACAATCACCCGACGCTGATCCAATTGTTGGAGGACTTTCGCCAGCTAAAGCAAAAACTTCCCCATGATTCGTTATACGCACTGTATGGGTTAGCGAGCGACGGAAGACATTACGTCCCTGACTATGAGAAACCGGCAGTTGAAGTGTTCTTCGATTTCGCCATAAAGACAACGGAGATGAATCAAAATCTTGACATTCTCGAACGTTGTCAATACGGGCCGCAAGTCGTAAGCGGATTGCCTTCATGGGTGCCGGATTGGACAACAAAACATGGAAGAGGTGTGAAAGAATCGCACCGCTTCAATCCAGCTCTCAAAACCCAATCATCATTCATAATAAACGCCAAAGAGCGCATATTCACAATCGACGCCGTTGGAATCGGAACTGTCGTAAGCGCTTCTTCTAAATTGTATTTATTTTGGGATATGAATGTGTGGGAAAGCATTTTAAGCGCCCTGGCCCCTCAACGCAAAGTTTGTCATCAGTCCTCCAGAGGCAAAGCGCTTTTCCGTACAGTTCACATGGATTTGGAGGAAGTTGACGAAAGATTTCAAGTGGACTCGCCACTCTTCAGGCTACGCTTTTGCAAGTTTCAGTCAGCAATAGCGAGATTGAATATTCCAGTGCCACCTGCATTCTTCTCACACGATCACTCACTTAGTTCTTTGAATTCGGATGTGGAGAATGAGCCTTTGGTGTTACCAGAGGTATATACTAGGTTCGATCAAGATTGCGGGCCGAACTTGTCAATAGGCGAAACACTGTTCCTATTAGGATCTGGATACCTTGGGATAACAAGGTGCAAAGTCCAAAACGATGATTTGGTCTGCATTATTCTTGGATTTAGCCATCCAGCGATTCTGCGCAGAGTAGATGGCGGTTATGAGTATATTGGAACCTGTTTTGTTCTGGATTTCATGGATGGTGAAGCGATTCGAATGGTCAAAGAAGGTAAATTGCGGGTCGAATCGTTCGATCTGATATAGAATCGATCTCTATCCTTGTGCCTCCTTTCCTCGCTCGGAAGGTAACTAAGCAAGGCTGACCATGCCCGAAGGGGGATAAACTTTAGACTGCGAGTAAAGTTGCGACTTACAAGACACTGGTGGTTCAGACGACTGAGGGTTCCATATTTGTATTTAGCGAACTAAGCCTTTACAGTACTTATTTGCCTTGTTCTCAGACACGGAGAAGGCTGTGGTGAAGTCAGAGGAAAGCAGTAGTTTAGCAGTGCGTTGGGAGTCTGGGTACCGGGAGGTGAGCGGTCGGGACAGTCTGGACAAACCAGCGTCAAAAACCGCGGAATCGGGCCAGTAAAACCGCTACACTCAGCTTTATTGTATAATCTCAGTGTTACAGCTATCCTCACCGTGCTTGGCACTCGTCGGTCTGCGTCTCAATCCCAACCAGGCTGCGTTATTTGAATTTTACTCTTGACTCGAACTGTGATCGAACTCTATCCGTTATTTCCTAGGACAATGTTTACATTCCTAAAATAGCATAGGCTAGATGTGCGTCAATACATAGACACTTTACGTACAAGGCTACTCCAAATCGACATGGAGGATGTTGAACATGAGCGCCTGAAAGTATCTGCAGGAGGCCTGAGAAGATCTGAAATGAATGACCCACAGAAGCACCATACAGTGTACTTGCGGCAGTATGCATCCTGCCGGCAGTTGTTGCGATGACAGTGACATACACGCATGTGGTGAGGTGGAGCAAACCTGCGTCGAGCACCAGAATACAGTGGCAGCTGAGCATTTGCCGTTGCGGCACAGTTAACGACAGCCTGCTCAACAGAAATGGTTGGACTGCCTGCATTTCTCTGGATATAGCCGTGACCAAAAGGAGGCCACGAGAAAGAGTGCACGTGTGTTCATTGCATTCATCGTGAGTTTTGGCTTTTGCGCACTTGATCCATTTTTCCTTACTCTCACTATCCGTCAAAAATCAACCTTGGCGTTCAACTCAGAGCCTAGTCGGATTTGTAAGCTATGAAGTGTCTCCGGACCGGTGGGGCCAAACCCATATCCGTTCACCGGACCACGTGTCAAAGCAATCTAAGTTGAGGGACCGTCCCGTGATACGTATGCGGACCACTGACGTGTTCCTCCGAATATTCTTGTTAGCAGCTGGAAAGTTAGTTTCCTGAAGTTGATCCAGAAGCTCGTTCAGCATAAAGCTCCAAATGCTCAGAGCGAAGCCTAGTGAACGATTCCTTCTCCATGCGGCCGCAGTTAGCGAAGCGATACTCTTTCCGCCAATTGATATTCCAAGGATTGAGAATGTCGATCCAACAGTTATCAACCATGCGCTGATCGTGGCGCAGGTGAAGCAGATATGACTCGGAATCGTCTTCATCTTGTAATTTTGTCCGTTGACGTCTTGTTGAGCGACGAGCTGTTCCTAGCTTGTCATACTCGATTCTGACTCTCCCATGCTCGCTTATAAACTTGTAATCGACAGTTTCTGGCTCGCACACTATTCTGAGGCAAGTCATGCTGGTACCAGCTTGGAAGAGAACCAAGAAAGTGCCGAGGTGCACCTCGGTGTTTGTAGGATGCCACACTCTACACACATCACCGGCATCAAAGTTGTACCTGTCATTGTCACCATAATGTGACTCATGAGGTTCGTTAGCGTTGACCTGTGAGGTAACAGCTTCGCGCTCGAGTAGTTCAAGTCTCTGCTGGAGCTCGACAGCGTAAGATGCATGTTGGTTTGGCATCATGGTACCTAGGAGAGATAAACTTTAGTATATAGTGTTACACCATCGGCAAGCAGGTCGCTCCGTAACGTACCTTCAGCCTGGTAGTCGATATTGCCATCGCTTTCAAAGTTTCTCTGCGTGCGCAAGTTGTTGGAGCTGGTCATGTTGGGTACCTCGATTACCTGGCCCTGAAGGACACGAGCGGTGTCTCCGATTTGCTCAATGTTGTGCGAGTTAGAATTTGCGTAAAAGTTGTAGATGTGATTGCTACTAGTATCCGGCATATGGCATCCGTCCGTCGCTGCGCAGCGCAGCTTAATACTTGTCGGAGGGGGAGTTACAGTCGAGTACTTAGACCTATTACACCTGAGAGTGGAAACTATATTCAAGAGGCAAGTGCGACTTCGGCCAGCTTCTGATCTCGTTGGTACAGCCTGGGAAGTGAGTCCGAGCTCTACGCCCTATCCCATTGTCAAGCCTTAGTAACTTCTCCATGCGGTTATTGTACACTAGGCCTGTAGCGGTGAACGATATCAAGATGGATGCTCCAAGGTTCACAGACGAATTCAAATGAATATTAGATTTGCTGTTAATTCATAAAGGAGATACGATAATACAAGTTATAACTGCTTAGAAAATGGGAACATACATTACCCTAGGTACTCCGTAGAGGCTGTCAACCGAAGCTGACCGCCATTCCGGGTGTCGGTTTCTGTAGCCTCGTCCAGTTGCCTCGTGGAGCCAGTAACGTGTTGACAGCATATCTCGCCGGGAAGACAAGGTCGGCTGATGTATTTCCGTACTTCAATACGGTCCTAGCCCATCCGTCCGCGGATGCCATCTCACCGAGCTCTTAGCCTGTCTGCAACTCTAGATCGGGACCATGGCTGAGGCCGCGGGCCTCGCCCTCGGGATTGTAGCGCTCGCCTCACTGTTCACCACCTGCGTCGAGTTGATCGATTACTTTGAGTTGAGCAAGAGTTATGAGTACGACTACATGACGGCGTGCTTGAAGCTCTCGTTGCTCAAGTCGCGTCTCCACACTTGGGGTCACGCACTGCAGCCGGGTGCAGATAGCTGTCAGCTGGATGAAGAGCTTGGGCATCAACGATCGCTCGAAAAGGAAGTCATTCGCAGAAGCTTACAAGGCATCGCCGATATCTTAGGAAGCGCCGAAGCCCTTAAAGATAAATATGGCCTGTCGAGCCGGAAGTCCGCAGTAGTCGTTTCGGGCTGCCGAGATCCACCCGTGGATCGGAAGAGCCAGCGCTTCCTTTTGAGCCGCATTCGTGGTATGTCAAGCGTGAGACGGACGACCACCTGGGCAATCCGCGACAAGCAAAAATTCGATAATCTGATTAGCGATCTTGAGTTCTTCATATCAAACCTCGAAGTCTTTTGGCCGTGCGAGCACACTTTAGACATGATCGACGAAGCCAACCAACCAAAGTCGGCCGCCAAATCAAGGAATACCACCAATTCCCAGGCCAGTTCCTCTGCTGGGCTCTCCAATCAAAGCGTTCGCAGGATGAATCCATTGCCCTCGACGTCGCCGGCAATGATGCTCGAAAAGCAGGATTCTCAGCAGTCGGCGGTGGAATCGCCAACCGCCATAGCAAAGAGTCCGTACACCTCACGTTCAGTCACTGAGCAAGGATACAAGTGGTCGGTCGACAAGATGGAGGACCGCTCAGGGGCTTTCTTCGGCACGGTTGGTGGCGCAACGCTGGCGCCGGCACCGGTAGGACAGGTTGTTGCGTTCCGAGTAGGGTTGACTACAGGCGACGCCAGGGTCATGGGCGGGGCCATGAGCTCCGATAGTTTTAATACCTTTTTCAATAGCACAGCTCGACAAGCGTAGAGCTCGAGATGCAGTTGCTATGTTAATGATTTCGACGTGGCCCGGCATTGAAGACACGACATGACGGACTTGATCGACAACTCCAAGCGCGGCGACCTACGTGTTCGGTTGATAGATGCAGCATGAGGTACGACTTGAGACGAAGCCTGTATCTGCTGGACCCTAAATCGAGGATCTGGATCTGCCGGATGAGAGCTTGCCAAGACTCTGGGTATATTGTATACCGAGTACAACGCAATAAGCGGCCATGTGTAACGTATGATGGTTGACAAGACATGGAGGCAGGTCGAAAGTAGCAGGTCGGCAATGCTACCTTCAAAGAGCCAGCGGTCACGAAATCAGAGCTTAGTTTACTGCAATGAATTGGTTTATAGAGCTACGTAACGGCCTTCAAGTATCCACTGTCCTTGAAAATGGTGACGAGTATAAGGAGAAAGCCTTTATTGATCAACCACTGTGAAATTCTGAATATAAGTCGTCTATATGGTACTTCACCAGGACGACTGAGAGGCTATATTGGCAAACTCTGACCTGGGGCGTCCCTTTTCCGGTTTAGAGTAGCGGTGCGCTTCGGCCTACTTTAGGAATAGAAAATCAACGTACTTCAGCGCACGGTAATAAGCTGGCTGGCTTCCAGAGCAATAACTTAGTAACCAGTGACTATCGTGTTGAAACTTTAACAAGCCTAAGGCGTTTTCACCTGCGGCCGAATCATTAAAACTTCAACTCGTGTATCCAGCCATCCGCCCCTCACACACACTACAAAAATGAAGACAATCGGTATCATCGGCGGAAGCACAGACATAGCCACCGTCGAGTACTACAATCTAATCAACCAGCATGTTCGAGAAGAGCTTGGCGGTCTACATACCGGAGAAATCATTATCAACTCCATGGACCTTGCCCGAAGCGCTCATTACGTCCAAAACGAGCTGTGGGACGAGGGTGCAGAGTATCTCCACACCAAAGCTCAGAGTCTTGTGCGAGCTGGCGCAGACTGGATTATTTGCGTCTCCAACACGTGGCACCGAGTTTGTGATAAGTTCATGGCCGGCGTTGGCGTGCCTCTTCTTCACATCGCCGAACCTACAGCTGCAGCCATCAAGGAGCAGGGCCTTCAAAGACTCGCTCTCTTGGGAACAAAAGCAACCATGTCTTCGCCATACCTGCCCAATCTGTTCGCCAATCGGTATGGGCTAGACATCATTGTTCCAATGGAAGAGGACCAGAATCTAATCAACGGTGTCATTTTCCAAGAACTGTCCTATGCGCGATTCACCGACAAGTCTCGAAAGGCATATCTTACAATTATCGACGAGTTGGCTTTTCGTGGTGCTCAGGGAATCATTCTAGGATGCACGGAAATTGGGCTACTCATATCACAGTCTGACCGTCCGAATATCCCCATGTTCGACACGATGCGGTTACATGCCAAAGCTATCGCAATGAAAGCCGTCTATGGCTAGCATAAGAGTATTAAGTGCGTAGTATAAACACTTGGCGATGCTAGAAATCTATTTCAATGTGTAGGGTAAAGGTGAGCAGCCATATACCTTTGACAGCTGATTTTTAAAATAACGGTAACCGAAGAGAACTATGCCAAAGAGCCTGCAAAATAAATCTAGCCATGGAATTAGGTCATCCAATACCATTTAGTTTATTGACATTGGAATCGTAGTCTCCCGCCTGAATGCACAGAAAGTCCCAACTAGATAGCCTCGAACGCCTCGCTGAAAGCTCAATTATAGACTATGACTAGACTGCTTACGACTACATTATCTTTCTTGTTCCTAGCCAAAGACTATCGTGTCGCAACCAAAACGCACCTGTCCGCAAGAAACGGACGCCGTTCTTGACGAGAACTCTGGCTAACTTGAACCTCAATTCAACTTCGCTCATCAATCTAGCATGATCTCTTTCCAAGTCGCAGTTCTCATGAACGCTTCCTTGAAAACCTTCCCCAAGCCGACACGCTCCCATTTCTCCTGTTTCCGCTCAATCAGCAGCACATAAAACAAATCCCACTCAGACTGGTCCCTCTCTTTGGGTATATAATACGTCCACGCCTCACACTCATTACGATTGAAGGTCTTTGCCTTCGAGATGGCGATGAGCTCCTGACTCGCCGATGGCTTAGACTTAATCCACCCTTCATCAAGAACAATAGAACCACACCAGTCTCCACTCTCATCCGCGATGTGGCATCGTGCCAATCCAGGCCCTGCGTTGCTTTGTAAGGCATTCCGTTCCCGAGATGTTGGAAGTTTGACATTCAGCCAAGTGTGCCAAGTCCAGAATTGCAATATTGGCATCAACGGAAACTCAGTGCTGTTGAGGTCGGGATTGTACGGCGCGATTACAACGCGATATGGGCACTCCTTGGGATAGATATGGAACTTTGGGCCTGTTTCTGTGTCCTCAAATTGGATGTCCTCAGTTGGCTTGAAAAGTTCTTCGAAGGCGGGTTCCATTCTGTCGGCTCGCATCGACGACCTTGGCTCCTCCACATAATAACCTTTCGACCGCGAAGACAGCCTGCGCCTTCGTGCTCCATCATCCGCATCATCCTCTTGGATCTCTTCTATACTTCTCGGTGTTAGTCGCCGAGTGACTACATGATGTTGTCTCTCTGTGTCTGCCATGATCGGCAGACGGGATGAACTGGGCGGTTCAAAGCCTGGCGGCGGCGGCGGGATCTCATGTGGGACTTGAGGTGTATAAAGGCGCCCTGGAGCATAAGGTTTTCCTCCTGGAAGCAAACCAGGCGGTGGCGGTAGCTTGGGCGGTGAAGGCGGGATATACTTTATCCAGTTGAATTTTCCGAGCTGATTTTCAAGCTCATAGAGTCCCAGAAGATTCAATACCAGAAGAATTGGTCGTAGAATAAGCCTGAACGCCGCAAGCAGATCGTCAAAGACAGTAGGGATACGCGGAAAAGTGCCCATTTGCATTCTAGGAGGTGGTGGTGGTGGAAGAACTGATGGACCGTGAATATTCGTGTCGTAAATTCCATTTTGATGCTTTTATATATCTCTCTGGCGGTCGACTTATCATCAGATTCACTCCTGGGAGGCAGTGCGCAATCTCTTGGCGACTTGGATTGTTTCCGGGCGACATAGCCCTCAAACCGGCCGAAGCATCTTTCCCATCCGCTGCACAGATGGTCAATTCCGCGTTACCGTAAATGGAATCCATGTTATACGCGTTAAGCTTCCAAGAGCGGTCACTGTCCTGAATGATGCATAGAGAGTCCACCCACACGTATTGGATGCCCAGGCGTCTCACTAGGTCTATTGCATCTCTGATAATTTTTGGAAGTTCAGGCAAGATCTTTTCGACGCCACCATGCATACGTAAGAGATTGACATTTTCAAGTTTGGTTGTGAACGTGCGCTTCAGACCCCACACGTAGCTGAGCGCGGCATAAGGAGGAGGTTTCGAAGATGACCGAGCCCGCGGGAGCTCTGTCAGCTGCATGTTCATCACATCCACAACGCCGAAGTATGAATGTGATAGCAACTCGGAGAATTTAGATCTGGTCTTCGGGCTTCGAGCTACGCATGGGCCCTTGTGCTTCTCCCGGCAGAGATCAAGCCAGCTCCTCAGTCTTGCTTGAATGTTGCCACCACCTTCAATTCTCCGTCCAAGAAACAGTGATGCTGAGCTCCATGCACGCTGCGCGTCGGATGCGGTAGTAAGATATTTCTCTCGTGCGACGAACATCAGGTAGCAGTCATTGAGCCGCGGGTCATCCCATGTGATGTGGATTCTCCTCGTGAGGCCGCGTACAGTATTCTGTCCCGGTTCCTTCCCGGTATTGCCTTGCCCGGTAGTTTTGACAAATCCTCTGCCGTCGACTTCCCAGCTGATATAGCAGGTAACCTGTTGCAAATGATACAAGCGCTCCGGATTGGATTCGGCCGTATTCGAAGAAGGATGCACCGACGTGATAAGGAGATTGCAAAACCTACATCCCTTGGAGCTCTTACCCAAGATATCCTGCAGAGTACCAATCCTGCTCGGACTAGTTGAAGACACAAGACGAAAGTTTGTCGGGCTACAACGAGCTCCGGACTGACTGGGTGAGCGCACGATAAACCGCTCCGCGGAGAGATCAAGTCCTCGGCATGTAGCACATAGCCCCTTACACAGCCGTCAGCCAAATATTGCACGTATTGGATCATTATCTCGAACCTTTTCAATGACCTCGTCGCTCGACCATTTGACCAATGAGGTGTCATTTGGCATCAGATGGCCATTCTCATCTCCACCCGCCATACAGGACTGAATGCGCTCTCCAAGGCTCAACGGTAGAATACCCTATATTATATAGATGGTTGAAAGGAAGACAACATGGTCTGCAGCCGACACAGCTTTGCGGCTGAGAAGCGTGCTACACGTGATCGTGTCAAGTTAGGCTTAGTTCTGCGGCGGCATCTGGCCTCGAATACGGGAGTCACACCACGATTACTGTCTGTCAGCGGGATCAATAGGTTTCCAGATTTTGCGACCCCGATCTTTCGTCCCAGCACAGACCTGCTGCTCCTAGCGCAGAAGACAGCGTCACAAACGGCCAAAAACGAGGGTCAATCTGCCATCAGGTTGTTTAAAGTAGTTGTTTTCCGACAGTAGATCTGCGCGTAAATACGCCAGTTGAATGGCTAATGGCTGTCACAGCCGGCCGTGATCCTTTCCTCGCTGTACCGGATTGCTCAGCCTCACCTAACGTGGGTCATTTCTGTTTCACGATGTCACAATTCCTGAAATCCCACGTTTCGTCCGCCGTCCAAATTCGCCGGGCACCAAAAACGGCACCAGTATTCCAATGCTTTGGCGTGGCGCGTTACCCTCGGCGAAACCCTTAACATACCCAGTCGTCATATCATTTAGGCGGAAACTAATTAGGTCAGTAGCGACTTGGCGCGGAGGGAGGCTGACGGGCTTGGGTGGGACTGGGCCGCGGGTCGGCTCGAAGAACTGGAACGCTGTGGCTTTGTGGAGACGGTCTTGGGAGATTGCTTGTGTCGACGTCAGCAGTTTGAACGGCGGTGGTCTGGGCTGGGGGTTGCGGCTCTCGGTCTACGGGAATGTTCGCTCTTAGTCCCGGTATTGAACGTAACTGGACCGGCCTTCAGCACAATAATGCGTTAGTTTGTTTTTCAATCAACGCTTCGCCATTTTTGTTAATGCGTGCATGGAGCTTGGGAACGTGGGGGATGGTGTGATAAGGTGTGGTGTAGTAGAATTTTGAGCCTCAACGACGGAAAGCAAGCTATAAAGGACGCAAAAGATGGGCTGCACAATTCATGTTGACCGAGCAGGCGTGACTTCCGAAAGGAATTTCCTCCAATTAAATATGTCTCTACACACCTCGTTCTGCGACAGCTCGGAGCATGAAGACAAAGTCGCTAATATATCTGTCGTCAACTATCAGAAGCTTTTGCTTAAGGATCCCGCCGAGGCTAACATATTGCTCCATTCGTGCATTGAGTCTGGATTCTTTTATTTAGATCTGGGATCTATCAATATGAAAGGCTATTTGGAGCTTAAGAATAGCTTGTTCGATGTCGCCAAAGGTTACTTTTCGAGACCGCTGGAGGAAAAGCTTAAGGATTTTAGGGATGAGATGGTAGTCTCCAACATCTGCGGGTAAGCTAGAATAGACGACATTGAACGCCAGCTTATAGCTAATCTCACTTAATAGCTACAAACCGATGGGTTTAGATTATGGGAACATCGAGAACAAGAAGGATGGTTGCGAAGGCTTGAGGGGAAGTTCGCTAATGTGGTTTCGAGAATACGAATTGACGGAATCTACAGATACCTGCGGATTTGCTCTTCAACCCAACTGCGGACACGAGTCTTTCGCCCATAAACGGTCTCAAGAAAGAATGGGACCTCTTCATAAAGTTCGTCGGGCAGTCGCATATGATCTGCACAAACTTGCTTCAGAATCTTTCTGACGCCCTCGGATTGAATGGCAGCGAAAGGCTTGAGATGTTTCATGAGAAAGGCTCCTCATCGACTTCCACGGCTGTGCTTCAACACTATCCGCTAAAAGACTTGCCCTCGAATACCAGTGCCGGACACTTCGCCCACACTGATGCCGGTAGCATTTCAGTACTATACTGTAGCGACTGGGGTCTCCAAGTCTATTCATCCCAGCTCCAATGTTGGGAATACGTCGCACCTCGCGAGAACCACGCAATCGTAAACGTCGGTGACGCTCTTAGATTCATATCAAGCTGCAAGTTGAAATCAAGCCTGCATCGAGTAGTACCACGGCATAAGTTCTGGAGGTTCAACCCCAGGTATTCCATAATCTTCTTCTTGCGTCCAAACAACGACGCAAAGTTCACCGATAGCCAAGGCAATCACTGGACAGGAAGGACGTGGCTGAATCGAAAATTTGGTAACTATCGCAAGCCACACAGCGAGCAGAAATTAAGTTCCCTTGCGACCGGAAAGGTTGGGTTCGTTGGACTGGTTCAACCTGTATCGGATGTTTCTTCAACTCTTTAGGATTTGTGGCAGTTTGATCTGCTTCGTACGCACGATTCTCGTTGTTCATGGTGTGTTGGCGACCCGTAGATAGCAATTTGCCCAATGTTATGTTGATTTTCAACGACCAAAGCCAACGTTATCCGCAGTTAACCCTTGGAGAATCAATAACGATGGATTGAAGGTGCAAATGATGCCATTTTGAGGCAGAGTATCTCGGATTTCGTGAAGCAATTACAAAAAAGCCGTTGCGAAAACGGGATTCTGTCGTTGCAGTTCGAAGGGTGGAGAGTTTCAGACATCTCGATATCGCGCCTGCTCTTTATGTTGTTCGACCAGCTTTGTAACACTAAGCGCATGCAGCTGATTGAATTTGCTCATGAATTGCTGTTTATCTAAAGTCATGAGTTAGTGATTTCTACTATAAGAAAGATACTTTCTGCATGTGAACTTACGGCGCTGGGACGCGAAGTCAAATGCCAGCCACGGTATTTGAAGATTCTCCTGGACTACGGAATCAATCTTTGTGCTAAAGTAGTGGAGGAACCTCCTGTCAAGTGGGATTCCCAAGGGCTTCTTGGGATCCTCCTGCGTAAATTTGATGGCGGTAATCTTGCCCTTGATGACCATTCTTTCACAGCATTGTACCAATTGGTTGCCTTCAGGGTCTGTTCTGCTTTTCACACAGCATTTGGTCTCGTCTAGTTCGGTGGAATGATCAACTATCATAGTCAGCCTACGGTCACTTTTTGCGGAGAAGGAATTGGAGCATATAGCACTGACTCCGTATAATCCACAGAACTTGGTTCGACTCTGTTTTGCCAGGCGACTCTGTCTTGCCAAACACGAATATATGTGCAACTTCAACTCCGCTCAACATCTGCACAGGCATGAATTTTTCCGACGCAAATGAAACAGTCCTAGTGTTGCCAGTATGTGGCGTCGGAGATTGATCGCTTTTCGACGTGGACGCAGAAGCAAAAGTGGATGCTGATGACCTCCGACTCTTTGGGAGAACCTCGAGCCAAATTTGTACACGAACATCTTGATACTCAACAGTCTTTGGGATAATACCTGACAGTCGAAATTTGACGGCAGAAACTTTAGCACTACAGAAGATGCGTGTAAGTCCATGTCGAGTTTTCAATACGATGAGAACACTCACAAATCGGCTTGAACGCTGTGGCCAGTCAGCGTCTTCTGCAAGGCAAACATGTCTACACAATTCCGGTGTTAGCGCTTTGAATTCCAACAGTGCTAGGTAATTAAACTTTTAATGGTTAGGGAATCTTCTAGTTTCGCACCTTTAAGATTATTAAAATCGAATCCGTCTTGTTTATTTCCCTCACTAGCCCGTAGATGTAGAGTCGTTGATTCCTGCTTAGTGCCATAGATATAGGTTGGGATGATTTGGCCTTTTCTAAGTGAGATATTGAATCTATCCAAGTACGGAAATGGAACATTTGCGAGCAGATTCAGGCTGCTGTGCTTCTTCAAGGCAGTGATGACTTCGCAGCTGTACTCATCCTCATCGTCATTCTGATAGATGATCATGGTTCTGTCTACCTCTCTTGCCGGGTAGCCAGGGAGAGATCTAGCATGAGCGGATCCAGAGTAAGTGTTCATTCTTCTGAGTAAGTCAAGGCGAATAACTCACAGTTCAAGAATCTTTATTTTCGGTGCATTGACGAGAGAGTGTTGGGATTGGAATTTGCCAAGAGACCAATTGATGTTGATATCAAAGATATCAGGTTCATCGTGCTCGAGCTGTTGCAACGCCTCCATACTCGGCATTATAAATGAGTCCTCTTGAAACTGCTCGAGCTCTCTCGAAACATCCTGCAGATGAATTAATATAAATACTCGATTGCTTGCCAATGAGGAATATTTTTACCTCCGAAAGCTCTCCAATGTATTGACACCAAATCGAGGATTCTTTGAGTTGTCGATACTCTTCTAGAGCCACTACTTTTTGGAGGACCCATTGAGCCTTTGAGAAATGTACAAACTTCCGCATACAGGCCTCTGCGTCCGTAATTGAAAAGATTTCGTCAGGCGCGCATGTTTTGCCCTTAGATGTTAGTTAGTACGTTTCGATCCCGCCAAGAGTCTATACACATACGTACTTGAACGAGCCACCAAACGCTCGAATCCACTAATTCTAAGAATGCGGGGGACTCATGGCTGTCACCGAAGTCGTGCTTAAACTTGCGGGCAATTTTCTCATCCAGCCACTGACTCGAGGCCGCCCTAAGAGCGTCTGCTGAAGAAGACTCAGATTCTGTATGTGCAGCTCCGCCGCTTCGCGCTAGGAGGATGTCTAGCTTTGAGGCAAGTTCTTGGTGACGTTCATCATGCCGATCGCTCATATCGCTTTGAAATTTGCTGTATGTCACAACCCATCAGCATCTCTCGTGGAAAACGAAGCGATCCGTAAGCGACTGACTTGTGTAGTGTAGTTGCGACCAATTGGACCTTCTGAGTGTAGAACGAAAGCCATTTCGTCAACCGATTGATCTCGGCGCTCATGTCGCCTGAGCCCTTCCATAGTATCTGTTTGATCTTGGCAGTTGCTTTGTTCTGTTGGTATAGCTTATGCTTGTTCATGAAGTCATCGGTCTGATCCCTATGTATCGAATATCGTGGTCAGTCGACGTCTGCATCTACAGTAGACGGTAATTACTCACCTCAGAACTTTCCATCCGTCCAGAATCTGGCCTGGGGTGGACCAGATGTACTCATCGCCTTCATAGGTTCCACCTCGCGCCTCGATCTTGCGCTTCTGGCCTTCTAAGGTCTGCGAAAGGGCTTCCAGAAGAGTGCTCAACTCTTTTGCTGTGCTCGCAAAGCCCTCGAAGTCTTTGTCTGCACCGTGCAGGTTGGAGTAGATGGTTTTAAAGAAGTTCGCAGCCGTAATCACATCGGGAACTCCGGTGGCCATTCTGACGGAGCTGAAGAAGAAACAAGGTGATACGTCCTGCATTCGTTTTCTAGAAGGTGGGTCAGAAACAGACGCCGTGCACACGGGTCGGCGGCCTCTGTGCATCAAGCAGGTTTGGTCAAGAGGCCGCGCCAACAGGCTGCCCCTGAGACCCGAAATCCCGCACTTGATAAGCAGCCAGCCCTATCCAGCCTATCACACCCGCCTCGCAGCGCCATTATATGACCATTTTACTTTTTTCAACTCCACACAGTTGAGTGAGGCTGCCGGGTCGCCGAATTGAAACATCTCAAGCTGTCTCTGGTCACGCACAGCCATCTAACTGCGCCTCACGCGTGTAGCGATTCGGACTAGTCTTGCCGATGACTTCCCAAACTGACGGGTAATACATGTACCGTGAACGCTGTGGCGCCGGATGGATCGTAAGATGTGTACATTAGAGCCCTCAAGTACATAATCCGAGGCTGCCTTGGCTTGTGCTGCACCGTGAGAAGCGGCCTCTTGAGGCTCTTGTAAGCGACGGGGCACAACTGCTGCCCACATAATGTGCGTCTGAGGGAATCAGCCCGACGCTACATAATCAACTTGGCCTCCCTATGGGCCAGCAGCTCCGAACTCGTCTGTACCCAGCCTGCCGGTGCTGCGTTCGAAATCTGAAAACGAGCTGTTGTCGTTGATCGGTCTACAATTGAGACAAGAAATGGACGACGCCCTACCGCACGAACCAGTCGAGAAGGATGGAGTCTATATTGACGAGCTGGACCATGAAAATCGACAGTTTCTTGACCAAAGAAACGCTAATATCGTGCGCTATGCCTACCCCAAGGAGGATAAGATCCACCGAATAGCTACCGCGGCTCTTATCATCAACCGCATGATAGGTGGGTACATAAAGCTGATGGAGATAGTTAGCGCAAGCTCATGCAAATCACTAGGATCGGGAATATTCTCCACTCCATCTACGGTTAGTTCCCGTGTCACACCAGGTACCCGTCTACTCTTCACGAATCCCTGCTGACCTGTGCCTCAATCGTACAGATTCTACGCGCCACGAATAGTGTCGGACTCTCGTTGTTGTTCTGGAGTATAGGAATCCTTCTCGCTTTTGCCGGCCTTTCAGTCTACCTCGAGCTTGGCCTAACGATACCACGTCGAATATTGCGGAGACAGGGACCGAATGAAGAAGATGTGGACGTCTATGTACCGCGGAATGGAGGAGAGAAGAATTATGTCAGTGACGTCACTCACCGATAGCCTAGGCCAAAGTACTGAACCGATATTTCTAGCTCGAATGGATCTATCGACATCCCAGAAGCGCAGCCACCTGCATATATGGAATCGTCTTCATTTGTCTAGGAAGTACGGCCGCAAATGCCAACATAGTTAGCACTTACGCTCTACAAGTTGCTGGAAATAATCATCCTTCGCGCTGGGTGACCAATGCGTATGCTGTCGTGGCCATTACTCTAGCATGCCTGCTCCACGGTGTTTGGCGTCGAGGTGGTATCTGGATTATGACGATCTTTGCAGGCCTGAAGATAATCATCCTTACGTTCATAATAATACTGGGCTTCATGGTTGCTACACACAAAACAAAGGCTCAGCCAAGTTTCGACAACTTCCACCATGCATTCTCTGGACCGCCAAGCGATCCATATGGATGCGCAGTTGCGCTACTATCCATTCGTTTTTCATTTGCTGGATTTGAAAATGCACACTGTAAGACTTTTGACATCCGCCGTTGGCCAGGCGTTGATTTTGACTCGGAATAGATGTTCTTACTGAGATCGATCATCCGGAAAAGAAACTCACAGGCTCTGCAATGACAGCAGTCGGTATCGTCTCGCTGCTATATCTATTGACGAACATATGTTATGTAAGTCGTCCATCGAAGTGCGTGATGCTCTTCACTTACGCATCTAGTTTCTCGTCGTCCCTAAGGCACAGATGCAACAAGCTGGAACAAAGGTCGCCGTTCAATTCTTCGACATTATCTTTGGTGAAGGGAGTAAAGCGGCCCAGGCTTTGCCTGCTTTAGTGTGCATTTCCGCTTTTGGAGCGCTCATCGCGGCTACTTTCGTAAGCGCTAAAGGTAATGTCTTCAAGATTTGCTCCGGGCACGGTGACTAATGACGAGGTGTAGTGAAACAAGAGATAGCCAAGGAAGGAGTGTTGCCATTTTCGAAATTCTGGAGTCGACAATACAACCTGCTTCGTGGCTCTGATGAAAAACAAGCGGAACGCGGAACAGGCGAAACACCAGTTCCAGCACTGGTCCTTCATTGGATAGTGTCTTTTATCCTCGTCATGTCGCCACCAACAAAAGACAGCTATAGTTTATTGTCTAACTTCTATGCTTACACAATCGGTGCATGTATCGGCAGCCTTCTAGCCGGAGGACTTATTTTCTGGGCATATATTTATCCTAGGACGAAGACTGAGTGGAAGAAGCTTCGCGGGTTCAAGCCATTTCTCGGACCACTATTGCCTGCAATTTACCTTCTCGCCAGCACATTCATGGTGATTGCAGCCTTCATTCCACCGAAAGGACAGGTGCTTATCACGCCGACCATTCCGTGGTATATCTTCCCTACGGTCGGGATATCCCAATTCGGTGTGGGCCTTATCTATTGGGCTGTTTTTCGATATGTTGTCCCTTGGTATAGAGGCGAAACCCTTTTTGTGAAACGGACGCCTGTTTTCAAACCGGAAAGGCTTGGACAAGTCTTCGTTCTGGAAAGTGTAGAAACCAAATGGGTAAGTTAATGCGTAGTCCATATTTTAAACTAGATCAACTACTAATAATGATGTAGCTTCCTCCTGAAGCCGCAGATGACGAACCAGGGCCTGTAAGCAAGATTTACTGATGTCAGAATGTCTAGGGGATGTTGTAACCCTTAAGGAGGCCGGACGCTGGAAACAGGGTTTCACGATGATATTTCGCTCCTGCAAACAATCAATTAACGAATAGAGTACTAAGTTAGAACCAATTCAAAGAATAGAAAATCATCTTGCTTCGAAATGGCCAGTGAAATGCATTCTGCATATATAGTTTGAAGTGATTACCCCGTACACAAAAGTAGCTCTGTGCGGAGCACTCGGTAGTACTCGGTACAGTGCATATGATACCTCCGTTCCGTGCGGTACGATACTCCGTAGGGTATCGTGTTGACGCCCGTGCATTGCTCTAGAATACTCTATCGATAAGGTTCAAGATCCGCCCAGGGTACGCGGCAGGGACCGCAGCTGATTCCCTCCAACATCCAGTAATCATCAACCCTTACTCCGTATATTAAGCTGAAGTAATCCGTTCGAGGCCAAAAATGAGCTTCCTATGGGGAAAGAGCGTTGCCTTCTCGCCTGACAAAGACATCCCAAAGCTTGATGGGAAAGTCATCCTCGTTACTGGTGGTACGTTGTCTCCCTTGTTACTTCATATCTGCTTAGCGCGGTATTAATCCCACGTAATCCATCAGGAAACAGTGGCCTGGGCAAAGAAACCGTAAAAGAATTGGCAAAACATGGTCCAGCCACCGTCGTTCTCGCTTCTAGAAGCAGGGCCAAGGCTGAAGAGGCCCTCAAGGAAATTAAAGAAGCAGTCCCGAATGCTCCGGTCGAGCTGTTGGATCTCGACCTTGGATCATTCACATCCATAGCAGCTGCGGCCAAAGAGTTCAATGTTAAACATGATCGTCTAGACATCCTCGTCAACAACGCTGGTCTGGTTCGTACCACCGATTCGATTCTGTGCATGTCCCATTACTTACAACGCAATTAGATGGCCGTCCCGCCGACCAAAACGAAAGAAGGCTATGAAGTTCAATTCGGCACTAATCACATGGGCCATTTCCTGTTGACGAAGCTGCTTCTACCGACGCTGCAAAAGACGGCATCGAAGCCTGGTTCAGATGTGCGTATCATCAACCTTAGCTCACAGGGGCACCTGATGGCTCCAAGCAAGGGAATCGATTTTGAGCACCCAGATCTGCCAGATGCGGGCGTCTGGGTTCGTTATGCCCAGTCAAAGCTGGCAAATATCAAGTTCACCCAGGCTCTCACGGCCAAGTACCCGTCCATCACCAACGTTGCAGTCCACCCCGGGGTGGTCAACACCAACCTTGCAAATACTTGGCTGAAAAATTTTCTGTGGATCAGGCCTTTTGCTGCTCTCTTGCTCAACACTCCGGCGAATGGTGCCAAAAACCAGCTTTGGGCTTGCGTGGCGCCCAAGGGTGAGGATTTCGGCAAGGTCGAGTCCGGCGCATACTACTTGCCTGTGGGCCAGAAAAACCCAGGAAGTAAGTTTCTCAAGGATGATGAGCTCACGGAGAAGTTGTGGACCTGGAGTGAGGAAGAGTTGAAGAAGCACGGATATTGAGGTTTCTTTGCTGTTCAGTTGGGCGTAGGCGGCCATGGAGTGGTGCGTGAAACAAGACTTCGGTGCTGGACATTCACTACTATGAAGGTGGAGTCTCATGGATAATGCCATTCGTTTCTTGAGGTTATTAAGGATGTCTCGGAAAGCAGATAGAATGATAATGCAATATGTATGTCTCTTAGACCAATAGTGAAATGTGCCAATACTCCTCGAATGCTTCAAGTAACGCTACTGGTAATCAGTGGTCAAAAGCTCTCATCGGCTGGAGCCATTCAACTATAGAGCTAACTTTGATGATAGTGATTCGATGCAGTCCACTTCGTGGTCATAGGCCAGTGCCATTTGCCTTCACTCTGGAAAACATGATCTGCTCATCTGGCCCGTCATCATCCGTATCGTACATCTTCTGCTGCGTCCCTCCATCCAGTCCACCCGCTGCCATGCTGATGCTACCCAAACCGCGATCATTCACAGCAACCGAAGGATCCGTCACCGTCTTATCCAGACCTCCTTCATCCGCCAGCCCAAATGCTTCCTCAAGGACATCCCGACCCTGCCTCAACGCCTCCAACTCCGCACCAATGCACACCTCGAGCAGCTTCCACCTCTTAGCGACCGCAACGCCCAAGCTCCCATCCACCGTCGCAATCACGCCATCCATCTTCCGCAGCACCTCCCTCGCTGCCTCACCATCATCGCCCTCACCCTTCACCTTGCCCTTGCCGCTGACTACCACGCGTGCCGCCAGCCGGCCCGTCTCCGCGCGCAGGAAGCGCTCAAAGCTGGCAACGTCCTCGACGACGCGGCGCCACACCACCGCGCCGTCGTCGAGCGCCGCACGATCGCGCACGGCCGCGGCACGTCGCGCTGCCAGCGCCGCCGTCCGCGCGCTCCAGTGGTCGCGCGCCATGTCGAGGGTGCGGCGGGCGGGCGGCAGCGCGAGGAACGTGTCAGCGTCGGCGTCAGCGTGGTCGCTGGGCGCGGTGGGCGCGGGCGGGCGCGCGAGGAAGGCGGCGACGGAGGCGTCGAGGAGGGCGAGCGAGGATTTGTAGGATGAGAGTTGCGACTGCACGGCGTTGTCCAGCGTGGCCAGCTCGCGCTGCAGCAGCCGGTGGCGGTTCCGCAGCTGCGACAGGCGCAGCTCCAGCTCTGCGATTTCGGCGTGCAGTGCTGCCGACTCGGCGGCCAGCGCGCGCTTGCGCTGCTCCGTGTCGCGCTGCGAGATCCGCCCCATTTCTTTTTGTAGTCCTGTGCGCCGCTCTTCCCAGTCGTTGAGTTGGCTTAGTACCTCTTCTTCGTGGTCCAATTCCGATTGGATCAGCTTGCTTTCCTGCTCTTTTAGCTTGGAGTATTCGTGGATCGTCCGGTATAACGCTCGCCGCGCGCCGCGGAGACCTAGCTTCCGGCGCCGAATCGGAGGTGCTGGAGAGTGTGTCTGACTCCTCACACTACTGATTGTTGGGGTCAAACTTCCATTCGAAGTCACATCGTCCGCCGCAGCGCGTCCTAAGCCGGCCATAAGACCTTCAGCTTGGGCATCGAGCAGTTCTTGTAGGGTCTGTTGCAGTTCCTTCTCTTTATGCCGTAAGACTCCCATTTCATCCGTGGAAGGCGGCGGTGAGACACTGCGTCTTGGAGGAGAGAGGACTCTTGAGGCTACAATGGGAGGAGGAATAGTGGAGGCATCGAGCTCGTCCTGCCACAGCGGAAGTTCATAACTGGTTCGTAGTGGCCGATTCGGTAGCCAGGATCGGAATATCGACATATCGAAGAGTGCAGACGTGTATGTCGACACATCTGCAAAAATTCAACAGATGTGATGGCGTTGTTGAAGGTCCTGAGTGAGACCTCGTGGCTAAATCCCGTGAACGCGGTTCTGCCCCGACGGTTGTAGTAACGAGCTTCAACAGCTGTCATCCAATCAGATACACATTTGCGTTGCCGCTACCTATTCAAAATTCCTTTCACTTTATTTGTATCATCGCTGGACATCATTACATTCGATCTGTATACGACTGCAAGCAATGACTGATATTTTCTATGAATATGTTTTGTTCTAAATTCATTGCCTTCCTACGACCATCATGGGCTTATCTGATCTTTCTCAACCTTGGTAAATTAAAAGCAACAATTTCGCTCTGAAAAGCAAATCAGCCGCTACCCATGCTTTTCCACATGGCCCATTCTCTATCCTTAGTAACTTACATAGTATTCGTGTAGGTCTGACCAGTCCATATGTCTGTGCTTGATGCAGTTGAATTTGTGCTGCTGCTCACAAACTAGCGGTAGAAAATCTCGTAGGAGTTTCCCTCCCAGAGTATGCAGTTCTCCCAGGCTGATGCAGTCACAATCTAGTGAAAACGAGACCCAAGCCGCCAAAAAATCCCGGAACGGATGGTTCAGGGTGGTGTGGTCGTAAATTTCCTTAACCACGTCCAAATCTTCTGGCCAAAATGTTGTAATGGAAAACATCCAATCCAGGGTACAATTCACGAGATCGGAGCACTGAATACGGTCCCCAAATATGAGAAGACGCGTGAGTTTTGTCGCAGGTTCCCTGTGTGTGACACAGTTCGATTCCATGCATTCCATCTCCTGTTCTTGGATTACCTCGATTGCACGCAAATCTCCAAATATCAGCCAGTCTACGAAGTTGGAGAATGTGTCCACCGAGACGTCGTGCATTTGGACGACATGACTTTCGGACTCCTCGAATGGACCAGCGAGGCAGTTCAAAAAGTAGCGGCCCGTTTTGATGAGAAGGTCTTTGGGTAGGATGAATGACTGTGCCCCGCCTTCGACTTCGATTTTGACGCTTTCAATCTCCGAATCTCTTGACGGTCGTCAGTGGTAGAATTCAACGTTTCGAGCGTGATGGGTGAATCTTACCTACAGAACTTGGCAAACAAGCCCTCGGGGTCTAATGACATCGCGGGAGGATAAAAAGGGCAAAAAAAATTGCCAGCTCCGCAGTGCTAGGAAGCTTTGGAGAGTCCTTGGGAAAGCTGCTGAGAACGCTCTTGCTTTGTAGATTGACGGTCTACACAGAAGATATTGATGTTCAACAAATGAATTGAAATGTAGCGAACAATATTATTTCAATATAAAGCCGCTTTTAGCCGATAGTCACTCGTTCCAGGAGATTTAAAGATCAGGAATCTGAAATATGACAGACCAGAATGATTGCTCTTGAATGTAGAGCTGAACTCGCGCTTGACTAATTCATCCTTACATCAACTATTTACAATATGTTCCAGCTTTTACAGACATCTACAGAATATATTCTCAAAGAGATGCTGACTATGGGTGAAGACGGCGACAGGGAATTCGTCGAAACTTCATTAGTTAATCATCAATGAACCAACAACGTTACCCGCGTTGACGCCGTCCTATTGTTTGTAGGCTATCTTCGTAAGCTGGTATAAAAATTGGTGCGGTAAACTCCAAAGGAAGGCCCAAACCGTAGGTCTTGGAGACGCGATCCACCTAGGAAGATGCTTTGAAGAAGCCGCCGGTCAGTGAAACTGTCGCACTATCAAGGCAGTTAATCCAAAGCCGTCCTCGGGTATTTCAAGATGCATTGCCCATCACAAGGTGTTTTCGTTTTCAACATCTCTTAATTGATACATTAGGCATAGAACATGATCGATCCAGAGTTAGGAGTTGGAGAAAGCTGATGTTTGAGGCTTCGAGACTTCTCTCTTCAGCAGAACGGAAAATCTTTCGTCCGCCGATAGACGCTCTGGACATCCTTCCATGTTATCTGTCTTTGCTTTCTGAATTCCTGTGTTCTGTCAACTGTTTTTACGTATTCTTTGCTTTGCAAGCATGAATTAGAAGCGAATACGGAGCTAGGCGACGACTGAGTAGCCGAGGAATTACTCTATGCAAAGATTGCAGGTCGTCCATAACGATAGCTCTTTGTTACCGAGGCTACAGCTTCCCTTCCTTGGTAAATCCGCTGTTATTCTACTCCATTTTCCCTACGGCTTTAGCAACCGTTGTTTGAGGGGTTTGGTGGCGCTTTTGCCCGCACTAGATCACCGGCATCCTATGTGCAGTGTTTCAACGTGTAGCGGAGTCGTGGCGTTGGCTGGCAGCACCTGTTCACTAATCCGACAGTCCAGTTCGTGAGAGGCGTATAACAGCACGATTGACCGAATTAGACAAGTTCCGGAAGATGAAGACGTGATTGAATAGAGAAATGAGCCTAAAAGATACTAATCGCAGAGAAGGCTGCCTCGAAATAAAACTTTTGTCAATTGACTTCCATTTCTTCGCTCTTTAAAGTGTTGGAGTTGATCACTTTTGCTGCTACACGCTAGATTAACTGAAAATTAGCTGTGTCTATCCGGTAGCAATCACAATGGACGATAAAACTGACCTGGAGACTACGACATCAAACTGTCCCTCAAAACTAATTCCTATGGATGAAAAGTACAATCGCAGTCATGTCTCGCTTGCTATCAATATAGACCTTGAGAAACAGTCCACAGAAGAGAAGGAAAATAAAGAGGTGGGCGAAGACGAGCAAGGCATAGGCGTACAATCTTCCAAAGAAAGCATCACGTACAAAGCCTACCGCGAAGGGAAGATCCCAAGTCATCCACCAGCCTCGCACACCACCTCCACTATTCAACAAGTATCCGCAGCTCAAGATTGGACAGGACCTAATGACCCGGACAACCCTCGAAACTGGCCTATTCCGAAGCGTGTCTTCCATACTATTCCTCCGGCCTTCTTCGCTTTCGCTACCACGTTTGGCTCTAGTGTTTACGCTCCTGCAGCGCACGACATCATGGCCACATTCCATGTCTCGCATACGTCCGCCATGTTGCCTCTATCACTGTACGTCATCGGACTCGCATTTGGGCCGATGATAGCTGCTCCACTGAGCGAAACCTACGGCCGACTAATAGTGTATCGTCTCTCTCTGCCTATCAGCATGCTGTTCACGCTCGGTGCTGGGTTCAGCAAAACATTTGCGAGTATTGTCATCTGCCGGTTTTTTGCTGGCATGGCAGGGTCACCTGTGCTTGCTGTTGGCGCTGGAACGAACTCAGATGTATTCCCACCACACTGGCGAGCTTTATCCACATCCACCTTTCTTTGGATGCCTTTCATGGGACCCTGCCTTGGGTAAGCCATCATCACGCTTTCCATTTGTATGGAACAGAGAGCACTCACAAGTCTCAAAACAGTCCTGTAGTCGGTGGGTTCGCCGCCCAATACAAAGGGTATGCCTGGACCCAATGGTGCATGCTCTTCGCGTCGGTTCCAATCTACATCCTATCTCTGCCTATGCGCGAAACTTACAAGAAGATTATCCTTAAACAACGCTCCGAAAGATTGAACCTACCGGGTCCACCACCACCCACAAAGTCGTGGGTACAAACTCTCAAATTCCTTCTAACCGTCACATTATTTCGTCCGGCGCACATGCTCTTCTTCGAGCCTATTGTCTGCCTAATGTCTCTATATACTGCATTCCTATTCGCACTCTTCTATGTCTTCTTTGCCGCTTTTCCGATTGTCTTCGGCGAAGTGTATCACTTCAGCTTATCGCAGTCCGGCCTCACATTCCTCGCCAGTGGTATCGCATTCACCATTGCTGTCCCGACCAACATTGCAGCCGACCGACTGCTTTACATGCCTACGCACCGAGCCGCACGAGAAGCTGGTAAACAACTTGCGGCACCTGAGCATAGACTTTACAGCGCCATGATGGGCAGTTTGGGAGTGTCGGTTGGCTTGTTTTGGTTTGCGTGGACAGCGAGACGCGGCGTACATTGGATTGTACCGGTCATAGGCACTATGCCGTTTGCCTGGGGTAATTTGTGCATCTTTGTAAGTCGCTTTAATCTCTGTTCTCTGTCATTTGGGCGGTTCTGAAGGATGAAACGTAGATTCAATTAACTAACATAATGTTGCATTCTAGACGGCAACGTCGCTGTATCTTATTGATGTGTATGGGCCACAGAATGGCGCATCGGCAGTAGCAGCGAATTCGTTAGCGAGATACGTGCTCGGGGCTATGTTTCCGTTATTTACAGTACAGAGTGAGTTTTTCTGTTTTCAAACTAAGCGATACAAGAAAGTAACTTAACATAATAGTGTTCACTAAACTTGGTATCGCTTGGGCGATCAGCCTGCTGGGTTTATTGTCGGTAGTGATGCTTCCAATCCCTTGGGTGCTTTATAGATGGGGTCCGAAGATCAGAGCAAACAGCCATTACGAGACGATGAAAGCGTAGATCTAGTGCTTCAACATTCAAAAGAGGAGACAAATGTTAAACGGTGTTCGCCTTGTTGAGATAGACGTGGATCATCTGAGTTTCGCCGAGGATAAACTAGTAGCATACTCGGGACTGTAAAAGGAATCAAAAGTATCTCATGATGAGGATATTCAAAGAAGTGAAAATTCAATTGGAAAGTCGGGTGTTGCTATGGACGCTCTCAGATATTATATATTACGCAGCGCCTATGCGCTATGCTTAAGGATTGGGTATCTTGCATGGAACACCAAGCAATGCATCACGAGCGGCTATTGCTCGCCGCCTTCCCTTTCCCTTTAACAAGCCTCCTCAAACTCGCAAGCTCCTCTCTCAGCCTCGCCATCTCACTCTGCAACTCCTCACAATGCCCACAGCACTGACCCTTCGCAGCGTCCTGCAACGGCACCACCGAATCCACGCGCTCTACTGCACCACCCTCCTTCCCTTTGGCCCTCGGGCTCCCCACCTCATTCCCGCTGACATCACCCAGCGCCCTGCGCTCCCTAGCGCACTCAAACGGGCTCCTGGGCACCCTCGCGCGCTCGTCCGTGCGCACCCGCCTCCTCTTCCCCGGGCTCGGACTCCGCCCCTGCTCGCCCGCCGCCAGGCTGCCCTTGCGCGGCAGGTACATCTCGACGTCCACGGGCCCCGCGAAGCTCGCCGCGTACCCGGGCGGCAGCGGCAGCTGCGGCGCTGGTGCGGACCCGAGGCGAGAGACGCCGCTGGACGAGAGCGGCGTGAGCGTGTCTTCGAACTCGGTTGCGGCCGAGGCTTGCGTGGAGGTGGCGGTGCCGGAGGTGGCTGGGAGGGATGCGGTCGCGTTGGTGTGCGATGGTAGTGCTGCGGATGGCGCGTAGATCGACAGATGGCCAAAGTCTGCAGAAGAGATGGAGGGTGATGCCAATGAAGTTTTGGCGTTGGTGGAGGGAGACTCCGTGGTGTTGCTGTACTCTTGGGACGACGATGCGCTTTTCATTGGTTCGAGGCTGGACGATAGGGAATCTTTGCAAATAGAAGCCGGTGGGTGCGCGTGGTGCGAAGATTGGCTCCGACCTTGTTGAATTGACGAAATTTTCTCGGTCGTAATGCTGGTGGACTCATTCTCGCTGCTACCCTTGGCACCATATGCATGGCGTGGCCGACCACTCACTCCACGAGACCGACGACGTTGGCTAGGCTGAACATTCTGTTTCGAGCGCCTTCCACGTCTGGTCTCTTCAGAAGTTGGTTTTGACTCGGAACCGGACTCGCTGGAGAACCAGATATCTCCATCTTGTTGATGGTCGGCCGGCGTCTCTATAACTGCCTGCCGGGCTTCACCAAGCATGGAGCTTCTTCTTCGATCAGTCTTCGTTTTGATCGTAGCAGCTGAACTCCGACGTCTATACTTTCGGTCGTCGCCTATCCTTTTCTTCTTCTGCTGCATGTATGGTGCAAAGACTGCCAAGCTACCAGGTCTTGGTCCATTATCAAACGCACCAGTCTCGGCGAAGCGTTTGATATCGGAAAGGATCTTCGAGTTAGCAGAGCTGGCACTTGATGAGGTGGATAGCCGGGTGCTTGAGGAAGTGATGTACGCTCCTGGAGTCCGTTTGTAGGTCTCGTGCGTACTTGATCGATGTATGCCTCCATGTCGCTGCGGCTCAGATTCAAAACCTTTCGAACCTGGTATACCTCCATTTCGAATGTCCTGTGGTCCCACGTTTTCAGTCTTGTTTGCCGATCCTGGCTCTTTTAACGTATTCTGTGGTGTTCCGACAGGCGATTTGTAAGTTGAGCTTGTTACTCTTGGCCTTGGCCTCGTACTCGGTTTTCGCTTCGGACTCTCCCTGATAGGAATGACAGGCACTGCTTCGCTACCAGGCTTAATGGGAGAGAATAAATCCATGTATCCCGTCGTTGAACTGATCGGTAATTCCCGCTCCATTGGACCTTTGATGGTGTGATGCTTCACAGTGCTGTACATGTCTTCTGCTGACAAACCTCCGGCTTCAGGTATTTCATGCACATTATCGATGGTTGCCTTCATCATAGGACTCGAGGGTGCACTCACAGTAGAACTCGCAGTGGCCTTGTCGCTTTTGCTCGGTATGACTGTGAGCTCGGAGTTGTTCCGCCGATGGCCCATTGCTTTCTCAAAGCCGACTCTCCTCCCTTTTTTGTGCATACTGGGATTCCTTCGCTTTGAATCACGCAGCTCGATACATCCCGCATTATCCATAAGGTCAATCCTACGGCTTTCGCCGAGAGCTCGAGGCTTTGGTCCTCGAATCCAATCAACGTCGATTACTCTCCCGCCAGAAATGTCTGCTGCAACTTCACGAAGCAGATTCCCCACCATATCATAAATCAAGACTTTCCCATCGACACGACCAATAGCGATCTGGCAAACATCTGGCCCACCCTTTTGATTGCCTGTTGGCGCTTTGATGGAGACTTGGCTGACCGTTCTTCTTTTTTCAACCGGTTCTCCGCCATCCTCCTCCACTGTCTTCAGGGATAAGACATTCAAACACGTCGCGGGAGCTTTGATGTGCCACTCCTTTACCATGTAGAGCAGTTCGAAATCCACAATCTTGCATTTGCCATCGGCGCCAACCGAGACACATCGTGCTCTAAAGCCAGGTATGAAGCCAATACCAGTGATACCAATGCTTCGTGCCCCTGCAGCAACTGTTTTTGTTGCATCGTCATATCCGCCCAAGCTTGCCGTTGAGATATATCCATCAGGATCTACAAGTCCTGTCGTCGTCACAACATGATGCTGCTTGAAATGTCCAATTTCTCCTGGCTGCCGTATATCAGTACGCATCCGCTCAACACTCAACGCTGGTTGAGCACGAGAGATTTTGTTGTAATCATATGCTGCAACCGTGCCGTCTTTGAATGCTAATGCGAACATATTGGGTCTGCTCTTGTGGAACGCGGCTCGCATAACCGGAGCATTGCTAACCCAAGGTTGGAAACGTGTGGGCTGCGTTCCAAGAACGAGCGCTTGAAGATAAATTATAGGAGGAGCCTCGGAGCATGAGAGTAGCAGATGCGAGGATGGCGATATCGCTATGACTGTTGGTGGCGAGGGATGACAAGGACCAGGAGAGAGCAGCCTTTGCTCCGTCAGGCTGTACATTTGAACGGCATTGAGAAGAGTGGTCGTGAAGAAGAGGTTGCTTCCATCGGGAGAGTACTCGAGAAGTCGTATCTGTCCGTCCGTGCCTTTGAGCCTATAGCTTTTGTCACCTTTCTCGACGTTGTGCAACACCACGACCTGGCTGTCGGCAATGGCCAAAGTGCCTCGTCCATCCTTTGCCTCCTTTGCTGCGAGTATGCCGCTTGAGGATGACGTAAAGATGCTGACCAGTCCATCTCTGTCCAAGCATAGAACTGCCTTCTCTGTAGCTATCACAAGATGATGACTGTCAGGGAATTCCGCCGCAGTGGCTCCTTGGCGGTTCGATTGAGCTGTAATGGAGAAATGCGAGGGAAGTGCATCTAGACTCATAACTATGCATCCAGGATGTCTTCGCGTGAGTTACTGTAGGTTTGCGGTGCGGTTTTGCGTGAAGGTTGTGAGGCGCGTTCTGTTTTGGCAACATAGCGTTGGCGGGGTGAGATGGAGCCTCCGAACCATGCCATAGGGTTGCACCATAACATCTTGGCTCTGCATCACAACTTCAACGTCAAACATGACACTGAAATCGCAATATTTTAGTCAGCCTGCAACTTTGCAATTTCAAATGAAGAAAAAAGCGAAATATACAGAATTTGAAATTCTCATTGCTGACCACCCCAAGCGGCCCGTGTGCTCACTAGACGGGCAAATTATGAAGCCTTCAACGTAGTTTCGGCCTCCACAGTCTCACTATCGCCGGAACGGAGGCGCTGCTGACAAACTCCACATCTCGTTCGAGGTAAATGAGCCTTGATCTAATGCCGTCTTTCAAGCCGCGGATCTCGTTTAGGAAGACTTTGACGTCGCCTCACGCATATTTTGCAGCTTCGCATTGCAGGCGCATCGCACATCTCGCATTAGAAATCCATTCTTTGCATCTGCAGGGCGTTACACCTTCCTTCCATGACCTCACGTTTCGTATCCTCGTCCGCAATTCGGAGAATCTTGTCATCAACCACTCCGTTACGCAATACATGGGCTTTCGCTCACATCCCGCTGCTCGACGCACAGCGAAGCTTAGCTAAAGCTACCCCACTCCCGGCCAGCTATATAACCACTTCACATAGCGCTATTTCATTTCTGTCGTTTCTGAATCCATTCAAATCTTCTATCAAACCTCAGTCCGCTAAACCTCGCACAATGGCTTCTTTGTACGGCGATGACACTCCAGACAGCGTGAAGAATTCCAAGGGCCTTCACTTGGTGACGCAATCGACGCCAAATGGTCAGAAAGTTCAAATAATGCTTGAAGAGCTTGCTCTCCTCTACGGAAACACATGGGACACCACTCTCATCAATATCTCGACCAATGAGCAAAAGAAGGACTGGTTTCTCCGTCTTGATCCCAATGGCCGCATTCCAATCATCATCGACAACACCGTCTCCCCTCCGTTCCCAGTCATGGAGACCTCAGCCGAGCTTCTCTACCTGGTGAACAAGTACGACAAGAACAACGCCTTCTTGTAAGCAGCATGCTCCGTTTCTCTGGTGCAGCCACTCTAACCGCATACGCGCAGCTTCACCGACGAGCTCGAAAAGAGCGAAGCGATCCAGTGGCTGTTCTTCTGGCACGGCTCGGGCGCGCCGTACCAAGGCCAAACAAACCACTTCAACAAGTTCGCGAAGGAGAAGATCCCGTACGCGATCACGCGCTTCATGAACGAGACGCTGCGCGTGTACGGCGTGCTGGAGATCCGGCTCAGCGGCAAGTACACCGGCGAGCCGCGCGACTATCTGGCCGGCCACGGCAAGGGCAAGTACTCCGTCGCTGACATCGGCACCTGGTCCTGGGTCAAGGGCTGGGCTTTCAGCGGCTTCTCTGAAGAGCAGATGGCTGAGTTTCCGCACCTGCTGAAGTGGATTGACCGCATTGCCGCCCGCGAGGCCGTCCAGACCGGCATCGGCCCGAAGTATCAGCAGCCCAAGTAGGTTGGTAGGGATATGCTGCTTGGAGGTGTTGATTGGGCACCGTTGATAACGGGCGTACAGACAAAGTCTCTGATTCTCGATTGCTGTTACCGCGGGACTTCAAAAGCATTTGAGATGTATCCGGCATTGTTTGATAGTATAGTAGATAGACCAAAATGCAGAGGTATTTCTACTCAAAGCTTTTGATCACCCTGTATAAATCCATATCTAGTGCACGCTATTACAATCTGGTGTTTGAATCACATCCAACGTCTATTCCCTGGTCCCTCTACACGATTTGTTGCCGTCATGATTCGCGACTAAAAAGGATATGTGACAGACAGCACAGGCGTTCGATTTCGACTCTAAACATTGCATGGTCCCAAGGTTGATTACACACGACGACGCGATTGCAGAGAGCTAGAGGCACGAGGAGCAGAAGCTTAAAATCTTAGAGGAAATTTCCCAAAAGGTGACAAACTAAACCTAGTCATGAGTGCAACTTTGTCGATATTGTGATGCTTCGATGCCCAACATTCTCATCGACAGCAAGAACAGTCTATGACATCCGTTATCGAAGAAGGAAGCGACAGTAGAAAAGACCGGTCTCACAGACTGTAAAACTAGATCGTGAACTGTACCTGTGAAGGCCATGTAGGTTCCGTCGAGGATCATTATGTTCAAACATGCCAACACCTTCTCTGGTCGCAGATACTTCGATCCACTCCCATTAAACTGCATGCAACCATTCTCCATGCTTTCCCATTTCATCTCACCTCTAGAATCGTCATATGCTTCACCTGCAGAAGACTTCGAGATTGTTCAACTCGGGAGACGTTCAACGTAAGAGGTTGTGACTTTGAGGTTCTGTTTGCCGGCGCGCATAAGCCGCCCACATGGTGACTCTCGATACTGGATGTTATTTCGAGTATGACTGAGGTATGTTAGTTGAAAGTCATTTAATTGCATCATTTTCCATACTGTGAGTGTAGTGGAGCTCTATGCTCCAGTTCATGCTGCCTAGCTCGGTTCCCATAGAGCACGTCGACCGCCACGCACAACGCTCCTGGCTGGTGGAGGGCGTCCGAATGAGTCTGGATCAATGGGCTTATTGGGATCAAATACTGGCTGCTGCGGGCGAGGAGTTTGTCCCTGAGGCTTTGGGTTGAAGGCCGGGAAAGCTCGTCCACCACGGCCACGCTGCAACGTGCGGTTGCCGCGCGGGAATGTATGCTGACCATGAGACGGCCCGTTCTGGCTGTGCGTGTTGCGACCGAAAGTATTTGGATCCATAAATGATGGGCGTGAGGAAGGATTGCCTGCAATCATCGCTCTTGGGTGTTTTGGTGGACTCTTCTTGAGCACACCATCATCTTCGTTCGCGGTAGCCTTTGCTTTGTTCTTGTGGAAATCTGGAGCGGCAGCATCGACAAATAAGCTCTTTGGTTGCTCCTTTGTTGACTCATGATTCTCCTTCTTAGCAATCGCCATACGATTACGGTACTCGCGCTCTTCACGTGCAATGATTTCACGAAGCTGTTCAAGACGCTTGGCTCGAATACCGAAGCGTTGGGCAATTGTCTGCTTCAGAGGATCATTGCTGAGAACGATCCAGGATTCAATAGCCGATTCTGTCTGCTCTTGATTCACACGCCAGACAATGTGATTGAAGAATGGACGAAGGGCATATGGGATGCGCTTTTCCTCTGGCTTCGTTGTGCCTTGTGTGCTATTCGAAGCATTGCTATCACTTTTCTTGTGTGAGATTGGGCGACCGGTGCCAATAGGTGCGAGAACCTTCGTCGGTGCATATGGTGAGGCATTACGCACGTCTGGGCTTGTACTGGAGTACGAGGAGAGCGGCGATGAAGGAGTCTTGGAGACCTCAATACTGTCGTGAGAACTGACTGAGGCGCGGTCGCTAGAATCGTCGACATGTAAATCTGCCAGCGTACCGGTGAGGTTATCTGAGTCTTCCGTCTCATCTTCCTTCTGAGAGAGGAGCGTATCTGGAAGGAGAAATTTTTCGACCTCTGACCAATTGTCATAAACTTCGAAGCCGCCTTGCAAGTGGACGTTATTGTTCGAGGAGGTAATCTCGTCGAGCCAGCGGAGTGCCTCTCGTGATTCATTACTGATCCGGTCGTTGCGCTTCGACAAATTGCCCAGACGGTCGAGCGCTGACAAGTTTGTTAATGCGAGGCAAGATAGTCTTTAGTCGCATTTCTTACTATGCAGAGGGATAAAAAGTTGAATGGCGCCGTGGCCAACCCATCTCCTAATGCCGTCCCTCGTATTTCTCTTCAATCCAAGTATGAGAGTAGAATCGTCGACGGCAACCTTGAAGACTTTTCTGGTTGGTAGGGCTGCCGATTCGGCGACTTGACTTGCCGCCGTGCTTGTTTCGGTGTTCATCGAGAGGATAGGAAAGGGAACATTTGTTGCTATACGACGTTTAGCTCGAATGAACATATTAGCCACTACGGCATCCATCTTGACAGCTTATATTTTTGGATACCAAAGTGCGGCTTACTCTTGGATGACCCAAGGTTCACTGCCACCGTCAGAGCTTAGGCAGTGCAAAAGGAAGAGCGCTGTTAAGGATCGCAGAGAAGGTTGTCATATTTCGGCTGCATGGTGTAAGATTTGCAGCAGTGTTTGCTAACATGGTCCTGTCGAAATGTGTGTTGCGGACAGAGAGTTGCAAGTACTGCGTTTCGCCGGAGGTTGGGCTGAGCCAACGACATCACATCACATCACATCACCTGCACAACCCGACACTAACAAATCTTAGTCACGGGCCGGCAGAGCCTTTTAATATACCTCCGTACACTTCACTACATGTAACAAGGCTGTGAAAGCCTAACAATTCGAAAGTTCTACAGCTCTCAAGCGGTCAGATGCCACACAGCACTGCCTTCGATGATCTTCGATTGTGCCTATGATCCTTCAACTTCCTCATGTCGCCGAGGGTCATCGGTATCCGGCATCCACCCTTTAGGTCGTTCGGCCCCACGCACCGTTAGTCCGTACAGAGCCTTCTCGACTTTCTCAACACATTCCACCATCACGGGCATCTTCTTGTCTATGTCATTTGCAAGCCACGTTCCTTTATCGGCTTCCAGACATGCCAAAGAAACCCGCAACTCTCGTAGGTCCGCCAGTACATTTTGGCCTTGCTTGCCTGGAAGTTCTCCTCCTGTTGCCATGGCTGTGATGGCAAATCGCATTACTTCACCGACCATGTCAAAGATGCCTAGCAAATAATCATCGACCGTAAGGATAATATTGTGTGGAGTCGCTCCCAAGTTGATGTTTGCTTGTGCGTCGTGATATGTTATAAGCGTCTGTGTTTCTAGATAGTGCTGAAATGAAACGGCCTCCATGTATTCTTGCAATCCCCATGAGATCTGTCTACCGTAGCGGTAGGCATTAACGCCTTGCAAGTCAGGTGCGATTTCTGCGAGCTTGGTTTGAATATTCTGGTAGTATTGTAGGTTGCCCTTCACAATATTTTGCGGTATTGGTTCGTTTAGTTTGCGAACTCTGCAAAATAGTAAGAACTGGCGTAACAATTATGCCTCGACTGTTCGAACCTTTGGAGGCCAAAGATGCTACGGCTATTAGCATTTCTAGTCACTGAATGACCAACAGCCCTTACATCTTCTTGCTTGCTGCAGTGATGTCTCTCGACGCTTTTATTACACGCTCTCGCCTGTCATGATGATTGTCCAGCTCCGATCGAAATTGCTCAAACATTGGCATAAAAGGTGAAGTCGGCTTCTTTTCTTCGTCCATCGCTTCGGGATGTGGTCTCTTGCGGCTCATTCTTCTTCGTAACGAGCCTTTTAACTACAATAAAAGGTTGTTGGACTGCTTGGAGCGAAATTTTTCGAGAAGTTTGGATAGGTTATTCAATGAAAAACAACGAAATATCGTCCGATGTAATCGACGCGGTTTATTATGCCTTAACGCCTTGTTTGCAAACTTCGTGACCGCGGAATGGGAGACATGACCTCTGACTTCTCTCAAAAATCCACATTCACCAAACCTATGGAAATAAAAAGAGCATGGAAATGAAATCGACTGGTGAATTGTAATGATGTGGAATTGATCATTGTTACCTACATCGAATAAATTTGGAACGCCGCAACATGGCCTCCATCTTCTCTTCGCCTACGCTCATCTTCACCGCAGCCATCCTCCTGCGGGTTGGAATGCTGCTGTGGGGTCTTTACCAGGATGCTGTATCTCCAATGAAATACACAGATATCGACTACTTCGTTTTCACCGATGCGGCACGCTTTCTATCTCGAGGTCGATCACCGTATGACCGTGACACGTATCGCTATACACCACTCCTGGCGTGGATGCTCTTACCTACCACATGGGGAGATTTGTGGTTTCATTTCGGAAAGTTGCTCTTTGCGGCGGCCGATGTCGTAGCGGGTTATCTACTGTTCAGCATTTTGCAGTCAAGCTATGGACTGAATAAGGAGAGGGCATTGAAGTTCGCGAGCATTTGGCTCCTAAATCCTATGGTCGCGACGATTAGCACCAGAGGTAGCTCGGAAGGACTATTAGGTGTTTTGGCTGCAGTGCTTCTGTGGACAGTGCTGAGCAAGAGAACCAGGCTTGCTGGTGTTGTGCTAGGTTTCGCCGTTCATTTTAAGATCTATCCATTCATATATGCGAGTAGCATTGTTTGGTGGCTAGATGACGAACACCTTGGACGCCCTGTGGTACGAACGAAGAAGGAGCATGGATTGATGAGCTTAGTGCTGAGGTTTCTAAACCGGGAGAGGATTGAGCTGGCAATATGGAGCCTTGTCACGTTCATAGGATTGAACGTCGTGATGTATCACTTGTAAGTCAAACCCCTCCAGAAAAGGTGTGATAGCCATCTCCTGACAACGGCAAGCTACGGATACCCTTTCGTTCTCCACACCTACCTTCACCACCTTACGCGGATTGACCATCGTCACAACTTTTCGCCTTACTCTACAGTATTGTATCTCAATAGCTCTCCCGCCGCATCCCCATCAAAGTTAAAATTCGAGTCTCTGGCATTCATCCCGCAACTCTTTCTTAGCGTGGTCGGTATTCCTCTCGCGATGGCCAAGAGAGATCTAGCCAGCTGCATGCTCGCGCAAACATTTGCCTTTGTCACATTTAACAAAGTCTGCACCAGTCAGGTGAGTCCTGCGCCATTCATGTCCATTTCTAGGTCACTGATATTTTCAGTATTTCCTCTGGTATATGATCTTCTTGCCATTCTATCTCCCGGATTCGTCCCTTCTTCGAAATCCAGTGCTCGGCGTCTCAGCTCTCGGACTTTGGATCGCTGGTCAAGCTGCATGGTTGTACGAAGGCTATCAACTCGAATTCCTGGGGAACTCGACGTTTGTGCCTGGACTTTGGCTGTCAAGTTTATTCTTCTTTGCGGTCAACGTGTGGATATTAGGGATTGTAATTCAGGATATCTCTGGCGTTACTCCGTCCACTGTGGCACGCGATGAAGGAAAGAAGAAAAAGAAGCGATATTGAAGCATTTTATTGTACGAATTAGGAAACACTGAGCTTTGCCACCTTGGTAGTCCAAAAAGACACCGTTCAGTGCACTATAGGAGGTTGGATGAATACTACATATACGATTTTAATCCTCTAGTTTCATTTAATACAACGACTAGCATCCATTTCTCCAAATACTGGGATCACTTGATAGGAATGAAGGTGGTAAGGCAGAGCGAAATGCTCTCTATGAGCGCTCTTCATGCTCGCAACACTCACTCCACTCCATCATCGCGATCAAGGAAGGAAGCCCAACATGAGAAAATTTCGTTGGTAGCAGTTATCCATGCTCGCTGGTACGAAGCGCCAAATAACAAGGAGAAATACCATTATTTTGAATTCACTCCAAAGACCACATATCACATTCACAAATAGCCCGCAACCGCGAGACCCATCAACCCGATCCCAAGAACCCGGCAAAACGCCTTGCTAGAGTCCATTTTGTAGCGCAAACTCGTCTACATCAAAACCAACAAGAAAACGGTCCATATTAGATCATCCACCAAACCATCCCACTCCAATCCCCTCCCACCCACCACCACACCGCCACGCACCTCTCCTTCCGCGCCCAGCGCACCCACACGCCGCGCTCAGCCCTGCCACCCCGCATTCTGCTGCGAGCCGAGAGGCGGCTGTCCGGGGCGCGGAAAGACCGCGGTGGTGCCGAGCGTCTCGGAGGCAAAGCCGCCGATGGTGCCCTGTGGGCCCTGCTGCCAGCCCTGGCCGGTGGCCTGGTTGACGAAGGTGCTCTGCCGGAACGGGTTCGTGCTGCCGGTCGGGCTCGAGATGGCAGGCGGAGGCGCAGATAACGCGAAGGGCGATGGCGCCTGTGTGGGCTGCGGCGGCTTCGCGAACGGGTTGAGGCCTGTCGGTGCGGGTGCGAGCGCGGTGGCTTGCGGTTGCGGTGGCTGTTGCGGCTGTTGGAGCTGTTGTGGTAGAGCTGGTTGGAACGGGCTATTGGAGAATGGGGTGGCGGGTTGCAGGGTTTGTGGAGAGGTAGGGCTGGAGAAGGGTGGTGCTTGTGGTGGTGTTGCTGTTTTTGCGAAGGGATTCGTTGATTGACGGGAGCTTGGCGTGGTGAGTGAACTCATCGTGGAGCCAGTCGGATGAAACCCAATTGAAGAAGCCGATGACACGGACGTGCCAGTGGCCATCACAGGTTGCCGGAAAGGATTCGTACTGCCTGTTGGAGATGCTACAATGGAACTGGCGGTGAACTGTGATTGCTGAGGAAGCTGAGATGGAAAACTAGCAATGCTAGATTGGGGAATACTTGAGAGACTCGGCTGGAATCCTGTTTGTTGAGTTTGGGTTTGAGCTTGAGGCTGCGGAGTATAACCACCAAAGCCCGCACCCGTGAAGTTGGGCTGGATCTGCGTCGCTTGTGGTTGCGTTACTTGTGCGAAAGGATTTGCACTCTGTCCATTCGGGATACCAAACGACTGTTGCTGAAAACCCGTGGCCTGCGGTGGAAAGCCAAGAGCCTGTTGTTGGAAACCAGTATTTTGCTGAGGAAAGCTGTAAACTTGCGCAAAGCCAGTGGATTGAGTCTGAACCCCAACCTGCGGCTGAGACGTCTGTTGCACCATTGGTACCTGATTCTGTTCAATTGACTCGAAGAAATCGATGAGATCTGGACCCGTGGCCTTAGTTGTCGGTGCCTGTGATACCGCCGGCTTTGGTTCTGGGAAGCTAGAGTTGGTGGTGATCTCTTTCGATGTGGCTTGACTACCACCGAAAGGTTTGCTTGATGTTCCGTTGACCTTCTTACCAAGCTTTTTGGCATCTCGTTCAGCTAGGAGCTGTCGTCGATTCGAGTCGAAATCTGTAGCATTTATATGCTCTTCCAGCTGAGCAGTTAGTTTTGTCGGTGCATGCTTCATCTTTGGGATCTCGAGTCTCGTGGCATGTTCATAAGCTCGTGCTACCTGCAAATAAGAGATGACTTGCTCGGTTTGCTTGCAGAATCGCTTGTAGATATTGAGCGCTCTTTCGGCGTCGGGTTTAGACATCTCAACGAAATGCTCTGAATCCCAGTCAGCTGCGATGGCAATGCGAGAGTGATGTGCTTATGTACCAAGAACATTCATTGTGCCTTCGTTCATGACGTAGTACAACGCAATCAAGTCAATAGTAAGTAGTCGGAAGGCAGTAAGAGTGATTTCATTCTCTGGTTCCTGGTTGAGAAACTGTTTAAGGTCAATATTGTCATTCCAATTTTCGTTTGCTTTTGACACTCTTCTCACAACCACTGCGGGACAGCTGAGCGGGCTGCCAGCACGTCTGCCGTTGGTAGAATTGATGAGATCAGAAGAAGATTCAGATTGACGTACATCACATCGTAGAAGGGCCCAGATTTGCTCCTGCACTTCTTCCGTCTCTCTGAGTAGACCCTTCTCTACGTTCATCTTCTTGAGTCGACCATCTCCGGCGCGAACATAGTCGACTTTCGTTCGAGCATACGATTTGGCTCGCTGGATTAGGTAGTCTGCATACGCTCTGATGTTTCGACCTTGGGTTTGAACTGCAAAATCATGCGTTAGCGCGTGGTCTGTAAGGTCTTACGTTTGCAGCTCGCGGCGCAGGTCTGTAGCGGCTGAGGAGGCAGCAAGAACTCACCTTCTGTGAAGTTGTTGATTGCAAGCTTATTCTGTGGATTGTGCGAGAGATATTTCAGAGTCACATCTTGAACGCCTTCTCGAATCATCAAGTGTACCACGATCAACGATTTGAAGACTATTGTCCATGTTGAGTCTCGAAGGCGGTTCTGGAGCACACGGAAGACTTCAGCGACACCAGATTCGCCTGCATGGGTCGCGATGAGGATATGTTCGATGTATTTGGACTTCGGCGGAGCGAGCTACGACATCCCTTAGTGAGTGACTTGCGCATGACAGAAAAGACCGAGAAGTGGTCACGGCGCCTGCGGCTTACCTTGCTCTTGGTAGCGCCCTTCACTGACTTCTCGAATGACTCTGGCATCGTCACTAGAGGTTGATTTGTGCGGAACTGTGGTGTGCCTTGCTGTGAGGTTGGTGCGCTGTGCTGGTGAAGAAGGTTGCTAGCAATTCATGTCGCTTGTGAGAGGGTTTGAAGAGGATGAAGGTCAGAATATGCACCGAGGTATAGCAAGGAAACTGGCTTTGTACAGGAGAAAGAGGAGTGGTCAGTGAAAGTTGAACATGTTCAATGACGAAGATCGCCGCTCTGCTTGTGATGCGCGGATGAGGCGGACAGACAGCTCGGGTCGGAACCGAAGCAATCAACGCCCACCTCAATTCTGGGGAAAAGAATAGCATAGCTAAGATTATCAAAGGTGCGCCAAGTAGATGAACAACACAGCAAAGGCTTGACTCTGAAACGAGCCGTTTATTCGTATGACTGTCTACTTTACATCGAATTTACGTTGCAGAAGCTGTTAATCCCGCCTTGCAGCATTCATTTACCGTCTTTACTGTCAAGCGCCTCATTAAAGTCAAGGCCGGAGTCTCCAAACCAACCGAAGATGAACAACTGTAACTTATGCCAATATATGTCAACAACAAACTTGTAGCATCGCATTTACGATCATGCTTCTACTGAGAGACGAGAGAGCTAGACTGGGTTGCAATGCTGGAATGGGATTGCTCTTTCGCCAGCGCGTAACGGAGCAGCGGAATGGAGATTATCCAGGTGCTCCGGAGGTAGCCAGCGAGTACTTAACAGGCAATGATCCTGGAACGTACTCTGCACTTTGCTTGTAGATATGAACGTAGTTTGCATTCTGCTATGAACTTGCTGCACCGTATGCTGAGCTTTGAATGAGGTCGGTAGCCGTGGTTGCAATCCCTTTTCTTTGCTACCAACTGCCCAGAAAACACCTTTCACATCTTATGGTTCAGAGATGCCTTGAGGCGTCCGTAGAAGTAACAAGGAGTTGTGTGCCGAACGCTTATATCACGCCGCCTCCAAGCTTTTCAAGCACCACTTGAGCCCGAAACGGGAGAGTAACAAGGTCGGCAAGGAGGACAGCTCATGCGGAACACTCTAGGCTTTCATCATCTGAGCAGGAAAAGCATTAGTATATTGTCAGCATGCGGATTGGGGGAACAGATAGACTCACTTTCCAAAAATGTGGAAGGATGAAGGAGAACCGAGAAAAGACTCGGGACCGGAAGATGATTTTCGAGGCGCGGGATTTGCTTAGTCAGCAATCAGATCTTCAACCTCGCGCGGTTTCAATATGGACTCGCCAAGTTTGTCGCGTCCTTAATGCCTCACGCAGAGATGGTTTGTGGTGGTTGACATGGTGTTCAATTTCTTTAAAACTCCTATCTCGCCTCGTACTCTTGCTCTGCGCTTATCCTATGTCGAGATCTCAAACTTTTTCCGCGCTTCCGGTGCAGTTAATGTCAGCGGCGTGGGACTCAGAGCTCGGAGGCCATCCATCCACTATCAGACCTCATCGGTAGCGGCTGGCCGTAGTTTCAAGCGTGCCTTTTCTCAACTTCGATCGTTGCGATCAGACCCGGTTGAAATTGAGGCTGGCATCATAAGCTCGTTCAAGGACTCATGTAGGAAATCCGCATATAACCGCTCCATGGAAACTAATGCTTTACACAGACAATGCTCCCGCGGCGACAAATGAGATAGGAGATCCACTGGAACCCGGCGATGAGACTGTCTTGCATGGATATCTTGGATCACGAGTGGACGTCTCTAAGAAGCTGACATTCGCCGATCTAATCAGCAAAGATCTCAAGCATGCAATTCAGATCGTTTCTTTCTCCGAGAGAGGAGATAGCGACATTAATGGAACCCATCATCGACTGAAAACCATCTCCAAACACTCACCCGTCGCAGCAAAGGGATTGATCAAGGCCAAAAAACCGTCACCAAGAAATCCTGAAACCATTCATGTTCGTCCCTATTCTCGCAGGGATGATATTGAGCTTGAACTCCAGGAGATCTATCCGCTAAACCGATTTCCTCCCAATATCTTGATGGGTGATGATATTGTCCATGTCGCAGAGGACAGACACCTTCAATTGAGATCGAGTCCAATTCTTCGCGAAGCTCTTGTCAAACGTAGCCGAATCGTTCAATTGGCTCGTCAGGTCCTGCTCGAGAATGGATTTGTGGAGATTGAAACACCTCTACTTTTCAAATCAACGCCAGAGGGAGCTCGAGAATTTATCGTTCCAACTCGAGAAAAAGGGATGGCATACGCTCTCCCTCAAAGTCCACAGCAGTATAAACAAATTTTGATGGCTAGTGGAATGCCACGGTACTTTCAAATAGCTCGTTGCTTCCGCGACGAAGACCTTCGTGCAGACAGACAACCCGAGTTTACACAGCTTGATCTCGAAATGGCTTTTGCTTCCGGAGAACAGGTGATGGCACAAATCGAGGAGCTATTGAAACGTCTCTTTATTGAAGAACTTGGGCTTAGCGAAACAGAATTAAAATTCCCACGGCTTACTTACGACGAGGCTATGGCTTGGTATGGCTCCGATAAGCCCGACTTACGGATAGGCATGAAAATGCAACAAATAGAGAACCTGCTTCCTGCAGATCTCATCTCGAAAATCACACCACACGTTCATCCTGTTGTCGACATTTTCAATTTCAGCGTCTCAGATAATCCTCGTGATACCCGACAATTCATTACTTCATTCCTCGACTCTCCAGATGGATCACCATTTCTCGCAAATCCAGACGGAGAGCCAGGTATTTTCGTCTACGACTCCTCGCAACCTCTAGACGGCTTGGGTGCATTCGGCTTCCAAACATCAGAATACATCGAAGATACTCTCGCTCCCAAGAATGCCGACCTCATCGTACTACAAGCTCGTCCCAATAAACCTTTCAGCGGCGGTTCGACAGCCGCCGGCCGATTACGTCTTGCAATCCACAAAGCTGCGGTATCACAAGGCCTGATTGAGCCAGCTCAGGGCTACCGCTTTCTCTGGGTGACCGACTTCCCGCTCTTCACGCCGGACAACGACACCGACCCCGGCCAAGGCGGCACAGCAGGCTTCAGCTCGACGCACCACCCGTTCACGGCCCCAAAAAGCGCCGCGGACATCGCGCTGCTAGCGACAGACCCGCTGGCCGCCAAAGCCGAGCACTACGACGTGGTGGTGAACGGCGTAGAGCTGGGCGGCGGCAGCCGGCGCATCCACAACGGGGCCTTCCAGCGCTACATCCTGCGGGACGTGCTGGGGATGCCGGCGGGGCGGCTGCTCCACTTCGAGCACCTGCTGCGCGTGCTGGACGCCGGCTGTCCGCCGCACGCGGGCATTGCGCTCGGCCTCGACCGTCTCGTAGCCGTGCTGCTCGGCCGCGACTCCATCCGCGATGTCATCGCGTTCCCGAAGACCGGCGCCGGCGAGGACGCCCTCGTCAGGAGCCCGAGTCCCGTGACGCCCGAGCTGCTGGACACGTATCACCTGCGGGTCCGGAATGAAGGCTGAGCGAGACGTTTGTTTGTGTGCTGGCTTTCTTTTCTTTCACATGGCAGTTGCATTGAACGGCGCTTGGAATGCTCGGCTGAGTCAGCGAATGTCGTCTTTTTTGACTTGCATTTTCCAGTCTCGAACTCGAGCTGGCGATCCACTCATCTCCACTTGTATAAAATTTCTGTCATCGTTGTATGCCAATGATGGACTTCAGCGAAGTTGTACCCAATAGAAATCTGGATGGTACCATAGCCAATTTGCCTTCAACCGTCTACCGTAGTCGCGTCACATCTCTTCCATCGACGCTGCAAGTTCATTCCTGAATTATTTCATCAATGATCACTCTCGCACCATGTATCCGTAAAAAGAGCACTGACTGTGCTTCAATGAATGTGTGCATGCGTTTGTCTCTGAATCTGCCTTGTCTCGGATTCTGCGGCATTTCTAGAAACCGTTGCTCATCGTTGTAAGCTCTCAGTAACGATGAAGTTGAGTCCAGAAGTTCCTCGCTTCACTATTCTCCTAATTAGTCCATCCTCTAAGCTAAATCGCATCTTACATTCCGTTTTCAGTGCTTATTCTGCAAAGGTTGTTTAGTGCTATTTCAAGAACGTGCACCCCCCAAAACGGTCAATGCATACTCGAGGTCCCGCACATTAGGCTAGCTTGCGAAGGATTGCATCTCATTGCCAAGGGACTTTCACTCATGCAAGGGCCGAAGGATGCGGTTCGGTGTAAATTTGGCTAGGACCAGGTCGGAAGCCACGAGGTGGGTTATTAAATCCTTCGATACGGGTACGAATGGTTAATCAACCTCATTTCCATTAACACTCTACGCGTGTTGTCAGAAGGCTCACCCACCTACGGTGGCGCCTCGGGAACACGTGTGAGCCGGCTTATACGGAGTAGTCGACACCACATATCGGGTGCAAGGAAGGTGGCAGAGACACGGTGGGGTAGTAGAGCAAGCTGCTGGTACAGACTGAGGTCAGGATAGGCTTCGAGTGCCACTGGGCAGAGGGCAATACCAGCGCTAGCTTGCATCGTTCCGAGCAGCACGCATCATCTCGATCGATGGATGGTACTCACTCGTTGACGCAACCCGCGGCCAACTGACAGTCTGGGCAATGCAGAAGTGGAAGAGGCGGTGGTCACGGATCGACGGGTCAATGGCGTGGTACCATGAAGAGCTCGCCCGGCGTGCGATTCAAAAGCTTTTGGCCGGTCGTTTAGCGAGATGGGCGCTCGGTGCCATTTTAGGTGGGTTTCCGCAGTTCTTGGATGCCGTCTGGTCGGCGATTCACGACTTCAGCATGGCGATCACTCCATGTAACACGTCATGAGGTACAAACGGATGCACGGGATGCGCAAAAACACTTTTGCACTCACGCCAGCATGTTGTCATGGTCTTGAAGCAGTTGAGAGGCGGCAGATAGCGAAGTGGCGTGCGGGAGATGATGGGATGTGTCTTCTGGCACAGCGTGATTGGTGCCCGCAAAGTTGGCTAAACGGCAATGCAGAGCTCACGAGGCTTGATTCGAGCTCCCCTGGTCGTCACCCGGCCCGTAAAGCAAATCAAAATATCAATTAAAATGAGATAAAACTTAAAACATTTGTGGTATCCTAACGTTTGACAGCGACGCGTGGTGTGCACAATGGGGAATCGAAGTTCGCGAGTACCAGCCTGGTCCTCTCCATTACGGAGTATCGTAGTTGTGCGGGCTAAGAAGGACATTTCGGAGCGTGGTTTTTCACTGAGTTGAGTGACCTTAAACCGATTGCTCGGCGCGGGCAGCATCGTTGTCGACCTTCTCTCTGCGTTCGCGACCCTTGTCAGACCAAGGGAAGTGGACGACTGGGATTACGAAGAAGCTGAGATCGGAAAGTTAGCAATTGAACCAATCCACACGTTTCACGTGCTCATAGACGTTACACACCTGTTGCTCGAGTCTGCCAAACCCGCAAGGGCATTATACCAGGCGAGGAACGCGGCGAGGATGCCGAACGCACCACCGGCCTTGTTGCATCCAGAGTTGGGGCCATTTGAGTCAGCATAGAGCCAACCGATGCCCAGCATCAAGAATGCCAAGTCCAGGGTGAAGAAGAGTAGGAAGAACATCAAGGTCGAGCGGAGCGTGCACATAAGAAGGAGAAATGTGAAGATGAACCAGCCCTTTGAGAATTGTTAGCAAGATCAGCTTCTCTTTTGCTAGGAAGCTGCGTTACCAAGCTCTTACCATTAAGTACAGCCCAAAGGAATTGGTGAAAGCCGGGTTCGTGAGGCCGCCGAGATCTTCGATAATGGCGAAACCACCAGGAGTGAGGATAATGGCGAAAGAGATCCAGAATCCACCGTAGGATGAGAGCGCAGTAGCACCGAAGGTGTTGCCAACAGCCATTTCCCACATACCGGCACATAGCTGGACGAGACCACCATAGCCGTACGCAATGCCAACGACCAAGTTGGGAGCCACAAGGTTACGGTCGCCCATGTTGATGAGCGAAAGCACGAAGGTAGTCAGCGCGAAGGCCGACAGACCAAGAGGAGCCGGATTGGCAATGCCCTTCTTCGGCGCGCGATACAGACCAGGCTGGAACTCACCACCAAAGGCCTGCAGACGCAGACTTGGATCGTTGGTGGCGAGGTGGGCTAGAGGATTGCCGCCATAGTCATAAGGTCGGCGAGCAGCGGCGCCGTGGTCTGTGACTCCAGTACCGTTCGCATCCTTCTCAGCTCCGGTGGCCATGGTGGCATTAGTGACATTCTATTCATGTGTGTGAGCAATCATTCCAAATGTGATACCTCGCAGCTCTCTTGTTGAGTGCGTTGGTGATCTGGGCGCGGATGGGAGTGACGAACAGCGTCTGTAGCCATTTTCAACCCAGACAGTCAGTGTACTCTGAGAATGAAGTTCGGTGGTTGAAGATGTAACAATATATGAAATAATCTTATGAAAGACGAGAAAGTCTGAGCAGTGCTACGGAAGACGAGTAAAAGGGGAAACAGCTACAAGAAATGGAGATCCTGGCAGGTGACAAACAGGAACATCGGTCCTATATACGAATTGGCAGCATTCGAGCTTCGCAGATCGGTGAAAAGGCCAAGCGTGTCCCAATGGTGCGGGAGCGGAGGCGTCTTCCAGCGCGAGCTAAGCGACAGAGCTGTTGATCTGGGAAAATATGGTGAGACAACCTTGCCTGGCTGGGGTAATCAGCAGTGGGCCAGGCTTGGCTCGGGCGGTAGACGACGACGCCGCCGAGTCGCAAGTCCACCGTGCGCAATATCGTCTGGATGTGCGGCGTCTTTGGGAGCGACGTCCGAGTAGCCACAGAGATTGGTGCAATTGCGTCGAGTTGAGTGCCGCGATCCACACCCGCCAAACCAGAAGGGGATGTGTTCCAAAGGATCACTCCACAGGCATCGGACCCCGGTCGTCATAATGTGTGGAGAACGAGCTAGCACTTGAGTATCAAGCTAAAACGGCTGGAAGGATGTACGTGCGGTACGGATGGAGAAACGGAGGAATGGCGCGCCCCGTTTCGTTGGTTGCTTGTACATGACTTTTTTTCTCCTCATGATCCGAAGGCCGTCATCACCTGCTCAACCAGTCCGGACCGCGGCGGATATGTCTTCAGCTACTGTACCTCAAGCTTGAACACCACCGCGGGCCCAAGGTCCGGCACTTGGCATATGTGTACCGCCACCTTCGAAGACTCTTCGTGATGCCAGAGTCAGCCGAGCACTTGGAATGTGGCCTTGCATCACGCCCCCGTCATCCGACGCGACCCATCCCGATCCTCACGTAAACCCGCGTCTGCTGCTACTTACACCGTGCCGTACTGCTGAGTGCTCCGATATGTGGAAGATGCACCAAGAGCACGGCTCGGAACCAAGCGACTTAGCAGTCTGCATGCTGCCGTCTTCATCTGGCCCTTTTTCACGGCTTCTTGCTCGTCTGACCGTGTAACATTGGCCCAATCACATCGGGAGCACTTGTGATAGCGAAGAAGCAACTAAATCATCGCTGCAGTGCAAATAATTAACAAGGACCTGCTGAATCCTGCCCTGCTATTATTTGCATTGCTTGATAAGCTACATCGAATCCCAAATCGTGAATGCCGCCAAGAGCTCCAGCAGCGGAAGACCAACGGTACACATGTGGATCTATCAGACGTCGCTCACTGTCTCTACGAATGAGCATTCATCCAGAAAGCAGGGTACGATGTATATCAAGATCTCGCTACGATGCAGCTTCAGGAAGGTGATGTGACCAGACAGGGACTTTCACCCGACACACAGAGCCTCATACTGCCTGTGTACTCGTGCCATATCGTAGTGTTTTGGCTAATTCAAACTTCTGCGCAACGGTTAGGGCTATGAATTAGAGACTATGGTTCCATGCATTGAATCTTCACCAATAATGTGTTTGCAAATATCGATGAGAAATTAGCACAAGATCATCGATGCCGCCATGGCTGGAGAAATTACTAACAGCTTTGAGAGCTTGAACCAACCCGAGCGAACATCCATTATACCTAATGCCGTTCCCAGAAGCCACGCCGTTCCATCATTTCTATCCCAGCAAGCCATAGGTGCTTGCAGGAATTGCCAGTAAAGGCCTTGAATCTTCCCTGCATGCGACCCTTTCCGGATACAAAGCCCTCGGTTTGCCGGAGAAAAGGTTCTCGGACGAGCGGACGCGTTCTATTCTCGCGTGTCGTATCATGCTTCGGAAAGCCCGTGTTCCACGTGGGAAGGCGCATCAAATGATGAACTTTGGCTCTGTTTCTCTCGTCTTTGGTATAGGGCCCATCTCGACGCCACGCTTACCGTGCAGTGTTCTTGCGGTGTGCCAAGTTGACTTTCGATAGAGTACGATATGTCTTACCGCAGTGCTTGCTCGCTACTCACTGCCAATTGCGACCAGGGCGCGTAGCACAAAACATCGGTTGTGCCTCACGGCGTCTGCCAGCGAATTTTCCCATCCTCCAGGATCCGAAGCTCAAGGGGCCTTGCTCCATTGCGCGTGGCACGAGCCAGCCCTGGCAGTGGCCTAGGATCCCACTGAACAGAACTGCAGGCCCTTCCTCAATCATTACGTGGTTTCCAAAAAGTTTATGCGGCCGTTTTTAACTGTAAAAATATCCTTCTCATTCTTTGTCGCTGATGAGTTTGCTCTCATGTTGTGTGGAAACTTTGTACTTCCTTATGTTTCACTTCATCATAGTCTGTGTTCGATTATGGCTTCAGCAAGTCTACTATAAATCTAAGATATACTTCATTCAAGCATTAGCAAGCAGCAACGCGACACGGCGCTAGGCTCTTCACCAACCGAACGCATTTACAGAAGTGACGAGAAAAAGCATACTAACATTAGCGGTACATCGATTCACCCTTAGGTCACTTTGACCTGAGAACTGGAGCGTCCTTGAAACTCCTTACAGCTCCTTGCAGCATCAACAAAAATGTCCGTTGCGTGTTGATTGCGTCTCTAATAAATACTCGCGAGAAATAGACAACATGAAAGCAGCGCAGAGCCGAGGTGCCTTGCGACTTAGATTTGAAGATACGGATCAAAGATGGATGTACTGGGGTTGGCTCAGTTAATACCAGTCTCTAGTCTTCTATCCCGCCGTCAAGCTCAAAAATTGACTCCTGGACTTTAGGCTCGGACTTCCCCGAATCAGCCCTGTGAAGTACAGATGCTAATAACTCAGCCGCGAGCAAGTGTGCCCAGGCTGATCACAATCCGATTCACTTTTCCGGTGGCAGCGATACGGAGTTTTCTGTCTTCATTTTCAAATACCGATTCACGTGGCACATCTTAGGTATCGTTGTATGCGGCGATGGCGGATGCGGAGCCTCAAGCCTCGACCTCGAGACTACCTTATCCACCTAACCCACATCACGTGTGCGAGGCAGCCTCTGTCACCGACGCGGGTTTTTACAAGACGCGCTGGAGACTCGTATCGCAACGCCCAATTGCTACAAAAGAGTGATTAAACAAAAGAAAAAAAATAATGAGGCTCAACGTGGTCACGGGGTGACGCCTGCTAAGCCTACAATCTACTCGCCCCGCCCTATCACTTTCACCGGTGGACTACTCTACAACAACGTTCACCGAAGAGATTTCCGGTAAATCGCATTCAAAAGTACTTCACTCTTCACTTTTTCTTCTCAATTTATGTCCTTCAATATCCTCTCACCGCAAGCACTGCCTCGCTCCCGGTGCCCTGGGCGATGGTATTGTCGGCTGACGCTACGGGGCGCTTTAGCAATGTCTGCCTGAATAACCAAGCAGCGCGAAAGAATATCACAGTATTCACAACCTTATTGGCCGTTACTCACTTCGATTTAGTCACTTGCCCTCGAATCGGGCCCTCCGTCTTGAGATTCTGAGCTGTCTCCGCCCTCAAGCGCCATCCTTCCTTAATTCATGTCCACTCGGTCGCTAATACGTTTACCGGATGACTCTTACTGTGAATGTATCGACCGGTATAGCCCCTATACTCGGTTCATAACAAGAAAATCTGCCTTGAAGGATGCGCCGCAATTGGCGACGCCCTTCGGGCTCTCCTGGCAAAGAGTCATATAATGGCAGGCCGCAGCAGATTGCGGCCTCAAAACGGCCTCCGTGTAATGCAAAGTGAGTAGTTAAAAGCTGGAGTGTGCCTATTTTGCAATATATGTGACTCGAATCTTAATTACACTACGACCACGGTGATTCTCATTTGGAGTGGATTGCTGAGCAAGCCTCGACACGCCTTCCTAATACTAGACATCTCACTACGCCACCAACGCCTTTGAAGATACTCAGAGTCACGCGGAAAGCTGTCAAAAGAATACGCTGCAAAATCATACGCGCGACTCGCCGTCTCAGAGACAGAATGTCGTCATACACAAGTCAGCAAGGCCAGCAGGGTAACGGCCAGTACCAGCAATACCAACAATACCAACAGTACCAACAGTACCAGCAGTACCAGCAATATGACCCATCAACCTCCAGCACGGGCACGTATAGCTCGTCGCAGTCAGCACAGTCGCGTCGTCACCCGAGAAACAACGGCGATCCTACTCCAGTAGTTATCACCCACGGTGGACAATCGTACGACACCGTGACTTCTAGCACGGCAAATCAGGGTGGCTATAACACTTAGATGACCATCAATGCGAGATGGAAAGAAGGAGCTGGAAGGGATGTCGTTGAACATGGCCGGAACATCGTGCGGCCGCAGCTCGTCGCCTTACGTTTTTTCCCACATCGAACCACATCTATATCGCTGTGCGTTGCAGCCTTATATCGAAACTGCCCACTCACGCTCGTTTTCTACCCCCTAGGAGGCATTACTGTGCTCAGCCTGCGTTCCTGAGCTAGTTTTGGGAGGTACGGTCTCTTCAACAGGAGTTAGTGGCTTCGTTTGTCATGACTAGATTGGACGAATCACTTCGAAAACTGTGTTATTGGACGATGCACGTAGGCTCTATAATGCTATTGGATATTACGGTTGGGGTTGCCTCCTTCTGGTTCGCCTTCAGTTTTGAAACCTTGATTTCATTTGCTAGTCAACTTGAGTGGCAAATCGCTGCCAGTTTTGATGGTACCATGTGGCCTATTCCCATTTGCGATGCCACTTCATTATTCGATGCTTGTGCTTTGCATAAGGTAACCAAATCAGATGACTTCAGGGATGTCCGTCAGCAAAGCCAACTCCCAGAAACTTGGCTAGTGATGTACACGTCCCTTATCACCATCTAAGACCACCCTTCTCGCTGTACACATTTGGTATGATGCCCTGTTATCAGTCCTGGCCGTCTCTACAATGCCTTGAAATCAGATGCCTGCTCCGCTATCCCAAGCACTCTATGGCTACACCGTTCACCCAATTTTAGCGTTGGAGAAGTCCATCTCGGGATGCTCAGCCTGGAACTTCTTGAGCAAGTCCATCTTCTTCTGCTCATCACTGCTGGGCAAGCCCATCTCCTTCTGGCGCTGGTCGAACATCATCTTCTCGACCATAGCGCGGGTCTCACCGTCCAAGTCGCTCAGCTTGCTGTTCTCCGGCTGGATCTTGGCCGTGTCGATTTTGGGGTGGTGCGTCAGCACGTGCGGCCACCACTCCATCTGGTTGACCTTGTCCAGGTGGATCGCCACTTCTTTTACCGCGGCGTCCGCTGTCGTCTCAAGCGTCCAGCTGCTTTCGTCGACGTGGATCGCATGCGGCAGTGCCCCTTCCATTATCGGCTCTTTGCCTTTGATGGCTACGCTGAGCTTTGTTTTCTGGATCTGAACCACAAGGTCTCGTCCTTTGAGGTTGGAGGGAATCGGAACCGTGACGTCGACGTCTTTAATAGTTTGTGTCCACTTGTATGGGAGTTTACTTTGCTCCTCCTGCTCTTTTGCGCGGGCTTCGGCTTCGAGCTTTTCACGCTCTGCAGGTGTAGGAGACGTATCTCGAGCCATAGTGAGGTAGATATAGTAACCAAGCTCGATAGGATATTTAGTGGAACGTCGGGTGCTGTATACGCGGAGTAGCTTTCGTGGTGGAGAGCGGGCGAAATTCGATAAAATATGTGGAGAGGTGGCTCCAGAAAGAACAGGGTGGTAGCCACTGAATAATAAGACGAGGCTGAAGGTCACCAAAATTAGTCAGCCAGCCATTCCGTTTCTACTGCTACACATCTTGGACGTTTCAACTTCTCAACTTTGCTCCGTTCATGTACGATGGCATTAGTGAGATTTATCCGAATAAGTAACCTAGTGCTAGGCTGCTCCCTTTCTACGTCGTCGTGCCTACAGGATAAATAGCTTCTTCGTATTTCGTGAGCATAGCCACAGTTATCTTCTAAATGTTCGCCTCTCACTCGCCTTCCAACTCCTGACTATCGAGTTCCATACAGTGTCAAAGTTTACAGGTCTATGCTTTGCACCAATTACAAGAATCTACTGCAGCGCATCGCTGATGGTGAGCGCGATGGCAAAAGCCAATTGTCTTTGGATGACTGGCGTGAATCCGTCAACAAGTCTTGTACAATTTGTTCTTGTTTGAAACCTCTTTTCATAAATCCACCATGCTCACATGAGCACTCAGTCCACGGATGGGTATTCTATTCGGTGTCATATGGTTGTAAAAACGGCAATGGTCAGACGATCCCAGAGGTATCCTTTACTCGGACATTCGAATGCGGTCAATTGGCTTCATTTAGCTTCAAACTAATCCCAATCAATCTCCATAATGTTCTTTTGAGAGATTCTTCATTCTCGTCCTTGCAAATGAAGGTAGCGAGCACTGGTGATGAACTGGTTCTTGAACAAGTGAATTCATGGCTACAGAGCTGCAGACACAATCACGCCTGTGGGAAGATTTTGTGCTACAATACAAGCTTCTGGCCGCCTCGACTTCTTCAGATTCAGGAAGAAATTGTACGTCTGATCGATCGCTCCGCCTCTCATGTTGACAAGGAACCGCATGCCACTTTGAGCTATCGATGGGGACAGCAACCGAAACATCTCAAACTCACTCCGCAGACTGCTTCCAGTCTTCGCAACGGACTTGAGGTGAAAAAGCTTCCCAAAACATTCCAAGACGCCGTAAAGATTACAAAGAGCCTCCATCTGCGATTTCTATGGATTGATTCACTTTGCATCATTCAGTCCGGACTAGATCATTTGCAGGACTGGCATGAGCACGTAGGCAAAATGGCCTTGATATTTCAAAATGGTATGATCAACATTGCCGCCGCAGACTCTCAGAATGCCGAAGAAGGCATTCTAGTCATTCGCCAGACTGTGCCGCTCTTACCAACTCTCCGGGATGTCATCGACTATCAAGACGATACCTGCCTTGTACCCGACAAAGTCTACTGGATTTGTGATCAACCGTTATGGAATAGACTGATAGGACGATTTCCTTTGGATGCTCGTGGCTGGATTTACCAAGAACGTTCCCTATCTCCACGGACTGTTCTTTTCACCAAAGACCTAGTGTATTGGGAATGCAGGGAATACCCAGCCACTATCTGCGAGCTTTTACCAACACGGGAGGATATTGTTCGTGAGACAAAGTTGTCTCTGCTGCAATTCGCTCCGAAGAGTTGGAACAGGGTAAACAAGGTCAATTTCTACCAAGAATGGCTTAAGAATCTTAGCTGATATTCACGAACTACGTTAACTAAGTCGGAGGATAAGCTCCCCGCCCTGGCAGGAATAGCAAGACAACTCAACAGAGGTACAGACAGCTACGTAGCAGGTCTCTTTCGCTCATCACTGCCATGGTCGCTTCTATGGAAGCCAGAGAGCACTGCCATCAGACGTGTACAAGGTCCTTACATAGCACCCAGCTGGAGTTGGGCAGCATACAATGGCGCAATATGTCATATCCTTCTGCGGTTTTCTGCACCGGGAGAGAACTACCGACCAACGGTGAAAGATGTTGCGGTTGTAAGGGATATCAAACCATCTTTCGTCAATAGCAAAGACATGTTTGGCGCAGTGTTATCCGCCGAGATCTTACTTCACGGTCCTACTTTAACGGCGTCCTGGATGAAAGAGGGCAAGGTACTTTTACTCATCAAACATACCAAATTCGGATTCCATCTAGTCAGCACTTTTTCCAACAGAGTAACGACTTATCAAAGCATGACACGCAAAAGCTGCTGCGGGAAAGCCAGCACTATGACCGCGTATCGCTCATGCTCGACATTTTTACCGAACATTCTATCTATTCAGAAGCGGTCCTTCTGATACTTTGTCAGGACAACCTCCATCTTCCGACGGAAAACGCATCAGATCGACAACGACTCCTAGGAATAATGCTTGCTCCAAGCAAAGAGCAACCAAATAAATGGATTCGAATTGGAACATTTATGATGTCCAGTAGCGGTGATGTATATGGTACACTAGTCAAAGCAGGCCTCATCTCTCATTCACTGGCAATTATTTGATGTAGCACTGATGATCCGCCAAACCTCTTACACTCGCTAATGGCCGCAGACATCAAGCTTTTCGGCTGATCACTTGTAACAGCTCGCGAGAAATGCCAAGTAATATCAGCGCTCATATATCTTGCACATAAAGGGTATGAAGCTATGCAATAGTAGCCAAAGAGTGCCGCAATGTCGCAGTCTACTCGAACGAGGTGGATGCGATATCTTTGCTCGTACTCTAAGCTGCTTCAGAGCTAATGTCATCGCTCATCCACAATCTCAGCTACTGGTGTTCCTCTCTCTTCTTCCTCACGCTTCGCAATCTTAGCTTCCTCGTCCGGTGTCCTTGTTTTCAACTGCAAAGCATGGATTCCACCTGTTCGTTCCATTTCATCTTTCAGCAAGGAGTACACCATGCGATGCCTAGCAGGTTGCGGTTTCGATTGGAAAGCGGAGGAAACAATGGTGAGCCGAAAATGGGTTTCTTTGGATGTGTTGCTAACCATTGCTTTGTGATGGGAGTGAAGATGGGAGTCGTTATGGATCTGAAGTTTCGTTGGTTTGAGGGCTTCGCTGATTTTGGCACGGATTGCATCTTCGACGGGCGTTTGGAATTCGGCCATTATCGAATATGTTCTTCTCAGCGCCTGTAGCGCCCGGGATCTGAACATAGAAGTGTCAAATGTAGTTGGATGTTAGAGGATCTGAATGCAAGTTGCGGAGGTAGCGGACGGCGTGCGTGCAGGGATCTGCTCATCGTAATTTTTTTCAAAGCAGATCGCACGCGACCTTTACTTCTAACAGGAGCTCCATTTATCATGTATTACTATGAATTCGATCTAAATCCAATCTAAATCCAATCTCAATATCATTTCATCACCGATTTCATCTGCCGACATTCCCAACGTTTCCCTCATTTCGGAAACATGAATGCTCCCAACACTCCGAAGCTCCCTGGAAACTAGCTAACATAAGATCTACGAACGGCTGAGATCTTACTCCGATATGCAGCTTCACGTTCCAAGAGCTATTGCTACACGTCCACTCTTTTCTAGACAGAATTTCTACCGCCTTCCGCCTCAATTGCGCTGTCAGGCCTTTCGAATGGCATCCACACTCCCACGTCTGCCGATATTTGAAGCTATTACCTCCCATGATCCGAAATCCACAGCAATTGTTCACCACCCGTCTGGAAGAAGTTTTACATACGGAGAATTGGTACATGATGTCGCTGATGCGACTGAGGAGCTCAGAATCAAGGCTGGGAGGCGAGAATTGTTCGGTGAACGGATAACATTTCTGGTAGAGAATGGATACGACTACGTAGGTGAGCAGCCACAGACAGGTTCAATCACCTTGCCGCAGAGTGCTAATAATCGTAGTGACCTTACTCTCCATATTCGCAAACCATGGCATAGCTGTACCTCTGTGCACGACTCATCCAAATCATGAACTTCGTTACATTGTAGACAACAGCGAAGCCCTGGTACTCCTCAGCTCAGACAAATTCAAAGAGAAAGCTCAGGACATAATTAAGGAGGAGGTCAGGAATAAACCCATTGTGGCAGTGGAAAAGATCAAGGAAGGCAAAAAGAGCTCGGAAAATATTACGTTGGAGACTCCCAGGAGTGAAGAGGGAGGTATGATGCTTTATACCTCTGGCACAACCTCGAGACCGAAAGGTGTAGTTCTGTCGCAGTCGGTGCTCACAGCTCAATCAAGGAGTTTGTTAAAAGCATGGGATTATTCAAAAAGTGACTATCTACTGCACGTCCTTCCGCTCCATCACATCCACGGCACAGTCAATGCGCTCCTTACACCGCTATACTCAGGAAGCACAATAGAATTCCTGTTCCCATTCAACGCCACAGCAGTCTGGCAGCGCTTCGCCGCTCCGTTTCTCGCGCTCAACGGCTCGACCGAATCCACATCAAGTTCGACCGCGCACTCCGCCTCGACGTCCTCCATCTCCCTTACAACGGAGTCTTCCGATTCACCAACCCACGCAACCCGCCCCAAGCCGATCACCTTCTTCACGGCCGTGCCAACCATCTACCAGCGACTCCTCTCCACGCTCTCGACCCTCGACGGCGCCGCCCAAACCGCCGCGCGCACCGCGCTGGCCCCCGCGCACCTGCGCCTCAACATCAGCGGGTCAGCGGCGCTGCCGACGCCGACGAAGCGCGCGTGGCGCACGCTGGCCGGCGGCAACGCGTTGCTGGAGCGGTACGGCATGACGGAGGCGGGCATGGCGCTGAGCGGCGGGCTCGACGCGGCCGACCGCGTCGACGGCGCCGTCGGCTGGCCGCTGCCCGGCGTGCAGGTGCGGCTCGTTGACGAGGGTGGCGGCGTGATAGCGGCGGGAGAGGAGCGTGACGGGCGCGGCGTGGAGCGCCTCGGTGAGATCCAGTTGCGCGGCCTGGGCGTGTTTGACGGCTACTGGAGGAATGAGAAGGCGAACGCGGAGGAGTTTGTGGAGGCGGAGGATGGCGGTGGTAGGTGGTTTAAGACGGGTGATGTCGCGGTTAGGAGAGACGTGCCGGGTGCAGGAGAGGGAAAGCAGGAGTGGTGTAAAGGCCCGGCGTATTTCATTATGGGCAGGAAGAGCGCGGATATCATAAAAACTGGCGGAGAGAAGGTATCTGCACTCGAGGTTGAAAGGGAAATGCTCTCATTGCCAGAGATCAACGAATGTGCTGTTGTCGGACTGCCGTCGGAGCAATGGGGCCAGAAGGTTGCTGCTGTTGTTGTGCTCTCGGAGTCTGGTAAGACAGCCGGAAAAAGAGGAAAACCTTTTGGCCCGATGGACCTTAGGAGGAGATTGAAAGATATCCTGGCCAATTACAAGATTCCGCAAGAGTTTGTGGTTGTGGAAGAGATGCCCAGAAACGCCATGGGTAAGGTTAACAAGAAGGCACTTGTGAAAGATATGTTCGGAGATCAAACCTCAAAGTGAAGATCGTGCCGTTAAAATCAAGCCGTTTGTACGATATTTGATGTACGATTAGCTGTATGTCTAATGATGGCAGGTCATAGCAATATACGGCTCCAAATCGTTCATAATGTGGCCATCCGCGTCTACAAGAGTTGGATCTACAAAACCAAATAACTAACAGTTTATTGGCTCCTCTCTTTAAAATTTAGGAGCACAGTTAAACAGTCCAACTGAGATTTCCGAGAGCTCATGTTGCGTTCCCTCATCTGTAAACAAGCCTCTGAAATACAACTCAGAACTCCTCCAAACAGCTCCTCTCGCGTCTGCAGGTTGATAAACAACCGCTATTCAGGCTGTGCTGAGCGTCTCACCATATCTTACGATTTCATTATGTCATTAAGGCTTTAATGAAAGTGAACATGACCTACAGCACTGCGGATAGGGATACGTTGATTCCATAAGGGTGCAATTCTTATCAGTACTCAAACGACTCCGAACATGATTGGAATGATTAGCTCAGCTGAGAGGGAATGAGCCATGGTTCATTCGATGTTTATGTTGTTGATGTCGTTAAGATTGGCTCTAGGATGTCGGATCGAATAGAAGTCTCTACAGAACATCAAAGCATTCTTTTTAAACATTTAAATAGGTCTGTTGCACCTATCGCCTATTCCCGCCATACGAACCATGCACAAGGTAAATAGGACTTTTGTGCCAGAATCTGAGCTTCAAGTCCGTGGATCACGAGGTGCAGCAGCAAAGAGGACTGAGCGGCGTACCGTAAGTTGTTGTACTTTTAAATGATGCGGAAAGCGCCACCGTTTCGGTCGTTCGTAATAAGGAATGCTTAGGCCAGTTAAGAGCGCATAGGGGCCATGAACTGTATCCAGGGCCATGACTTTACATTATTCTGCTCGCAAGGCAGATATGATAGTACTTTGGCACCGCTGCCGTAGAAAAGAGTCCGCCACCATGAGACCCCTGATACAATGTTACCAGCCGCAGTGGATGGAATGGATGTAATACGTGACTCCTCAGCCTAATCAGGGTCTTGCTTAAATTAGAAATAGGAAAACGAAGAAGAAGTTGGGAGAGGAGAATAGCTGTGGCGGTACGATACCGTACAGGTTGTGGCTGCGTTTTGAAAGGGCTAAGATTGAACAGGAGAACGCAATCGGCATGCCTCTTTGGATCTGACCTCGTTCCTTGCGTGCAGAATATCCAGTACTTCCACTTCAAAGTGAAATCAATAAATTAGTTTGCATTCTACTACATGTACTCAATCCTGTGGCTGATGCCGTGTAACTGCTCTCTGTGGTGCAAGAATTCCCTACGTGGCGAATCATGTCAAGACCACACATTACACAGCGTGCGCGGGTGCTCTTATTGAGCCTTGCCCGCCGACATGGTATGTTAAAGAAACTCTGCATAGTTTACTAAGCCAAAGTCTTTTTGGTTCGTTCGGCAAAAGGGTTATTTCATCACGCCAGGGAGCTTAGTGGAAGAGATGGAGGATAATCTAGCAGAGGAACTGCTCATCTTTCTTAGCCATTCCACGATCATGGAGTACTCGCTAACGTTAAATTTAGTGAACACTGTTATTCTTGATGAAAGCCATATTGTAAATTGCCTCTATTGTTACGAACATAGATGGCGTGCGTACATGGACCTATTCTCTCTCGCAGAAAATGAAAAGAACCGCCTTGCTAGAAGGAATGTTACACGATGCTGCAAAGACACCCACCTGCGGTCAGGGTATGGCTTTTCCTACATTCCTGTGAGTAATAAGAGTCTAAGGCATGCTTGAATCGGGTTCAACCGTATTTGTTCAAGTTTAGCTAAAACTAAAAGCAGAAATGTCGTGCAGTTCACGCAAGGAGCTCCACAAACTCCATACTTCAGCTCTCCACTCCCCCCTTCTAGCTCCTCCATCACTATGTGGGGCGGTATGGTAGTGTATTTAATAGAATTCTCGCGCTTGCAATTCCGGCTCTTCTGATCAAAAATCCCCGAGTAGACAATTGTACACGATTAAAACTTTGGACGCAAGATGCAGTTGACCTCCCTGCCTACACTGTGCCTTCTGTGGGCTTCGCTGCTCTTGCTGCAACGAGGCCTCGCCTTTGCCCAAGCCGCATCCACATACGAAAACTGCGTCACTATACGAACATCTCCATCGCCTCACGGGCATATTTCCACCCAATATGAGCTCAATACCATCAAAATTCCTCAGGATATCTATATTACGATAACCCCGTAAGTTCGAGGCCCTAGTAGACATCAACCTGTCGAAGCGGATGGCGCTTGACTTGAAATAATTATGGGACCAACCGCTGGATGTGATGCTAATATTCGATCGTTTCTAGAGGAACGACTGTCACACCGGCGCAGGTGACTACTACGTCGACGATTTCTACGACAACTACTATAGTGTCGGATGTACCCCAATCCACGGTATGATCTGACCACTCTGGCGCTGACCGAGGTGATGAAATATACTCGATAGGCTAATACAGCGTGAAACAGGACACCTTCACCTACAAGACAACTACTATTGCCACGGCAACGGACAACCTTCCGACCTCAACCATTACACATACTGCCACCCAAACTACCACAATCACAACGACTATAGATGCAACTACTACGATCCCGACGCCGGCCGGCTTCTCACCAGTTATTGACACCTTACCCAGCAGCGCAACCAAGAAGAAGCGTTCGCCAATGGCATGGTCCCTCTTTGCTACACGTGGCATACTACCACAACCTTTAGTCCCTGCGATTAATCTGAAAGCTCCTCCTTCGTGGCCAGCCGCGGTAACGTGTTATGGGGTGGTTGAGAGCTTCATTCATACAACGATAACAAAAACAGCTAAGACAACCACGACTATTACTGCCCCAACGCCTACCACGACCGTTAATACCACTACTGTCTTTACCACGACAGATGTAGTCACGACCCCGGATGCGTCTGTTACGGTTACAGTAACGAAAACTCATACGACTACCACAACCAATTCACCGTCGACTACGTGAGTTATATGTCGGCTTTTTGATGGGTTAGACTAATTGTGTTTTCGTAGGACCACAACAACGACCACCTTAACTGTTGCCATCCCGTCTTACACGGCAACTGCATATGCCATGTGCGCCTCTGGCTCGAACAATTACGCCGGCGCTATTGACGGTGCGGGCATTGTCTCGGCCGAGCAGTTGGTGGGACCCGACGTCGCCACAGCCTACAACGGCGAATCCAGTGCTATGGATTGCTGCAACAGCTGTGCGGCGAATCCGATCTGCGCCGGAAGTGGTTTCTGGGGCGGTGCGTCGGATGGAATGCAGTGCTTCATCTTCATCTCCAGTGGTAACACCTGCTCGCCGGTTGATTTCGAGGCATTGTATAGTTCCGCTTTCCCCCCAGACTCCGGATACATTTTCAGCAATGGTAATTGCGGTGTTTACAATGAAGCAGCAATGTCTTAATGATGGGTCTCTTTGCGTGCGCTAATCAAAATTCGGAAGGGGTTTGGAAATTGGAATAGAGTGTGGTATTAGGATGCGTTCCTTATTTTAGGTTGAAATAATATCAAATATCGGTATACATATGAACGGAGTAGTGTGAGATGTTGGTCATTATAAGTATTTCTGGCACGCGGTTTCCCGCTATATTAGGTACCTAAGGTACGTCAGGTAAGGTAGGTAGAAAGAGATGGAGGTTAGCTCTACTTATGCTACGCTCAAAACAATCGTGTCTGACAGAGCTGTGGCGGTATATGGGCGCCAAGATGGAGCAGGAAGACGCAAACCGCAGGTCGTGGTTCACGTAGAGCAGCTTTGAGGAGCTATGTTCGAGGAGGAAGTGAACTGAGTTTTCAAATGCTTTTGTGTTTGCGTGGCTTGAGGAAAAGTTTATTTAGAGTAGGCCGTAATCGCATGGAGTATGGCAGCTACAATATAGCACACCATTAATTAGTAAACCCACTAATGAATGACCAAAGTCTCGACAACAGCGTTGGTAAAGCTGCAGAATCTTCATCCGCCTTTGGCCCTACCTGTGACCGTACCGTACCTCTGACCTCAGCTCTGGGCCTGGGCACAGCTCCGGCTCCACCATTTCGCTCAAAGGATAAAAATTCCTCATCAACGACCTCCACCGCTCTTCCATCCTGACATAACGACTTGCAAATTGAAACAACTCACCAGCTATGCATGCCTTATGAAGTTCTAGTGGATTCGCGGTCTTCAGAACCTCTCCGTAAATTTCCATCAGTGTACAAGTTTCCTCAAAGGTGTGGCAGTTGATAAACCCATAGTCAACGTTGACCGATGGAACGGGCAGATAGTCCACCGGATCATTGATCTCAAGAAACTTTTTCAGGTTCCATACGGATGGGGCGATGGGCGAGGACCGGCGGGCGGCACGGACAAAAAGCCCTCTAGGAACGGGAGTCGGGACCGCAGCTCCCTCAGCCCCTTCGAATCCATGAGCTGGATAAGTGTTCCCGCTTCGCATGCTTTCCAAAATTGTGTGAATGTAGCAGGCTGAATGATACCTCTTCGCCGGTTATGGAACTCGTAGAAGAAACTTCCGTCACTTTCGGTGACAAGGAGCCGGTAAAGACCTGAAAGCTGACTTTCTTCGTGCTGTCCGTGGCAGGTTACAAACCCGAAAGAATACCAGTTTGATTCAATCGGATTAGGAGTAATCTGGAGTAACGTTTCCACCAGCAAATCGTAACTATTTTTCTTGGCTGCCGGCTTTAGATCCCTAGCCGCCTTGTTGCGATCCTCGATATCCAAGTATGGCCTAGCCTTGTCGTGGATGGTCGCTATCAACTTTTTGTTGTGCTTCATCTTTGGTCATAGGGCGCTCCAGGACATGTAAATTCTTCAGAAACCAGGGAAAGTATTGCCCACGGGAATTCTCCGGAATGCTGTAATAGAACTCCTTGATCTTATCGACCAGGATGCCTCCAACACGCCACTCATGTATGTCCTCCGCTGAGAACTTGCTGGAAAGATAGAGCCCTCCGTAGACACCCAGAAGAAAAGACTTCTCCATGCTAGAGAGGAGATTGTTAAATCCGAAATCTTCAAGAACATCCTCATCTTCAGGCACGAGATCCCCTGCAATTGACCCCCAGAGATAATCAGCGGAAGTAAATGGGCGTTTAGAGCACATGAACAAATGGTTTCCAGATCTTTTCTCCTGGCACGAATCGCTGCAGAAGAAGCCCTTGTTACAAATGTTGCACCTTCTCGTCGTTAATCCCATACATATATCGCATTCTGATTCCGGTCTATCTTCTTCTGGAGTTGAATAGGTGCGACTAGCTGAACCGATCTTGTTCTCTGTTTGCCTTTTGACCCTTAGCACAAACACTTCAGTGATAGTAAGTCAAAATAAGTCAACGATATCTAAAACTCACTTACCTTCTGAACATTTCTACAACTCTGTCGCGTCCTGCTTTCATCCTTAGTCGTTCAATCTGCAACTTTCTCTGTGAGGGCTCCTCCTGCAGACCATCTAAAACACTGCTTCCTCCAATAACGGATGTTCGTTCGCGCCGAATATGGCCCTCGACTGAGGCCTTCAATTTCTTCTCAACCTCCTTTTGCACGAATATAAGAGCCTTTGCTGTCCGATCGGCCTTACCAGGCAGAAGTCGATCCACACTTGGCACTGTCCATGGTTTGAAACGCCCATATGATTGAATAAAGCGATTACACATGAAGCAGCTGAGCTTGCTATATCCAAAATACGGGAATAAACCCGACGCGGATAATTCATTGGTATTCAGAAACATCAGCATTTGAACCTCTGCGTGTACGTTCAGCTTTTGCTTCTGCCGTTTTGCGAACTCGCGTTCAATCTTAGCGAAAGTCCAATTCTGGCCTAAGATGGCTTTTGTTGTAGCAGGACCCAAATCAAGTTTGAGGATACCGAAGGTCTAACCCAAACTGAGCGGGCGCTGAGACAGGTTTGCAAGTGCGACAGGACGAGGGACCAGGATGATTGTGACTTGTTTGAAGCTCGGAAGTGTGAGAGTAATGTCTTTAAAGTTCTGGAATGCGACTCGGAGCCGGGCGAGCAGGCAGATATCCAACCATAAGCTCTTCGATCTGGAAGTCGCGCTTGGAGAGCTGTAGAGTATCTCCTTAATGCTTTTGATCCGACGCAGGTCGTATGATGCGATAATAAGCCTCTTGTGTTTTTCAAGGGTGCTTACACCGTTGATATTACAGTCAAAGAGAAGTGTCCGCAGACCGGATAGGGTAGCATTAGAGACTGAACTGTTTTCTGGTATGTTCGTACCGTTCCTCCCGCTGACAGCATCGTAAGCTTTGAAGCTTGCCCTCAAGTTAGGAATATAGCTGTGTTCAATTCGGTTCTGATGATACAAGACCATCTCTTCCTATAGAAGAATCTCAGATTGATCGGCTGGAAAAGAAGCACGAGTTCAGTATGCAGAAATAAAGCAGTCAAACGGGACGTACCTCTGTTACAAGATAACGAACCCAGCAGCATTCCCAACTTATCAAACGCAGGTTTATCTACATCCGAGAAGCCTTCATTACGAGCAATCCAGATGACGACATTGTCTTCAGCCTCTTTCATGGTGGAGCAAGCCACTGCTATCCCACCCTTCTTGTTAGCCGCGAATTCGGCCAAACAATCAAGAAACCTTCGTTCAAGCCTCCCATGCCCCGAATTTGATATTTGATGAGCGAATCCAGTATCTATGCTAAGCACATCCTCATCTCCATTGTCATCGGAATCCCACTCTTCTTCGAGGACCGTATCAGATAACGAAAGAAGGTTCGGCCTGGCTGCTATTTCGAAGCGAGAGGAGGTTCGTAAGAGAGCGGAAATGAGACCAGTTTAGGCCTGGGTAGTTCCAGTTGAAGCTCTCACTCATTGTGGGGATTAGATTTCATCCATAAGTCCAATGCTTGTGATGACTATGTTACACGGTTGTGAAAGTGGCGGTGGAGTCGTGTTAGGACGGTACCTGTTACCCTACCCACTACGGGGCAAAAGGACAAGATAATCGAATCTAGTTCGACTCTCGCAGGTACCGATACATATGGCTCCTGACAAGTCGCGGCGAGCGAGCACATTGAATATCGAAGGGCGGGAGTGCGATCCGCATAGCCCTGTACGTACAATTGTCGCGGCGCCGCAGGTTGGAAAATATAATACTTCTATCGAAGGTGCAAGGGAGGGAAATCGTTGGTAATGAGGTTGTAGGAGCCGAGCGAGACTACGATTCGGGAGGCGGAGGCGTGGGACTGATCTTCTCCGAGCTAGCAACCCAATTACGATAGCAAATTACCAAATCAGTATTCTTCCAGACGGAGTAGTACTACACAGTATGAGAGGGGAATGCATAGCATAAACCATAGATGGGTGTTCTCATAATCATGTTCACGAGAGAGAAAGCAAAGAGGTACCGTAAATTTTGACTCCAGGTGTCTTTGATCTAATTACGCTGTATGCTGCGATACGATATTCCTAAAACGATCAAGATCTGAGAAAGTTGTGGCTGTACAGGCCTTTCGTCTCTTCGTTCCTCGAGGCATTTTCGAGCGAGCAGCTTCTCATAGCTGCCTTTTTGTCTTAAGCACAGATCCCAACACTGCAAGGCTATGTCTAAGCTTCTTTTGTACCGATGCTCTTCAAAAAACAGCGCCGGAAATCTTAGTTCTGGGAAGGGTGGCGGGAATGGCCAACGTCTTTCTCCGGAACAACTTTTCACTGAACTGGCCCTTCATATCGACAAGGACAATCGAGAACCTACAGCCTTAGTCTCCTTGACGTCCAGTCTTGCGAGGGCAATACAGCTCGCTTTCATGAAGTCTCATAACAGCAAAGAGAAGGATGATCAAATTGTCATCGCTTTCATCAAATCACCCCCATGCAAGAAACGTCTATTTCACCACGCGGAAGTGCTTGTTCGGCAGGCGCATGATCTCGGAATTAGACGATTTGAAAACGAAGACCCCATACTCTTTCGGTCTGAATATCTTGCGGAGTGGGAGATCAGTCCTCAAATGGTTACGCATACAATCACTCTGAAGACCCTTTTGTACCGATACCCGGATTTAAAACCTGACTTTCGAGTTTCAAATACCAAAATTTTGCGCGAAATGATAACTCATAAAATCTTCAGTGACATAGAGGATCTTTGGGATCTCAGACACCAGCTGGGATACTTTGCGGTGCGTTTTGGCGCCAGAGCTCCACTCCAAGATATCTCTTTCGACATTTTCACGGATCTCGTCAAACCTCAGATAGATGACGATACTCATTGCATCAGCTATCCCGTGGATCTCTGGTACGACTGGACTAAATGCTTACCTCTACGAATCGAAGATTTTTTCCTAGTGCAAGACGGGATTGATCATGCCGTGCTTGACTGTTGGCTTTTGGATGAGGAATTTGTGTGGAAGGTAAAGCAATATGAAACTTGGGTAGTAGATGAAAACTCCGAATTACGAGATGAGGAAGCAATCAAGCAGTTTAGAGAAAAGGTAGAAAGGGAGGCGATCGAGCTGGGACTTTGACATATCGCAATACAACTCACTGCCTTCCTGCAAGAACCCCCTACTTTAGCATATTCACGTGCGACAAGCAAAGAGGTAAATTTCGGCTCGAGGCGCGATTGCCAGAAGAGCCTTGAGGAACGAAGTTAGATGTGATAACAGGAGACGCAACCCACGAGGCGCGGGCTACCCAGAGAAGCCTTGAGGAACGAAGTTACTCTATGGAGCACATGGCGTGGAGTACAATCTGAAGGCTCAAGTGGCGCTGGGCATGGGGGGGGGGGGGAAACGAGTATCGTGCGGGTTTTTTGTCAGACTGTCCCGACCCTATGCGACCCGAATAGGCTGTACGTACGTCCAGCTGTGGTGTATTTCGTCATTGCGGGTATAATTCTCAAGTCGAAGATGAGGGAGAGATATCATAATATGAGACGAATTTCTGGATGGCATCGGGTGATGGACGTCCAAGGAACGCGCCCAACAAGCTATTCGAAAACAAATTTCGTTAATTAGCTGTATTGTAAAAGATGAACCACACCTTTCCTAAAGACAATTATCATTACTCAAGCCACGGCTCGTTCCTGAGTACAAAAATGTCCTTTCTGTTTACGAGGCAAGAATGGCGGAAGCATAGCCATCACCATGGCTCGGAGAATACGAATCATTATTATGAAGCCAGCATACCGGATTACTACTTCCATACGTGTATGTCACAGACATACACAGAGGTTTCCCATAGACGTAGTTCATCGAAGCACAGAGCTCCATACAGTCATTAAATGTGGCGGTACTGGTGAAAACGAGGTTGGTGGTGACAATATCGGTGGAACAAAGTTGCAGGAACTTAAAACCAGTAGAGGACGGAGGCTCTGGATTGATGTTGCCAAATAGGTACGAAGTATAGACAGTGCCATTAGAGTTCGGGCAGTCTATTTGTGTAATGGCAGTGGATGTGGCAGCCGAAGGTTGCGTGGAGGTTGTAGACGGGTCCCAAACCACGGATGTTGTGGTTTGCGTTCCAGATGTTGAAGATGTGGTCGCACTAGAAACATTATTAGTTTCGCAACATACCTTATGCTTCTTATCGTCTCTAGGTGACGGTATGAAGCCGTAAGATGGGTTATTGCATGCCTTGATATCGAACTTCCAGCATATTTCTTTCTAATAGCATTCGTTCCACCTACTGCTCCTCCAACCGCCGCAGCGATGACAATAATAGCGACGATGGCTACAATAATCCAAAATGTAGGGGCCCTTATATCGCCAACAAGGGCTCGTCGTTTAGGCACTTGAGGAGCGACGAGATTTCCAGGTTTCTTCTCGGTAGGTATCACCTCGGGGTCATCATACAGCACCACTTCTGGAGCGTCTGAGTGATTCATTTTTGTTTGACCTGTCAGCTCTAGGTCAGTCGCGCCCTCGATGGAAGGCAAGGTGGAAAGAAGCAGGAAACTTACGACCGACCCGACCACCAGAGCTATTGTGAATAGTTTGACAAACTCGAAGAGCACTAGAAGCAAGTCCTCTGATCTGATAGCGTCTGGTCTGCTCAGCTGATCCGCTCGGCTGAACCTGCTACCGCTTTGCTTTTGCAATTATTGCGATCGGCAATAGACCGCCACAGCCGGCCATTAGCAGTGAATGATTGGAGTACAGGCTGAATGGGGCTAACGTGGCAGAGAAGGCCAATCGCCATGCCTGGCCACATCATGCAGCCTGATGTCGCACTCGAGTGTGCACACGGTCAACTCGTGTCAGGCAAGCAGACTTGTAATGTCTACGGAGTACAGCTAGCTGTGTCCCACGAAAAATCTGACGGTGGGATGATTTGTAGTTCAGCCTCGGGCCTTCATATCTAGTCCATTGGCCTGCTCCAAGCCTACAACTAACTACATGTAATGTACGGAGTACCGTAAGGTAGTTAACACAATTCGGTCTAACTTAATTACGTTTGATTCTAATTACGCTAACTTACACCTAAAACAATCATACCTGACAGAGTTGATGCGCATAGAATTGTGGCGGTACAGGCCTGTGGCTGCAGTTTTTAGGGGTATCGTACATACAAGCAGAACGCAAACCGCCGGCCGCGGTTTGCCCAAAGAGCCTTGAGGAACGATCTTCTATCTCCAAACTTTCTGCACAGATGGTCTTTCTTTGTCCATGCTTGATGCCTTCAGACTGAGGCGAATGGCTCTTCAGTCTTCCCTCATCGCTGTTGATTCCAAACCCTCGACGACGGATTGTTCACGCTATGTCGCAGGAAGCTTGATTAGTCGACTCTTCGGTAACACCTCCTCACGGCATATGTAAGAGCTAGCCAAGCAAAGATAAGTAACGCAGTTCCGAGAGCAGCAGCTTGGTCTAGATCCCTGATGGATGCTGAAGACAACGGGAAGTAGGCAAAAGCGAGTCGACTTTCCGGACAGGGATTTGATAATACCCTGCTGGCAATCATGCCCGCAAGTGGGAGAGTTGTCGCCCCAACTCGTACTATCCATAGCACTTCTCGAAATAATCCAAAGAAAACGGTTAGACTCGTCATACCCATGTAGAATACTGCCTGACCGATGAAAAGGAACCAATCTACAAGAATAATTTTGGTGTATTCGGAACGACACAAGGCCAAAATCCACGCCAAGTCTCGATAAAAAGAAGGGCGGGCAAGACGGCCATCGTAGTGTTGACGATTCCAACTCTTGCGAATTAGGCTACTGCACAGAGCAGGTGCCCCAAACACCCGGAAGGTTTGCCAGATAAGCGCAATTGAGAAACTTTTCGGTAATATCCGATGGATCTTGATTGAGAAGAGCGATGAGAGGGTACGCAATCACTGCAATAAACGCAGAGTCGAATGACGCAGGTTTTGTGCTGCTGTAAGTCTTCTCGGATGCCTCCAGCATGGCATTTTGGTGAAGGACGTGATGGTTAAAAAGTTGCGAGAATACGGTATAGGGTACTTGCCACTCGCACAAGTAAAGAGTGGAAATTGTGGTAATGACCCAAGCCAGGTAGCTCCTGGCCCGTAGTATCCGCTAATAGACGAGACAGCCAATTTAGCGGGATAGCATACCAGCTGAGGAGCGAGAGCGAGAGCGGCTAGACCCATGACTAGTAGGTAGGCAATTATGAACAGCATTGGATTGGAGACGGCTAATTTGCAAGCATGACCAGAATGATCTCGTAGTGTTGCATCAACGGCTTACTGTGTTACCCGACGTGATTCGTGGAAGTCTTGTATATCTCCAGTCCGTTCATACCGACGAAGAAATAAGCAACCGAGTTTATTTAGTTGCACTGCTTTATCCGGCAAATCATCTAGAGTCGAAGCGACGACTTGCTTCGCCGCTCTTTGGATCGCCTCTGAAAGGTCTCGGGCATCTCCTGTTCGCTCATAACGGCGAGGAAGCATACTTCCATGGCTGTCCGACCTGTTTACCTGATCTCTCGGAGTTAAGTTGGCCGACTGCTGCTCTCTCTGTCTAAATTCTTCAAGACCTTGAAAATCTTCGGCTCGTTCATACCAGCGATTGACCAGATCTTTCAGGTAACCCTATGTGTACGATCGATCCGGATGACCATCTGGGGTTGAGTCAACCACATGTTCGAGGCAAATGATCATTCTGATCTGTTCAACCATACGAAGCGTCATCCCCAATAATCGAATTTCTCTGTTCACATGATTTCCCTGAATCGAGTCGACCATCCGCCGCGTTGCCCATATCGCTTCCTCCATCCGTTTGTATTGTTGCATAAGCCTGCTTTCAATGTTGTGCAGTGTACTTTCTCGATCCGAAAGATTCTCGGAAATTACTTCGATTGCAAAAATCAGCTCTATGGCTGCTCGTAGTTTGTCTCCCGCGCCTCTCGTTCGTTTAAACCACTGAAGGCGCTGGCTTCTTGGGCTGATCAACCTGCGTGCGTGGTCTAGAACAATTTCTGGAAACAACTAAATAACCTGTCCCAGTACTCGAGCTGATGCCTCAAGGTGGGGTAAGGCTCTAGATTGGCAATACTGATAGAAAAGGACGTGTCTAAGGTTACGTAGCCTGATCGGCCGATCAGGGTCGTCTTCCTGAGTCAAGTCGACTGCTTGCTGCACTCTTCGGATTGCTTCTTCCAGGTCGTGGATGTTATTGGTTGGTCTATACCGGCGACAAAGCATTCTTCCAAGATTGTTTAGCCTTATTGCTTCGTGTAGATGATCTTTTTGAGTCAAATCAACCACCCGCTGTGCTGCTTGAAATAGCCTCGTCGATATCTTGCAGCTTTCCTGTCCAAACATACCGTACTTCTAGCATGACCCCTAGGTTGTTTAAATATTCCGCTAAAGGCAGATCTTGTGACGCTCTTTGAACAGAGAACTGAGCTCTTGTAATGGCATTATCCAAGTCAAGTGTATTACCATTTTCTTCGAGCTCTTTAAAGGACAAATTTGCCAAATACGAGGCTATCTCTGCATTATCTATTCCCTCTGCCGTAAGATGCATCATCAGCCGATGGGTGGCATTATCATCATTAGTTTCTTCTCCCTCGTCCATGCTGCTCAGAATCTGGTAGCGCCTCCAATTCCTGAGTGTGAAGGATTACTGAAGAGTTCTCGGTGCGAGTATGCAATAGTTGCATGAAAGTTGATGGTGCCACACACGATCTCCAGCTGCACACTATGCTTTATACACTCATACTTCCAAGGCTGCACTCACTGGCGGCTAATCAGGCTTCGTTGGGATGGTTCCGCTTTAACGGCTCCAGGTTGTACGCTCTCCAATCAAGCACTGACAAGACGATCTGCCAAGCCACCGTTTCCACAGTCAGCTTGCGGCCTCAATGGCGTTCGAATGCGCTGACTGGTTACGTAGGTCATCGGCATTCAGTACTTTCTCTGACTAAAACGTATAGTAAAGGAATATTGGGCCCGCTATTTCGCAAAGTGGTCCGAATCAACTCCCAATTTAAAAGCGTTCTCAATCAATTAGTTAGCAAGTTAGCAAAGGCATAGTCTTCCAAACAAAGCAGTGGACAGTATAGAGTTGGGAGACGCATAGCGGTAATCCACAGACGATGTTAACGTCACGAGGGCAAGAAATGAAAGACGCCAATGCAGCGGTTTGCCAGAAGAGCTTTGAGCAACGAAGTCACAGAGGGCAGCCAGAGAACATGGCAGTAGCAAAGAAGTGCGTCAAGGACCGTTACATTGTAATAAGACTACCAGTGTAGCAGGACGATTCTATCCGTGCGCAACCAACGCATCATAAATACCACTCATCAATCGCCATTTCCTGCATACTAAGTACTTAGCACTCTTATTCAAGATGACGTGATAATGTTCTATCTCACCCACCTTTTGAAGTATTTGATGGATAATCAAGTGGATGTAGTGTTGTTCAGCTCGTTAGTTACCCTAGAAATTTCTGGGCTCATACGGCTAGGAGGCTCGACCCGGTCATCCATCTCAATAGCCTGGATTGGGAGCTGATTTGCAGCTAGGCTTGTGCCAGAACTTTGATTTTCGATGTCACCATCTAAAAGAGTCAAAACGGATCTGACACAATATGCGAGAGTTCAGGTTCGACAGGCATAATTTCCGATCGTATTCTTACCTCGCAAGCGTTCCGTTCTTGGTCCAAGCCACCATATGAAAAACATGGTGCTGATTGACAGGGTGCCAAAAATTAAAGCCATGGTGGCTTGCATTGGAAGATTTGCCATCAGGATCGGTGTTCGGTTTCTTTTTGAATGAAGAGAAATGACAAAAGAGCAGAAGAGCGGTACACATCACTCGAGGTATATATGCTTCCGGCGAAGGTATGTAGGTGCAGACGAGCTGCATCCCTGAGCTAAAACTTTCATTTACGATATGCGATTGCTGCGCAACTGGATCTTCGACTTGTGAGGCGACCCCGTATATCGTAGTGCGTTTATTGCGCTATTCGCCAAAACCAACCTTGTGAAATGGCCCGTGGTCAGATGCCATACGATATGTGATGGAACTGAGAAGGAGCTTCAAAGGGAGGTGCCCAGCGCCACATCAGACCGGATACGACAGTGCGAAGAGTCCTATTTGTTGGATTGTTTGTCTTAGCTTTCGCATCAGGCAGGGGTTTTGGTGGGCCCTCTCAGTGCGAGAGGTGCGCGATTGACCAGATTGTCCCACTGCTGTGAGACTGCACGAGTGCCAGGTTAAGACCGTATATATTTCTACGCGCATATATTTCTACACAGCCTTTCGCAGTCGTCGCAGTCGTCAATTTTGCCCACCCAATCCCCCAGGCCGGAAATCCTAGTGCGAGAAGGTGATAGTGAACGTCCATTTTTATGAAATTATCGATGCAGGAATCAGAGCTAACCTAGACCAAGTGCTTCCCTCATTCCGGTGTGTTTACGAAACGTGACAATCACGTGTCAGCTAGCCAGACGTACGATATTTAGAACCGGCGAGAGCTCGAACAACACGACCACTTTTGCACCATCCTAACACGGCGACTATGTTCAGAATGTCACCCAAAAGACGCTTTGATGACGGCAACCACAGCCAGGAACCCTCCAAAAGGCGTTTAAATTACTCCAAGTGCGTCGATTGCCGAAGAGATAAGCAGAAGGTAGGCCGCTCTTCCACATTCTAAAAAATAAGGCTCCGACTATTCGTACACCGCCCCTTTTGACCTTTCGCACACTCCCCTCACGCGTATTTGTGGGCATGTCTGCATATTCCTGAGCACACGCGTTCTGACAAAAGTCACGCAATAACAAACTTCAATCACACATATTTCGGAGAGCGATTTCTCAACAACAACGCAATTAATGAAGAAAATTTAAAATAGAGGGCATAGGCAATTGTATTCGCTACGATGTATGCGAATATTAGCCAATTAAACCTCGAGGTTGAGCCGTGAGAGACGTCTTTTTGCGGGCAGTGGTAGCGTCCCATTGTTTCGCCCAATTCGCTCAAAAATGAGCTTTTTTGAGCCTCGAAAAGAGTCTTCGAGGCGTAATTCCTCATTCGGAAGGTTATCTAGCTCTTACTTTCTCCTCTTGGTGCGAGCTGGCTGCAGAATGGCTGCAGACAGCGCGTTTTCGTCCTCTCCATTTCATCTTTTGCGCCGAGAAATTCGCAGAGCGTGACCAAGAACACGCGCTAATTTAGGGGGTACCCCCAAATTAGGCGAAGGGTTTGCAAAAAGTCAAAAGGGGGGGGGGGGCGTACGAATAGTCGAGCCAAAAAATAATCGTAATAAGTTAAAACTAATTTGTTTAATGATTTAGTGTCTGCCGGAGCAGCGCACATGGCCGCAGAAATGCCAACGGTGTATCGACAAAGGTTTGAAGTGTTCTGAGAATAGACGGACAAAGGCGGATGTCGAATACAACGACCTAAAGAGACAAAGTGACGAGGACTTGGAAAGTAGAATCCGAAATTTGTGGGCTACTTTAAATCCATCGTGTTTTGTTATAGTAGACTAAATTTCACAGGCTTGATTTACATTATCTGCTACAACAACAAGCACAAGTTGTTCACGATATTGAAAGCATCGACGAAGAGTATCGCTTCCTGCGGTCGTTTACGTTCCAGGCTGCATTTTCTGACGCTAGGGACAAGTTTCGATCAAGAATATTTCAAACATATCAATCTCCGAAGGCAGAAGGGAGTTTTACGTATACAAATCTGTTGCCTACGCTATTAGACCTTGATCCTACGCTTCCAACAACATTATACTTCGATTCTACGTTTGAAGAATGGCGAAACACAATCTTGCACAATGTTAATGGTGGGACTGCACCTGGGCCTGCGACGAACATACTTGGACGTTTCATAGCTTCGCCCTCAAATTTGCAAAATTACCGTCTCAAACAGCAATATCTAGACAAAGATATCACTCAACTGATCCAACTTCAAGAAAGCTATAAGGAAAGGGTCTCGGAAATCCGATCCGACCTTCACTTAAGCTCAAGTCTCATTCCGACGCCGCTGATATGTCAATCACACTTATACCAGTCTGATCTTCTTTTCGAGCAGCTCGTCTCCAAGAATGACCGTTTGCTGGATCAGACGGACAGCATCGACCGTACCATATTACATTACATCTTTGAAACAGGAAACCCTCCGGAAACCTGGCAGCGAGTCGATTGGCAGCATATTATCAACAAAAGAGACGTTTTCGGCCGCACGGTCCTTCATATTGCATGTAAAAGGGGTTCAGCGACTGAGAACGTAGCATTTTTACTAAGTCAGAACGCCGAAGTCGATGCGGAAGACATCCTTGACCGGACACCGCTGTCGTGGGCCGCCGAGAATGGGCACGAGGCCGTAGTCAAGCAGCTGCTGAAGACCGGCGCCGATATCGAGTCGAAGGTTAGTCGGTACGGCCAGACGCCGCTATCGTTAGCCGCCGAGAAT